>Ga0172381_10004682_pt1 | contig 14077 bp, 15 predicted proteins | sample Leawel6488metaG_FD_119754 | JGI IMG/M metagenome (GOLD analysis project Ga0172381, IMG submission 119754) | Leachate microbial communities from a municipal landfill in Southern Ontario, Canada - Leachate well 64-88 metaG | ecosystem: Engineered > Solid waste > Landfill > Unclassified | place... | reverse complement strand
TGGTCGGACTCAAACCGACTTTTGGGAGAATCTCGCGCTACGGACTTATTTCCATGACATCATCCACGGATTGTCCGAGCATTATGGCGAAGACCGCCGCGGATGCCGCTGTCATTTTACAGTCAATTGCGGGCGAGGACAAAAAAGACGCGACCACTTCTTCCGCGCCGTTGGATAATTATTTGGAATATCTGGAGAAGTTCGATATAAAGGGTCTGCGCATCGGTGTGCCCAAAGAATATTTTGTCGAAGGGCTCAATAAGGATATCGAAAAGTGCGTAAAGGATGCGATTGCCAAATTGCAGGAACTGGGCGCGGAGGTTGTGGAAATAAGTTTGCCGCACACCAAATATGCCGTGCCGACTTATTATATTATTACGCCCTCGGAAATCAGCTCCAACTTGGCGAAATTCGACGGCATCCGTTTCGGTTATTCCGCCCAGAGCGATCCGGACACTCCCGTGAAAGATTTGCTGGAGGTCTATGTGAAGTCCAAAGGCCAGGGGTTCGGCAGCGAGGCGAAACGGCGAATTATGCTTGGAACCTACGCGTTGAGCAGCGGTTATTATGACGCTTATTATCTCAAGGCACAGAAAGTGCGCGCGCTTATCAAAAAAGATTTTGACGAAATGTTTGCAAAGGTCGATACGATTATCGTGCCGACTGCGCCGTCTGTCGCTTTTAAAATCGGCGAACACAGCGACAATCCTTTGGAAATGTATTTGGGCGACATTTTTCTTTCCGCAGTGTCCCTTTCGGGGCTGCCGGCGGTTTCCGTTCCTTGCGGCTTTGTCAAACCGGAGGACGGGGAAATTCCTATGCCGGTCGGAATGCAGATTATCGGCAAGCCGCTGGAAGAGAAAACCATCTTGGGCGTTGCCGATATTTATGAAAAGAATTCCGCTTGGCTCTCGCAAAAACCGGCTATTTAACCTAAATTTATGATTTTCGAGCATCTACTAATCCAAGCCGCCTCTTATCCGGTTATAAATCTGGGGGAGAGCAAGATAGCCTTGTGGTGGTGGCCTTTTACGTTCCTGCTGATTAAGAATATGTTTATCCTGTTGGATATTATTATTTTTGTCGGCATCGTGATGGTTATGGGGCGCTTCAGAAAATTGGGACGCGAGATTTACGACGCGGTGGAAGCGGCCATTACGTCCGGCAAAATATCCAAGGGTAAAGTACAAAGAAAATGGGCGGAAGCGCGCCGCCTCATCGAGTCGGACAGTATCGAAGACAACAAGGAGGCGACAGTGATTGCTGAAGGATTGCTGGATGATTGTCTGCGCAGCGCCAATCTCTCCGGGGAGAATCTGGAGAAACGGATTTCAAAAATTCCCGACACGGAAATAAATTTTCGCGATGATATCATTTGGGCGTACCGGATGAAAGTCCGATTGGAGTCGGAACCTGCATTTGAAACGGACAAGGAGGAAGTCGAAAGAGTCTTCCGTATTTTTGAACGGGCGATGAAAGAACTGAATATTTTGTAAAAAATAAATATAGTGTTATAATAATCTTTAGGACTTACGCGTTTGAACCATATAAAATCACTTTTTTATAATTCCCGCATTGATACATTCCTTTTGTCATCTTTGTAAAGATCCCTTGTATACAAGTTAAACGGTAATCAAGGGATTCTTACCAGAATGACAAAAGGTCGGTTCTATCGCGAAAAAGAAAGTATTGAAGATTGAGAAAATCTGAAATGCGTAAGTCCTATGTCTATATTAAGACTTACAGGTTTGAAATTGTTTGCGAGGAGCCGGTACTTCGGGCGATGCGACCAATCCCGATACTGAAGCTTGACTCTATTTGTCATCTCGAAGGAGTACTCGACTGAGAGATCTGGGAAATGCACGAAAACTTTGTTGGTATTATTTTTATAATAAGATTATATTTGCACAGTATTATTCCCGGATTTCTCAATCGGAGTACCTCATTTCGAAATGACAGATATTGACTGTTTCTTTTAACAGGTATCCCGGATATTTCGGAGTACCGAGATTCCGGAATGACAAATAAAAATTTATTTTATCTTTCAATTTGGCTAAAATAAGTGATCCAAAGCGCAGATGGCCCGGGGAGTATCTCATTCCGACAAAATATTAATGTTTATTATTCGACTCGGTTTGAAAATATTTTCAGTGCAAGAACAGGCGAATAAAAAAATACTTTGCACAAAAAACAGAGTGTGGTATAATCTGAAGTAAAGAAGCGTTTTGAATTTTTTGCACAAATCATTTTAGGCAACACGATATAACTAAAAGTTATTTTTACAATTCTATGCCAAGTATAAATTTACTTCCGGAGAATTTCACAATTGAGGCCAATAAAAAAAGAGAGAAGGCTGCCGTCTATGTTTTGGCTGTTTTTTTCGTTTTAGCTTCCGCGTCGGCTTATGGTTTTACGGAGATTGAGAAAAGGAACGTTGAAGAGAAGACGAAAGTCATTGACAGCGAAATAGGAAATGTAAAAACGGAAATCAAAAACGAGATCGAGAAGAGCGATCTCTTGTCTTCGGAGTACAAGAAGAAAGACATAGAGAAGGTTCTTGGCGAACATGTTTATTCTTCGAAAGGGATGTCCTTTTTGAAATATATGATTATTCAGGGGGTGTATCTGACGAGCTGGGAGTGCGATCCTGCGACAGCCGGCATCAGCATGAAGGTGGCGGCCAAGGATTATGATACTCTTGTAAAGCAAATGTTGATTTTTGAAGATTCTTTCTGGGTCGAGTCCTCGGATTTTAGCGGTATAAAGAAGTCTGAAACGGATGGAAGCGTTGAAGTGAACGCGAAAGCGGTTCTTCGCAAGGACATATTCAGTTTTCATGAACAGTATTGGGATTTTGGCTTGGGAGTCCTGTCTGCGCATGTCAATCGCTTTTTGGATATTTCCAGCTATTCCGTAAACCTGCAAGAAACACCGGCGGATGCCAATAGCGGAAACACAGGCAAGAAAGTCATCGTTTCATTTGAGGGCAAGGCTTATGACAAGGCGCATTTGGATGAGTTTGAAAAATCTCTCAATGAGGTCAGCGAAGTGAATAAGCCTGTGGTTATCAATAGATTTAATCTTAAGGATGACAAGCCCGGCGTTATAAATTTCCGAGGGAGTTTGTCTTTGAATTATTAAATTTGTAAAATCTTATGGATAAAAACTTGAATAATTCGAAAATCGCCGGTAACTTGAAAGGCAATCGGGATGTGGCGCTCTTGTGTGGGTCTCTCCTGCTTTCCATTGCTTTTTTGTATTTTTTCTTGTCACCGCTATATCAGGAACAGCTTAGGATGAAAGAAGCGTATGCTGCCAAGCAAGAAGATTTGCAGAGTAAAAAAGATCTTTTGAAAAACGTAGAAGCTTTCAATCGAGAAAATAAAGATTTGGCGGTGAACTCGAAAAAACTTGCGCTTATTATTTCGAACAGAAATAATTATGAAGATTTTTTAATTCATCTGCGGAAGCTTTCGGAAAATTATAATCTGGAGCTTTTGTCCTTTGAATTGGAGGGGGTGAAAGATACTCCGACAGATACGGCCGGCACCACGACCTCGACGGGGGCTGTAATCACTCCGGACGGCGACGGCATGGCGGCAGGAGGAGCGGTCGCTGAGGAATCCCCACTTAATCAGCAGGGTATAGCGCTTTCATTGCGCGGTAATTTTGCCGACTTTCAGAGTTTTACCAAATCCTTGGAAAATGGGATACCTTTCTTGCAGGAAGATCAGGTGAGTATAACTTCCGAGGCTGAATCAAGTTCGCAATCAGGTCAATCGGAAGAGCAGTCGCTGTCACAGGATCCGATATTGGAATTCAAGCTCAATCTCAGATTTATTTATTACTAGACTAAAATGGAAAGCGCATCATTTAAAAAAATAAAAAGATCGCAAAAGATGCTTGTTATTCTTGCCTCTTTGGCGATTTTTGTCGGCGCCCTCTGCTATGTGTTTTTTCTGTCCGGGGGATCGGAGGAGGCGGTGCAAACGGGAATTGGACAAGAAGACGCTTCTTATCAGGAATACCAAGATTATATCAGTAATACGAACAACGGCGTTAAAAATCTTCTGGACGGGGAGCAGCTCAAGCAGATAGTCGTCAACGAGTATCCTGCTATTGATCTTAATCTTCCGCGGAGCGATAATCCTTTCGCGAAATCTTTTTAACTGCTCATGCGGCAGCGTATGGTTCGGCAGCGAACACCAAAAATATGTATTAATCTGAAGTCGGAAATCCGGCTTTGCATCCGGACCACACCGGAAATGGTGTGAGTGCTGCGCAAGAACGTTTTGTCCTGCATTGCCCGTAACCATTTCCGGTGTAATCCATAAATTCCAATGTGCCCTTTAACGGAAACATAAAAGGAAAAAACGATGAGAAAAATAAAAATAGGATTTTTAATGAAAAATAAGACGGAGTTTCTGAGGACTTTTGTGCTTTTATTCTGTCTTATTTTTTCGTTGCTTCTTACGTACATAGTGGGAGCTTTGCTATATACCAGAGACAGTATTGAGTCGCGACAAGTGGGAGAAATGATGAATCCCGATGAATATTTCAACGAATGCAGTCTCTTGGAGTCCGAGTGCTTGGATCTCGGTTGCAAATATTATACCCAGTGTGGAGACGGCAACTACGACATTTGCAGGATTTATGATTGCGGAGACACTTTTGGTGTGTTTACGAAAAATACTGACGGCAAACAGGAGGAGAGTAAACGGAAGAAACCCGATTTGAATGCTGTTGCGGCGAAGAAAAAAGATTGTGCGGGGACAATGGAGGTTTTGAGTCAAGAGTGCGTGGAGGGGAAGGAACAAATCAAAGTTAAAATTGCCACTCAAGGTGAGTGTAAAATAGGCGGTTTTGCCGTTATTTTTGAGGGTTCGGGGGCGGAATCGAACGACTTCACGGCGTCAGGCGATAACATTTACACGATTACGGCTCTCTCTTGCGGAACTGTCAGCCAAATAGTTCCCGCGACTGATGACGGGATTTCACTGGAGTTGCAGTCGGTAAAGGGTTTTTAAGATTAGCATAAAACAAAAAGTATGAGCTTGCTTCCAGCCAAAAATATCAAAAAAAAGTCAGTATTTCTTTCTCTGTTTTCATTTCTCTGTTTTTTTGTTTTCTCTCAAGGCATTTTTGCGCAAGTCCAGGAAGAACAAAACAATCTCGACACTTCGGTAGACAAGCAAAATATCACTTTCAACATCAGTACGGTGGATTATGCGAATTGGTTTGATGACCGATGCACCAACGGGATAGATGATGACAAAGACGGAAAAATAGACAACAACGATTCCGATTGCGACAAGGGGGCAAGGGGATTAACTCCCAATCTGGTCTGTGATAAAGACGGTAATAAATCTTCCGGTTATATGGAACCTCTTCCGGCAAACTTGAAATACGTCCCTTGCGATAAGGACGGCATCCATGATGATTATTATTCCACCAGCACCGCCAACGAAGCCGATGTCTGGACTTCCGACAAAAATTTTACGGTAAAGGTAGGTGCTTCCGATTCTTCCGGCATTGATTCAATCAAGATTGAGTGGATTTCCGGCGTATCCAAGAAAAGAGACGCGGCCGGTTATTGGGACCCGAAGACTTTGAAAAAATATCAGAAGGCCGATAAGGACTTAAATCCGCATAAAACTTCTTTCACTTGCCATCCTTCAAGCGAAGGAAAAGCGTCGTGCGAGATATGCGTGGTGGGCGGGACCTGCGCTCATCCTGTCATACCGACGGGGGATCTCGGCATTTCCGGTACGCAGCAGATAATACTTTTCAGGGCCATTGTTACCGATGGCGCCGGAAACAGCATAGCGACGGGTTTTGATGACACGGATGTCAGTCCAAAACTTGATAAATTTTACAGGTTTGTCGTGTGCAGCAGCAGTTGCGAAGATCCTGCATGCAAGAATAATAGTCCGGAAGCGAAATTATCGGGATATGACAGGAAATTCTCTTGCGAAGAGCCTCTTCTCTATACCTTGAAATGGAAATTTGAAGATAAAGACGTGAATGACAAGCCTTCCTCTTATATTTTAGAGGCGAGAGAACAAGACAATTCTTCCGTAATTTATTCGGCCGTCAGATCGGCTGGAGATGTCTCTTGCCGGAAGACGGATTCCGGCACGGAATGCGCAATGTCTGCCATTCTCTTTAAAGATTTTTTGCGAAAGAATGACGGCAGTCCGTATAATTTGGAGTATAACAAAACTTACGATTGGAGGATAAAGGTCTATGACAATAGCAATGAGGACCATTGTTTGGGGGTTTCAGGGTGGTCTCCTTGGAGTTCCGAGCTGAACCCGAGTTTAAGTTTTGCAACCCCTTCTCCCGTTGCGCCCGCTTCTTTTACCATGACTAACGGCAACGGAAAAAATTGTGCTTCGGGTGAATGCAAATTTCTGGAAGATATCAATTTTGCCAGCACTTCCAAGGCGGGAAATATAGTTTCTTATAATTGGTTGATTGATGGCGCAAAGTACGGAGACGCGTCTTTTGTAACAAAAAATTTTCCGGTGGGAAAAGCGAATTATGCAATTATGCTGACCGTCAAAGATAATCAGGGGATTTCTTGTTCTGCCGGAGCTACGTTAACCTTGAGCAAGGCAGATAATCCTGACAATCCGGAAGTCGATAAAAGTACAAGATGGGATGAAATTGCGCCGGGGGAGGCATACGGACAATAGTTGGTCGAGCATAACATTTGTGGCTATTCGCGTGGCATTGAATTTTAAAAAAAACGTCATTGGGGACATTCTTAGTGAGAAAATATTATTTATAGAACTTACGCATTTAACTTGTTGTTGCTAGAAGGTGCTCCTGTTAAAAGAAACAATCAATATTTGTCATTTCGAAATGAGGTACTCCGATTGAGAAATCCGGGAATAATGCTATGCAAATATAATCTTACTGTAAAAACAATAACAACAAAGTTTTCGTGCATTTCTCAGATCTCTCAGTCGAGTACTCCTTCGAGACGACAAATAGGGTTAGTTAAGCTCCGGTATCGGGATTGCCACGTCGCCCAGAGTACCGGCTCCTCGCAATGACAAACAGTATCGATCGCGTAGTCCTAATTTAGATGCCTTATGTGTAAAAAACTCAATTTAATTAATGTTTACTGAATCAACATGAAATTTAAATATCAAGCCATCGGAAAAAAGGGGGAAGAACAATCCGGAATTATTGAAGCAAATAGCCATGAGAAAGCCGTGGAAATTATGCAGAAATACGATTTTACTTTGACGTCCTTGGATAAAGTTAATGAGTTTTCCATGTCGGGAATTTTCAATAAATTCCACAGGAGGGTTTCTCCTAAAAAACTGGTGATGTTTTCAAAGGAGTTGTCGATTCTCATTTCTTCCGGGGTTTCTTTGGTGGAGTCTCTGCATATCCAATGCGAGCAGGAAGACAGCAAACGTTTCAAGGACCAGATTGCCACTATGGCAGATATGGTTGAGGACGGTTATGCGTTTTCAGCCACCCTGTCCAGATTTCCGGATACCTTCTCGGATTTTTATATCAATATCGTGAGATCCGGAGAAGTCTCGGGCAAAATGCAGGAAGCTCTTTTACATTTGGCGGACTATGTGGAGAAGAGCTATTTGCTTTCCGCAAAAGTCAAGAACGCCATGCTTTATCCCGCTGTGATTATGCTGGGGTTTCTTGGTGTGGGCATTGCAATGATGGTTTTTGTTGTTCCTCAGTTGGTGGGCATCTTTGAGCAAAATGCGACGGAGCTTCCTTTGCCTACCAAAATTTTAATAGCAGTCAGCAATTTTTTGGTAAATCACTTTTTACTTTTTGTGCTCGCGGTTGTTTTCTTCCTCGTTGTGGTCAGGCGTTATATCAAAACGCCGTCAGGAAAAGAAAAAGTGGACGTTTTATGCCTCTCCATTCCGCCTTTCAATGAACTTTTTAAGAAATATTATCTGGCGCGTTTTGCCGACAATCTTTCCATGCTTATCGGCAGCGGGGTAAATATCGTCAACGCTCTGGAGATTTCAGCGAGTGTGGCGGGCAATATGGTCTATAAGAAAATAATTCTCGAAAGTGTGGAAGATGTGAAGGTTGGGGGGTCGATTGCCTATGCTTTTGAAAACAATAAATACGTTTCGCCTATGATTTCCAAGATGTTGAATATTGGAGAGAGGACGGGAAAGATTGATTCGACGTTGAAGGATGTGGCGGATTTCTATACAAAGGAAGTTGATATCGCAGTTGACGGTCTGACGGCTATTATTGAGCCTATACTGATTCTGGTTTTGGGAGGAGGAGTGGGTCTGTTGGTCGCCGCTATTATTATGCCGATTTATCAAATGACGGAGTTTATGTAAAAAACTATGAGAAATAAAAACAAAAAAGGTTTTACTCTAATAGAACTCTTGGTCGTAATTTTTATTATGGCAATTATGGCAGTGGTGACTATTCCAAGGTATGCTTCTTATCGTAATAAAAAGGCCATGTCTTACGCCAGGACGCAAATAATTACCGATTTAAGGTATACGCAGGATTATACCCTGGGCACCAAGAAACTTTTGGACGGGACATCTGCTACCGGAGGATTCGGAGTTCAGTTTAGGAAAGGCAGTTCTTATGTTATTTTTGGAGATGGAGGGGGAGATCCGGATCATGCATATGGTGGCGGAAATGAGCTATTTGAGACAGTCAAGTTGGTTGGAAACGTAACGATTTCCAGGCTGACCGTGAATGGAAATGATATGGATGTTGTAAATTATGTGAGCGAGCCGCCATATGGTAAGATCTATATAAACAATTTGGACGATGATGTCACATTGGTTGTTACTTTTACCAATAACGCCGGGCTGAGTGAAAACATCACAATAAACAACTCCGGATTTATCAGCTAATCGTGATCTATGTTTTTCAAGATAAAAAATAAAAAAGATAAAGGTTTTAGCTTGATGGAAGTTATTATTTCAGTCGGGATTATTTCTTTTGCTTTTGTGGGCGTGATGGCTGTGTTTGCCAGCAATATCAGGGCGGAGATGCTCAGCCGTGACAGGATTACCGCTGCCTATCTGGCGCAAGAGGGCGTGGAAATTATTAAACAAAAAAGGGATACCAATTGGTTTATAGGTACCAATTGGGATAATGGAATCAATAGCGGAGAACAACAGACGCTGAGTTTGATTGAGGCCAATCCTCTCAGCCTGCCGTCGGGATGGGGACTGGTGCCTGCGAACAATGACAATAAACAGATATTTCTCGCGAACGGCGTCTATGTTCAGGCTAATGGAGCGCATCCGGCTTCGTGGGAAAAGACCAAGTTCAGGAGGGTTATTTCCATAGCAAGACCGGCAGATTACCAGATGAAGGTGACGGCAACGGTATATTACGGGGAGGGTAGCAACGGCAAGGTACAGGTGGTTTCTTATCTTTTTAATAATTGGTATAAGGAGTAGCGCTTATGAAAAATAAAGGATTTACACTGGTTGAGATGCTGGTGTCTCTGGCGATATTTTCTATTTTGCTTGTTGCCGTCTTAAATACGTTTGTAAGGGGTTTTTATTATCAAAAAAGGGTGGCGGAAATGCAGACAGTGGAAAGAGAAGGGTCATATCTAATGGAACTGATTTCTCGAGAAGTCAGAATGGCTTCCGACATCAATAACAGTCAGGCGGATCTCAACGGTGCTTACAAATTGACATTTCAGGATCATGAGGGAGATCCTATTGAGTATTGCTTTACCAATTCACATGGTAATTGTAGCAACGCCGATTCAGGGGAAAATTTCTCCGTACGTCGAGATCACGGCGACTGGCAGCAGGTAAATTCTTCGAGCGTCAAGGTTGCCGATTTGAGTTTTTTCACTTCGGAAAGTTTCTCTGATACTCAGCCCCTGATAACCATTTCTATGAAGATACAGTCCGTGAAAGAACCGAGCGTCAGCACTGTTTTGCAAACGAGCGTGGCGATGAGGCTGTATAATAAAAAATAAATAAAATCAGAATATGGAGATTGAAACAAAACTTTTAAAGAAAGACTCCGGGCAGGTGATTATGTTCATCATTTTCGTGGTGTTGTTTCTGGTCTTATTTGTCAGCCTTTTTATCTCAAAAAATCTCCTTAGACAGGCTAAGGTTTCTTCAAGTGTAGTAAGCTCGGTGCAAGCCTATTATATTGCCGATACGGGGACGGAAAATGCTCTTTATTATTTGTCTGAAAATGAAGAATATTCACCAGGCGTGGGGAGCAGCGTTCCTATCGATGGCAACTTGTTCACTTCGCTCGGAGGTGCTGTTAGGGGCAAAGTGTCCGCCAAGGACGAAGGAGCAAATACTCTTACTATAGATATTCTTGGGACATATAAAAACACATCAAGGGCTATACAACTTTTTTGGTAGATAAAATCCGTTTTTAGTTCTTTTTACTATGCACGGAGTAGCAGGCTTTAGCCTGCGCCGCTCTGTCCCACGCGGAAAGAACGAATATATACGCCGCATTTTGGGGGTCATACGCAAAATATAGTTTTATGACAGACACCAAGAATCCGAATTTGGCGTGACCTATAGCCCCCCCACTCGGCATTTTCTCGTTAGTTTTTATTCAAGCCGTTTGCGAAAAGTTAATTCCGAAAGTATGCAGCGCGATCAAGATTTGTCAGATGTCCAAATCCTCTTCACGTCTTTTTAAAGTCTTTTTGATTGCAGAACGAAGAATTAAATATAGAATAAAGGCGGTAATCAAAACGATGATTATCCGGGATATCCTCAAAAGGGGTATTGAAGATGCGGTGACGGCAGTGCTCGCGGCTTTTACCATGCCGACGGAGAAAGTGAAGTCTTTGTTTATTGAAAATTTATTTCCCTCAGCTATTGTGAAGGCGGCCTCGTATTTTCCATTTTGCAAGCCGGAGGTTGGAATCTCCAGTGCGGGTATTTCAAAAATGGAATAAGGGCTCACCCCTGGTTGGCTGTCCGGATAGGGGAATATGGCACTATAAAAGACATTTTCTTTTTGTTTGATTTTCAAACCGATTTGTGGCTTTATTTCCACGTTGCCGCGGTTGTCATAGATAACTCTGATTTTCAACGATTGCCCTTGATTGAGGTCGTAAGTTTCGGGTATCAGGGAAGCGTCAAAAATTATATTTTCTGTGTCATTAACTTCCACTGTAATTTCACGGTCGATTTTTTGCGACAATGAGCTTTTTGAGCCTTCCGTGTCGCTCGTACTGTCTCCGGCTTTTTTGAATACGCTGACATTGCCGTGATAACTGCCGTTTGGAGTTCCTGCCGGTATGGTAAATTTGGCGATAACGTCAATTCTGGAATTGGCTGGAACTTCTATGTCGGTAATGTTGTCCGTGTCTTTGGCGTTTTTATAAAATCTTACCCAGCCGGCGATATCTCCCTCTGCGGAAAGCTGTATCGTGCTTGCGGTGCTTTCCGTGTTAACCACGGTTATCGTTTCGTTGTAGGTCTTTTCACGAAGAGCGTTCTTTATGTCTATAGGCTCGGTAATCTGTCCGATGGCATAAGCATTCGAGGAGAGCAGCAGCAAAGAAATAACCGTGAGCGCAAAAGACGCAAGAATTTTTACGTTTGGTTTTTTCATATTTTTCGCTTAAAATGATTGGCAAAAGTCTGAATCCGAAGCTGATCTTCAGGTGCAAACTTTTGGGGAGACCTAAGTCTCCCCGTCTCTCGTTTTCGGAGAGAGTGCCTGATGAAATCCACTATACGCAAGGCAAGTGAGCTACGTTTGTGGCGCTAAGCGTCATATTACCCGTATAACTGGTGCCGGTATGAGTCGGCGGAAACTTGGAGATATCAATTGAGAAATCCATCTCGTCGGTTTCGGAAAGATTTAACGGATCGTTAAGCGTAGTGAGAGTATTCGGATTGTAGGTTTTGAATACCGCATCGCTGCCCACTCTTCCGTCATACTTTACATTCCAAGTGGTGTCGGTTTGCCCAAAGCCCATGTCGTCTTGAGTGACTTTCATGGCAAGCCTGGTATTGCCCACATTACGGACCGACGCTTTTCCGGAGTCCACAACGGCATCCCATGTCAAATCTCCATTGATGATTTTGTGAGTGTTCAATTTGACAGTGCCATAGACGACCTTGGAAAAGTCAGTTTCGAAAGCGGTCAAAGGCAGGTATTTGAAGTAGTTGGTCAAAGTACCGTCCAGACCGGCTTTGTCTTGAGCCATCACCAAGGTTTTGTAGTCACCGGACGGGTCTTCGTAGGAAAGATCCTTTTCTCCGCAATAAACGTAAGCAGTTTCCTTTGTAAGTTCTCCGTCGGCGGCGCAGATTTCGTCGTAGTCATAAGCCACGGGCGTGGTGTTGAAGGTTGGTAAATTGGTATTACCGGTTCTTACCTTGCTGCAGAAAAGGTCAATGCCGTCAGCTTTGGAAAGTTTGTTTAGGGTGAACTCGCCCATCGTTTGACCGCAACCTTGCCTGTCGGCTTGGTGGTTCGGACCCAAGGTTATTCCTTCCGGATAGAAAGTGTCTGCGGTGACTTTGTTTATATCGGCAACACCGTCCGGGTCGGTCACAATCGCGCAAACCGCGATTCTTTTGTTGTTTTCATAAACTCCCGAGGGAATGAATTGGGCTCCGGTGGTGGTAGCATCATCGGTACCGAGATATTTGCCCCCGTCATCTTTGGTCGCGTTCATTTCCCATTTGGCTTTGATAACAGGGTTGGCTCCTCCGGCCGATTCCCTGGTTAGACTGGTTTGATAATTGGTTGCCCCCGTGTCAGCCGCACCCGCGATGGCGGGAACGAAAAAATTAAAAGCCATGGCGAAGGCAAGAACCGAGGCGCAAAAACTTTTCATTTTTTTAATGTTCATATTTTTCTCCTTAATTTGCCTTTTGAGCAAAATTATTTTTTTAAAGATTTTTTAGTTATCGGTTTCGATTTTTCACTCTTAGCCGCGTTTGCAGCCAAGAATCGAGATCAATAACTTCGACCTTTATTGAAAAACAAAAAACAACCGTAATCGAAATTAATTTACTTAAAAACTAAAGTCAAGTGGTTGTAGCTTTCCTGAGGTCTGTGCAAAATTTTTTTAATTTGCGAAAATTATGGTCTTTCGGTCATTTCGGTTTTTCTCGGCAGTTTGTAGTCACTCGCTGTTTTTGAAAAAAAAGAAAGGGAGAAAGGTCATAACTTTAGTTTGTAGTTTCATTTTATACCTTGCACCTGCTACATGTCAAACGAAGTTATCCACAGGATATTGATAGAGTATTAATTTAAAATAAGCAAGATCTTGGTCGTTTCGTTGGTTTGCAAATAAAGATGTGGTCTATCTTATCCACAGGCGCACTTTGTCTTCTTGTCAGTCTTGTTGGAAGCGGCGCCGTTTTGGTGACGGAAAAAGTCGATTTTCCCTTACTGGAAGACGTGCCTAATAATGAAAAAGCCGATGCATATTTCCGATGCCGGACAATTTGCGAAAGATACATTTTTAGGACTTACGCGTTTAGCTTGTCGTTGTGAGAAGGTACTCTCGTTAAAAGAAACAATCAATATTTGTCATTTCGAAATGAGGTACTCCGATTGAGAAATCTTAAGAACAATACTATGTAAATATAATCTTACTGTAAAAACAATACCAACGAAGTCTTCGTGCATTTCCCAGATCTCTCAGTCGAGTACTCCTTCGAGATGACAAATAGGGTTAGTCAAGCTCCGGTGTCGGGATTGCCACGTCGCCCGGAGTACCGGCTCCTCGCAAAACAGTATCAATCGCGTAAGGGTTTTAAGTCCCTACGCATTTCAAATTTTCTCAATCTTCAATACTTTCTTTTTCGCGATAGAACTAATATTTTGTCATTCTGGTAAGAATCTCCTGATTATTTATTTAACTGTATACAAGGGATCTTTACAAAGATGACAAAAGGAATGTATCAATGCGGGAATTATAGAAAAGTGATTTTATATGGTTTAAACGCGTAAAACCAAATTAACTTAAGCTGTACCACAATCCGCTCATAAAATATTTGGATTTTCTCCCTCTCCCATATAAAGGAAGCAGGCAACAGTGATATACTTAAGGGCAGGAAGAAGAGACTAATCTCCC
>Ga0172381_10004681_pt1 | contig 14080 bp, 14 predicted proteins | sample Leawel6488metaG_FD_119754 | JGI IMG/M metagenome (GOLD analysis project Ga0172381, IMG submission 119754) | Leachate microbial communities from a municipal landfill in Southern Ontario, Canada - Leachate well 64-88 metaG | ecosystem: Engineered > Solid waste > Landfill > Unclassified | place... | reverse complement strand
CAGGCTGCTGACCAGCTTGTAATGGCAAAATGGATAATACGCAATATTGCATATAAATATGGAGTAAATGTAACTTTTGCACCAAAGATAACCGCAGGAAAGGCGGGAAGCGGCCTTCACTTCCACACAAGACTGGTAAAGGATGGCAAATCTGTTATGCTCAAAGGTGGTCAGCTGTCGGATGAAGCAAAAATGGCAATTGCTGGATATATGAAGTGTGCGTCATCTCTTACTGCATTCGGGAACACAATCCCTACATCTTACTTCAGGCTGGTACCTAATCAGGAAGCTCCGACAAGTATATGTTGGGGAGACCGTAACAGGTCCGTGCTTGTAAGGGTTCCACTTGGATGGACCGGTAAGAATGAAATGATGACTACAGCCAACCCTCAAGAGACCCAACCTGCCTTGTCTACAATAGACAAACAGACTGTAGAGATGCGTTCACCTGATGGATCTGCAGATATTTACAGCATGATGGCAGGACTTACCGTTGCTGCAAGAACTGGATTTGAGATGAAGGATGCCCTTGAAATAGCAGCCGGGACTTATGTCGATGTTAATATACACAATGCTGAAAACAATTCGAGACTAAAGGCTCTTGAACAGCTGCCATCATCTTGTGCAGAATCTGCTGATGATCTGAACAAAAGAAGAACAATATATGAAAAAGACGGGGTTTTCAGTCCAGTATTGATTGATGGGGTTATTAAGAATTTGAAATCCTATAATGATACCAATATAAGAGAAGAGGCAGAAAAGAATCCAGAGAAAATGTCAGAAATAGTAGATAGATATTACCATTGTGGTTAGTTACCTATTTCAGACATAAATTTTATTCTTACAAGACGTATCTCCTCTTCTGTATAGTTCCTACCCAGTTCATCCACTGCTTCCTTGAGCGAGTCAGTGGATGCTTCTGTTTTAAAATACTCATATATATCATCCACTTTATCGTCATCCACGGTTTGCTTGATATAATAATCAATATTAAGCTTGGTTCCCGAGTTGACGATAGATTCAATCTCGTCAAGAAGGTCGCTCATCTCCATATTTTTTGATTCAGCAATATCTTCAAAAGAGAGTTTTCTGTCTATACTGGTGATTATATGCACTTTGTTGATTGATTTGTTTGCAACAGATTTTACCACCAAATCCAGAGGTCTGTCTATCTCATTCTCAGCAACATACTTAGCAATAAGGTCAACAAAGTCCTTTCCGAATTTTCTCGCCTTACCCTCTCCTACTCCCTGACAGTTCTTAAGTTCATCCAGAGTCACAGGATACTGTATTGACATATCCTCAAGTGAAGGATCATGGAAAATAACAAATGGAGGAAGATTCATGCGCTTGGACATTGACAGACGAAGATCCTTCAACATTGCAAGCAGGGTTATGTCTCCGCCACCTCCTCCGGCTTTACCATTTCCAATAGAGACAACATCATCATTATCATCTGATTCAGTAAATTCTCTATCCTCAGTAAGCAAGAAGGATGTAGGATTCTCTAAGAATTTAATACCCTCGTCCGTGCAAGACAGCAGACCGTAACGTTCAATATCCTTATCAATAAGGTGATGTATCAGAGCTTGTCTGATAACGGCCATCCAGAAACGTGTCCCTTTTGAGCTGCCTATGCCGAACAGTTCATGATGATGGTGATTGTATGACTTTATTATCGAATTGTTGACTCCAGCCAAAATGTTTGCAATGTGCTCTGCCTTGAACTGCTCCTTCATGCCAGATATCAAGTCAAGAACAAGAAGAACGTCTTCCTTGCCTTCAAACTGTTTCTTTGGATACAAACAATTATCGCATGATCCACAGTTATCCTTAGTATAATCCTCTCCAAAATAATTAAGTAACACCTTTCTACGGCAGACACAAGACTCAGCATAAGCGACAGTCTCCATAAGAAGCTGCCTGCCAATTTCCTGCTCAGAAATCAACTTGCCTTGCATGAATTTTTCAAGTTTCTGAATATCCTTATATGAGTAGAATGCTATACATTGCCCTTCTCCCCCATCCCTCCCAGAACGACCTGTCTCCTGATAATATCCTTCAAGACTCTTAGGAATATCATAGTGGATCACAAATCTCACATCCGGTTTATCAATACCCATTCCGAATGCAATTGTGGCAACAATAACATCCGCCTCTTCCATAAGGAATTTGTCTTGATTGCCAGCTCTTGTGGATGCGTCAAGGCCTGCATGATAAGGAAGAGCCCGTATTCCGTTTACACATAAAAGCTCGGCAACATCCTCAACTTTTTTCCTGCTCAGGCAGTAAATAATACCTGATTTACCACTGTTTGCCTTGATGAATTTGATTATTTCTCTGTCTATATTGACTTTTGGACGAATTTCATAATAAAGGTTGGGTCTGTTGAAAGATGATTTGAACACCCTTACATTAATCATATCCAGATTTTTCTGAATGTCACTTTGTACCTTAGGGGTAGCAGTTGCAGTAAGAGCAATGATAGGGGCCACACCTATTTCCTTGACAATCGGACTTATTCTTCTGTATTCAGGTCTGAAGTCATGCCCCCATTCAGAGATACAATGAGCTTCATCCACAGCATAGAAAGAGATCTTGATTTGTTTGAGAAGCTGGATATTCTCCTCTTTTGTCAATGATTCAGGAGCGACATAAAGCAGTTTTGTGTTACCAGAAAGAAGATCATCCTTGACCTCCTGAATCTGCCCCTTATTGAGAGATGAATTCAAGAAGTGAGCTATTCCATCCCTCTCCTCCACAAAGCCCCTTATCGCATCTACCTGATTTTTCATAAGCGCAATAAGAGGCGATATTATTATCGCTGTACCATCCATGACAAGCGCAGGGAGTTGATAACAAAGCGATTTTCCTCCACCCGTAGGCATAAGGACAAACGCGTCATTACCATTGATAAGATGCATTATAATATCTTCCTGTTGCCCTTTAAATGAGCTGAAACCGAAGAATGTCTTTAACTGATCATGCAAAAATTGAGAAGTAATTTGCATATAATAATTGGGGATAATATTCTAAAAAGTGGACAAAATAAGTTACCTTTGCAATACTAAGTTATCCATTAGTTTTTTCATCTCAAAATTTTTATGATTATTTCAAGAGAAGAACTTGCAAATATCGCGCAAGAGGTCGTAAAAAAAGAGGCTGCTGCGGTTGCCCGTCTTTCAGGGTTCATTGACGACCAATTTATTAATGTTCTCGAACTTATATTTAACAGCAAAGGTCGTTTAATTGTCACTGGTATCGGTAAAAGTGCAATAATAGCAAATAAATTGGTTGCAACATTGAATTCGACCGGAACTCCATCGGTTTTCATGCATGCAGCCGATGCAATCCACGGAGATCTTGGCATTATTCAGAAAGAAGACATTGTACTTTGCCTCTCAAAAAGCGGAAATACATCAGAGATCAAGGTTCTCGTTCCTTGGATAAAAAAAATGGGGAATAAAATCATAGCATTAGTCTCTGATACAAATTCATTTCTTGCACAACACTCAGATTATATAATTAAGGCGACTGTTGATTCAGAGGCATGTCCTAACAATCTTGCTCCTACATCCAGTACAACAGCACAGTTGGTCATGGGTGATGCTCTCGCTGTTTGCCTGCTTAAAATGAGAGGTTTCTCTCAGGAAGATTTTGCCAGAGTCCATCCAGGGGGTTCTCTTGGCAAGAAACTCTATACCCGTGTATCTGACCTGATCGACCGCGCTATAAAGCCAATGGTCAGAGAAGATGAGACTATTCAGAACACAATCTTCAATATTTCGGCAAACCGTCTTGGAGCGACTGTTGTGGTGAACGACAATCAAGAGATTGCTGGAATAATTACAGATGGAGATGTAAGGAGAATGGTCGAGAAAGGAGTAAGCATAAATCAGCTGAAAGCTCGTGACATAATGTCATCAAATCCAAAAAACATTGAATCTGACGAATTGGCAGTAAATGCGTTCAACATTATGGAGAAAAACAAAATCACATCTTTAGTTGTTTTAGAAAAGGGGAAATATATCGGGCTTGTCCATATTCATGATATTTTAAGAGAGGGAATAGTATGACACAATTTAATCCAAATGAGATAGGAATGGCCAACGGCAATTATTTCGCATTGCCGTACAGACCTGAGGAGTCGGAAATTGTACTAATATCCGTACCTTGGGATGTTACAACATCATACCGCCCAGGAACTCATAAAGGCCCTGATGCAATAATAAAAGCATCAGTTCAGGTTGACTTATACGATCCTCTTGTGCCTGATGCATGGAAAGTCAAAATTGGGACAATTCCAGAGGATCAGTCAATTATCAAAGAAAATAAGAAATACAGACGACTGGCAGAAAAGGTTATTGAACACCTTGAGAAAGGAACGGATCCAAAAACTCTCAAAGCTGATACTGACAATATCAATGAAGCATCCGAGTCTCTTAATTCAAATGTATATAAAGCTTGCAGCAAGTATATGGCTGAAGGGCATTTTGTCGGACTTATAGGCGGTGATCATAGTGTTCCCCTTGGAAACATGAAGGCAGTTGCTGAAAAGTATGAAGAGTTCGGGATACTTCATATAGACGCGCATGCAGATTTAAGAATAGCATACGAAGGATTTAAATATTCTCATGCGTCCATAATGTATAACGCTCTAAATGAGATACCTCAAATATCACAGCTAACGCAGGTGGGTGTCAGGGATTTTTGCCAGGATGAATCTGCATTTATCAATCACGACTCAAGAATCAGATGTTATACCGACATAGAGATCAAGCAAAACAGCTTCGAGGGCAAAACATGGAAGAAACAGTGTGAAGAGATAATTGCCTCTCTTCCTGCTTGTGTCTACATCAGTTTTGATATAGACGGACTTTCTCCTGATCTTTGTCCCAACACTGGCACGCCAGTGCCTGGAGGTCTTAGTTTCAGGGAGGTGGACAACTTGTTATTCATGCTTGCTTGTTCCAATAAAAAAATCATAGGATTCGATCTTTGCGAAATATCTCCTTCAGAAAATGGTGATTGGGATGCAAATGTAGGCTCAAGAATTCTTTATAAACTCTGCATCTACTCAAAATTCAATTCGAGGAACAGATAAATATTGACAGACCTGCCATTCAAATGATAATTTCCTTATTATTTATCTAATAAACCATTGGCATCTTTTTTGCCTCATATATAGGACATAAACAAAAAATCAATGATATTACCGAGGAAATTAGCGAAAAACTGACATTTTTCTTCAGTAATTATTGCAGGATTTGAAATTACAATGTCTATCTTTATCGATAATTTGCTGCTTAATTACAACTGAAAAAACATAATTGAACAAACTAAATAATAAATTCAAAATGAAAACAATTAAATTACTCTCTATCATTGCTATTGCTGCATTGGTTACTACTTCATGCGGTAAAAAGCAATCTGAAAACGCAGCTACTCCAGGCATTACACAGGCAGAGATTGACTCAGCAAGTTACGCTGTTGGCGTTTCCCTAGGATCTATGGTGAAACAGGCTAACTTTGGCAAACTTAACCTGAAAGAGGTCAACAAAGCTATTGCTGACGTACTTAACGGAGATAGCCTTAAGATTAGTGTCATGAAAGCTAATGAAGTTATCCAAGGATTTGCTGCTAAGAGACAGGCTGCCGTTGGTGCTGAAAACAAAACCAAAGGCGAAGAGTACCTTAAAGCAAATGCATCTAAGGATAGCGTTCAGACTACCGCTTCAGGCCTTCAATACAAGATTGTCAACCCAGGTACTGGTGTAAAACCAGCTGAATATGACACTGTTCAGGTAAATTATGTTGGAACTTTGATCGATGGAACAGAATTTGACTCATCATACAAAAGAGGCGAACCAGTAAAATTCCCTCTCAATGGTGTTATCAAGGGTTGGGTTGAAGGTATTCAGCTGATCGGTGAAGGTGGTAAGATCAAACTTTTCATCCCTTCTGAACTTGCTTACGGCGCACAACAAGCTGGTCCTCAAATAGGTCCTAACTCCACTCTTGTTTTCACAATTGAGCTTCTCAAGGTCAGTGCTGGCAAAGCACCTGAAGTTACAGCTACTGATGCAGCAAAAACCGCTGCCACCCCAGCAAAAGCCGCTCCAGCAGCAAAACCTGCAAAAAAATAGATTATGGCACTCGAAATCATTGGTAGATTAATCAAAAAACTTCCTGTACAGTCCGGAACCTCTGCCAGAGGAGAATGGAAAAAGCAGGAGTTTGTGGTGGAAACACAGGAAAGCTTTCCTAAAAAGGTTTGTATGAATGTGTGGGGAGTGGAGAGCGTATCTGATTTTGCTCGTTATTCTGAGGGAGATTTACTGAAGATTTCTATTAACATTGAATCCCGGGAATATAACCAAAGATGGTACACAGATATTCGCGCATGGAGAATAGAGAAGAGTGTCAGCGAAAGTGGCTCAGTTCCTTCTTCCACTCCTGCAATGGATTCTGATTTTTCCGGAGATGATGGAGCTGATGATCTTCCGTTCTGATCCCGTGAATTAAAATACATATTTTCAAAAAGAGCTGTCTGAATTAATCAGGCAGCTCTTTTTGATTTTCAAGACGCTTGTTCAAGAAACGCCGGGTAAGTTTCTTCCGTCCCGGCGCCACCATGTCATCTGACGTTTGGCATAACGTCTTGTATTTCGTTTAATAAGCTCTACTGCTTCATCAAGTGAACATTTCCCATCAAGATACTCAAAGAGTTCACTATAGCCCACTGTCTTTAAAGCCGGCCTGTCACGGAACTGATATAGGCCTTTTACCTCATCAAGAAGGCCTGCCTCCATCATAATATCGACCCTATGGTTGATTCTCTCATAGAGTTCCTCTCTTGGCCTGTCTATCAATATCTTTTCAATTATAAAATTACGTCTCTTTTCTGTATAATTTTTAAAAGAAGAAAATTTCCGGCCTGTCATAAGAGTAACTTCAAGCGCTCTTACCACCCTTTGGGGGTTGGCAAGGTCTATTGTATCATAACTCTCCTTGTCCAATAATCTCAATTCTGCCCTCAGGCTACCTATTCCTTCATTCTTGAGTCTTATCATCAAGTTATTCCTGAGTTCTTCATCAGCAGGAGGAAAGTCATCTATGCCTTTGCAAACAGCATCGACATATAAACCTGAGCCACCAACCATCACAAGGTCATCATGATTTTGAAACAGTTCATCAAGAAGGGCCAGTGCCTCAACTTCGTACTTTCCTGCTGTATAATAATCGTGTATTGAATGGGAAAAAATAAAATAATGCCTGACCATTGCAAGCTGGTCTGGAGAAGGAGGTGCAGTACCTATCTGCAACTCTTTATATATCTGCCGTGAATCACATGAAATTACCGGTGAACCTAATCTGAGCGCTGTGGATATTGCATAATCTGTCTTTCCTGCAGCTGTAGGGCCAATAATAACAATCAGCCTTTTATTGCTCATCTGCATCTTCCTGATAGAGATCATCTGAATCGTTCATCTCAATCATCTGCTCAAAATCATCATAGTTATCGGAAAATTGTTCCGGGTTACGGCCTTTCTCTGCCACAAGTCTTGGATATGAACGTTTCAAAGATTCCTCTTCAGTAGAAATGAACTCGAGATTGATCGATTTATCTTTATATATATCATATACATATTGAAGTTTTATCTCCTTCTTGGCAATTACCTTTTCCAGTGAAACCGAATCCATTGACCCATCTCCAAGATCAAAAAGCCCATACTCACCCTTAACCTTGTCACTACTGTTCAATCCTCTGAAAACCACCATCTGATCAGGTGCAAAACCAAGATCATTCTGCAAAAAAAGATGGAGAGCATAGAGGCTCATGCTTCCTTTAATCTCATACTCCCGCATGAAAATCTTGTTACCAACAATAGAGGCTTTGAACTTATAAACCATTTTTCAGAATTGTTTGGACAAAGTTAAACAATTTGCATTAAAAATTCCAAAGAATTTACTCCATCGGCATATTGGTCAATCTCAGGATATTGAGTCTCACCAAAGCTTACATAATGGTTATAATTTACGACACACTGCAATCTGTAGAGATTTGATTCAATGAATTTACGGGCTTCACTGACACATTCATACCTGATGATATTTACAACCCCAAGCGGTGGAATAAATGTATCATTCTCCTTAAGCAGATAAAAACCTCCGTCAATAAATTTTTCATTAGTCATAGATGAGAGCGCTTTCTGATATTTGTAAGCATCCAGATAATCTTTCGCCGTTATTTCTGATTCCATATATTTGAATGATAGGATAAGCCTTTGCAAATCAAAGCTTGAAGGGATCATTATAGTACTTATGCTTCTACAGCCCATTCCATAATAGAGAAACACATCCTTTGCAAGCGCCTCAAGATCAAGCAGGCTCTCACCGCCATAAAGTAAAGCTAAGCTAGACCTGCTTCCCCTGATTAATTTGCGGGAATCTTTATAATATGATTCAAAATACAAGGCAGTCTCATTAGAACCTGTAACTATGACTATATCCGGAGACTCCGGTAACTCCTCAACAAACTGAATGCGTTGTCTCCAATAACTGTTTATGCCAAAAAGCAGACTTACCAACGCAGGAAGAAGGTGCTTATCCTTTGAGGAAAGTTTCACTAAAGCCTTATATCCAGTGGCAAGCACTGCAAGCAGATCATGAAAGCCTACGAGCGGTATATTCCCGGCCATTATTATTGCGACACTTCTATCTTGCTCCTTAATTATATTCCTATATGGATTCAGCCATTTTTCCAACTTATCTTGCCTGAGAAATTTATTGCAAATGGCACTAATTGCTACGCATTGCATATTTTTCGTAAACAACGGATTATCTCTCAGTGAATTTTCAATTACAGTTTCGAACAAACTTTTTTTAGATATATCACTCAAGGCATCTGTCAGTTGAATACCCAGTAAAGTAAAATCGTCAATAAAAAAATTATTATACATTTGGCAAATTTAGCAAAAGGGGCTATTTTTACCAAATGCAAAGACAGTCTGTATGAGTAATTTTTCTACCACAGATACCTTTAAATCAATATCAAAGCCCTCTACCGGTATTTATAAAGAGCTTGGCAGTAAATTTCTTTCCTTCGCATTCCCTATCAATTCGGAAGATGAAATAAAGGATATACTTGCAGAACTGAAAAAGGATTATTTTGATGCCAGACACCATTGTTATGCTTATCGTCTTGGAAAAACCGGTGAAATATGGAGAGCTAATGATGACGGAGAACCATCCTCGACTGGAGGAAAACCAATTCTGGGGCAATTGCTTTCCAACGAATTAAGTGATGTATTAATAGTTGTAGTGAGATATTTCGGAGGTATAAAACTTGGAGTACCAGGATTGATAAAAGCATACAAGTCTGCTGCATTTGACGCGATAGCCAACAGCGAAATTATTGACAAGGTTATGATGTGCGAGTTAGCCATCACATTTGATTATTTGCAGATGAACCAGATCATGAAGCTAATTAAAGAAATGGATGTCTGCATCGTTGAACAACAATTCGATAATATGTGCTTGTTAAAAGTAAGAGTAAGGGAGAGTAGCCTTGATAAATTTCAGACACGGATTATAGAATCCTATGGGAATATTGAAGAACTGAATTGATCTAAATTAACAAATAATATATGCCAAGACACCTTATATCCATTCACGACTTCTCAAAAGAGGAGATGCTGGATGTTCTCAGAATGGCTGCAGAGTTTGAAAAGAACCCTTCGCAACCGATTTTTCACGATAAGGTTATTGCCTGCATTTTCTTCGAACCTTCAACCAGAACCCGTCTCAGTTTTGAAACCGCAGCAAACAGGTTGGGTGCAAGAGTCATCGGATTTTCAGATGCAGACAATACCAGTGTATCAAAAGGTGAGACCATCAAAGACACAATCAAGATGGTTTCCAACTATGCTGACCTCATAGTCATGAGGCATCCGCTCGAAGGAAGCGCCAGATATGCATCTGAAGTCTCAAGTGTTCCGGTAATAAATGCCGGAGATGGTGCAAACCAACACCCATCCCAGACACTTCTAGATCTCTATTCTATCCAGAAAACTCAAGGAACCCTTAAAAATCTTAAAATTGACGTAGTGGGAGATCTGAAATACGGCAGGACTGTTCATTCACTTCTTCAAGCCATGTCCCACTTTTCGCCGACATTCATGTTCACGGCTCCAGAAGAGCTTAAACTTCCTGAAGAATACAAAGTATTCCTGAGGGGAAGAGGAATAAGCTACACTGAGACACAAAACCTGACAGAAGGTTTCAACGAAGCCGACATTATATATATGACAAGAGTTCAAAGAGAACGCTTCACTGATCCGATGGAATATGAGAGGGTAAAAAACGTCTACAGTCTAAACGCAGCAATGTTTGATGAATGTAAACCAAAAATGAAAATCCTTCATCCGCTTCCTAGAGTAAATGAAATCGCATACGATGTTGACAACAGTGACCATGCGTATTATTTTGAGCAGGCCAGAAATGGTGTATATACAAGAATGGCAATTATTGCCAAGCTGTTAGGAGCTAAATAATCTATTTAACAATGGAAAAACATTTAAAAGTAAGTGCAATAAAAGAAGGGACCGTTCTTGACCACATCCCTGCAGATCAACTTTTCAAGGTGATAGATATCCTTGGCCTCACACATAGTGGAAACCAGGTTACATTCGGCACTAACCTTGATAGTAAGCTCCTCGGAAAGAAGGGCATTATTAAAATTGCCGATCGTTTTTTTGAAAGTGATGAGCTTAACAGAATTGCCCTTATAGCTCCACAGGCAAAAATAAATATTATCCACAATTTTGAAGTTGTTGAGAAAAGAGAATTGTCAATACCATCAACGATAAAGGGGATCGTCAAATGCATGAACCGAGTATGCGTAACCAACCACCAACCAATTGAAACACTATTTACAACAATCAGCGGAGATGGTGAACTCAGGCTTCTCTGCCATTATTGCGAAAAAGTTACAAGAGGCGAAAACTTGAAAATTATAAGCAATGAGTAATATTTTCATAACAGTTTGCACATTTTCCCTATCTTTGAATCACAATTAACAACAATTAAATATATAATATTATGAAAGTCGCTCACAATTTTAATGCAGGTCCGTGTGTCCTGCCAAAGCCAGCTCTTCAGGCTTCTATTGAGGCTCTTAGTGATTATAAGGGCACAGGGATGTCAGTAATTGAAGTCTCTCACCGTTCAAAAGAATGGGAAGCCACTATGGCAGAATGTCGCGCACTTTGGAAAGAGATACTCAATATACCTGACAACTATCATGTATTATTTCTCGGTGGTGGTGCAAGTATGCAGTTTCTATATGTTGCAATGAACCTTCTTGAAAACAAAGCCGGTTATCTGGAAACAGGTGTATGGGCAAAAAAAGCGTTAAAAGAGGCAAAAGGACTTGGCAATGCTTTCGCTGTAGCATCTTCAGCGGACAAGAACTTCAGCTACATTCCTAAAGGATATGAAATTCCTGAAGATTTGGATTACTTCCACATAACAACTAACAATACAATCTACGGAACTGAAATACATGAGGATATGGACTGCCCTGTAAATCTTGTTGCTGATATGTCCTCAGACATAATGAGCCGTCCTGTCGATGTAAGCAAATATGCGATGATTTATGGTGGTGCACAGAAGAATGTTGGCCCTGCTGGTGTTGCTTTTGTGATCATCCGTGAAGATATCCTCGGCAAAGTGTCACGCTATATCCCTACAATGCTTGACTACCGTACTCATATCAAGGACGACTCTATGTTCAACACGCCTCCTGTATTCCCGATTTTTGTAATGAATGAAACCCTTAAGTGGCTTAAAGAATTCGGCGGCCTGAAAGCTATCAACAAACAGAATACAGAGAAAGCAGCCATGCTTTACAACGAAATTGACAGGAACAAGATGTTTGTAGGCACAGCTGCCAAAGAGGACCGCTCAATCATGAACGTATGCTTCGTAATGGCTGAAGAGTACAAGGATAAAGAGGACGCCTTCATGTCATTTGCAAAAGAAAGAGGTATGGTAGGCATCAAAGGGCATCGGTCTGTAGGCGGATTCCGCGCATCAATATACAATGCTTGCCCTGTCGAGAGTGTCAAAGCCCTTGTTGATTGCATGAAGGAGTTTGAACAAATAAACGGTTAATGTAATGAAAGTATTAATTGCTACAGAAAAACCATTCGCAAAAGCTGCTGTTGATGGAATCAGAAAAATAGTAGAGGGTGCTGGTCATAAGCTTGCCCTTCTCGAAAAATACACACAAGTTGATGACCTTTACGCGGCTGTCAATGATGCCGATGCACTAATAGTCCGATCTGACAAAGTCACCAAAGAGGTAGTCAACGCAGCTAAAAAACTCAAGATTGTGGTACGCGCCGGTGCAGGTTTTGACAACCTTGATCTTACTGCATGCACAGAAAAGGGAATCGTTGCCATGAACACTCCGGGTCAGAATTCTAATGCTGTTGCTGAACTTGCTATCGGGATGATGATTTATGTATCAAGAAACTGCTTCACCCCAGGCACTGGCATTGAATTGAAGGGAAAAACTCTTGGAATTCACGCTTTTGGCAATGTTGGAAAGCTTGTTGCAAAACTTGGGCAAGGATTCGGCATGAATGTGATTGCATTCGATCCGTATGTAAGCTCTGATGCAATCAAAAGTGCCGGTGCGACTCCTGTAAATACAATAGAAGAACTATACTCCGGGTCAAACTTCCTTTCATTGCATATTCCGGCAACTGCCGAGACCAAAAAATCTGTAGGATATGACCTTGTAAAAAGGATGCCTAAAGGGGCTGCTCTTATCAATACTGCTCGTAAAGAGGTAATTAACGAAGAGGAACTTGTCAAGATTCTGGAAGAAAGAAGCGATCTTAAATACGTCACCGATATTGCTGCAGATAACCAAGCGTGACTCAACGAAAAATTCGGCACAAGAGTATTTGCTTCTCCTAAGAAGATGGGTGCAGAGACTGCTGAGGCCAACGTAAATGCTGGTCTTGCTGCTGCTAATCAGATAGTAGGATTCTTTGCCACAGGAGACAGAACATTCCAGTTAAATAAATAGTAACCGCAAATTATTCACCATGGTAAAAGTAAAACCTTTTGCAGCCATAAGGCCGCCAAAAGCTATTGTACAAGAAGTGGCATCCCGCCCGTATGATGTTCTTAATTCAAAAGAGGCTAAAAATGAGGCAGGAGAAAAATCACTCCTTCATATAATCAAACCAGAAATTGACTTTGATCCAATAATTGACGAACACTCCCAGCCCGCTTACGATAAGGCTGTAGAAAATTTCAAACTTTGGCAGGAACGCAAATGGCTCGTTCAGGACAAGAAAGAGATGTATTATGTCTATGCCCAGACAATGGATGGAAGGACACAATACGGACTTGTTGTTGGAGCTAATGTTGAGGACTATCTTACAGGTAAGATCAAAAAACACGAATTGACACGCAAGGACAAGGAAGAGGATAGAATGATCCATGTGAGGATACAGGATGCCAACATTGAACCTGTTTTCTTTGCATATCATGATAATGAAGAGATCAACTCCATTGTTGCCGGCATTGTCAAGAATCAACCTGAATATGATTTTGTTGCAGAGGATGGTTTTGGTCATAAGTTCTGGATAATTGATGATGATTCATTGATTAAACGCATAACTCAGATATTTGCAACAATTCCTGCGTTCTATGTTGCTGACGGCCATCACAGAACCGCAGCTGCCGCACTTGTAGGAGAGGAGAAACGCAAAAATAATCCATCACATACTGGCAATGAGGAGTATAACTATTTTCTTGCAGTTGTCTTTCCTGAAAGTCATCTTAAAATCATTGACTACAATCGAGTTGTCAAAGATCTTAATGGAATGACCCCGGAAGAGTTCATCAAGAAACTTGGAAATGATTTCATTGTTGAGAAAATGGGTGAAGAAATATACAAACCAAAATCCCTTCATAGCTTCTCGTTGTATGTCGATGGCTGCTGGTACTCAATGACCGCAAAGCCGGGGACATTTGACGAAAATGATCCATTGGGAGT
>Ga0172381_10004679_pt1 | contig 14084 bp, 16 predicted proteins | sample Leawel6488metaG_FD_119754 | JGI IMG/M metagenome (GOLD analysis project Ga0172381, IMG submission 119754) | Leachate microbial communities from a municipal landfill in Southern Ontario, Canada - Leachate well 64-88 metaG | ecosystem: Engineered > Solid waste > Landfill > Unclassified | place... | reverse complement strand
TGCAGCGGGTTCAGCAGCGGGCTTAGCAGCGGGCTTAGTGTCGGGCTTAGTGTCGGGCTTAGCTTTGCCACGTTGAATAGATACACTATTTGAAATCAACGGTGTGTTTAGCTCAGTAAGTAAGCTCGGTACACGATTTGTCAATATGTTTCCGCGTTGACTTTGTGAACCTCTTCCGAGTTGACTTTGTGAACCTCTTCCGCGTTGACTTTGTGAACCTCTTCCGCGTTGACTTTGTGAACCTCTTCCGCGTTGACTTTGTGAACCTCTTCCGCGCCGACTTTGTTGAACCGATGCGCATTGACCATATGACTTCGATGCATCATTTGCGGCTGAAATATCCACATTGTATAATACTCTCTTGATATGTTTGCAGTGCGTAGGTTGAGCGTCGGTAGGTTGAGCGTCGGTAGGTTGAGCGTCGGTAGGTTGAGCGTCGGTAGGTTGAGCGTCGGTAGGTTGAGCGTCGGTAGGTTGTTGTATTTTCCGTATATAATCGACGATTATATCTTCATGATTGTCGACAATTATAGCAGAGTTCATCAAACTTTCGTAATGTGAGCCAAGTTTTTCACAATACTTCACAATGGTCCCTTTAATTTGCTTCATTGTGTTCGCGTACAAATATGCATTTAGAGAGAGCAGATGACACTTTTTAATAGCAATGTGCAATCTTTGAATGTCAAGATCTTGAGGGTGGTTAAAGATGGTCCTGTCGAATCTTATTTTGCATGTTTTAAGGACACCGCTGCTAAAATTAGTACGAGCAACTTTGATTCGATCTTTAATTATGTCGATAAGCCTTTTCTGATTAAAATGACTCAAATCGCTTGAATCTTCTTTGAATGGATAACGCAATTTGAATGACTCTTGTTTATCAGTGTAAGCTTTATTGAACTTGATGTCATCGTCTGTCTCAATAATATCATCCTCAGCATTGAAATCAGCAGCAGGCTCAATAACAGCGGACTCAGCAACAACGGGCGCAACATCAGCGGACTCAGCAACAGCGGGCGCAGCATCGGGCTTGTCACCGGACTCGTCTTCGGACTCGTCACCGGACTCAGCAGCAAGCTCAACAACAGCGGACTCAGCAGCAACGGGCGCAGCATCGGACTCGTCTTCGGGCTTGTCACCGGACTCGTCTTCGGACTCGTCACCGGACTCAGCAGCAAGCTCAACAACAGCGGACTCAGCAGCAGGCTCAACAACAGCGGACTCAGCAACAACGGGCGCAGCATCGGACGCAATGTGTGTTATCATGTTAATGAGTTCACTACTGATAATGGAGTGCACCTTTTTAAAATCCACTTTGTTCTGTTGATCGACATAAATGCGTGCGATAGCATGATGTAAACGATCAGAATAGCTACACATCATTGATATTACATCATTCCTTAATGTAATTTCGTAAAGAGCATGTACTTCACTAATGTGTTTTTGTACCGTATTATCGAATACCGAAAACGATGTTCGTAATTCATCGTGTGCATTTTGAACAACCAATTTTTGTTGTTGGACTTGTTGTTGGACTTGTTGTTGTACTTGTGCTTGTGCATGTACACGATCAAATGAAATTTGAGTATCTTCACGACTCTCCTCACGACTCTCCTCACGACTCTCCATCCTCTTTTTTGGAATTGGTACTATCAAGATTTGAGATTTGAAAATGCAATGATAATATTCAACTCCTAATTACAAAGTATAAATTCATTTTTATGCGAAAAAAGACCATTATTAGCCGTATATACATTAATCGTCTTGTTCGTGCGATAGACGCATAAGACCATCGGCGATACGGCTAATGTTAATATCAATAATAGAATCAATACCAATTGCATTAATTGCTTCGCCAATCGTTCGAATCGGCAAGATTTGTTCAATAAATTCATCATAAAAATAGATAATACCTTCGCCGCTTTTTGTTTTGTATTGAAATACAAGTGATTCAAGAATTGTGTCAAAATGATCAATTAGACCAAGTTTTTCAATAATTGCGCGCGCGTCATAAAGTTTAATCATATTGCGGCGAATTGCAATTTCGGCAATCGGATGCATTGTGTTGCGCGATCGTTCATTAAATGTAATTGGGCATTTAACAAACCATTTACCAGTAAGCGCGTCGGTCGGCGTCAACCAACTATGATTTGTCATAAATCCGCGAATAAGCGGATCGGCGACATGTAGCGCGAATGCGTCGCAAACGCCGCTATGACCGCCAACTGGGCACAAACTATGTTCGCGAACAACGCGCTGATAAATCGCGCATCCTGTGCACATTTTATTTTGCGCATCACTTGTCTTGCATTTATGATTTTCGCGCGTGCATTTAGTGCGATCCGATACATCATCGACCGGCTTACCTTCTAAAATACGTGAAAATCGCCAAGGGTCAAATGTATCCATAGCGCGCTGTACATTTACTTCAAGCTCAATTTCAACCTTGCGAACATCTTGCGCAATTGATTCTTCGGTCACTTCTTCGACCACCGGCTGTTTACCTTTTTCCATTCTATATTTACACATACAATTCTACAAATCATATAATTCCGATAACGATTGCGCGCGCGATATACATGTTTCAAAGAAAGCGGGCGTATATTCGCCGCAATTGTGCGCGCGCAACGGGTAATGCGCCTGCGCGATTGATTCGATGCGCGATAATTCGGTAAAAACTTCAATACATCGCGCGACAAATGATATTACGCGATCATTATTTTGCGCAATATATGATGCAATTTCACTATGCATAGATCGATCTAATCCATTTGTTGTTTGATAAATGTCGCCAACATGATACACGCGCGCATCGCCATTTGCGTCAACAAGTGTATAAATGCCCGCAACGTATCCGCGGCCGGGTAAGTTCATAATATAGCGCAATATACATTCGCACGCAATTTGATGCGATAAAAGGGCGCGCAACCGCCGGGTTACCATCACATGTTGTACACTTCGCATTACAAACGGCGCACGTTGACCGACTATTTCGGTAGTCGCATAAAGATTACCATTGCAACTACGATAAATATGAGTAATATTAGGTTTCTGCAAAATTGCGCATCGAAGCATCGCAAAGTTATACGCGTAAACACATTGCGCAACCGTTAGCGGCCCTAAAAAGAATGCGATATGCGGGTCGCGTGAATCATGCGCGATTATAAGCTCATTTGATCGATTAATTACTTGCAATATTATAAGTTCATTACCGATTACAATATTTGTTGCAATTTGATCCCATGTTTGTAATAATGTATGCTCAATAATCGCATTATTTTCATCACGCGTCGGCAAACCAAGTATGCGCCGCGATATGTCATCAAGCGCGATCGCAATATGAGGCGCGCAAATAGATGTAATCGCGCGCATATGATATTGAACGAGGCACGCGCGAAGTTCGGCGATTGATGCATCAGTCGATGTATAATTAATAAGTTGTGCGCAATGATCGTCGGTCGCCGAACTTCGCGCGTGCCAAATAAGCGGCGCGTGCGCGACATAAAATGAATAATAATTCACCGTTGTCATATCGCGTTGTATTTGTACGATTTCGGCAATGCGGGATCGGCAATCATTATTTGTGCATTCGCTTGCATCAAAATCAATTTGCTCAATTGATAATTGCGCCAATAATGCATTATCGCACCATTCTAATCGTGCGCCGTAAATCGGATACCAATTGCGCGTATGAATTGCGGCGCGCGCGCATTCAATAACGGCCGCGATTGCGGCCGCGACGGGGCCAGTTACGCATGCGCTAAATCGCGCCCATGTATCGGCGCACAAATCAGGCGCGCCAACATCTTCAAAAAATATAGTTATCATTGTAAATAATAGTGTCGCGCGCGACAAACTGCCGCGATACGCACATATCGCGCGCCGCGCGACTAATTCTTGTATACATTGTGAAAAAATACTATCATCGCGCGCGAGATGTGCGCGAATAAATGCGCGATGAATCGCGCTTAAATGCAATTTCGCTTGATTATTAATCATTATTTAGTTTAAGAGTCCAACGCGCTTTATCGGTATCGGTGTCGTGTATTTCAGTTTCTTTATATTTTAAAGCGTCTACTGCAATAAGTTGTTTTACCATTTTGTTAGATGTAATAGGCAAAATGTAAATATAGAATTCCATTTCGCGCTTAGTAGGTATCAATATATAGCGCGAACCTGCGCTTAGTAGCGTCTGAAGACCAAAATAGAATTTGCGGAAGTAAATAGGATTACCGTCGTCTGGTATAATACTACCATCAGATGTAATCGCCGTTGGCACACTACCCGGCGTAAGCGCGTCAATCACAAGTTCGTTATACATTACATTTGTAAGTACACCCGATATTCGCGGAAATATACCTTCAACCGGAGTAATTAGTTGCGTCATAGCCGAATTAGTGCTTACCCAATCCGGGAATGACGAAGGCATAAATGCGAAAACCGGCGTTTTACCGCATTTATTTACTTTGCTCTGATACATATTGCATACATACGTAACCATGCGCCACCGACTACCAATCGAACCAACATCGCCAATGACTAGGTTCGCCGTCGTATTCCATCCTTCGGCCTTTTTCGCGCAAATCGCATCATCATCGATAATCTTGTAATCAATACTTGTTACAATATTATAAACAATATTATTATCGGTAATCAATACCAAATATTTACCGCCGTATTCCGGCCACGCATGCGGTTTAGTTATGCCGTAAGGCACAATAAGTGTGTATTTATCATTTGTAATTAGTTGAACGGGCTTACTATACGGCGGCGGGAATTTTGCTTCAAGATAATCCATATTTTCAAACACACACGATGTTATTGTAAACCAACCCTTTATGCGATTTTTGTAAAAATATACAAAAATTAGCATAATTATAATTACCGCAATAATGACATGTTCGCGTTTCATTATGTATATGTATAAACATATAAATTTATGCCCGCTAACAAATATAGAGAATGGATATTGATCACACGTTAATTGTTGCGATACTAATTATTATTGTTATTATTGCGATTGCGCGATATTCGAACGATTGTACGCCGCATGAAGGGTTAACAAATAATGAAATCGGTTCGATTATATCGGCAATCGATATGGTTGAAAAAAATAAAGGTAACGTATTAACGTTCTATAACATTATCGGCGATTACAAATTTAGCCCGCTCGCATACGCAAAACTTACGTCGCTTTACAATCGCGGCGAACTTACAATTCCGAACGCGCGCCGCGTGGTTGGCGTTTAAATATAAGTATTGCGATGATAACAACCATAATAATAAATATAAGAAAGATACTAATATTTAGTATCGTAAATATACTCTTTTTTTCTGGTTCTTTATTATCGATTTGATACAAATTATCATCAGTGCTATTAAATATATCAATAGGTTTAGGTTCTGGCGGCGGTATTACCGTTTCATATTCAGATTCATATTTGGTATCGGCATCGGCATCGGCATCATCAAGATACGGTGGAGGCGTCGGCAATGGCGCGGTTTCTTCTGTTGATTGTTCTGCACCCATTTTATGTAACTTATATACAACATATTTTAATATTGTGTAATTACAAAAAAATATGTATATTATGATTGTTTAATCATAGTTCAGAACGCGAACTACCCGAACGGCTACGTTTAATTACAATTATTGCAATAATGACCGCCAATATAATAAATACAAGAAATATGCTAATATTTAGCGTTGTAAATATGCTAGATTCTTCGGGTTCTTCGGGCGTTTTAGGAACAATAGGATTATTGACTTTATCAGGAATAATTGGTTCATTATCACTATCGGGAATAATATCTTCTCTATAATTTTCATCGTATATCGGTGCTTTTGTTTCTGATCCTCCACTTTTATGTGAATTTTCATCAATATAAATTAGATTATCAAAATCAATAATGTCATTTGTTTCGGTATTATCACTTTCTTGATCGATTAAATCTGTATTATCGGGTACCGAATCATATCTTTCTGTAGTTTCTGTTGTTACAGTAGTTGATTCTTCTGCACCCATTTATGATAATATATAATTTCAGCGTTATAATAATGTACATTATAATGATATTATGCGCATTATAGTTCCATACGTGACCCTACTGTCGGCCGTTTACGAAGCGACATTACGATCAATATAATTGTAATAATGAATATAATTGCAATAAAACCGATAATTACTATCGTTGTCATCTTCTTCTTCTTCTTTGCCTTTTCTTTTGCATCAAGATCTTCATCATCTTCTTCATCTTCTTCATCTTCTTCTTCTTCATATTTACTACCGGCCCTTTCGGCAGCGATTCTCGCGGCCTTTTCGGCAGCGGCGGCATTTTCAGCAGCGGCCTCGTTTTCGTCTTCTTGTGCATCAAGTGTATTTTTTGCAGTTGCGATGCATCTCATTTGTTGATTAAATCCATCCTCCGCTACGTTAACATCATTACCGGCCGATGCGTTAAATGTTACATTTTGTTTACATATTTGACATACAAATGTACCCATAGAAAAAGCAGAAAGCGGTTTTATATCATACGGTTGAATAGGATTCAATCGGTTCAAATTATAACAAGACGGGTGACACGTCGGGCCACCGTTTAAGCACGCGCCAGTACATCGCGCATTTATTAAATTTCGCGCCCCGTCGTAAGCAGATCGCCTACGGTTATATTCAAATATCATTGCATCATGTTTTGTTTGTTCTTCACGACGCTCGTTAATTGCTTCTTTAAATAATTCAGCAACATCTTCGCATTTACTAATATCTTCGGTTGTAATTGTACGATTTATCATTATTTATGCGTAAGTTTAATCAATATATATATCATCTTAAAAAAATGGGGGCGGCTGTAACAAAAAATACGTCAATATCGAATATATTTAATCAATCTATAACGAACACGATGAATAGCGTAATGATGTCAGTTGCGCATGAATCGGTAAGCACAACAAATCCGACACAATTGATTACAATTAATGCTAAAGCAGCAGGTGATGTAAATATCAAAGGTGTCACGCAAAAAGTTATTGCGAATATTAGTGCAAAAAAGTTGATATCTAACGTTTCGTCAACCGAACTTGAATCTATGCTAGAATCCGCGGTAAAAACCACGGTCGAAGATAATCAAGAAATTAAATCAGCGCTTGTTATCGGCGCAGCGGTCGGCGAAAATGTAAGCGAACTTAACCAATTGACGCAAAATATTCAAAATATTTCGTCAAGTTATTCATATTCGCAGTTTATATCCGATGTAAACAATATCTTGTCGCAACAAACTATTACTCTTAACGCGAACTCGATATCCGGCAATGTTAATATTGAAGATATTAGTCAATTTGTTCAACTTGAAATTATATCCGAACATATTGCCGAAATATTGACCGAAAAGTTTGATAAAATTACAAATACATCAGAAGTTACAGTCGATAAGAAATCAGATCAAACAAATGAATCGGGCATTTCAAACACCGCGCTTATCTTTATCGCGATCGCAATTATTGTTATTGCAATTGTTGGTTTCGTTATATACAAAAAAGTACGTTCAGGCGGCGGCTATAATCGCGATTTTAATAGCGGCGTTGATAGATACGGCGGCAACAACGATGATGATTGGGCCGAATTGTAAATTACTTACGATCGCATGGCGCGACCCACGGTATGTTCAATATTTTGAATATATGTTCTTCATCACTTAATGCGATTAACGCATCGTCGCGCAATTTATCATATAATCCGTATTGATTAAGCGAATAATCATATTGCGCACATAGTTTGCGCAAATAGATATTGTATTCGCGCGACCCAGTAAAGTACAATAGTGACGCATAGTAATTAGCGATCGGTATAACTACAATATCGACCGATACGACCCACGCGTATCGCCATAGTAATGATATTTTTTGCGCGCCACTTGATACAATATCAACAAAAGAATGATTCGCGCGCAACTTATCGCGAAGCGCGCATATAAACGCATCCGTATCATCGGTATCAATCGCAACTAAAATATCAATATCATTACATTGCGCCGCGCCGCGCCGATACGAACCGGCGATTGTTGTTTTAATTACGTGATCATTATCATCAATAATAAGCCGCAAGATATTGCCGCCGATTCGCGCAACGGTATCGCGCGCGATCGGCTTGTGTAAATCATCAAAATGCGTAATTCCTATATTTTGCAAATGTGTTACGCGCCATTCGCCGCGATCAACAGCGGCCGCAAGTTGCGCGCGCGTGTATATACCCATTTTTACCATATTTTGCGCCGTTGTTGCGCCAATACCAAGTATCGAACTTAATTCGCGAATAGCGTCTTCACGTCGCGCGCTCATAATTACCAGTAATCTTATTTGTATCTATATTAAATCGTCGAACTTCTGCGCGCGGTGCAAAGTGTACTTTCTTTTTGCGTTTATTAATATAATCATGTTGCGGTTCATCAATATTATGTTTTTTTGATCGCGCATCAGTTGCGCGCGATACATTCGCGCGTTCATTAATATAATCAGTTGTGCTCGGCGCGCGATCAATTGTGCTCGGCGCGCGATCAATTGTGCTCGGCGCGCGATCAATTGTGCTCGGCGCGCGATCAATTGTGCTCGGCTTTGTCACCGGTAGTGACGGCGGGCGATCAGTTGGATCAATATACATACTTTTATTAGATGTAGGCGAATTAGAAAACCCAAATACGTATGCCAAAATAAGTATAATTGTTGCTATTATTACCGAAATACACATAATTATGTTTGATTATTTATTAATAAGCGGCGGCGCTATATACGTATGCAAGATATGTTTACGGTCTATTGTTTGATTCGGTATAAAAATATCAAATATATCATCAGTTATAATATCTTCAGGTGTAGGAAATGTTGACGCGTATTCCATTAATGTAATATTGCGCGCATCTAATGTTAATTTATTAGGATTGAATATATCAAGTTGTATATGCGGTTGTTTCGGCATCACGTGTATAAGTTCGGTTATTGATAAAATAAACATAATATAATCAGGAACCCATTGATTACTCGGCACGTTCATCGCATTATAGATATTTTCTTCAGGGATTTGACCGTGACCAAAATCAATAATCTTCGGAATATGACCATGATACGGTATATACCATGATTGCTCGCCAATAACATATTCTAAATATTGTTCATACTTTGAATCATATGCGATTGAATTTAGCTCCATCATAATGTTATGAATAAGCAAATCGCCATGTCTAAAGTTCGGCCAAACGCGATGCGTTACTAATATTGTAAAATAGATTTGAAATATAATCGCAATAAGTTCATTGCGTTGATTTATAATATTCGCAGGCAAATGATATATTATGAATTCGCGCAGCGGCATCGCGCAATAACTAGAAAATATAATTGAAAATTGATCTTGCGCAATTTTACTACGAATAATATCTTGAAACCCGCACATCAAAGATGATATATCGCTCGGTATCATCGGTAACCGCCCCGCGCGTTGATGATCGCACGATGACAAATCAATAATATGTTTTGCGACTTTTGTGCATGTAGACACCGCAATAATCTCAATGTAATGCGGCGTTAAATTGCGTTTAATAATCTTGTTGCGAATCGCGCGCAACATATCAATTTCAACAACAACCGATGATTCTTTAAGCTTACTCGGCGGTTTCTTCCATTGATAGTATGAAGTTAGCCCATGTAGCGCAATTTTCACAAAAACGTAATCGTTTTTATCATTAAGTAGACAAACATAATTACCCGATATACCAAAAGTAGTTAACGCGTCCGCAGATGTTATTCGCGAATTAAGCGCGTTCATATCGCGACATTCCAGAACGTTCTTAAAAATATTCATTTTTGAATTGCAATTATCTTGTATATATCTATGGCTCTTATTGTGTTGAAAAGTGATGATTTTATTGGGCAAGAGTTATCGGTTCAAATACCCATCTATTTTAATTGTAGCGGGTTAGATGTTGTATCATACATGAATACATCTACGGTTGCTATACCTATTCAAACGAATAGATTAAGGTTTACAAACAAGATAACGCACGCATGTCAAGGATTCTATTATATATTGTTCAATAAAATTGATATCCCAGCAACACAAACGTATTCAATTAATCAAATGATATCGGCGGTTCGCAATTTTACATTTTATATAATTGATGTGTACAATCGGTTGCCGCTCGCCGACGGCGCATTTATTCATTGCGCGCGCGCGACTATTTTGATAAATATAACTTTGCAAACGTATATACATTTTCTAAATATGATAGTAAACGATGCATTGCGCCGCCCGGCGTTACAACATTACGCGATATTAGTGAATATCATAACGACGACGGTAACATTACCGTCAACTGCGCAATATGTGCTAATGAAATTAATGTGTTAAATGATATGCCAATTATTTATGCGCGTGAAGATGCCGCATACATATGTAATGATTGTTACAAACATTTTAATCTAATACTAAAATATCGAAATTGCACCTTTGACTATTATGATATACGCAATCGATATTCGCTTAGTTCATGGTTTATTTATTCACAATTACTATTATACCGCGATGTTCGCGTTGTTATTACTAGTATTGATACACAACTTATTTTACTAATTGGTAAACAATATTATATCACCGAAGCGCCTATTCCGCCGGCCGCGATTCATATCATTGGCGATCGCAACCGGTTGCGCCTCAATCATGACATACATATTAAGAAAAACGAAGATAAGTATTTTAAATCTCTTAACATTGCGTAATAAACTTCATTTCATTTCATTTCATTTCATTTCATTTCATTTACTCTTTTTTTTGCATTTATCGTGAATACAAAAAAAAGTAATTGAATGCATACATGCATTCAATTCTTACGTATGTTGTGTCCATGCGTGACCGCAATTAATACAACGAATTGCAAGCGTCGGCGCTTCATCACTACTGCGCGTTTGGTATTCGTCATAGGTTGTGCGGCGCATACCGCATTTACTACATTTGTATAAACTTGAAACATTAATTTCAATGTGTTGATTTGATCGCTGTTCAACAATATCGCGTTCTTTTTGCATAATTGTTGGGCATAAGATATGCGATGGTGTTTGCGCAACATTAATCGCGCGAACACGACCTGTCATTATTGCAATATATAATTCGCCGCATTCTGCGCGCAACATATCGGCAATACGCGCGGCGGCGCCGCTATATGTAACGGTGCAATGATCGTGCGCATCAAATGATATTTTATGAATAAGACCGCGCCGTTTACAATCGCGCACGGCTAAATTACAACAACTGCGTTCTAAATCATGCGCGATACTTTCGTATGAAATCAATGCATTATGATCATCTATTGATGCTGCAATTAATCGCGCGCAAAACATAGTTCGAATAATAGCGCGCATATTATCTGTAGTTTGCTCCATCTATGTAATATAAGTTATCATTCAAATATATTACATGCTTGATGCAATAACGCGCAAATCATGAACGATATCAGCGCGCGCATCTATGTTTTGCGAAGAAAGATTAACATCTTTACGCTCAAGAATAATAGGCGCGCGCCTCATTCGCGCCCATTCTATCGCTGAAACATATCCGTCGTTTACACCTTCCCATATTTGTCCCATCCCAATATTTGCATGAATATCGCGATGCGAACCGCGCGCCATTTCCGAATCATTAAGATGTAGCGCATAAGGTATGTCGGTGCGCAATTCGCTAAACCATGCGCGGCAATCTTCGCGCGTACTTATTGTTGCGCCCGATCCCCAAATATGCGCGGTATCAACGCATATTCCCAATCGATTAGATGTATTTGTATCTCCAATTGCAAATGCAAATGCATCGTTAAGCGCGCGCGGTGACGCGTATTGCGCATTGTTTGCCATAGTTTCTACAAATATATGTCCGCGAACATTTATTTGCGCGATTCGCGCCAACTCGCGCATAATCGGCGCATTAATACTTTCGTCAAACATTCGCGTTGTGCTATGAATAACGATATCCGATCCATGCTCATTCATTGCGCAAAGTTCGCACAAATGTGTAATGTGATCCATAAGAACACCGCGGCGAACATCGCTAATATTTGCCCAAGGGTTATTACAATATGCCGCATGAAATACAACGCGCGCTCCCATATCGCGCATTTCTTGCGGCGTTACATTAATATGTGTATTGCGCGGCCCGTCGATAAACATTGCAACACACGGTTCATAAGTGTTGCGCGCAACACCGCAATCATGCAACGTTGTATGAATTATATCGATTGCTTGTTCTATTCCATTATTTTGTAATGCGCGATTACGATAAATATGAAACCCAATAATATTAGGGGTGTTCATTTATTATGAACTGATATTAGTATATTATAATAAAACATAGTGTAATGGAAAACGATACCGATTTGTGGGAGCGATCGTTACTTGATAATGCTACTACGACCGTTGCAACATCACACAACGACGAAGACGGCGCGCAACTGTCATACGACGTTACGCAATTTGCATTAAGCGCGCGGTCTATGAACGCAAATGATATTGCGAACTTTATTGATATGACCGCGCAAATGCATGAATGCAACGCAAATAACATTTCATATAGTTATGAACCAATTATTGGCGATGACGGTCAAGTTCATCTCGACGAACTTAATTTGATATTTCGCATGTGCGCGCTCGATGATGATAATATCGTATCGACGCGTGTAATTCATACAATTCGCGTCGCCGTTCCGCGCGAAACGCAACAACGCGCGCAAACTATGCGCGCCGGTATTGAAAGTTCATTCGAATGAAAAGTTCATTCGAATATTATATATACAATGAATCGCATAGTGTTTATAACGCATCTAGGCCCTACTATACATCGATCATTCGGTCCGCAAGTGGTGCCGTATTTAGAATCATTAGAACGCACATACACTCCGCGAATCGGCCCGCCGAAACGCGTGAATTTACTTATCATATCGCGCGAATGGTTGATATTGCCGCGAAGCGCGTTATATGAATTAGAAGGTTTCGCGGTGCGAGATATGCGCATATTTGCGCCAGAATCAATGCGCGAAACAATTACATCGCCGCATGATTCATCATTTTTGTACGATGATCAAAAAATATTAGTATCATACATTTGCGCGCAATTGCGCGCAACAGTTGTTTCGGCGCTTTGTTTAGATTTGCGCGCAGGTTATGGTAAAACGTTTGTTGCCGCGGGTATCATTGAGCGGCTTCGCGCGCGGTGTTTATATATTGTGCCGACGCATGAACTTGCGCAACAAGTATATCGCGACCTTTGCGCAACACTTAATCGTAATGAAGACGGTGACAATTCAATTGTAATTGCGCGATCAAGCGCGCATTTGCACGAAGTAACAATGAATGGTACATGTCATGTTATTGCTATAATTAATAGCGTTATACGAACGCGCGCGCCGTTTGGCAAACAGTTCGCGCTAATTATATTTGATGAAGCGCATATCTATTGTAGTAAAATACGATCAACGGTGTTTCGCAATACGCAATCGCGATGGGTTATTGGATTATCGGCGACGGTTGATGAACGCCGCGACGGCATGGATTTTGCGATTCAGCATTATTTTGGGCGTATTGTTCACGCGCAAGATGTGCCGGGATTTGGTGCGCAAGATAGTAGCGCGCCGCAATTCAACATACATGTTCGCAAAATTAATTACATGAATGAATTAGCGCAAAATTTGCGTCACGCATCAACCGATCTTGTTTTCGCGCATTACATGTATGAACAATTTGCATGCGATGAATTTCGAAACAATATTATTATTGATGAAGTGCGCGCGCTTATCGCCGCGGGTCATAATATATTTGTATTTTCGCAAGAACGCGCGCATGTAGAATATTTGGCGCAAAAAATAGTCGAACTTGAAATTGTACCGCGTGATCTATGCGCGGTATTTTACGGCGGTATTACCGCCGACGCGCGTGCATGCGCGCTTACTCGCGCGCGCATCATTTGCGCAACATATTCATACTCAGGCACCGGTATTTCAATTGTACGTATGACCGCAATGGTTCTTGCGACGCCGCGTTACGCACAAATGAAACAAATCGT
>Ga0172381_10004678_pt1 | contig 14089 bp, 16 predicted proteins | sample Leawel6488metaG_FD_119754 | JGI IMG/M metagenome (GOLD analysis project Ga0172381, IMG submission 119754) | Leachate microbial communities from a municipal landfill in Southern Ontario, Canada - Leachate well 64-88 metaG | ecosystem: Engineered > Solid waste > Landfill > Unclassified | place... | reverse complement strand
GGAGTTGCAACACAACCAAGAAAGCTAAGTCCATGACAACCGGCAGGAGCTACGAAGAGATCGCCTGTTCCGGTAGCTTGGAACCCAATGTTAATAAAACGACAAGCAACCTTCGCGACTGCAATAGTATGAACTCCAATAATGCGCGGAAAAGAATAAAGATCAGAACCAACACCGATGATATCGCATTTCTCCGGGAGAACGGTAAGAGACTCGGTAATACCATCACCACACACAAAGATACGATTCCTGCGAGCCCACCAACGATTAGATGCTAGTCCAATAGATGCATTCGATGCGGTAATCGCTTCTGCAATAGTATCAAATGCCGTGTCCCAACTAAGTCCATCTGCCGTAGAATTAGCCGTATTAAGATCGACAAAATAATCCTGCGCACCAGACGGATTTGGGCCAGGAACAAGCTGTACACCATACGGATTAAGGATCTTTTCTACGGTAAGATTACCTACACTAAAATTTTCATGTCTCGACATAATAAAACTCCTTTAGTTAAGGGCGTCATGAGACTGAGCGTGTAGCCTACTCACGGACGCCCGAGATTAACTATTTGTTAATAATCTACCATTGTTGCATAAACATACAAATCAAATACTGCACCAGCAGGTACCGCAGTACCAAACGTAACATGCAAAATGTTGGCTGCTTTGTACAAACGGCCACCAACAATTGCATAAGCATCAGTAGTAACCGCAGAACCAATAACAACACCCGCAGCAGACAACGCCGTAGCTGCACAATAACAAGCAGCACTATCAGTATCTCCAACAGCAATCGTGCTGGTCGTATCCGTAGCGGCAGTTCTAACAACAGCCATTACTTTCCTAATTTCAGTTCCAATTGGAATGTCCCAAAGATGCAAGGCGTCAGTAGCGCCAATAGTATATCCACCTGTCGTCTGAATATCGTCTACATCAATGTGAAACTTAAGTACCGTACTTTCTCCGAATCCGTTGCCAGCATTTCCCCACGGAGAAACTCCCGCATTGAAATCCGAATAAGTGGTAGTCGTCAAATCGCGATCAGCCATAATATAAACCTCCTAGGTTAATTGTTAATAAAATTACTTGCGGCAATACAGCAAACCAAGCGCTTCGGGTTTAATGATCTTGAAACCGTACACATTAAGACCACGGACCAAATCACCAAACGTAGATTCAGCGCGAAGAGTTTCCATCTTCGTCATCTGAGAAGCGAAGGTGATTGCAGCGTTGGTTCCAAACAAGCAGTAGTACGCCGTGAACGAACCGTCGGTAGCGCTGTACAGGTTGTTGCTAAGATACAGCGTAAACCTATCGATCATTCCAATGCGGCCATTACGAAGAACAGACGTACCTTCGCCAGTCATAGAAGCATCCTTAAGATCAGACTTCTTGATCAAATTTGCAAACCACGAAGGAATGACCATCCAACGCCCAGACTCCGGAACGTTCTGCTCATCAAGGATTGAACCACAGTCAATGATGTACTCAAGAACGTTAGTCTTGGTAATCTGAACAGGAGCGCCAGAAGCACCAAGATTGTAGGACGAAGAAATTGCGCCAGCCGTTGCGCCCTTGTTAGCAGCAACCAAATCAGATGAGGTAGAAACTGTATCGAGCACATTGGAGTCAATGGCGATCTTCATCTGCTCGGATGCATCATTAGAGAACTGATTCATCAGCTTAATGTCAGACTGATAAGCGTCAATATCATCGCAAGTGAAGCCAAAATACTTGCCCTTGTCAATCAACAGCTCAAGAGCCGTGGACTCAGGACGCTCATAATTAAGCTTCTGGCCCTTGGAATAATCGTTAATAGCGAGGGTAGGAGTGCTGCGGATAATAACCGTATCACCCTGATCCTTAATCTCGCCTTCGTAATTAGTGTTGCTAATCGCTGCCCAAACGGTAGACAGATAGAACTTCTCTTGAAGTTTCCCTGCAATTCTTATTATTAAGAATTCGACTGTCGTTTAGCTGGTCTGCCAACTTTTTGTTTAGGAATATTAAAATTAATTTCCTTAACATAATCAGCGGCTACCTGCTCAGGATTGCTCAGTCTGTGCTGCTGCGCGTGGAGTGTTAACATTTTTTCTCTGATGTTTTTCCCGTCTCGGAAGTTTCCACCATGAGCACACCCCAATAAAAAATAAGCTTGTGCTTTTTTCTCTACTAAATGTTTTGCAAAAAAATCAAGAAAGAATATGCATTTACTTGGATCGGTAAGAGCTAGCTTCCAGGTCTTACTACCGTCCTTGCCGGTGTATATTACACCACCAAAAGCTTTCTGTATTAATTCTATACCAGAAGAATAATGTGGCGCTGAAAGAATTTCTGCTACAGGATATGAATATGATCGGTCTCCTTTAACACTCGCAGAAAAACTACCATCTCCGTCAAAATAACCAGCTAACCATTTTCTTGATGGATAGTTGGGAACGGGCGACGTTCTCCCTTTCTTTCTGATTTCTTTAACAATATTTCTATAAAGATCAAGTTGTTGCTTATTATCGATAACTTCAGCATGATCAACAAAGTCCATATATTGCAATGCTATATCATGTTTAATTACCATATACTTGGCTAGTCGTTCAAATAATTTTCTAGCAGGTCCGCACCTCATTGAAAGAGATTTGTATTTTTCCAATACCGTTCTAACCTGCCCGCCGAATTCATCCATCATAGGTTTAAGAGTTACAAATGCAAATTTTTCATGTTGTGCAATTTCAAAAATTAAATCAGGCCTTGCACCTATTCTACATCTAACTCCTAAACATCCATCAGCGTCTATAAAACCAGCCATGTATTTTTCACTTAACATTATCTTTTAAAGCCTCCGTTAAGTTTGCGCTTGCATCGGGTTGGCGTTAAGCGTTCCCGTTATTAAAATCCTGTTTAATTCTGGCCACTTAGCGAAACCAGATCTCCGGGATAAAGCGACTAGCTCCATCATTTGTATAATCAGGCATTCCTGCCACACGAGCTACAGACATAATAACCTCCTAATATATAGGACTAAATTACTCTACCTTCTCGAACTGCTTGAAAATATCTTGCTTCTTGTTTTGCAATATCAGCTTCAGACATATTGGAAAGCCGTCCTTGAATTTTGTCCTGGTAAAATTTTGAAATTTCTGATCGAGGAATTTTGGTAGAATTATTTCTTGCTGATGGATTTGAAATATTTGATCCGGTAGAGCCTGGAGCAATATTGTCAGCAATAGTTGACTTCTCTTTTACCTTAATTCCCTTTTCCTTAATAAACGCGTTGAAGAATTTTGCAGTAACAACCGGGTCCCTCCTGCCAAATGCTGATTGTAGAAGAACCTTTCTTTGTGTACCGCTAAATTCGTCCATTTCCGAAAGCCATTTAAGAAATACCGGATGGCTGTTAATTTTTTCCCAAGCAGGAACAATTTCTTTAAGCCTACCGTAATACATATTAAGGCGCTCATCTTCTGATTGCCTCATGATAGTGTCAACTTTTTCTGCTGTTCCTTTTGTTGCTTTAGTTACTTCGTTTTTTGCTTCTGACCTAGCGAGAGATAAAAAGGATTTATAGAGTGCGGGAAATTGTTCTTTAAGATTTTCAACCCCAGATTCATCGTCAGAGAGATCGTCTTTTTTACTAGGAACATCCTCTATTTGAACTCTCAACCTTTGCAGTTCTTCCATAGTGGTGGAGAGCAATTGCGTCAACCTTTCAGTTTCAGCGCTGTACTTTCCCTGTAGGACACTGTATTTATGTTCAAGCTCCTTAATCCTTTTATCGCTATCGCTATTTGCATTTTCAACAACTGTTGAATCTTCGATACTAGACAGATCGTAATCATCAGAAATGCTGGTATCTTCTGTTGATATGTTTTCGTCTTGAGCAATGTTCAAATCATCATTGTCTTCAAGCTTCTGACTCTCTTTAATGTCACCATCTTCCTGAGAATTACTTTCCGCCTTTCGTGCAGCTTGTGCAGCAATAAGTTCATCTGCCAACCTTGCAGCCTCTTCAACATTTGTAGATCGTTTCTTCGCCATATTTACCTCCGGGAGCGTCGAGCGTTTTCCCATTTTTTATTGCCAGAGCATCTGTATCCACAGTGGATTCTGGTCATTATAAGTTATACTACATACTTACGAGCTTCCTTTGAAACGCTATGAAGTTCTTCGTCAGCACTTTTAATTTGTTTTGTAATATCTAATAGTTCTTGTATTCTTCCCTGATTCCATCTTACAAGAATTTCATCATTAACTGTTGCGTTTTTAAGAGATAATGCATTGAGTGATTTATTCAGGATATCAATAAACTGCTTAAATTCTGGCACTCTCTTTAGTATTACTATTGTTTGAAGTTCTTGTTTATCTAAAGGAATCATTATTGCCTCTTATGTTAAATAGATCGATTCAATTTTTCTTCTTGCAACAAGTCCGTTTAATTTTCTGCCACCAGCCCATACCCATTTTAAAAGTTCCTGTTTAGCAGATTCGATATCCTGTTCGTTAAGTCGTCTTTTAAGTGTCGATGCTTGTAACCTCCCAACCCCAAGATTATATGTAAAGTCAATTATTGCTCCAAGAGTATTTCCGGATAACATTGGACAGCATCTTAACACTCCTTTTTGGCATTGCTCTAATTCGTAATACATGAATTCTTTTGCTTGGCTATATGTGACAGGAGAATCTTTTAACGTAACCCTTTTGTCATTTGGATATCTAGTTGTACCGATTCCTATAGTTGGAATTCCTGCCGGACATAAATATGGATAACTTTTAAAACCTTCAAATGGTTCAGCAATCAAAGCAGCTATCTCCACTGGAGTCATTATTTTCTACCCTTATCTAAAATACGACCAATGAACCAGAAGTCTATAATAAATGCTACGATAGCTCGTTCTGTTTCTCCGAAACATTGAACAAGTGCGACAAGTGGATTTTCTCCATTAGACACCGCCAAACAAAACGACGCAACAATAACCCCCGGATAAAGAATCATTACCCATTGAATTGTTATTGCTGGTCGGATAAGTTTAGAAAGTCCATCAATCCATTTGATTCCAGAAGGTTTATCTTGTCCTTCGATTGCAGATTTAAGTGCAGAAATTGCCCCAATATTCCAATCAGCATCACCTTGAGCATGTATCTCGTCTAGCTTTTGGCTGCCACGAAGTCTTTGAAATTCAATAGCTTTGTCCTGTAGGGCAAGTTCATGCTTGTGATCTTCTTTTGCATTTAGCCATTTAAATAACTCAGGAGCTAGCCTCAAAAGTCCGCCGAATATTCCTGAAAGTATCGTCAACATCGCAATTCTCTCTTTCTAATCTATTAGAACATTTTCCTTTACATTTGCAACATATATCCATTCGCTCTAAACACCAAGGAAAAACGTATATATAGTTTATTACGTATTTTTGTTCTAATTTCATATAGTTTATTACATATATTTTAATACGTCAATATTTATTTTTTTATTGCGGCAGCTTGCACAAGAAGTTTAAGACTATAATCTATACTTTTGAATTGTTCTTCTAATACTGCTGTCCGCACAATAGTTTCATTGAGCATTGCACATGTCTCTGCCTGCTTTTCCCTGTCGTCCGCCTGAACGGTAATTATGTGTCCTGCAACAATAGCGCCAAGTAGCAATAAGAAAGCAAGAACTAGCCACAGATCGAATCTAACTTTAGTTGTAGTATCATTATTTTGAGTTTCCATAATTCCGCCTTGTTAGTTTATTTTATTGTATGGCAATTTCGCTTTCATTTTGCTTGTTCAGTGTAGCGATCAGAGCATCTTTAGGAGTTTCATATGATCCATAAACTTCTGGAGTAACGGAAATGTGACTTGCCCCTAACGATATAAACTCTCCTTCAATTTCATAACCTTCAAGATATTGTATTGTTACGTCTGATTCTTCTATGATAATTTTATCAAGCTTTGCGTGGGTCGCAATCTCTATACTTCCTTGATGCTCAAATGGTGTATACATGATTACCTCCTTTTAGGTAAATGAGTATTGTATTCTCATATCCATTGATTCGACTGCGTTATTGGCTCCGGTTGTAATTCTAACGATCACACCCTCAAGCCCAGCAATCCCATTAATCGCTGTTGTCATTCCTTTGCGATGATAGTGGAATCTTTTCCCTGAAGTAATATTCTTTTCAGTATTTGCATCAACATTCATATCGAGAATAGCCGTTCCGCCGGGAACAAATGCTGCTGCTGAATATGTCCAACCGGCGGAAGAGTGTTTGAGAAGCTGAATATTGAATCCGGTATCTGTTGCCCCTGCCCGGCCAGTTGCTTCAAACTGATTAATTACCACAGCACGTTCCCAAAAATGAACAACAGAGGCGAGTCCGTAGTTAAAGCTAGCATTGAATGTTGTGCGGTCTCCTGTTGTTGCGAGCGTCAATGTCACCTGTCCAATCCACATTTTTGCTGATTCTACAAACTGATTTGTTGTTAGAGCGGTAACATCAGCAACAAGAATCTCCGAATCCCCGGCTGCTCTTACTCCTGCGGTTGTGATACTTGTGCCAGTAATTGTAATCTTTGCCGTTCCTGTGCTTCCGCCCGATGCCGCTCCTGCTTCTTTTGCGACAATAAATACATTAGCTGAATATGCATTATTCGCAGACCCGAGAGTTTGTGCAGCTGAAGCATTTGTTAGAACTGCTTCCGCCGCCGGGGCTTCATAGAATCCGAATGCATGGAAAGATCCGGTAGATGCTGAAGGTGATTTAAATGAAGCCTGGATAACTCCGATATTACCACCACTTCTGTTACTTGTATTTACTCCGGCCATAATAGCCTCCTTATATTACAGATTGATTTTATGGTACCTTACCTTAAACTGGGTTGCCGCGCCATCCGCTGTAAAGGCAACATAGATATCATCAGCAGTTGTGGAGTTCTTTTTCAGCACGAGTTTAGTCCAGGTTGATGCGGTTAGCGTTACTGCATCCGTAAGTGTGTCTGTTGATCCGCCAGTAGAGGAGTCTCCTAGGGTAAAGGTCGGCGTTCCTGTGCTGTAGGCATAGATCTCATCAATCCAAGCATTTGCAGGAGGAAGAATTGCTCTGGTCGTTCCGCCGTGAATATACTGAGAAGTTGCACCAGTTGTGAACGACATCCATCCGTCTCTGATTGCACGAGTATTACTTGCTCCGACGACTGGCATCAATGCGTCAAGATGGTTGCTGGATGAATCAAGCCACTGCCCAGGTGCGGGCTGGATGCCTTCGGGTTCGAGAGCGAGGGTTGCGCCGAGTTTGGTTAGAGTAACATTTTTGATATATAAAAGATCATCCCCTGCTCCTGATCCTAAAAATGATGTTGCCCCGCCATCTGTTAAATTTATCAATAAATACGTTCTATCCGCAACAAACGTCACAGATACATTCGTTGCTACTCCGATGGCAGGAGAAATGACCGGCGTTAAGGCGACGTTTAACCCATCAACATGGGTGTTTGCCGGTAGATAATAACGTAGATCGGCTCGATACCGCATCCCTACTGTAAGCTGGTTATCAGCAGATTTTGCGGCGTGTGGAGAGGTAGTTGCGGACGCATAGAACGACAGCCAATCGTCCTCTCCACCAATACTGTCAACATTTCCAGCTAAAACAGCTCCATCATACTGACCCCACGAATCAACTCCCGCACTAAAATTACTCGTATAAACCGCCGCCTGACTCCCCCATTTATCACTCTCAGCCACCCCGTTTAAATACAGATCCTTAACCTCTGCGGCGGTGAGAGCGCGGTTGAAGGTGTAGGCGTGGTGGACAGTGGAGGAAAGTCGGGAAGCCGAATCTCCAGCGATATACAAAGCACCAGAGTTTGACGCGCTTGTTGGGGAAGCTGCCGTAATTGCTATCGGTGATCCAAAAGCCACGCCATCAAAATAATACCGGACACTTCCAGCGGCGGACGAAGTTTCCCTCGTTACAACGGCAGATATTTCGTGTACAGTTCCATTTGTAAAGCTATTTACTCCTGAACTAACCGACACGAATGTGGTCCCTGCTGCACGAAGAAAAGTTGTAAGGGTTCCATCTGTGTTAATATATAAAAAACCATTCCTGTTGTCAGCATCTTTCACCTTGTATAATAAATACCCAGCCGTACCAGGAGTCCAATCCGGCAAACTCCCTTTCCATACCAGGGTAAAGTTGCCGGTCCCAAAATCCAGGTTATCATTATCCGCAACCTGAATTCCATTTGACCCACTCACCGCAGCGGTCAGCGCAATTCCCTGGGACATGGCCTTGGGATTTATAGCCGCATCAACCTCAGTCTGCAAGGCGACCGGACTGACGATTCCGGTCTCCGTTCGCTCATGCATCCGATTCGTTCCAGCAACACCGTTGACATTCTCAGACCAAATCTGATACATATCGGCAGGAGAGGTTGTTGGGCGAGTGCCTTCGCCTTGGCCCAATACCTTCACTGCGGAGGTGCCTGCTGCGGTGACGCCGCCGAGGAGGATGTTGGAGCTTGCATCGTAACTAATAGCGTTAACATCGACTGTATCACTTGACGCCCTCGATCCGAATGACGCCAGAATATTTGTGGCACTAAAATAGAATTTTCTTGATCCGGTAGCTTCAAGATAGTACCGAGGCGTTGAGTTTTCAAGGGTAAGCGCACCGTCCCCTCTTACATACCCCAATATCCCCCCTGCACTATTCACCATCACAGCAACCGGCAACTGCACACTCGTAATCGCCGTCCCCGCCCAGGTCACAGCGGAATCCACCACGGCGGTAGTGGAGTTCGTCCAGCTTACGATATAGCGGGTAAATCCATTGCTGATCAGCGTTCCGCCAAGCACGGGAGCAGTCGCTGAATACCCGCACAGAATTGCATCCGCCGCGCTGGAAAACGTCACGCTGGTTGACGCCGCCGCGGTCAGAGTGCCGACGAAGCCCGTATTGACAATCGCCGGACCCTTGGCGACGAGGGGGGAGAAGCGGCCATAGGCGGGAACTACCCCCCCAATTGCTCCAGGGTCCGTAAGATCTATATTAGTCTGGATGACAGACCAATTCGCCCCCACAGCAGCCTGAGTGCCAGACGCGCTACCATCCACCTTGCAAATAATCTGATCTCCTGCGGTAACGACAATTCCGCTTGCACCACCAATTTTTCCAGCAACAGAAACAACGTAATAATCTCCCGAATTTGCTGCCGGATAGTTGGGGTTAGAAGAGCAGTCTAAATCTCCTTTGTATGCTACAGTATTAATTCCCGTATTTGGAATTGTAAAGAAATTGTTAAACATAGCTCCTCCTTAGTATTCGCAAAGGTCAGCCACCACGACAGCAGATGTTGCGGTTGCCGTAATTGCCATATTGACATATACAGTAGTTTCTGTCGGAGCAACAGCAATCGGAATTCTATAGTTACCGGTTACTGAAATTGTAAATGTATATGCTCCGACAGTGTCACCATTCATTGTGATAATATTGTACTTATCAGTTGCGTGTAGATCTGGTCGTAACACATCAAAGGTAATCGTAAGTGACGTAGAAGTTCCCTTTGTATATTTAACATAAAGAACAACCCCTTCAGGGTTATTCACCTTTTGAGTCAAAAGAAAACTCGTGTCACCAGATACCGCCGTAACCGTTCCTGTTTTTGAAGTAACTGTATTTGCTGCCATATTTCCTCCTATTATTGCTTAAAGTCTTGTCCAACAACAGGATTTCCTGCAACATCAAGCGTTTTAGCAGATGCCCCAGTGGCAGCAAGTCCAGGCTGTCCTTGTTCTTGTTGTTGATTTGTTTGATTAACTTCTTGCTTTTTAATGTATTTATCTAAATTCATGTTGATTGATTCCGCAGTTTCAGAAAGTACATACTTTCGGCCTTCTGTACCCATGATTTGTACATCAATTGGGTTAGCTGTGGCGTTCATGAATTCAATTCTACGCGCAGACATCTGTTCTCTTGCTAGTGCCGCCATAGTTCCACCAGATACAATCTGATAGTCGCATATCATTCCGTAGAATTCGTTTCGCTCTGTAAGCCAATGATATTGGCGCTCTACTGACTGTTTGATAATTTTCTCGTCAATTGCCTTGATGATTGCTTTGATACCACGGGCTGCTGAACCCATGAGCATTGATAGGCCACTCGCTGTGTTTCCGGCTCCCCCAACTGCCGTATCCCCGTGGGCATACGCCGGAACTCCGGAATGTTCATCAGCAATCTTGGAGAACTGTACATATACTCCCATCAATCTCTCTACCACCATAGGAGGTTGGTAGAATTTAAGTGCAGGTGCATTTGATGCCATCATATCACTCGTAGAATCCCACACTTTCCAAGGCACAAGAACATTGTCAGCTCTCGCAGCAGGGGGGATTCTATCAATATTCCGCTCAACCTGTGGCCCTGAACCCATTGCAGCGTTATTCACAATAGCGCGAGCCATTGCATTACACACATTCTGAACATCGCTGATGACCTGGGGAAGTCCTTTGCCCCAAAACGATCCATCTAGCTCTTCAAACGATGCCTTGTAATATGGCTTTCTTCCAAGAGGATCTGTGTTAAACTGTATTGAAATAACGTGAGATCCTATCTTATATGCGATAATATTATAATAAAGAATCTTGTCTATCTTGTCACCGTTTTGATCCTTAACCGAATCACTCCAGGAGAGAATTTCTTCACCGCACACTGATCCACAAAATTTTAAACAATCTACCTTCTTGGAATCGTAGGCCACGGGAGACGGAGCATCAACAATGTCTGCCTTGTCTTGATCAACGCTTAGCCAATCTCCCAACTTACCTTCCTTTATTTCGTCAAGTACCGAGCGAATTTCATCTTCATCGTAAGAAGGCACACCTATAAGCTCTTGGAGCATCATAGGAGTAAGCTTGATACGCTCGAAAAGATATCCATCATTAATGTCTGTTGAGTCTGGAGCGGGGTAGATATTGAGAGGGTTGCAAGATTCCCATGTTGGAATTACATCTTCTACTATATGAGGAACTAATTTGCCAGAAGCTTCTGGGCGAATCTTAATTGTTGAACGTTTGCGAGGAGTTGGTCCTGACATAAAACCAGTATGCATTATTACGTTTGGAATTGTTTTCTTTAGCGCCGAATACCAACCACCTTCAATAAGTTTATCGTCTACTTCTCGTGTAATTGTTTCTGCAAGTTTTACCGCTTTTTCATAAGCAATGTCTTTGAGATTGTCTTGAATTTTTGGAAGTATCTCAGCCACTTTGCTCATTATCGCTTGATTGTTTGGGGCAACTCCCGACTCTTGCGCCTCTTTTGCGAGAACAGGAATAATGCCCATAATAGCTTCTTTAAAGATTTCCTCCATTACGTATTCTGGGAGTTCGGGAATTGGTGTTGGTGCAATGTCGTACGGTTTTACATTAGGCTGAAAAATAAGTTCGTCAATCCAGTTTGCTGCGTTTTTACATTTAGCATTTGTGATCATCATAAACACTTCAGATCCACCGATTTCACGAATAGCAGAAAGCTTTTCAGGATCGTAAGTACCATCAATTTGACGCATATTTGCTAAAACTTGGATCTCAGCATGATCTTCTTTTGCTTTTCTAGCTTCTTCCCAACAATTATCAAGATAGGAAACTATCAAGCTATCATCTTTTATATTAATATCTGAAGAAGGTATGCCCTCTTCTTTTTGTTTCATTTCGTCTAGCTTTGATTGATTGAATTCAACTTGCATGTTTAATCCTTATGTCCAAGCAAACATTGTTTTTGGTTTTAATATAATAGAAGGAGTTTCATAGCGTGAACCAGAAATACCTCTCGCCCCCTGTACCCCACCCCTATCTGCTAGCAACGCAACATATTGCAATGCATCATGAATATGAGAATACTCGTTTTTAAGCGGAACCTCTGAGTAGCGTTCGCTAATCCCCTTGAAAGCATGTAGTTTATATTCTCCGATAAATCCCCTGCGTAACATTTCGCATGAAGGTGATAATTGAAAGGCTGGCTTTCCTTCTACCATTTTGGTGAGAAATGAATCTACTGCATTAATGCGAGCAAGAAGAGAATTGGTAGAGGCTGGAGTCGCGGGGAAGCCCTGGTTTCTAAGCTCTATAAAACAGTTGCGTTCATCTGAATCATTGCGCTTCATTCCGGCAGGATCACCAGTACACACAACTTCAAATCCTCTGTATTTCGACGAAAGATATGGCTTTACAATTTCTTTTACAAATGTACGTAGGCCTGTATTATCTTCCCAGAATTCTTTAAGAATTACCAGCTTTCCATTCGGAAGATATTGCGACATTACACATCCAGGAGTAAGCCCAAAGTCGAATCCGCATATAATTGGGTATCCTTTTGTTGGTTCTATATCTTTCTCTGCACAATGAACTGAATCCATGTAATTTGCGTAGACCGGCTTTCCGTCTCGTACATATCCGTATTCACCATCTACGTAAACTTTAATAAATTCATCGTCTTTACCAATGGCTAATTCTGTATAATATTTTCTACCAGTTTCTTTGTTACCATTCCCAAGTCCTATTAGATTTTCCGCATATGGAGATCTCCCCGAAGGTTGCTTAAATATTTCATATCTCTCTGCAAGACCTTCATTTTTTTCATCTTTCGGAACAGTTTCTTCAAAGAATTTAAATATCCATGAGTGCTGGTCAGGAGGGTTTGTGTCTGCGATTACTCCTGTCCATGTAATAGGAACATCTTTCGGGTATCGTTTACATCTACCGGCAGTATGATCTACGATAAATTTTGATATTTCACGAACTTCATTAAACCATGCACCTGTTAATTCCAGAGACAGAAGGTTTCGCACATCTTCGTCTTTGTCTAATGCTCGGAATATGACAATAATCTCTACTTTTGTACCGTCTTCCATTGGAATTTTATTGATTATGTATTCTTGCTTTGTGATATTGAATGTTCCGAAAAGTCCAGGAGGAAGCCAATAGAAAAATGTTGCTTGGGTAGTGTCGATCAACTGACGATACGTATTTCTAACTACGGCCCATTTTGTGCGTCTTATCCCATCTGGCGACGGTTGCTGTTTCATGGCAATATCTATGATCTCAGCAACGCAACCACTTGATTTTCCTGATCCGAACGGTCCCATTAACAATCTGAACGGCTTAGCAGATTCATTAAACTTTCTAATCGTTGGCACATCACTGTAATCGTAAACACGTTCAAATCCCATTATACACTCTACTTCTTTATGATAAAGATTGCCTTATCAATATTAGTTTGATTGTTTTGTTTAGAATTTTTCTCCATGCGCTCTTTTACGCCGAGGATTTCATCTCGTACGTCAATGAGGGTTCGGAGATCTAGCACACTCTTTGCCTTAATCTTTGTATCTACAACCTCTCCAGCATCATCCAAAATAGCAATATCTGCAATCATTTTATTTACAATGTCAAGGGAAAGTTTACGACGCTCAACGTTCTCTCTCGGAGTTTCCATTCCGATAGTTTCCATGAGTTCTTTGTCACGCTCTCTTGCCTTGATGTTCCACTTAAAACGAATAGACCAAGCTTGGACAGTTTTCCATGAACGCTTCGTGTGTTCCATTAGTTTTTTTAGTGAACGACTAGACCCCATAGAAACGTACTCTTCAAACAATAGACGTTGTTCAAGATTTTCACTTTTGGCCGGAAGTCCTGCTTGATAACCCATTTACTTGCCTTTTTGATGTTTGAAGTATCCTATTCTTTGTTCGTCCTTGGATACCGAATCTACGGAGGGCTTTTCTTGGCCATACCACCGAAGAACTTTACTAGGATCTTTAATGCTAACAAGTGCCCATTCTTTTCTTCCCGAAGACTTTCTGTAAAATTTCTTAAGCATGATATCTCCGTATAATATTGTGCCGGAGATCGCGGGGAGACCCCCGGCACTTGGGAGGGAATTTTGCGTTACAAATTAATCCTGGGTAACGCACGGTGTCTCTGCCAGGACAGATGGAAAGGAGAACTATATGACAAATGATTCTTTCTCTATCATTATATATATATTTTAATCATTGTCAATAGTTTTGTTAGAATATTAATTATCTACTTTAATGTCTACCCAAGTTGACGTAGG
>Ga0172381_10004677_pt1 | contig 14090 bp, 23 predicted proteins | sample Leawel6488metaG_FD_119754 | JGI IMG/M metagenome (GOLD analysis project Ga0172381, IMG submission 119754) | Leachate microbial communities from a municipal landfill in Southern Ontario, Canada - Leachate well 64-88 metaG | ecosystem: Engineered > Solid waste > Landfill > Unclassified | place... | reverse complement strand
TATTTTTTATTATTTATAAACTTTTCGGTTTTGACTATTGCATTTTTATTATATACTCCAGAACACATAAGTTTATAAAGGGGTTTCACGTGGGGAGATATAGGAAATAGGTATAGTGGAGGAACGACAGTTTGTATGCCAAATTTTCATTTCACGAAGGGATTGAATCTAAATTTGAAATTCCAAAAAAATTTCGCCAAAAATTTTCAAAAAAGATTTCTATACAAACATTTATAAACAACCTTTGTTCTACTATAGTATGATTACTTATGAATACTTACGTGAATGGCAGAGGTCTGCGTATGCTAGGTGGATATTATCTAACTGTAATGGGATAGTTGTTGGGTGTACTGGATCGGGGAAGTCTATGGTTGGGATGTATTGTATTCAGGAAAAGAATGTTAATACGCTTATTGTGGTTCCTACTATTGCTTTGATGAATCAGTGGGTAGATGAATTGAATAAGAATCTAGAACTAAGTGATATCGGTAAGCTAGGGGACAATAATCGTAAGATATGTCCAATTACAGTAGCAGTGATTAATTCAATTAGAGAGAGTGATTTATCATACTTTGAGATGATTATACTGGATGAGGTTCATAGATATGCGTCTATTGAGAATATCAAACCTTTACTCGGTAATGAGTTTAAGTATAAATTGGGCCTTACTGCTACATTGAAACGATCTGATGGGCAACATAATAAGCTTGAGGAGTTAATTGGACCAGTTGTTTATGAATATATGACCAAGGATGCTGTGAATGAGGGGGTCTTGTCTAGATTTGAAATAGTTAATGTAGGTGTTGAGTTAGATGATTTAGAGAAAATTAAGTATGATAAGTATACTCAAACGATTGAAAGATTTAGTTTCCCTGGAATGTTCCAAGTAGTATATAATCAAGGACATCCTAAGTGGCATGAGGCAGTTGCGGCCGTTCGGGCGACAACTTACAGAAAGGGAATCATCTCTAACGCCAAAGCTAAGATAGAAGCCCTCACAGCTATTTTAAGAGATAATTTTGGTAAAAAGGTGATTATATTCAATGAAACAATAAAAATGGCTGAGAAAGAGAAAAAAGTGCTTGAAAAATTAGGCTACGAAGTAGAGATATATCACTCAAAATTAAAGGACCAGAAAGCGATTAATAGATTTAGGTCTGGAGAAGTTAATATACTTATTTCTGTTAAGTCTCTAAATGAGGGTCTTGATGTGAAAGATGTTGATGTGGGGATTAGAGTTGCAGGTACAAATCAAGATAGGGATACGATTCAAAGACTTGGTAGGAGTCTTAGGGTGGTTGAGGGAAAGGATTGTGCGAAGTATTATCAAATCTATTGTAAAGATACAATTGAACAATGGCAGATAGTTAAGAATACTAATATCATTAAGTCCGCATCAGATAATCTAATTTGGAGATGATACTTAAATATACAAATATTTATAAACTTATTAATTATCTTTGGTAAATGGAAAGATTAATAGATAAGTATCTTGATGGAGACTTTTTTGCTAAAGAAATGTTAATTGATAAGTTTATAGAATTATATGAATATGATATTGATAGGACGGAGGCACTCTTTTTAATTGAGAAAAAATATGGCAAAGCTAAAATCTTTTAACGAAATCCTTTCTGAAATAAAAGACAAAAAGAAACAAGAAAAAGAAATTAATCTTAAATTCGAAGACCTTAAATGTAAAAAATGTGGGGGTCATATTAAAGCTATAGGATTATCAAATATTCCAGGATTATGTATAATCTGTGCATCTTTGGCTTTAATTCCAGAAAATGAGAAATATTGAAGATATTATCAAGGAGTTTAAATTATCTGATGAGGATATAAAAGAAATAGATATTATGATGCATAAACAAGCGAAACATTTAATGATCTCCGATAATTATGAGGAATCTTACACCAGAGAATTTGAATCATGTGCTCAAAAATATCTAAGCCGAAAACAGAAAGGTTTATAAACAACAGTGTGTTAGTTCTTTTATGAATAATGTTTCTTTAGATAAGAAAAAATTAGGAAAAAAGAGTCGTGCCGAGGGCAAAGCATTTGAACCAAAAGTATATCAAGATTTATCTGAAAAAGGTTGGATTGTAAACCGATGGAATAACGATATCGAATTTGATATTGAATTATGTCCGGCATCTCTTGCAGAATATAAAAAAGGCAAACTAATCCCAGCTAAAACAAAATGGCGACATACACCAAGAGGAATGATGCCTATGAATTTGAGTCCAGGATTCCCCGACTATATGGTATTTAAAAGATATACAATAAATTCTGATGGTTCAACTAGCCTTGGATGGTATTATGATATTATTGGAGTAGAATGTAAAATAAATGGTAAGCTAGATAAGTTGGAAAAAGAAAAATGTAAGTGGTATCTAGATAATCATATTTTTAGTAAGATATTAATAGCTGAGAAAACCAAAATAAAAAATAAAATCGAAATTAAATATAAGGATTTTAAAGAGAAGTATGGAAAAGATTGAATGTATAGAATGGTATGATGCATGTGCAACTAAGTATGATTCAGACATGTCAAAAGCAGTAAATGAGTTACAAAGCGGTAAAGAACTCTTGGCAGTAAACAAAACTTATGGTGTTGTAAAGAAACTTTTACAAGATGTATTAATTCTTATTACTGAAGAGTCTACTGCAGACGACACAGAAGTTACATTAATCCCAAGAGGATGGATTATTAGTCCAAAAAAATATGGAAAAAAATACAAAAGAAACAAATCCTAAGGATGCCTTAGGAGTTAAAAAAGTCCCATTCAGTGTAGTAAGTGCCCCAGTTATTGGTGAACTAGCGTTAGCAATGATGGAAGGGGCAAGAAAATATGGTAGACATAATTATAGAGTTGCAGGAGTTAGAGCATCAGTTTATTATGATGCTTGTCTTAGACATTTGATGGCTTGGTGGGAAGGTGAAGATATAGACTCTGATAGTGGTTTAAGTCATGTTACGAAAGCAATAGCATGTTTAACTGTTTTAAGAGACAGTATGTTAATAGGTAATTGGAAGGACGATAGACCTCCAAAATCCACTAAAGGATGGATAAAAGAATTAAATAAAAAGGCAGAAGAGGTAATAAATAAATACCCTGATTCTTTAGAACCTTACACGGAACAATGAAGATTTATTTAGCCCACCCTTTTGATAAGAGATTTGAAATAAGAGAAAAAGAATTAGAATTTGAATCTATGTACCATCAAGAATTAATTAATCCTTTTTATGATATGAATAAAAGTGGTATTGACGAGACTTCTCACGATACAGAAAAAATTTACCAAGCAGTTTTTGAACATTATAAAGAAGTTGTAGAAGGATGTTTAGAAGTTATAGACCAATCAGATATGATAATAGCCTATGTTTTTGAAGATGTTTTTTCAATAGGAACATTACAAGAGATAATTTATGCTAAGCTAAAAGGTAAAAAAGTCTATATAATTAGTCGGGATGAAAAAGTAATAAAACATTGTTGGATTAATTATTTTTCTGATGGAATCTATCCAGATTTGTTTGAACTTATGAATAATCTAAATTTAGGGGTAAACACATATAAAGATTAAATCAGAATATATTAAAGTTTATATACTCTGGTAGTTTAATCTATTTATGGGATGTTTAGAAGAAATTTTGGATAAAATTTTAGTTATTTCAGATATACATATTCCTTATCAAGATGATAAAGCCCTAGGAGTAATGTATCAATTCTCTAAAGATTATAAGCCAGATAAGATATTTATTAATGGAGATTTATTAGATTTTTATAGATTAAGTACTTTTGATCAAGACCCTGGAAGAAGAGATACAGTCACAGAAGAAGCATATAAAACTAGAGAATTTCTAAAAGATTTAAGGAAAAGAAATCCTAAAGCAAAAATAACTTATCTACAAGGGAACCATGAAAATAGATTACAGAGATATTTATGGAGAAACCCAGAGTTAGCTGGATTAGATTCTTTAGAGTTAAAGAATTTATTAGAGATAAAAAAGTGGAATATAAAAGAAGTTAAAGTAGACAGAGATTATTGGAGTAAAACTACAGGTCATATTAAACAAGGAGATGCGATCATTATGCATGGTGATTCTAGACTAAATGGGGCTAAGGGGGGTTCTTATTCTGGTTATGCTGCTAAAAATACTATGTTAAATGGGATAAATTCAAGTGTAATTATGGGACACACCCACAGAGGGGCTACAATATACCACACTACAGCTAATGGGATTTTAACCGGAGTAGAAGGAGGATGTTTATGCCAAATACCTCCAAATGCAAACTGGCAACAAGGTTTTGTTACTTTTGAAACAGAAGGTGGTAAGAACTATAATTATCATTTTCATCATATTGTTAATGGTCAATTAAAGGAAGATAATAAAATATATTCTCCTATAAAAAATTCAAATAAAAAGAATATATAATTCTTTATAAATACTAGTTCTGTCTTTTTTCTATGAGAACTAAAGAAGAAATCCTCAATGGGATGAATAAAGTTGAATTTCTCTTAAGATGCCGTTCGGATTTTAAATTTTTTTGTGAGCGGATGTTAGGATTTGCATCTGATGGAAGAGAAATAAAAATGAATCCTTACCAGGTTAAGTGGAGTAATCTGGCACAAACTTATGATCGTTTAGTAATAGAAGCAGCGGCAGGATTTGCTAAATCAGAAACGATGGGTGCCATGTACCCTACTTGGAGAATGTTTTGTAAGAAAAATTTAAGAATACTTCTTGTTAGTAAAACGAGGGATCAATCTAAAGGAAATTTATTAGATAGAATAAAAGGATATATTAGAGATAATGAATTCCTAAAAGAACTTTTTGTGCCAAAAGATGCGAACACATCTTGGAACCAACAAGAGATAATCACAAAACAAGGTCACTGGGTTAGGGTAGTTCCCTACAATACAAACATCAGAGGTTATCGTGCACATCTGATTATTTGTGATGAAGCAGATGATTATGACGACCCAAATATTTATTTTGAACATATTACATCTAGAGTTTTTGAGGGAGGTAAAATTATTTTAATTAGTACACCAACTGGCGCGACTAAACTTATTGGTCAACTTAAGGAAAAGCAAATAGGAGGTAAACTAAAAAATTATCATTTTGAAAAAACACAAGCCCTTGTCAAGAAAGATGGTTCTCCTGCTTATGAGTGTAAAGCAGATCTAGTAACTAAGGAAATGTTATTAGATTGTGTATCTATTTGGCCAGAAGGGTATTCTACTCAAACATTATTAGATAAATGGGAAGAACAAGGTAGATGGAATTTTATGAGAAATGTTATGTGTGAAGTTATTGGTGAATCTGAAGATGCTATATTTAAAATAAATGATATAATGAATTCTTTTGATTATAAAAGAGGGTTTACTGATGAGGTTGATCCAGATGCACAATATTTTATAGGGGCAGATTTTGCAATCTCTGATGGTCCAAAAGCCGACTTTGATGCATTTACAGTAGTTAAGAAAAAAGATGATGTTCATAGTCTAGTCCATGCAGAATACCATAAGGGATGGCAGAGACCTGCTAAGGTGGTTAGATTAAGGGAACTTTATAACCATTACGAAACTGATGCAGGGACAATTATTATCGCAGATGAGTCCAATATGGGAACAATGGTGATGAATGATTTACGTGCTCAAGGAGTTACTGTCGTCGCACAAAATTTTCATTCAGTTGCTAGAAAGAAACTTTTATTAACTCTTTCTAATGTGTTCCAAGGCAAAGCGATATCTATTCCCAGATCTATGGATGACGCCGACGCTTATGAAATAAGTGATATACTTAAGAATCAACTCTCAGGGTTTAGAAGAAAGTTAAGTGACAAAACAGGTGCAGAGGGGATTGAATCAACCGCCCCTCACGACGATCTAGCAATTAGTTTGGCTATGGCAGTACAAGAGGCAACTTTCCACGAATCTATGGATTTAGAACCTATATGGGGTTCAGATATATAAATATTTATAAACATATGATTATATATTATTAAATGAAATCTGTTGAAAAGCCAGTAAAAGACCCAATAAAAGATAAATATAACCAAAAAATAGGGTTTTTTAAGAAAATAAAGATATATTTTAATAAAAAAAGAGAATCTTATAAATCCAAGAAAGGATTAATGGAAGAACTCAGTTCTATTAAGGAAATTGTCTTAGGGGTTGTTACTTATAGTGTTATTGGTGGATTTGCATTTACTTTATTCGGTTTCGCACCAAGTATTTTATCTTTTATAACCGCAGGATGTTTTTTGTGGTTAATTGAGAATAAGTTTGTAGATTTCATAATACGAATAATTTCATCATTAAATTTAGTTAAAATATATCACTAATGGGATTCTTTAGTTCTTTCTCCGGGAAGGTTGCTAATTTTGCAGTTTCAGAAATGGGAGTTCCTAAGACTCTTGCAGTTTCAGAAGACGACCAAGACTATAGCATAAAAAGAGTTCCTAGATATAAATTAGAAGAGGCATATTTGCTTGATCCACAGACATTTAATACAGTAAATAAATCTAAACAACTTATAATGCAGGCAGGTTATACTATTGAGTCTGACAAAAAAAGTGTATTAAAAAAATATGAAGATTTCTTTGCCAATATTGGTAAAGTGGGGATGAGGATAAATCTCCATCAATTATTTTCTTATGTCTTCCATGATAAATTTACTTATGGGTCGGCTTATATCGAAAGAATATATGATAGAGGATTGACTGAGATAATGGATTTAAAAATGGTAGATCCAAAACTAATGGATTATGCAAGGGATGCAGAAGATATAATTGTTGTAGATAAATATCAGAACCCTGTGGGATATGTTATGAATGTTGGAAGAGTTGGATCCAAAGGAGACGATTTGCCAAAGAGAGAAGAACAGTTAAGTTCTGCAGTTGTAATAAAGGAAGAACAAATATTTCTTAGGGCATTTAGAATAGCTCATTTTAGAATGTTCCCCTTTGGGAATAGATTTGAATCAGTTGGAATAATAGAACCATCTTATTTAGATTTAACCAGAAAACATAAGATAGAAGATGCAGCCGCTAATTCAATCCACAATACCGCTGCTTATCCAATTGTAGGATATGTTGGTGATAGCCAAAGGGCTGCAAGTAAGAATCTTATGAAAAGCACTCTAGAAGCTATGCAAAATCTAAGCCACTCTAGATATATGGTTTTCCAACATCCTACAAAATTAGAGACATTGGAAGTTAAACATTCAGACCAAGTAGATCAAGTTTTAAGATATTTCAGAGCAAATCAATCTGCCGCATCAGGTATGGCATTAGGATTCTCAATTGGTACAGGAGAGGCTATAAATAGGTCGACATTATCTACTCAACAAAGAATGTTAGATATCAGTCTAGATAGTGAAGCAAGGGCTACGGCAGAAGAGTTTAAAGTGTTAATTTTAGATGAACTTAACAGGGTTAATAAATATGGTGGAGAGGCAAAAATTGTTTGGGGTAATGTAGTTGCAGAAGAAAAGAATGAAAAAGTTTCTAGATTAATGGACGCAGTGGCTATGGCTGTGATTGCACCAGAAGAGGCAAGACCATACATATTGGTCTCAGAGAATATAAAACCTAATGAAGAAGCTTACAAAAAACATATTAGTTCTGAAAAAACCAAACCAAAAAAACTTCCTTCTAAACCCTTTCCTCAATCAGAAGAGGAAAATATATAAAAATACAAATATATAAATATTTATAAAGTAATAGTGTTTATAAATGTTATGGTTCGATTAAGCGACATAGATTTACCAGTTATATTTAAAGATAGATTACTTTTTAGTTCTGGCATACATAATAGTCTTTCAATACTTCAAGAAGAAATCGAGAAGAGTTTAAATTTAACAAATTGGGAAGACCAAAGGACTAGATCTTTATTCTTCGCACATAGTGCAAGAGATGCACAAAAATGGGTAGGTAGGGTAAATAACCCTCACATAATTAATGGTCAATTATTTGGAGATTTAGAAATCCATGATGCTGATTTAGCACTCAAATTAACTTATGGCAAGGCCCCTATCGGAGTTTCTGCGGAGATAAGATGGCCACCACAATATAATGATCCAATAGATTTTACATATAGAGGATTTGCTATGGTTCCAAATCCAGAATTACCAGATACTATGATTAATTTTTCTGAACAAAAAAAAGATGATTTCAAGACAGCTGTGGTTTATGTTGGAGATCAGAGTGCTAAGGCAGATTTCTCAGATGAAAAAAATGAAGAAGTTGTTGAGGAAGAAATAAAGAATGAAGAGACTGCTGAGTTCTCGGTAATGACATCAGAAACGGCTAGAGGATCACCTATTGAAGAAGTGATTGAAGAAAAAAAAGAAGAATCAAATTTGATGAGTGCTGAAAGGGGGTTAAATGACAAGAAAATGGAAGAAAATGCAAATAATGTCGTTCAAGAAGAAGTTGTTGAGGAAGTAAAAACCGAAGAAGTTAAGGTTGAAGAGACTAAGACAGAAGAGGTTGAAACTGAAGTTGAAGAAGTTGAAGAAGAATCGAAAGAGGATGCTAAAGCAGACTTCACTAAACTTAACGACAAGATTGAAGCACTAGAGGCGAGGGTTATTGCTCTTGAATCTGGAAAGGCTGATTTTTCTGAAGAAGTTGAAACTGAACAAGTTGAAACTAAAGAGGAAGAAAAGGTTGAAGAAGAAGCAAAAGAAGAGGAAGTTGAAGAAGTTGAAGAAGAATCTAAGGAAGAAACTGAAACTGAAGATGCTGAGGCTGATTTTTCTGAACTTACAGAAGGAATTAAAAAACTGACTGAGGTTCTAATGAAGAAAGAAGCTGCACCTATGTCTACTGCTGAATTTGCTTCAGGAAAGATCGACAAAGGAAATGCTGTTATCGACCGTTTGACTGAAGCATTAAGTAAATAAAATGGATGAAAATACATTTAAATATGCAAATTTCTCAAACGAAGTGACAAGCACAACCGCACGAGGTACTAGCCTTTCTGGATACCGAAATCAAGGTGTAGAATGGCAAGGAGACTTATCTGATGCAGCTATCGACACAATGTACTGGCTTGACGCAGTAGATGTGAAGATGTTACAAGACGGTATGGCTCAGTACATTGTTCAAAAAAGAAAGTATTACGCTACTCAAGGTGATATAACTTTTGATACAACTGAACCCTCAACATCTGATATTTCTAACTTTGGTACAAACTTAGTAGACGGTGTAGTTATTACACCAATAAGATACTACAAGGCTGCTACTGTCTCTAATTTTGGAGATAAAACAAACTTAAGACCACTTGTAAACGACAAGAGGGATGAATTAAGTTTTGGTTGCGCAGACCTTATTGATTACACAATATCTAGGGCTATCGGCGATGCTACAGAAACTACAAGTACTGTTGCTGGGGCAATTACTCTTTACGGAGGAGATGCTACAAGCGATAATACTTTAGAGGCTGGAGATGTTCTTACAACAGAACTAATCAACGAAGCTGAAGTTTTACTATCTGGTAGAAAAGCTTACTATTGGAATTCTGGAACCTGGACTTTATCGACAGGAACAAAGAATCCTTGGGTAAACGAATCAAGAGATCCTTATGTATTAATGATCGGACAAAGACAGAAACAGGCTTTGAGAAATTCATCTCAATTCACTAACGCTGCTGAGTACGGAAACAGAGTTGTTATCAGTTCTGGTGAAATCGGAGAATACTTAGGAATAAGAGTTATTGTTTCAAACAATACAGAAAGTGTTGCGGCTGCTGGTACTGCTCCAGACGGAGGTAGTGCCCCATCTGTCGGTATGACAAGATGTATCCTGATGAAGGGTAGAAAGGCCTATACTTTTGTGTGGGGACAAAAACCAAAGTTCACTCCTTTCGCAAAAGAATGGAGAGATCAACGAGGTATTGTTTTAACTGCAGACTTTAGCGGAGACGTAGTTCACGCAGACGCAGTAGTTAAGATAGACGTAGCAGATATTTAATTAAACAACTTATTAAATTCCTTTATTTTATAGGAATTAAAACACTTGGGTCGGATGCACTCATCGGCAGGGGTTATTAAAACCCCAGCGGACCCATTTTATATTCAAAAAACTAAATAAAAACAAACAAACAAAGCATGGGAAGAGGAAGTTTTAAAGGCGGAAACGTTTTTGCACAGAACTTACAAAGCGGAAAGGTCAATGTTACCCTTGATGGTAAAGGCGACGGAACTGCAACAATAACCTTTGACCACCCAATGAAAAATGTTCCAGTAATTGTTCCAGGTTTTCAACAAAGATCAATTACAGGAGTCGTTAGTTTCTCAAGTATAACTAACGTTGGGTGTACAGTTACTGTTGACGGATCTAGTGTATCTAGTGATGTCGATGTAGGCTATGTAGCATTTGATGATTCGTTTAACTAAATAAATAGGAAAAATTAATATGAGAGATCATATCAAGATTCGTAAGGAATATGTTAGACTAGTCAGGGCTGGAAAGCAAGAAGAGGCACAACAAGTCTTAGTAAAAATATGGGATAGAAAAAATCCTATAAGAATAATTAAGGAAGAAATACCTTTGGAATCTACTGTTATTAAACCTGTATCTAAAGAGATAATTGAAGATTCAAGTCTAGATAGTTTAATAAAAATTAAAGGGATTGGTAAAAAAACCATCTTGGATATTAAAAAAGTATTTAATAATCTAGATTCTCTTAAGAGGGCATTATTGGAAGATAAGGTCGGACTAAGAGACGATATTGTAGATAAACTAAAGAAGGAGTTAATCAAATAATGGCAGTTGCAACAACCCAAAAGGGAAACTTTATCAGAATATCTGGTACTATCGCAGAAGTTTTACAAGAACTTTTAGACCAAGGGATTAGTAAGGCTACTCAGATAGTTTATTATTCTGACGATGAGACTAATGCTAAGGCACTAGTCGGAAGACTTATATAAATATATAAATATTTATAAACCTAAAATATCTTACATACTTATGAGTATGCGAGATATTCTTGAGAGACCTAGCGATGGAGAAGTTTTTGATACTGCTCAAATCTTCATTGAAGGATGGAATGATACACTCAAGAGGTATAAGGTTACACTTGCTCAAGATACAAAATATTCTCAATATGAGAGTAAAGTAGTGAGCCCTGGTTCTAATGAGGTGCATTGTTACCTTAGCGGTTGGTGAAATGAGATGAATAGAAAATTATTTATAGGAGAACTACTTAGTTATTTTATGATAGTTAAAACTCCCTCTTTCTGCAATAGTAAGTTATTTAAAGATAATCATATTAATTTTATTGAAAGGAGGTGTGAATAGAAATATTTAAAAAATGATGTCTGATTGTTCTTCTATGGAAACCAAACCAAAAATAGAAAGTATAACTATTGTATCTGGTAAAAGATTGTCCGCTGTAGAGAGAGCAAGATTAAACATCTCTCAAGAGGATTTTGCGGAAATTAGAATTGTTAAAAACTCTCCAAGAAGGATGGAAACTAAGGGAATTAAAAAGGAGGTAAAACCGACTGAGGGATTCAGAGATTCTATAAAAAGGGCTGGACTTCTTAATACCTCATTCTAATTAGTTTTATTTTTTAAAAATGGGTGATGATTGTATTCAATACAATTCTAATAATAATGAAATTTTTATTATTGATAAAGATATAATAAACGACTTCTTTAAAGATTCAAATTATGAAAAAGCGGAACTATTTTTCATATACCTAACGACACAATGCGAACATAACAAAGCATATATTTTACCTTATCTATTTGAAGAAATAAAATCTAAAATAAAAGAAAAATTAGGGGATGAAATCACGAGGTCTGAAATAATTGCTTATTTAGAGAATTGGATTGAACCTGCAGAATTATTGGGTGAAGATTGTGGAGAAGAAAAACACGATACTAAACTATTATATAAAATATTAAATTTAATTAATCCAAACAAAAGAATAATATTGTTATCTAATTCTTATGAAGATGAGGAAACAATAACAAATTTATCTATAGATAATCTTCAAAGTTATCTCACAAGTAAAAAGAGTTTTGCCGAATATTTAAAATATAATTATGGAGTAGATGACGGAGCGTCTTATTAATTCTGCTTACTCAAATAAATCAACTCCAACCATTTATTCTCACTCTTTAAAGTTAAATTTGGAATAGCCAACTCATAAGGACAGCAGTTTATACTTTGATGTTTTCTTATGAAATTATAAAATATTGAGTAACCTTTCATAATAGAATCGGCACTCTCAACACATCCGTGAAAACCTCTAAAAGTTTTAGTTCTTTCTCTTATTGAGTTGTGCATTCTCTCAACAAATAAATTAAATCCATCTCCCTTTGAAGCACAAACAACATTATGATTCATATTGTGCTTATGATTTTTATTGTTATATCCCCAAGTTTTCTTAATTACTTTTTCGTATGCTGTCCATCCGTCTGTTGTAATTGTTGTTACATATCCTTCTGTTTTGTATTTAACTTTATTCAAGACTTCTCTTATTTCGTTTTGTCCTCTTGATTTAAAATATTTAGCAGAAACCATAAACCGAGTATGACAATCAATAGAGTCAATAAACCAATCTTTACAAACTCCTTTTTTCTTATGTTCTTCTCGTCTGTGATATTCCATTTCATCAACCTGAATTTCTTTTCCTGAATTAATTTTTAATTTATCTGTGAAATTAGAAATCATATCTGCATATTTTACAACCCATTTATAGATAGTTTTATGTGAGGAGTTGTGAGGATAAAATGCTTTAAAGTGTTCTTGAACTTTACGAGTAGAAACTCCTCTATAAAATAAATCCATAGCACAAGTAATTTTTTTAGGATGATTTCTCATTCTAAAAAAACCATCATCAATAACAAAAGTTTTATTACAATCTTTACATTTATATCTTTGAATAAGTCCTCTATTTTGAGTTTTTCTTTTAGTCCATTTAATACAATTTTCAGATTTACAAAATGGGCAAATGTTTTTAACTTCTGTTTGTGTTGTTTTATTGTTATTCATTTTATCGTGGGTAACAAAGAGGTGGTGTTCGTAGCACCACTTCGTCTCTTTATTATTATATACCTATTAGGTATATAACCTTTATAAATGTTTCTATTATAGGTATATGTGATTAAGTATATATCAAAAGGTTTATAAAGGAAAGAGCATAATAAATTAATATGACAGACAAAAAAGAAAAAGAGGAAGCAGGACATAATATTTTAATTCGTGGTAATAAGTGTTATCGTTGCGGACACGAATGGACTCAAAGAGAAGAAGAAAAACCTCGTATTTGTCCGAAGTGCAAATCTCCTTATTGGGATAAACCAAAAACTAAATTTAATAAGGATGGGAAAAAATAATATGGGGCAAGGAGATATAATGGCTTTATTAAAAAAAGAAAAAAGATATTTATCTACAAATGAAATCGCAGAAAAATTAAAAGTTGGAAAATCAACAACAATAATGAGTTTAAGAAAGATGAGAGATAGAGGAGAAATTAAATTTAAGAAAGAGGAGGGAATGTTTTATTACAAAGCATAAAATGGAACAATTTACTTTTATAGATTTATTCGCTGGAATTGGTGGGTTTCATATAGCCCTTGAAAAATTAGGTGGTAAATGTGTCTTTGCTTCTGAAATAGATGAAAAAGCACAAGAGGTTTATGAAAAGAATTTTAATTTAAGACCTAAAGGAGATATAACAAAAATAGACGAGAAAGATATACCTTCTCACGATGTTTTATGTGCTGGTTTTCCCTGCCAACCTTTTTCTCATGCAGGTTTTCAAAAAGGAATGGGCGAAACAAGAGGAACTTTATTTTTTGATATTATGAGAATTGTAAAACATCATAAACCAAAATATTTAATTTTAGAGAATGTTCAAAATTTAGTTAAACATGATAACGGAAATACTTGGAGAGTAATTTCTGAAAATTTAAAAGAAGCAGGTTATATAATACCTGATGAGCCGATTATAGTTAGCCCCCATCAATTAGGAATCCCTCAACATAGAAAGAGAGTAGTTATTCTTGCACAAAGAAAAGATTTACCTAATATAAAAGAAGTTTCTCATGAAGAAATACAT
>Ga0172381_10004676_pt1 | contig 14092 bp, 12 predicted proteins | sample Leawel6488metaG_FD_119754 | JGI IMG/M metagenome (GOLD analysis project Ga0172381, IMG submission 119754) | Leachate microbial communities from a municipal landfill in Southern Ontario, Canada - Leachate well 64-88 metaG | ecosystem: Engineered > Solid waste > Landfill > Unclassified | place... | reverse complement strand
CGGGACGAACTGGCGTTTGTTGGCAAGGTACAGGAGCCCCCCGAGAATTCCCGAGAGGATAGGGGCGGATAAGCCTGTCCACATGTATGCCCCGCCCTGTGAAAACCGGAACAATCCTCCGATGATCCCGGCTCCTATCCCGACATACGGCCCGCAGAGCAGGCCTGCAGCCATGGGGCCGAGGTCCCGGATATTAATGACTGCGTCGTGGATCGAGAGGCCGCTGAGGGTACCGAAGATCGAGAGCAGCCCGAAAAAAACCATGAGGAGGATCCGGGTTGCCCAGGACTCCCTGTGCTCGAAGACCTCGTTAAAAAAACGGCTCCGCATGAGAAGGGTGGCAAAGACGATGATCACACAGAGGATCTCAAACAGAGTAATCGAACTCTGGATGATCATCTGGTCCATATTATCGAATGGGTAAACGATGTAATAAGTTTTTGGAGCGGATCGACAGGATACGGGGCAGCGGACCTAAAAAAACCCCGGAGCACCGGTTTATTCCCAGGAAAAACGAAACGGCGATAAAAATTTACAGGATATCCCGACGGAATGAATGGAGCCCCTCTCTTCGGAGAGTGCACTCACTCCTCCGCCCTGTCATCCCACGATTTCAGGATATCCCGGTCACGCATCAGGGTTGCCCTGCTCCGGGCCTGCGCCGGGGAGAGCATTCGGGCCTGGATAAAATCATATTCGCAGACAATTTTTGCATTCCGGAGCAGGGTTGCCCGGATCGGGTGGTGCCGGTAGATGACCGGCTCCTGGTTCCTGAAATACCATTTTATTCTCTGGAAGGTGAGCCAGTCAAGTTTCATGGCAAGCGTTGCGTGGAACCTGAAGTCCACGGCAGAGTCCAGGTCATAGTCCCGCAGCGAGCAGTACGGGGAGATCGCCCTGGAGATCCGGTACCGGAATTGTCTCAGGTTCGCATCAGGGGTGATCGTGACAAAGACAACCCGTGTGTCGTTAAAGAACCCGAATCCCCCGACCTCGTATTTTGGCGTCTCCTGCTGATCCGCACATATCCGCGTGAAATCTTCGATGAGTTTTTCTTCATTGGTGGTCGAGAACGGCCCGGCGAGCGTGATATGCGGGATAACCTGCTTGTCCCCGAGACTGAAGTGTCCGGATAACCGGTTGGCGAGTGTACTCACCTGGCGCTTCACGGATCCCATCAGCCGGATATCGATCAGATAGCGGGTCATCACTCACACCTTTTTTTGTACAAACGCCACCCCGACACCATCACAGGAATAGTCCGGGTAATCTTCCGGAGCCGATGCAATATATTTTGTTCTCCCTCCGGCACGAAGGCATCCGGATTGTTCCCGGGGGAGGTATACGGCAGACCTCCGTTTTTTTGGGGCCGGGAATTATTTCCCGTCTCCCCAAAAAAATCCCGGTTATGGTGCATTGTCTATGAGCTCGCGGATATATGCCGCCATAGCGGGGAATTCTTCTCCGGCAAGGGAACCTTTTGCAAACTCCACGTCAGCGCACCGCTCAAGGATATCCCGCACCTGCTGCACATTCCGGCCGGTTGAGCCCAGGAGCACGACCAGTTCCGTGTTGGTCATCTCGCGCCGTGCCCCGTGCTCACATGAGAGGAAGAGCCGGAGTGCCTGCCCTGCCAGGCCGCAGGCATCGGCCTGCCGTTCCCGGGCGTATGCGGCTTTGGCCCGGGCCAGCAGTTCGCGGGCGGCCTTACGGTGATCAAATGGCTCCGGGTTCACGGTACTACCGGTTGGAACCTGCACCGCATTGGGGCGGGTGCGAAGTTTCCGGTACAGGATCCACGCAGCCATGAGGACAATGGCGCCGATAATGATACCGGCAACAACGGGCAGGTAATCGAACGGCGTCGCAGGCTCGGTTGTAAGGCTGAGCTGCGTCACGTTTGTCCCGTCGGTCGTGGCAGTGATGACCGCCTGTTTTCCCTGCGGGTCCCGGAACGTCAGGTTGACGGTTGCTGCTGTTGCCGAGATGTTCATGGCCGTGTTGTTCCGTGAATAGCCCTGCTGGCGGAGCTGTTCTGCCATTGCCTGGTAACTCGTGTTGGATGCAAGCGGCTGCGTGACATTGACCGGTGCCTTTGATGTTTCGGCAACGGACGGGACTAACCCGTTCTCCATCGAGCCGGCAACCCTCACGCTCTCACCGGCTGCATTCTGGTATTCCATCGAGAATGTGCCGGCATTGGCGGAAGCCGGGTTCGTATCAAGGGACTGCCGGGCAAAGCCGTCGGCTGCAAGGCTCTCGTTGACCGAGCCGAGCAGGGAGTCGCGGCTCAACGCCTCTTCAAACGCGGCCTTGTCCAGTTCGGCCTTCTCGGCTTCTTTCTGGAGTTGCTCTTTGAGTGCACCGGAGTCCTGTTCCTGCTGGCCGTTCGAGAGCGCCTGCTGGAGACTCCCGTCCCGTCCTGCCTGCTGCTGGACGGAGACGGACTGCTGCACGATCTGGACCGAGCTGATCGTGGGCACATTACCGGAGCCAGCCCCGCTCGTGCTGGTTATCGCCGACTGGGTTGGCGTTGTCTTCTGGACCTGCGACACGAAATGGATCGTGATGACCGGCAGGGTGACCTCTGTTGCCGAGGGATCCGTGTAATCATACGTGACCTGAACCTGGACGCTCTTCTCTACCGATGCGGTACCGGCGCTGATAGTGATCTGCGATACGCCCGGTTCTACCGTGTGGGTGTACACACGGTTCTTGGTGCTGGTCATCACGGTGCCGGCATTCTGGAGCTGCTCGGTGGTTGTAAACTGGATGGTGCCATCGATGTTGCTGCTGTAACTGCTCGTGACGAGAACCGGGATGTCTGCGGGTTCGCCGAGCGGGAAATAATACTCGCTGCTCTCTGCCGTGAGGGTGATCTCTGCGGCGCAGGCCGGAAGGACGAGAAGCCCTGCCAGCAGGAGCAGGAGGATGACGAGGTTCCTGTGCTTCATTGGATGATCCTCCCCCTTCCGTAACGCAGCCAGAGCTCGATGCAGAGGAGCACGAGAGCGCCTGCGATGAAGAGGTCCTTGATGCTGGTCTCCTCCGTCTCGCGGGTGATCTGCTGGTTTAAGCTCCCGTAGATCTCAGTGAGCGTCTGCCCGTCAACGGATTTGAAATATTTCCCGCCGGTCTTCTCTGCAATGGACTGGAGCGTTGCCTCGTCCAGCTGGGCATACTGGGGGTTGCCAAGCCAGTCATAGCCCAGTACCACCGGCTCGGAGGAGCCCAGGCCGACCGTGTACACCTGGATTGCGGAGGCTTTTGCAAACGTTATGGCCTCGTCCGGGCTTATCACACCGGCATTGTTCACCCCGTCCGAGAGCAGGATCACGACACTCTTCCGGTTGGGGATGGACTTGGCCATGTCGATGGCGAGCGCAAGGCCGTCGCCGATCGCGGTCTGCCCGGACTTGGGAGCGACCGCCGCGAGCTTCTCGCGGACCCGATCCTTGTCCGGGCTCAGGTAGGCAGCGGTGGTTGCGCCGGACTCGAAGAGCACGACCCCGGCATAATCCTTGGAATCGAGGCTTGACAGGAGCGTATCTGCGGCGCTCTTGGCTGCCTCAATCCGGGATGGCTGGTAATCGTCAGCCTGCATGCTGCCGGAATCATCGATGACCAGGACCACGTTGACGCCATCCTTGGTCTGTTCGAGCGGGATGTGCGGGTCGGCAAGCCCGATGACCAGGAGGGCGATTGCAACGAGCGCTATCCCGAAGAGGAGATGGGTCCGCCGGGACTTCTTCCCATCGCCGAGCGCCGACTTGACGAACGCGAGCCGGGAGAACCGGATCGCCTCGGTCTTCTTCTGCCGCGTGATCCAGAGGTACGCGGCCGCAAGCACCGGAATGAGGAGAAGCCCAAGAAGCCAGATCGGATCAGAGAATCCCGGCATGGTACCTCCTGGTGGCAAGCCCGGTGAAGAATCGCTTCACCGAAATCTCGTACGGCTCATCGGTTGTGAGCGCCAGTTCGTGGATGCGGTGCTTTGAGAACTCGTGGTGCAGGGAAGCCTCGGCTTCCCCGACCAGCGCCCGGTACCGCTCCCGGAACTCTTCATCAGAGGTATTGACGAGCACTTGTTCGCCGGTCTCGGGATCTTCGAGCTCGATATACCCGATATCCGGAATCTCGCGTTCGCGTCCGTCAATAACGCGGAGGGCGATCACTTCATGGCGCCTGCGCAGGATCCGGAGCGGGAGCATGAAGGAGGGAGAGATGAAGTCCGAGAGGATGATCACCGAGCTCCTGCGGGAGAGCACCCTTGAGAGGAACTTTGCCGCTGCCCCGAGATCGGTCATGTCGGAGACCGGCCTGAAATCGATCAGGGTATTGATGATGCTGACAAGGTGCTTCCTCCCCCGGTGGGCGGGAATGAACTTCTCCACCCGGTCCGAGAAGAGGCAGAGTCCTACGCGGTCATTGTTCCTGAGTGCGGCAAAACCAAGGCTTGACACGAGTTCGAGGATCTTCTTCTGCTTGGTTGTTTCCGAACCGAATGTCCCGGACCCGGAGATGTCCACCATAAAATAGAAGGTCTGGTCGCGCTCCTCGGTGTACTCCTTAATGAACGGGTGGTTGTACCGGGCGGTCACCTTCCAGTCGATGGACCGGATGTCGTCGCCGGGCACGTACTCGCGGATCTCGGCGAACTCGATCCCCTGGCCCCGGAACAGGGAATGGTGGAGCCCAGATTGGAGCCCTTCTACGAGGATACCGGTCTTCAGGTCGATCTTCTTGATCTGCCGTATCAGTTCGGCTCTGTCTTCCATGTGCCATCCCCTCCGCAGCGGACCCGGGTGCACGGGCAGTCAGGGTCACGTTCCTCCATTACCCTGGTTGTTTCGGCAGTCATGGGATCTTCACCGTTGAAAGGATGCGGTCGATGATCGCATCGGTTGTGATGCCATCCGCCTCCCCTTCATAGTTGAGGATGATCCGGTGCCGCAGGACTTCGTGGGCAACGGCCTTGATGTCCTCTGGGATGACATAGCCCCGGCCGGCCAGCAGGGCATGGGCCTTGCCGCCGAGGATGAGGAAGATCGACGCCCGCGGGGATGCGCCGAGTGCTATGTATCGCGCCTCGTCCAGCCCGTACGCACCGGGCTTCCGGGTTGCATCGACTAACTCGCTGACGTACCGCTTGATGGCGGGATCCGCGTAGACCTTCCGGGTGAAGGCCTGGATCGCGAGGATCTCTTCGGTGGAGATTACCTTTCGCGGGGTGAGTGTGATCCCTTCGGTGAAACGATCCAGGATGGTCACCTCGTCCTCGCGATCCGGGTAGGTCATCATGACCTTGAACATGAACCGATCGACCTGCGCCTCGGGCAGGGGATAGGTGCCCTCGGACTCGATCGGGTTCTGCGTTGCGAGCACGAAGAACGGGCGGGCAAGCACGTGCGTTTCCCCCTGGATGGTGACTTGCTTCTCCTGCATTGCTTCCAGCAGCGCCGACTGGACTTTGGGCGGCGCCCGGTTGATCTCATCGGCAAGGATGAAGTGGGAGAAGATCGGGCCTTTTACGGTAGAAAAACTGGCATCCTTCTGGTTGTAGATCTTGGTCCCCATGATATCCGCGGGGAGGAGATCGGGGGTGAACTGGAGCCGGGTGAAACTGCAGTCAACGCACTGGGAGAGCGTGCGGATTGTAAGGGTCTTTGCTATGCCCGGCACACCTTCTAAGAGGACATGACCGTCTGCGCAGACTGCCATCAGCAGCCGGTCGATGACATCGTTCTGCCCTACGATGACCGTCTTCATCTCATTGCGGATCGCATCCAGCGTACCGGCATGATTCTTTGCTTCACTCGTTAACTGGACAATCTCTGCGTTCATAGTATCACGTATACATCAGTGTTCCTTCTGGTTCGTTGAATCTTGCGTACTACCTGTCCGGGATTGGGCTATGGCGATCCGGGCAGTACCCGCCATTCTCCTTCGCGATTTCCAGCCCGGGAGTATTCCCTGCATCCCGCGGAATCCCGTATCATGTGTGTTTTTTACACGTTCGTTAAATGGTTTCTGCAACACCCCGTGCCCGCAGTGCTGTCCATTCTGATGGTGCCTTGCAGGATTCCGGATGCTTTGTGGACCATTCCCCCGGTCCCCGGGATCGTCAGGGGCTTCCATCATCGTTACACCGGGTAGTATAAAAGAAGGCGGAACCTGGAAAGAAAGCCGTGGTTTTTTTCCGGGTCGTTTCTGACCGGCAGGGATACTCTTATACTCCACCCGCACAAACCCCATGCCGGAGAAAGATTATGGACAAAATCACGCTCGGCCCGATGCCGTACATGAGTGTCATGCCCACCCTGATCGTGGGCTCAAACGTGAAGGGGAAAGCCAACTACATGACCGCGGCCTGGGCAACGGTTGCCTGCATGGCGCCGCCAATGGTCTGCGTTGCGCTCAACAAGACCCGTTTCACGGCGAAGGGAATCGAGGAGAACAAGACCTTCAGCCTGAATGTGCCGTCAGCAAAACACGTAGTCGAGACCGACCACTGCGGGCTCGTCTCCGGGTCACAGGAGGACAAGTCAACGGTTTTCACCTCGTTTTACGGGAAACTGAAGTCCGCTCCGATGGCAGCGGAATGCCCAGTCAACATTGAGTGCAGACTCTTCAAGTCCGTTGACTGCGGAAGCCACCTGCTCTCTATCGGCGAGATCGTGGAGATCCATGCCGATAAGTCCTGCATTGTGGACGGGAAGCCTGATACTGCAAAGCTCGATCCGATCGTGTACGCCCAGTCCGCGTACTGGCATGTCGGGAAGCAGGCTGCAAAAGCCTTCTCGGTCGGGAAGGAGTACCGGAAATAAACCGGGAGCCCTCCCAGACTTCATTTTAATAATTTTTAGAGAACGGGTGCGAACTCCCCCTCGTGCCTGTTTCTCCAAACCTTTTTTTTATTCAGCTTATTCTCCGGTAGTCCGGCCAGGGCCTCGTCACACCGGGGGTTACGGTCGTCTCCCATATGTTAATCAACCTCAACCCTCCAATCCACTCATTACACGTCAGGAGCATGTATTCATGGTAAACCACGGCTGGCAGTTGCGGATGAAACGGATTGTCGAACGGCTTGTCTCCTCGAATAAGTTGTTACCGCTGCGCAAGGTCGAGAAGGACCTGCATGCACTGGGTTTTGCCGAACTCGGGACCGATCAGGTTGCTATAGGATTCGAGCAGGGCACCATGGAACTCTACCTTGAGATCGAGCTGGACGACGATCGCCGCATCCGGAGTTACTTTATCGTACCGCTCGAAGAGAAGAAGATGAACCGGCGGAAGTACCGCTGGTGATGCGGGCAAAGGAACCGGCCTTCTTTTTCGTTCACATCTGGTCTCTCCCGCAGTAGGAAAGTCCGGCATCCGCACACGTTTCCGCTATAGTGGGTATTCCTGTATCTGCACGAGAGCCAAACAATGCGTTCCGGTTCGTGAACACGAAAAAAAGAGAGACGGATCGAGAGAAGAGAAAAATCAGAGAAGTCCCGGAGCCTTGACCCGGAACTTCTGCCAGAGCACGCGTCCGACAACACGGTAGGTATAATCCAATTCGTCGAAACTGGGGATATCGTGCTCTTTTAACATTTCACGGCCCACGTTCATCGAGTCCCCGCCAAGGAGCGTGGCCACGAGCCGGTTCTCGGTCGATGCAGAGAACTTGAGGATCTGCTTGGCCAGCTGTTCCGAGGTAAGGACAAGGTTCGGGAACCCGATAATGAATGCCATATCCCAGAGTTCCGGGTGCCGGGCGAGCACAGCAAAGGTCTTCTCGAACCGTTTCTCGGTTGCATCGCCCAGAAGGTCGATGGGGTTACCCTTGTTCCAGAACTCGGGAAGGAACTCGTTGAGTTCGTCAATGACTTCTGATGGCAGGTCAACTATCTCAATCCCATAGCGCTCTGCATAGTCGGACGAAAGCACGGCAAACCCGCCGGCATTCGTTATGACTACGGCACGCCTGCCCTTCGGGTACCGCTTCCGGTGGGCGAGCATCTGGGCTGCGAGGAAGGCACCGGTCAGGGTGTGGACCGCGATGATGCCGGCGTTCCGGAACGCTTCCATATACACCTCATAGGACCCGGAGAGGGAACCGGTATGTGACGAGGCAGCGGCCTGGCCCCGGGTGGATGAGCCGGACTTGATCGCGATGATCGGTTTGCACTTGGCCACTTCTGCTGCAACCTCCATGAATGCCTTGCCGTTGTTGATCTGCTCGATGTAGAGGATGATTGCCTTGGTCTTGTCATCCTTTCCTACGAACCGTATATAATCGAGGAAGTCGAGGTCGGCCTGGTTGCCGACACTGATGACCGCGGAGAAGCCGATGTTCTTTGCCAGGCTCATGTCCACGACCGTGTTGATGATGGCGCCGCTCTGGGAGATGAAGGCAATGTTGCCGGGCCGGGGCGACTGGTGAACGTAGGTTGTGTCGATGCCCCTTGGGGGAATGATCATGCCCAGGCAGTTCGGCCCGATGATCCGCACCCCGTGAGTACGGGCAATCGCGACGATCCTGTCCTCAAGTGCTTTGCCGTGCTCTCCCATCTCCTTGAACCCGGCCGTGATGATGATCGCCATCGGCACACCCTTGACCCCGCACTCTTCGATAATGCGGGGGACATGGATTGCCGGAACCGTGATAACGGCAAGGTCGACCGGAGCAGGGATGGCGGAAATGCTCGGGTATGCCTTCAGGCCCTGGATCTCGGAGCGCTTGTTGTTCACCGGGTAAAGCTGACCGGGGAAATGGAGGAGGTTGTGCATGACGGCATATCCCATCTTGCTCGAGTCCTGCGATGCGCCGACAATTGCAATGGAGCGGGGGTTAAAGTACTCCATCGGCACCGGCGGACGTTCATCCACTGCCTGCTGGACCGGTTTGTCGGCCACGATGACGCGTGCATCCACGGCCAGCGCCCCGTTCTCGTAGAGCCGCAGCGGGTTGATATCGAACTCAACAACGTTCTCGCTCTCGAGGAAGAAGCGGTTGACGGACATCAGCGTGGAGACGAGTGCCTCCTCGTCCTTGGGTTTCATCCCCCGGTATCCCTTGATAAGGGGGTAGCCGTCGATCTCCGTGATCATCTGGCGGATCGTGCCCTCATCAAGCGGCATGATCCGGAGCGTGATGTCTTTCATCAGTTCAACAAGCGTACCGCCCATTCCGAATGTGATGACCTTGCCAAAAGCCGGGTCGGTCTTCCCGCCTATGATCAGTTCAAGACCGGGCTCTGCCTGCTGCTCGACGATGATGCCTTTGATCTCCGCATTATTGTTGTACTTCTTTGCCCCGGAAATGATCTTCTCGAATGCTGATACGGCTGCCTCTCGACTGCCAACACCAACAACGACTCCCCCGGCGTCGCTCTTGTGAACGATCTGCGGAGAGATGATCTTCATCACGACCGGGAAGCCGATGGTTTCTGCGGCATCCGCGGCATCGTGGGGGGTCATTACAATCCGGTAGGACGGTACCGGCACGCCATATCCCTTGAGGAGATCGTATCCCTCAGATTCCGATAACATGGTTCTTTCCATACGTGTCACCACATTTTTTGTGATTATAAATGCTGTTTTATAACCGGAACCACCTGCCCGGGCGGTCGGGTGAAGTGAGACCCGGTCTGGTGCCCGTCGCAACATCGTCGTTCACAGTAATGTTAATGATTCGTAACGGTGCTGTTTTAAAGGTATGGGCGAAATGGGAGTGGATATGTGTGAATTTTTTACCCGGGTCCCCCCGCGCGCAAAATTGCATCTAAAAAACCGATTAAAATGCCCGGATTTGGAAAAACAGAGAGAAGCGCCGCATTAAATAGAAATGGGAGTTATAATAACCAGATAACCCCTGGCGATGCCTGTTTTCTTCAATTGAGAGCGACAAGCTTAATTTTGAATCACTCATTATTAATAGTGTTAAATCGGGGTTTTTCATGACCGAAGATTTTGATGTCATACTTTCCGAGAAGTGTTACACGCCCGATCACTCCTGCCGGCAGAACAGCTGGCTTGGCGATTACCACAAGGCGTATGATGAATTCCTCAAGGATCCTGATGGGTTCTGGGACCGGGCGGCAAAGGAACTCCACTGGTTCAAGCCCTATACAAAAGTAAAAGAGTGGAAATATCCCTATGCCCGCTGGTTCATCGGGGGCAAGACCAACATCACCTACAACTGTCTCGACCGCCATGTGATGAGTTCCCGCAAGAACAAGGTGGCCCTCATCTGGAGAGGGGAAGACGACGCTGAACGGATTTACACGTACCGGCAGTTGTACCGCGAAGTGCTGAAGGTTGCAAACGGGCTGAAACGGCTTGGCGTGGGAAAGGGGGATCGTGTCTGCATTTATATGCCGATGGTCCCGGAACAGATCATATCGATGCTTGCCTGTGCCCGGATCGGCGCAGTCCACAGTGTTGTCTTCGGGGGATTCGGTGCAGCAGCCCTCAACAGCAGGATCACCGGTTGCGGCGCAAAGGTCGTCATCACTGCCGATTCCACATTCCGTCGCGGCAAGACCATCCCCCTGAAACACATCATCGAGGAAGCGATCATCGATGCTCCCACGGTCGAGCACGTGATTGTCCTCCGGCGGGAACTCCACCAGCCCGTGGAGATCCACAGCGAGATGGAGATGGATTTCTATGACATGATCAGGGATGTCAGGCCGGAATGCGAGCCCGAGATCATGGATGCTGAAGACCCGTTATTTATCCTGTACACGAGCGGATCCACCGGCACGCCCAAAGGGATCGTGCATACCTGCGGCGGGTACCAGGTCGGTACACACTACACCACCAAGAATGTCCTGGATATCAAGGACAATGACGTATACTGGTGTACCGCTGATCCGGGCTGGATCACCGGGCATTCCTATGTAGTCTACGGCCCGCTCTCGCTCGGTGCAACTCTTGTAGTCACCGAAAGTACGCCGGATTTCCCGGATCCCGGGGTTTACTGGCGCATGGTCGAAGAGTTCGGTGTCACAATCCTGTATACCGCACCTACGGCAATCCGCATGTTCATGAGACTTGGGGAGGAGTGGCCCAACAAGTCCAATCTCAGTTCCCTGCGGATCCTTGGATCGGTCGGAGAGCCGCTGAATGCCGAGGCATTCGAATGGTTCTACCGGGTTATCGGGAAAGGTAAGTGCCCGATCGTGGATACGTGGTGGCAGACCGAGACCGGTATGCACATGGTTACGACAACGATCGGTGAACCGATGATGCCCGGTTTTACCGGAAAAGCCATACCCGGTGTTGTCGTGGATGTCGTGGACAAGGAAGGAAAGCCGGTGCCACCCGGCACCGGGGGTTTCCTTGCAGTCATGCAGCCATGGCCATCCATGCTGCGCACGGTCTTCAATGATGATGAGCGCTACCTCAAGTACTGGCACACCATTCCGGGCTGTTATGCGGTTGGCGACCTGGCCGTCAAGAACAAGGACGGGTATATCATGGTGCTCGGCAGGTCTGACGATCTCATCGTTGTTGCCGGGCACAACATCGGCACGGCCGAGGTCGAGAGCGCGCTGGTCTCACACAAAGCGGTTGCCGAATCAGCGGTCATTGGCAAACCGGATCCGGTTAAGGGCAATACCATCAAGGCATTTGTGATCCTCCGGCAGGGTCATGCCGCGAGCGACCGGTTGAAGAACGAGCTCCTCTACCATGTGCGGATCACGCTGGGTCCCATTGCCATGCCTTCCGAGATCGAATTTGTCACCACGCTGCCTAAGACCCGGAGCGGCAAGATCATGCGGCGTGTGCTCAAAGCAAAAGAGGCGGGCACGGATCCCGGGGACATATCCACTCTGGAAGAATAAATCATCCGGGAATAGAACCCAACTTTTTAAATACTGTTTTGTGGCATTTATAAATATGAAGGTCAGACCAGAAGACTCCCTCAAGATCGAAAATATCGTTGCCTCCGCCAAGGTGACCGATTATCTGGATCTACCCGCTCTTGCATCCCAGATCCCGGGTGCTGAATATAACAAGAAGCGGTTCCCGGGCGTTGTCCTCCGGATGCAGGACCCTAAGATCGCAGCACTCGTCTTTGGATCAGGTAAAGTCGTCCTGACCGGCGCAAAGAGCATCGACAACCTGGGCAAGGGGCTCAATATCCTCGGCAACATCCTGCGGAAACTCGATATCGATATCCCAAAGAAACTGGACTTCAAGATCCAGAATATCGTTACCTCTGCCGATCTTGCCACCCCCATCAATCTCAACAAGATCGCGGTTGGTTTCAACCTTGACCGGATTGAATATGAACCGGAACAGTTCCCGGGTCTTGTATATCGTCTTGACACCCCAAAAGTCGTGGTTCTCCTCTTCGGTTCCGGCAAACTGATCATTACCGGCGGCAAGGTGCCGGAAGATGCAAAGAAAGCAGTTGTCAAGATAGTCTCCGATCTGCAAAGCCTGGGACTTCTTTGATCCTTTCTTTTAATCGGGATCACAGAAAAATTCATTATATAAATACTATTCGTTCATTGCCTGCCAATACCAGGACCTATATATCATGTATTAGATATTTATGAATGTACATAACTACATACTAGTTGGATGTGATGCATGAGAACAGAAAACGTAATGTATTTTACCGAGAAGGAAGAGGAGTTTGCCAACCTCCTCATTGAGATCGGTACGAAGCGCAATGTGGCAAAGGTCCTGGTATTTCTTGCAAATACTCCGGAGGCAACCTCCCGTGCCATTGAGCGCGGAACCGATCTCCGCCAGCCTGAAGTCAGCATTGCCATGCGGTACCTGATGGAACAGAGCTGGATATCAAGCAGGGAGAGCAAGGCCGAGAGCAAAGGCCGCCCGGTAAAGATCTACGAGCTGGCCAAGCCGATTCACGAGATCATGGACAGCATCGAGAAAGAGAAGAAGAAAGAGGCCAACAACCAGCTGGCCCTTGTGCAGAAGTTACGGAACTATATCCGCTGAATTAATAATCCTACACTCTTTTTCATTGCCCACGATCACCGTGGTCTTGTCAGCAAACCCGCAGAACAACCCGCTCTCTACAATGCCGGGTATGCGGCCGATAGCTTCTTCGATCTCTGCCGGCCGGGCGATCTCGGCAAAGGTGCAGTCAACAATGAAGTTCCCGTTATCGGTGATGACCGGGCCGTCCTTTTTTACACCCTCGCGGATGACCGGGCGGCACCCGAGCCCGCGGAGCTGTGCCATGGCCGGCGTGATAGCAAACGGAAGGATCTCCACTGGGACCGGCGCGCTGAGGCGGGAAACGACCTTCTGCTCATCAACCACTACGATGAACCGGAATGCAGCGGCAGCAACGCATTTCTCCCGGGTCATGGCCGCACCCCGGCCTTTAATCAGGTTCAGCCGGGGATCAACCTCGTCCGCGCCATCAATTGCCAGATCAATGATTGGAGAGTCATCAAGGGTGGTGAGCGGGATACCGTACTCGCGGGCCCGAATGGCAGTCTGGTAGGATGTGGGTATGCCAGATACGTGAAGTCCGTCTCTTATCCGGCCGGAAAGTCGTTCGATCATGTAATACACGGTGGATCCAGTGCCGAGCCCGATCACCATGTCGTCTTCCACCAGGTCCGCAGCGTGGAACCCGGCCGCAGACTTTGCCGCCGTAAGTGCGCGTGCCTTCTCGTCCATGTCAGTGATACGTTTCGGTGCGGGAATAATTAAAAGTGGTGATATCGGGAGAGATATCGGGTAGGGATCAGGGAATAAAGATCTTTTCAATTGCCGCATGCGCATCGTGCGCTGTGCAGTCAAGGGTGATCGGGGTGACCGATACATTGCCCTTGCGGACCGCGTGGACATCGGTTCCCTCTTCCGCATCATTGATGAGAGGGCCGTTGATCCAGAAATAGGGTCGTCCCCTCGGGTCGAGCCGTTTCTCAACTCCCGTGTGAAAGAGTTTTCGGGCAAGCCGGGTCACTTCGTACCCGCCTTTCACTTCCGAGGGGATGTTGACATTGATTACGTCCGCACCGGGGCAGAAGCCTTTGGACAGCACGCGGGAAACCACATCGCGTACGATCTTCTTTGCCTCGCCAAAACTCTGACTGTAGGTTCGGGG
>Ga0172381_10004675_pt1 | contig 14093 bp, 17 predicted proteins | sample Leawel6488metaG_FD_119754 | JGI IMG/M metagenome (GOLD analysis project Ga0172381, IMG submission 119754) | Leachate microbial communities from a municipal landfill in Southern Ontario, Canada - Leachate well 64-88 metaG | ecosystem: Engineered > Solid waste > Landfill > Unclassified | place... | reverse complement strand
GTTTCAAAAAATGAAGGCTTTTTATTTTTAGATGAGCCATTTAAGAGACTCGATTCTGAAGAAACGTGGTATAGAGCAATAGAATTTATTAAAGAAACACAAAAGGATACAAAAAGGCAAATTATCATTATTGGTCACGAAAAAGAAAAACCTTTAATGGAAAGCGTTCAGCAACCAATCTTAATTAAAAAGGACTAAAATGGACATATTACAACTTTATTTAAATCAGTGTTTTCACGAAAAATATATTAAAAAATTTCCTTCGCATTTTCTTAATAATTCTATAGTATTTTATTTAAAAGAAGATATTACCAAAAAATTACCAACAGCATATCTTAATGGGCAACCTGTAATTTTAGACCCAGATGTTTTAAGCACCTATCATAGTATGAGAGACAGATTTGTTAGAGATTGTGTGGAAAAAATCGTAAACTCTATATCAACAGAAGTTGATATTTAATTACAAAAGGACTAAAAAATGGTTAAAAAAATTCAAGCTTGGCTAACATCATTAAAACAGAAAAATCATCGTAAAGAAGAATTGGTTAAACTGCAAAAGTATTATGAAGCATTGAAATGTGGAACTCTTCTTTTAAAGTTTATCTATAATGACATGGCTAATCAGAAAAAGAAAATGCCTAGAGCACAATTGCGTCGTTTTGAAAAAGCTCTTAAAGAAGAAGGCCGTTTCAGTGAAGAAATTATCAATTACTACATGGCTAGAATCGATGAAGCTTTAAGATTTATTGATAAAGAAATAGTCAAGGTAAAAGCACCCGTTAAGACAGCACCTGTACAATCAAAGGCAATATGATACCAGACCGATGCATTATAGTGGCTTCTGGAGCCAGTGTTCGCCAAGGGATGTGGGATACACAGGTAAAGGATTTACCTATTTGGAATCGTTTGGATTCAGAATTTACTTTAGGTGCAAATTGGTTATTTAAATATTACATCCCTACTGCTCTTTTATATATTGACCATCAGTTTTACATTCGTGAAAAAGACAATTTAGCGTCTTTACCATTTGTATTTGGCTTACAAAATGGGTATTATAGTAGGGCAAAAATTGTTAAATCAACACAATTTGAAACCTTTCATTTACACGATAATATTTATTTGTTACCGCATAGAAAGAAGGAAGAAATAAATGGTCAATCAACACAGTATCATAGCATAAATTCATGGCAAAAAGGATTTGTGGCAGGTCTTACAGGAATCATGTCATTGAATCTGGCTATTGCATGCGGTTGCAAAGAAATATATTTACTTGGGATGGATGCAACGGATACAGATGGAAGAACACACTTCTATGAAGATGAAATGCTTCCAACTGGAAAAAACGAGGATGGGGGTGATTCTGATAGTGGTATTGGGAAGGATAATAGTGGTAGATTTAAAACGTCCGTGTATAACGGCGGTGTACAAGAACGATTTGAAGTCTTTAAAGACGAATTGAAAAGAATCAATATTTATAATGTTTCTTTAAATTCAAAAATTGATACCTTTCCAAAAATAAGTTATGACGAATTTTATAAACAATTAAAAACTAATCCGTTGCATCTGTCTCAAGATGATATTCGAAAAAGTCTTTTAAAAACGTACAATGAAAATTATTCAAAATGATATACATCAAAACTTTTTTAGTCACAATTTTATGTTTAATTGTTGGAATTCCATTAGCTGTATATTTATTGTTAAAGAAAGAACTCAGCATTGGTTCTTTAAAAACATGGATGAAACTTGTTTATTTAAAAACTTGGAATTAAAATGACACATCAAAAATATTGGGAAAATTTTTACAAGAAATTTGATATTAAGGAAGCGTCTTCATTTGCTACGTTTGCATATGATTATCTATTAACAAATAGTATATATAATTATAATATTACTGAATTGGGCTGTGGTAATGGAAGAGATAGTTCGTTCTTTTTAAACAAAGGATATAATGTTACTGGTGTAGATTTTGCTTCGAATTTAGAATCAGATGAACGATTTCAATTTATTTCTTCAGATATAGATAACTTAGTAAAAAAACATAAATGCGAAAATGCTATTGTTTATTCTCGCTTTTTTCTACATTCAATTCCAAATTCTTCTATTGTTGAAATTTTAAAATGGACAAGGAAATATTTTATGGCTGAATTCAGAGCGAAGGAAGATAAGCCAGTTTTGTATAAAAACCATTATCGTAATTTAATTTCAAGTCAATGGATATTGCAACAGATGCTTAAACACAATTTTGATATTCTTTATTTTCAGAAAGCAAATAACCTCGCTATTTATAAAAACGAAAATCCTATTTTGATTAGGGTGATTGGAATGAAAAATGCAAAAAATTCTTAAAGTCGTTCAATTATCTTCAAATCCAATAAGCGGAAGTCCTTGGGAATTAAATAAGCTTTTGCAGTCGTCCCCTTTAATTGAATCTCGCTTTATTTCTGGTACTGATACATACAAAGAAATTGATGGCGTTCCTTCAAGAAAATTTCCTTCTGATTTATTGTGGAATGAAGATAGAGAAGAATGTGTTAGAATTATTCAAGAAGCCGACATTTTACATGTTCATAATGCTGTCTTTCCTGAAAACCTACAGGAATATATCCAACCCCACCAAAAAGTTGTTGTTCAGTTATATTCTGTTCACCGTGACGCTCTCCAAATTCAAATAGATAAAGCATTATCTTTTGCTAACATTATTGTTATTGCAGACCAACCCTGGCAAAAAGATGTTTACAAAAACATAAGTACAAAATATTTGCCTCTTGTTAAAACTGATTTCAAAAAAAGTAAAAGACATAATGTTCGCCCAATCATAATTTATTCTCCTACAAACAAGTATGATTTGACTCATATTTATAGTAAAGGATATTACGAAGTTATTTCTGTTATAAATGAATTAAAAGAAAAATTTAATTTTGAATTTAGATTAATTGAAGGCGTTGATTATGAAAAGAATTTGAAATTAAAAAGAGATGGCGATATTTTAATTGACGATATTATTAATGAAAATGCCATGCATGGGTCTAGTATTGAAGCGTCTGCGTATGGAGCCGTTCCTTTAACAAATTATACGGGAACGGATTTTCCATTTTATAAAACAAATCTTTCTTCGCTAAAGGCCAATTTAACAAAACTGCTAAACGATAAATCATTACTATCAGAAGAACAACAAAAAATACATAAGTGGTTTACAAAAAAATATTATCCTTCATTATTGCAAAGATATGAAAGATTTTATTTTTATGAATGTATCGACCAGCAGACACAAGATGCTAACTGTAATACGCCAGATATGGTGTATGCTAAGTATGATATTATGAAGACTATGACCGAATGGTTAAAGAAACATGGTATTTTTCATTTTTTAGCATTTGGTACAGCATTAGTTGCTATTAGAGATAATCAATTTGAAACAGATGTTGATTTGGGGTTATTGTATAAAGACAGATGGACAGTGTACAATCTCTTACAGACAGACCCACCAGAAGGAATAGAAGCGAACTGTATTTGGAGAACAGAATTTACTTTTCGTTTTAAATCCAGACCATATCCAAAATTAGATTTCTTCTTTTTTGAAGATAAAATAGATAACTATTCTTGTTATCTTCATACCCGTAATCCATTTAATAACAATGTATCATGGGAAAGAGAATTTACCATTTCAAAGCAAGCATTATCAAAATTTAGTAATTTTAATTTTGCAAATCAAAAAGTTAAGGTTCCAAAAAATTATCGCCTTTATTTTGAAGAAAACTATGGAGCCGACTGGGAAACGCCAAACAAAAAAGCTCTAGGGTTGAATGGAAGACCATGTTATAGCCCAGAGCATAGAGAATATGCTATCTGTATGGTCACGTTCATGCGTGATGATAAAATGAAAGAATGTGTTGAATCTATTCGCAAATATTACCCAGACGATTGGGTTAGAATTTATATTGCAGACCAGAATGAACATGTGTCTGATGAAACACAAAAATATTATGACGAATTAAAAGCAAAAGGGCACGTTGTTGTAAAAGTGCCATACAATAGTGGTCTTGCATATGGAAGAAATACGTTGGTGAATCAAGTAAAAGAACCTTATCTTTTAATTATTGATGATGATTTTAAGTTTACGGATAAAACAGATTTAACGAAATTAAAAACTGTGTTGGAAGCAAAAGATGATATTGGTATTTGCGGTGGAAAATTATTAGGTCAAGACCCATATTTAGCATGGATGTATTACAATCCTGTTTTACGAAAGATTTTTAAAATAAAAACAAATTATGTTCCTCATCCCATATTTAAAACGCAAAATTATCCCTATAGACCTTTTGAAATAATATATGAATATAGTGATATTGTGTTGAATTTCTTTTTAGCTAAAACAGAAATCTTTAAAGATATTCAATGGGATAACGATTTGCTTTTGGTCGAACATAGTGACTTTTATCTTCGTTTAAAAGAAACAAAATGGAAAGTTGCATATACCCAAGAAGTCGAATGTGAACACAATCATTTCCATAATTCTAGTGAATACCAAGATTTTAGGTCCCATAAAAATCGGGATATTGGTGCCGAACGCTTTTGCAAAAAATGGGAAATTGATAGTTTGGCTGATATTTATAATATTCCATCAAAAGCAATAAATTATAAACCTATTATAAAAGAAGCACCGATTGTCGAGACCATAGCAAAACCAATTACCATAGCCACAGACGCATGTGCGCTTCAACAAATTTTCGTCCAAACAACCAATGCTTTAGATAGTCTTAATATAGATTATTGCCTTATTAAAGAAACATGCAAAGACGCTGTTCTTTATAAAACAATTCAAACAGGAAATAAATTATATTTTGCATGTAATGTCACAAATGAATTAAAGAAAAAACTTTTTGAATTAGGCTTTTCGTTAAACGGAATTTACTTTCAAAAATTAAATTATCAAATTTATTTTTTCGAACCTGAATTAAAAACAAAAAATTGGTTATTAAATAATAAAGTATATAAAGTACCATTTCCATTAATTACTTATTTAAAAGATACATTTGGGCATTCGATAAATAATGAATTAAAACAAAGAGGATATATTTAAAATGTCAGATAACACAAAAGAATTTTGGGATGAATATGTAAAAAAATTCGAAGCCAACCCAGATAATTCTAAGTATAAATTTCTTGGAAACAACTGGAAAGGTGAAGATATTTTTTACAAACTTCTACATAAATATGCATTTTCACATCCTGATGCCTTAGAAATTGGGTGTGGAGGTGGTAGAATTTCAAATTTTGCAAAAGAGTTATTCGTTCGCATTACAGCAACAGACATTTCCCCGGAAATGATACGTAAGGCTTCCAGTGAAGTAAAAGCAACAAATATATCATGGGAAGTTATGGATGGCTTTCGCTTGGACCAATACAAGGATGAATCGTTTGATTTTGTTTATTCCCATGACGTATTTGTTCACTTTTCATCCATGCAAGTGTATCCATATCTACTGCAATTTCATCGACTTCTGAAAAAAGGCGGTATTGGAATTATTTCGTTTTACAATTTTGAAAAACATTTTAATGTCTTTAAGGGAGAGGCTTTAAAGTTTAATAATCAAAAAATTCTACCGCCATCATTTAGGCATCACTTCTTAACAGAAGAAATGCTTCGAATCATGCTTACTGAAATTGGTTATCAAATTGTTGAAATTGAAAAAACCAATTTTTTAATAGGAGTTTTTAAAAAATAACCATCTTAACAAAGGAAATGAATGACAAACGCCATCTTAAGAAAACGGGTAATTGCAATGATAGCAATGTGTTACGCAATGTCAACAGATGAATTGTGGGAAGCGTATGAAAAGATTGGAAGCTTGGATGTAATCATTCAGGCTCTTGAAAACGACACATTGGCTGATTTACTTCGCTGAAACCGCTTTCTTTAGCGATTTAAGACATTTAAATTTTGGTAATGGAATCATGCATAGTAGCTATTTCAATGCAAATTGCCTCTGTGACTAGTGGCAAGGCGTTGATTTTACAAGGACAATGGCAAAATGAATAAACTTTGTTTTATTATTACTACTTTTCAAAGAGATAAATTACTTTATAAAAGTGTAGAATCACTATTACCTTATTTAAATGATAATAGTATTATTATAGTAGACCAAGGGGAAATGACTGAAGAAAAGGAAAATTGGTTAAATGATAATAATTTTGATTCTATAAATTATTCAAGAAAAAATAACTGTCAACAATTATTTTATTATCAAGTACCATATAATTCAGGATTAAGCTATGGCAGAAATTTTGGGGTTAAAAAAGCAAAAGAAAGCGGATGCGATTATGTATATATATCATCTGATTCTTTTTTAATGAATAATTCTATATTAAGATTAAATAATTTAATAGATAATAATTTATTTGGATATGATATTATTGGTAATGAATTGGTCCCGAGTGTTTGCGGATGGGAAGGAAAATTACAATTAGTAGAAAATTTTGCATTTGTATTGGATTTTATTGATAAAAAATCAAATCCTGATTTTATTGCAAATAATTTATCTATTTGGAATGTTGATATTATGCGGAATTGCTTTATTGCCAAAATAAACACCTTAATCAATACGCCCTGGGATGAAAACTTTCGTTTGGCAGAGCATGAAGATGAATTTTATCGGTTAAAATTGGCTGGAACTAAATGCGGATGGACCAAAGATATTTGTTTAACTAAGCAAACAGATAGACCCATTGAATATGACAGATTACGCAATACGAATTTTAATGAAGGAATTAAATATTTGAAACAGAAGTGGGGCATAAAGGGGTGGGTAAAATATTTGCATCTCGAACGAGCCAAAGAATTTTATAAAGGAGAATAGCATGCCATTTACAGATATTATTGGTCACATTGCGAATTTTGGCTTCTTATATGGGGCCTGGGCTTTGGGAAAGAAACGTGTTTCTGGGTGGATTGCTCAAGCTCTAGCTAATGTATTATATGTTATCCAATCATACCATATGGCGAATATACCACTATTGGTAGTATCAATTGTTTTGATAGGTGTCAATATTTATGGTTATTGGAGTTGGACAAAAAAAGAAAGCAAATCTGTCTTACAAAAATCAATCCAGGATGCAGAATTAAAAAGAAGTCAAGCCATTATGGACATGTATAATGAAGGAATTTTATAATGTTATATATCACTACATTAGAAGGTAACGTAATAGAATTAAAAAATTGGGAAGATTATAATCTTCCTATTTTAAATATGCAATTTCAAATCAACGAAAAAGAGCGAATTGTTCTTGAAGGATTTGAAGCATATTTGCGCTTAAAAGAAAATACGAAAGGTGTGTTTCATAAAATAAGTGGTGTTAGTAAAATTTTATTGTGCGGAAAAATTGGTCACAATGTTGATGTTGTCACAATTGATTGCATCAAATTACTAATGGCAAAAAAAATACTGCCATTCGATGAATTGTATCAAGGAAAGGCAGTAGATATTTCGTTATGGAAAACAGGTTGTTTAGATAATCCAAGAATATATGTGACTAAAATTTAACCAGATGGTCCACTAATAATTTTTTCAAATTTATAATCATATTCACCTTCATTAATTCCTTTCGTACTCAAGCCATGATAACTTATTAATGGTTTTGCCCATACTGTTGTTCCTGCATAATATGTAGGAAAGGTCATTAATTGTAATATAACTGTTTGAATTATGTCTTTTGTATTGGTGTAAATAAAATATCCATTATATCTATTTCCCAAGTATCCTGCTATTGGAACCGCTTTAGTTAGAATCTTCCATTCAAAATTTGATAAGTATCTTGTATCAAAATTTTCAAATTTAAATTCCCATAAAAAAGATGTTTCAGAAATCACTTGCCAATCTATATCAAATGTTCTTGTTTTAGAAAAAAATTCTTTAGATTGAATTTTAATCTTATAGTTTTGTTTTATTATAAAATTATTATCTTTTTTATTTTGAATTTTTGTAGAAAGTTTTTCATTTTCTACTTCAAGTGTATAAATTTTATTTTGTGTATATAAGGACATTAATTTGACCCATATGAAATATTTTGAATTGGAACTGGATTTAAAAAAATGGAAACTTGAACTAATATATCTTGATTATTTGGAATATATGTATTTAATACAATAGGAATAGATGTTGTCATTTCAGGTTCGGGAATTTCAATTGTTGGTTCTGGAATTGGAACTATTGATTCAGTATATTCGCCTGAATCACTATCTAAGACTAATGTACCACTCTTCGTTAAAAATAAAAAAGAACCTTCTATATAAAATTTATAATAATTTGAACGTGTTTTTATAATGCTAAATTTTTGTTCATCGGGTTTATAATCATATCCATCAATATCTTCCGGGTAAGTAATTTCCGATAAATATAACAATTCATCATCAGGATGATTATATGTATAATAAAGGGGGTTAATTAATGGATATAACGTATCACTATCGTAAAAAATTCGAACATATGGTGATAGTGAATGGGCACCATCAAATACCCAAGATTCTGGATTGTGATAAATCGATTCAACTGGGTTGCCGCTAGTATCAAGTCTATATGTGCTTAGTTCATCAATATCAGTGTGTTGTACGGTTACAGACCCAACTGTAGAATCAATACTAGCATAATTTACTTCAATATAACCTGGCACACCTAATTCGTAATTAAAAATAATTTTACCATTTTCATCAAATGATGTATGTTCTTCATAATAAAGCAAACTATCCTCTGGATGATAACGAACTAAAACAGAAATAACTCCACCATATAAAGGATTCTCAACAATAAAATCATCAATTGTTGGGGTAATTTCATAATGTGGTACTGGTAATCCTACAAATGTTTTCGTTCCTGCAACACGAACTTTAGTTTCAATTCTGTTAGTATATTTTGCTATACCCGTAACACTAGAACTATTTATATTTGAAATATTTGCCATTTGCCAATTTATTTTATATGGGCCAAAAATTGTTGTAATTACACCATTCCCATCTGTACTTTCAGAAGATGGAGTATCCTCGGTAACACCCGGACCAGTTAGATAATTATAATATTGATAATCTTCAATATTATCACCCTTAGCCCACCAATTTCCTGGATATACTACTTCTGTATTTGCTTCGTTAGGATTAATGACAGAAATAGCATTAATAGTTCCAGCAGAAATATCAGGATATAATGGATTAGTTCCATATCCTTTATATATTAAATTATCCAAACTTTTATCTTCATCATTATAAATACGTGTATAGCGTCGAAAATCCCACACATGTATTTGCCCTTGTAATCTTTCCGAAAAATTATTATTTTCAACTTTTATTTTATAATTAATATTCTGAATATAATTATCAGGAATATATATTTCATCTGTTAAGAAAGAAAAGCTTCCTCTCATCGGATGATTTTCTCCAGAACGTGAACCTGCTGGTAATAATTGCGTGCATTGTAATGGTTCCCAATTACTTTTAAATAATTCAAAGTTATACTTCATGGAATCATTTTTAATAAGGTTATTAAAAATTAATTCCTTTTGTTCTTCTTTCGTAACATTCTTTTTCGTTTGAAGTATTTTATCGTTAAAATTCATTAGATTACCGTTACTTTTATAATTGGATTAAAAAATAATTTCACTGTCCAATAAATAGGGATAGGAATAAATCCTGTTGCTAATGCAATCGTTACTCCTGACATATACATTTTAGCATAATTTTCTTCTTCCATAAATACATCATACTTAAAAGATGATGTAAATGAACCATCTGTTAATGAACCTAAATCCGTCCATCCACTTGTTGACGTAACATATGCAATAGGTTTTAAAAATTTTATTACGTCTTCTGTAATATTATATAATTCAACCACTAAACTAAAAGATGAACCATACTCTTCATCTAATAAAATAAATTCTGGTTGTTTATAATTCCATAAAGATATTTTTTTTGAAATAACCGTATCATCTAATTTTTCAATTAGTTCAGTCTGTACATTAATCTTATGATTTAATTGTTCAATTCTTTTCATTTATACCACCCATTGTCTGGCAATTGGGTCATATTTATCATATTGTAATTTTACTACTGCTTCTTTTTTGTAATTTGTAATATCCGGCAAAGAACTATCTATTTCATCTAATTCAAGTTGAACTTTTTGATTGTCGCAATTAAGCATAACTTTCATATCGTTGGAAGAAATAGAAATACTCTTTACTGCGACAGGAAAACCATTTAAATTTTTATAAATATTCGCAGTTGTTGTATTAACGATATTAAGACGTTTTAATAATTTGATACCATAATAGTAATATCCATTTAACGTAATTGTTAGATTAGCTTGCGTAATAGGTAAAACATCACCGTTTATATTTGTTAATTTATTATATTCATTAGCGGCAAATGTTTTGCAATAATCAACATAATTATATGATTCGTTTTTTACTCGATATAAACCATCGGTTCTATCTTCCCATCGGTCTGCAACGGTCTTTTTTCCGTTTGGACAAGATACTTCTAAAAATGGACCTGACCCAATATAATAATAGCCCAATTCAGTTTCGGTATCCGCATAAATACGTTGATAAGAATAAGCGGCTGTATTTAAAATATATGTTTCTGCTTGAATCGGACTAACACTTGTTCCGATATAACGAGGGAAAGTAAATGAAGACTCTCCAAACCCCGGCCTTTCCACAATACCTGCTGTAAAATCACGTAAAGAAACTCGCCAAAAATAATCCCAATTTTGTTGCTGATTAAATGTTCCAGCCATAATAGCTGGAGCCACATCTGTAAATGCTGTATAGCGTTTAATATTTTCTTTAATAGATGTTCCCAAATTAATCTTTACGCCTTTATAGTATTGAACAGAAGATTCTCTACTTGCTACAGAAGGATTCTTGCTCGTAAAAGCAGTAGTTCTCGTCGCACTAATGTACGCTTCTGCGGCACTATCAGAACCAAATACTAACGCATTCTTTATTCCATAAACCCAAACCCCTGCGGCCCAATATTTACCATCGTCCCCAACAATAACGGCTCGTTCGTCTTGATATGGATTCTCAATCGAAATATTATCATTTAAACAATGATATAGAGACAATGTTTCATTTACCGAAGGTAAAGGGATATTTACTGTACTACGGTCATCAGTAGGTGTATCCATCAATGCTGTAATATTAACTTGTTCACCTTCTAAACTGCAATTATAATTAGAAATTTTTCCATCAAATTCTAAAATATTATTGATATAAATCTTTACTTCATTCTGATTTGTAATTTGGGAAGCTACCCCTGTATTTGTAAAATCTAATTTATCATGTTGTCTGTGTAATGTAAAAGTAGCTGTGCTTTTATTTTCAATATTATGATTGATAGTGATTGACTTCATATCAATATCATTAATTGTATCCATTTGAACATCATTTATATACACTTTCCAATCTAAATAAGACAATGGATATTGTGATGCTTCGGAATAATCATATTTTAAAAAGCGAATGTCTAAACCAATTTTAGCTGTTTGTTCTGCAATATAACGAATGTCCATATTAGCAAATTTAGCTAAAATGGTATTAATTTTTAAATTGATATTTCGTTTCCATTCCTGTAAAAAGCGAATGTCTAAATTAACATTTTTAAATTCAGCTTCATCTATTAAAATAACTTCACCAGAAGCATCATCTGTTCCGACAAAAAGTTTTAAGTCAGGAGAAACAATGGCAGATAAATTTAAGTTATCGGTATCAAGAGTATCAATAATGATTTGAGATGCAAAATTAGTTGTGTCAATTTTAACTACTTTTCCATTGTCAGTTACTGCATATACGAAACCATTAGTAGAATTATAAGAAACAGAATTAGCATTGGATACACCTGTTAACGTATAAACGACATTAACAGGACTTTCTGGGACAGTTATATCTACAACAACTAGTGTTGCAGGAATTGTATCAGTCACATAAATTAAAGGATTATAAGATAAAATCTTTTTTGGATAATGAGTTGGAATCCAAGGTTGACTAGCCACAACAGTATCAGAAATAGCAACATTTTCAGTGATTGAAACTTCAACGACATTTTGTTCAAAAGTTTCAGAATCAGAAATGTCAGCATTTTCTATGATTGTAATAACTTCTGGATTTGTCTGTAAAGTTTCGGAATCAGAAACATTAATATTTTCCGAAATATCAATGTTAGGTGTTTCCTCATACTCTGTACCTGCACCAGCATTATAAATAAAGTATCTTTCATCCTCAGAAAGAACATGAGTATAAATTCTAACATCATCTATTAACCCATCCCAACAAAGACTTGCTCCAGCATTGTAACCAGAACCTATTGCCATACCAACAGTAGGATGAGCAGATAATGTAGTTCCTGCCGCTGGAACTGATTGTTTTACATTATCAAGATATAAAGCTGTTTCAGTTGCTGACCAAACAAAGAAAAGATGATGCCAATTAGTGTCTGCTAAAGCACTATCGGAATAAGCACTAAAGGATGATACACCATCCTGAATTTGACCTATTAATTTAGAATCACTTGCTCTTAATCTAATTAAAAAATCACCAGCAACATTTCCACTAACATTTCTAGCAACAATATTTCTATCTGTTGCAGGAGTATAATCATCTGCTTTAAACCAAGCACAAATTGTTCCTGCCACTGCATTAAATGATTGTAAACCAATATTTACATAATCAGCAGACCCATCAAAATGTAAAGCAGAATTGATTTTTCCACTTTCTGTTACCTGGGCAGTCGTATTTCCTCCAGCCAAAGTTCCATTGTTTCCAACAGAAGCAATAACTGTAGTATTTGCGGCATTATCATTTAATTTAAAATGTGCAACTAGACTCATTTAGTTTTCCTTATATTATGCATCTGCGAAAATTACATCAACTGTAGCAATTAATCCAATAACAGTAGAAACTGATTTAGCAGTAAATGTTGCTCGATTTAACATTGTTGAACCGGATGCTGTTTCACTATCAAATAATCCTGCTTCAACAATACTATAAGAACCACCAAACGAAAAGGTATATTCCAATCTTCCAGTATAAGCATCTGGTTCTGAATAACTTGCCGAAACAGACCGTGCGACTTCTGTACCGAGTTCTGTATCTGCGGCCAAAGCACCTGTGCTGTCAGTGCCTACAGCAATTGCTACAATGTCTGCACCACCTTGCCCAAATACAAGGTCTCTTATTCTTGTTAAACCAGTATTAACAATGATATTTTCTACAGTTTCTTGCTGTAAAATTTTGCCTGTTTTTAAATCAATTGTTTTAAGGGTCCAAATTCCCTTGACTTTTCCTCGTTGTTTCATTTTATTTCTCCTTATAATGTAACTGTAAAAGTATATCCACCATCATCATAAACCCTAATTAGTTTTGATGGAGATTCGTATGTTACAACCCAAATATTTTCCAAACTATCAATTACAAAAGACGAAGCATTATTATTTCCCGTTAATGTAATCGTTGTATTTAAAACTAACGCTGTAGTATATTTTAAAATTTTTATATCTGGTGTTACTCCTGGCAAAAGAAAATAAACGTATGTTCCATCATTCTCAATGGCAATCGGAGCTTCAGTAATACCAACTGGCTTGCTTATTGCGGTTACAACAGTAAGAGGAGAAGTTCTACTGTATCTATAACCTAAATAAGTAACATCATCTACTGCAACATAAAGAGAAGTTCCCAAAATATTTAACGCTTTAATTTCATCAACAGATAATTCAATTTCATAATAAATCTGTGAAGGATTATGCGCTGAAACTTTTTGCAAAATGCATACGTCATCAGAATTTTTAGCAAACGCTAACCAAAGAAACCCCGATTCGTCATATAGCATTGCTGTTACTTTTGTTAAATCAAAATTATAATTGCGAATAATGGTCATTTTATTTCCTATTTATACACTTGCCCACTTGATAACAACGACCGGATTTACAGCCCCTGCGTCTTGCTGACTGGCCGGAGCAATAATTTGCATTGTTGCATAAAGTGTGGTTGGAACTGTTAATGCACCATTTTCATCGTTTAAGTAAAGGAAGTGGTTATCTGAACTTCCAGCC
>Ga0172381_10004674_pt1 | contig 14097 bp, 20 predicted proteins | sample Leawel6488metaG_FD_119754 | JGI IMG/M metagenome (GOLD analysis project Ga0172381, IMG submission 119754) | Leachate microbial communities from a municipal landfill in Southern Ontario, Canada - Leachate well 64-88 metaG | ecosystem: Engineered > Solid waste > Landfill > Unclassified | place... | reverse complement strand
GCGCGGCCGCATCCTCCTCGCGGGGCGGCCCGCTCACCGCCGCCACCGCCGCTGCGGCTTCCACGGCATCCACAGCCGCCACCCGCAGCGGCGTCGATTTCAATTTTTATCAGATATTGCCCGCCATGCATGTGGACATTCCTGCCGACATCCTCGGCAGCGGTCCCGGCATCCCCAGTGCAGCGACCGCCAGCAATATCAGTGTCGTTCACCAGCCGGTGACCATTCAGGTGGGTGCCTTCACCAACCGCGCCGCCGCCGTCGTCTTGCGCGATCGCCTCGCCCTGCTGGGGGTCAGCACCCAGATGGAAAAGGCGGAAGCGGGCGATAACAACACCCTCTACCGGCTCCGCACCAACACCTTCGATTCTCTGGCAGCGGCCCAGCCCACCCTTGCCAAAATCCGCGGCATGGGCATCACCCCGCTGCTGCTGGGCAGCGGAATCATCGGCTCCGGGATCAATGTACCGCTGTCCCAATCTCCAGCGCCTTAATCGCGGCAGCCGGGGTTTCCTGGCCACTCAGCACCCGTTCCAGCCCTGGCAGGTAGTGGTTGATGGTCTCTACGCCAACCAGCAGATAAGGACGCAGTAGGGCAGTGCTCAACACCGTGACCGGCGCCTGGAGAATCGTCTTGAAGTTGATTTCTCCATCCTCCATATCGAGCTCAAAGTTACCCAGAGCCAGTCCATAGTTGGCGCGAGTCAGGAACTCCGCCACCGCCAGGCGTTTTTCCATCGTTATCTCCAGATTCTGGGGGCGCAGGTAAAACAGGATACGCTCCCGTTCGCCATGCACATGGCAAAAAATGTCCAGAACGCCATTGGGTACCTGCACCGCGCAAGTGAGAACCGGATAATCGGGCAGCGCTTTCGCTTCCCATTCCAGTTCGGCAAACAGCTTCTCGGCAACTTCCAAATGATTCATGATCGGTTTCTCTCTTCAACGGTGGCCTCGGCGAGGCGAAAAAAGGCGGCCTGATCCAGCGTCTCGGCGCGGCAGCCGGGATCGATCTGCAAACCCCGCAAGTCGTCCGCACTCAAAATGCCGCGCAGATTATTGGCGAGAGTCTTGCGGCGCTGGGCAAAACTGGTGGCTACAATCCGCGCGAAGGGCGCCTGCAGGTGCGGGGGCAGCAACCCCGGACGATGCGGTATCAGACGCATGAAGGCCGAATCCACCTTGGGCACCGGAAAGAAATTCCCCGGGGCCACCGTGAACAGGGATTCCACCGCGCAGTGCGCCTGTATCATCACCGAAAGCCGTCCGTACGCCTTGCTTCCCGGCACCGCCACCACCCGGTCCACCACCTCTTTTTGCAGCATGAAGTGCATATCCCGCACCTGTTCCGCGTGTTCCAGTATATGGAAAATCAGCGGTGTCGCTATGTTGTAGGGGAGGTTACCGACTATCCGCAGGGCATTCCCGGCGCCGGCCAGTGCTGCGAAATCGACCTCCAGTGCATCGGCCTGCAAGACCCGCAACTGCTCCGGCGGCGCGAGCGCGCGTAAACCGGCGATCATGTCCCGATCCAGTTCCACCACCGTGAACTGCGGCAAGAGGCGCAGCAGGGACCTGGTCAGCGCCCCCGGCCCCGGCCCGATCTCCACCAGATGATCGCCGGACGCCGGGCGGATAGCCGCCACAATGCGCTCGACAATCTGCGGCTGAACCAAAAAATTCTGCCCGAACCGCTTTTTGGCGCGCGGCAGACTCCCCTCTTGCATCATCAGCGCATCTTCATGCTATATTCGGTCGACGCCTCCAGTAGGCGATGCGAAACGGAAAGTCTATGCACCTCGTGCTGCGCCTTGACGTCGGTGGTCGTCCCATGGCCTGGGAAACCTGGGAAGAAGCCGCGGCCCATTATGTCCGGGGTAACGTTGCCTGGACACTGGGGAATCCTTTCTTTACCGCCCACGGCGGCATCTGCCGCCGCAGTGGTGTCCTCTCGCAACTCGACATTCATCCGGTCATCGCCGTCCGCGGTCGCCATCAGGGCAAAATTCGACCCCCGGCCCTGTCCAATCAGACCTTGTTCCATCGCGATCATCATCTCTGCATGTACTGTGGCAAACATTTCCCTCTCCGCGAACTCACCCGTGACCACATCATTCCCATCTCCCGCAAGGGCAGGGATATCTGGACCAACGTGGTGACTGCCTGCCGCAGTTGCAACAGCCGCAAGGACAATCGCACCCCCGAGGAGGCCCATATGCCGCTGCTCGCGGTGCCTTTTACTCCGACCTGGGCCGAGTATCTGCTGCTCAGTAACCGGCGCATTCTCGCCGATCAGATGGAGTTCCTGATCGCCCAGGTGCCGGAAGGACGCCATCGCATTTTTTGAGCCTGCAGACCGGCGCGCCGCAGGCATCAGCAACCTGCGGCGCGCCGGTTGCGAACGATTTCCGCAGCACTGTCCAGGGCCCGGAGCAGGCTGCCGCCTTCTGCCCGGCCTGTGCCCGCGATGTCCAGCGCCGTGCCGTGGTCCACACTGGTGCGCACGATGGGCAAACCCAGAGTAATATTCACCGCCTCACCAAAGGCATGGTACTTCAGTACCGGCAGGCCTTGATCATGATACATGGCCAGTACCGCATCGGCATCTTCGAGCAGGCGCGGGGTAAACAGAGTATCGGCCGGCCACGGACCGCTGATCCGCAGACTTTCTCCCTGCAGGGCCGCTATTACCGGCGTAATGATATCCTGCTCCTCGTGCCCCAGATGCCCGCCCTCCCCGGCATGGGGATTCAGGCCGGCGACCAGAATACGGGGTTCCGAGAGGGCGAAGTCTTCGCGCAACGCCCGGTGCAGAATGCGCAGCGTGCCCTCCAGCCCCCCCTGGGTAATGGCCGCCGCCACTTGCGCCAACGGCAGATGCGTCGTTGCCAGTGCCACCCGCAAGCCACGACCGGCGAGCAGCATGACCACCTTCGGACTGCCACACGCTGCCGCGAGATATTCCGTATGTCCGGTAAAGGGAATCCCCGCGTCGTTGATGATGCCCTTGTGCACCGGGGCCGTCACCAGCGCATCCGCGGCACCTGCCCGTAGCAGGTGCATCGCCTTATCCAGAGTGGCCAGTACCGCCGGCGCATTGGCCATATCCAGACGACCGGGCCGACAGGGCTGAGCCAGGGGCACATCCAGCACGTGCAACACGCCCCTTTCCAGCGCCGGCCAGGGATTGCCCTCCAGCCAGGGCTCCAGTCGCAGCGATAAGCCCAGAGTCAGGGCGCGGCTGCGCAGACAGTGCAGATCCCCGACGAGCAGCACCCCCGAGGGCAGGGCATGGAAGGCCAGTTGCAAACAGATATCCGGACCGATACCCGCAGGTTCCCCCACGGTCAGCAGCACGCGTGGCTCGGTGATCATTTCTCCGCCTCCCCGGGCAGCACTTCCACCACCCCTTCCGGTCCTTCAATCCGCTGCGGAATACGCAAGACCCGCACCCGCAGGAGACGGTCACGAACATCCATGGTCAGCACATCATCCACCTGCACCGACGCCCCCGCTTTGGCGATCCGCCCGTTGATCTGCACACAACCGGCATCGCAGATTTCCTTGGCCAGACTGCGCCGCTTGATCAGACGTGACATCTTGAGGAAAAGATCGATGCGCAAATGGCTTGCCAAGCTTAACGCCCTTGTCCGAGAATATCCGTAAATGCGTCTTCCAGGCGCGGTTCCTGCAGGTGCAGATCCACGATCTGGGCGGGCAGCGCCTGCAACCGTACCAGGACGTCCCCCAACGGGTTGCTCTGCGCGTCGATTCTGAGTACCCGGGTATTTTCTGCGGCACCCGTCAGCAGGTCTGCCAATTCGGGAGGAAGTGTGCCCGGATCGCGATCGAAAGTCACCGTCAGTACCCGCCAGCCGGCGCTACGCAGCAATTCATCCTTGTTGTCCAGGGCAACGAGTCGCCCCTGCTGGAGAATGGCGATTCGCTGACAGAGCTCTTCGGCCTCCTCCAGATAATGGGTAGTGAGGATGACCGTGTGGCCCTCCTCATTATACCGCCGCATGAAACGCCAGAGCCCCTGCCGGAGCTCCACATCCACCCCCGCGGTCGGCTCATCCAGCACCACCACCGGGGGCTTGTGTACCAAAGCCTGGGCGATGAGCACCCGCCGCTTCATGCCGCCGGACAAGGCGCGCAAATTGGTATCGGCCTTGTCCGTCAGATCCAGCTCCGCCATCAGTTCATCCAACCAGTCCTCGTTATGACGCAGACCGAAATAACCCGATTGCATATGCAGGAATTCCCGCACGGTAAAAAACGGGTCATAGGCCAGTTCCTGCGGTACGACGCCCAACAACCGGCGACTCCGGCGAAAATCCTGCTCCACGTCAAAGCCGAATATCTCCGCCACGCCGCTGGAACGGCGCACAGTCCCCGCCAGGATGTTGATCAGCGAAGACTTGCCCGCACCATTGGGACCCAGCAGCCCAAAAAACTCTCCGGCATGCACATCCAGGTCCACACCCGCCAAGGCCAGATGCCCGCTCCCGTAAATCTTGCGCAACCCGGCGATGTGGATGGCCAGGGAATCAATCATGGCAAAGGGGCAGAATATCCTGCAGACTGTACAAGCTTGCCAGTTCCCGCAGCTTGGCAGACGCCCCATGAATACGCAGCGGAACGCCCCGCCCGGTGGCCTGCTGAGTCCACTCCAACAGCACGGCGAGGGTGGCGCTGTCTGCCGCATCCAGCTCTGCGACGGAAATCTCCGTACAGTCCCGACCGTCCTTCGCCCATGAAAAGAACTGAAGGGCCTTATCCAACTGTGCCACCCGCCAGTCCCCCCGGAGGAACAGCCAGCCAGCGCCGTCGACCGTCCGCCGCTCCCAGGAGTTCGCTGCGCTCAAGCGGCTGCCGCCCTTTTGTCTGGCGCACCGTCTCCGCTATCCTTGGCTTTCATGTCCTGCAACAGGGCGGGGATCCCGCGGCTCGCGGCGATCTGGCCAAAGCTCTGCCGGTAGTTCAGCACCATGCTGACCCCGTCGATATAGGTGTTGTAGATCCGCCAGGAGTTGTTGGTATAGAGCAGGGCGTAGATCACCGGAATATCCGGTCTACCGCCGTTCTGACGGATCACCATGTTCACCTGTGCCACCGGCGGATTCTGGGAGACCTGCTGGCTGCCGGTGATCTTTACGGTCTGTCCATGATAATGGTTGAGCGAATTGCTGTAGGTGCGCACCAGAAGATCCTTGAACAGCACCACAAACTCCTGCTGCTGCGCCGGACTCATCTGCCGCCAGTATTGCGCCATCACAGATTGCGACATGGTGGTAAAATCCATGTGCGGCAGGACGATATCGGCCACTTCCTTCTTCACGGACGGCGTGATGGGCTTGCCTTCGTTCGAGCGTAACACCTTCAGGACCCTGTTGGTAAGCTGCTGAACGACCGTTACCGCCCCCTGGGTATCTTCGGCAGTAGCGGGAAGAGTCCAGGTCAACAGCACAACAACCAGAGCAACAAACGAAATTTGACGCATACAGATCCTCCCTATTTACTTGCCCGAGGCCTTACTGAAGACCATCTGGCCGATAAGCTGATCGATATTGACAGCACTTTGCGTCATGGTAATGGTACCACCCGGCTGTAGATCCTGGGGCATGCCGCCCGGCTGAATAGAGACATACTGCTCGCCCAGAAGCCCCTCGGTATAGATGGACGCCCCCGTATCCGTCGGCAACTTCACCTTCGGTTCGATCCGCATCGTCACCTTCGCCATGAAGGTCTTGGGGTTCATGCCGATGTGGGTCACCTCGCCAATGGTAACGCCGCCCAGTTTCACCGGGCTGCGCGGTTTCAGGCTGCCGACATTGGAGAAATCCGCATGCAGGACATAACCCTCGTTGTAGGCGAAGCCAGAGAGGTTCCCCACGCGCAGTGCCAATACTACCAGAGCAGCGATACCGAGGAGCACGAAGATGCCCACCCACCAGTCTATCGCCCGTTTTTCCATGCGTCCTCTACCCCTCAGGTGAATAAAAAAGCCGTGAGAATGAAATCCAGCCCAAGCACCGCCAGTGACGCCGTCACCACACTGGTGGTGGTGGCATTACCTACGCCCTCCGCAGTGGGCTGCGCGGCGTAACCCTGCCAGGCGGCAATCCAGGTCACCACCAGTCCGAAGCAGAGGGCCTTGAACAGTCCGGTCAGGATATCTCCGGAAAACGCTACGTTGGACTGCATCTGCGCCCAGAAAGTGCCACCGTCCACACCCAGCACCGGCACCGAAATGAGGTATCCGCCAAAAATGCCGACCAGGTCAAAAATAACGCAGAGGATCGGCACGACGAAGATCCCGGCCCAAAGCCGGGGTGCCACGACCCAGGCGAGCGGATTGACCGCCATCATTTCCATGGCACTCAATTGCTCGGTCGCCTTCATGGAACTGATTTCGGCGGTCAGCGCCGAGCCCGCCCGCCCGGCGAAGAGCAACGCCGTGAGTACCGGCCCGAGTTCGCGCAGGAGCGACAGGGCGACCAGGGTGCCCAGCGCGGAGGTCGCGCCGAAACGCACCAGCGCATAATACCCCTGAAAACCCAGCACCATACCCGTGAAAAATGCGGCGACCATCATCAGCAGCAGCGACCGCACCCCAAAGCCGTATACCTGTTTGAGCAGTTGCTGAATGCTAAAATGACGGTTCGCTACCGCAAACAGGCTCAGCAGCAAAAAGCGCGACGCGGTGCCCAGGTTGGGTACCGTGCGCAGGGTCCGCCGCCCCAGATTCGGTATGAATTCCATAAAAGCCATGTTTAAATCGCCTCGCCCGCTGCCCATACCCCGGTCAGGGCAGTAGCATAGTCATCTTTCGCCGGGTAGTGGAAGGGAACCGGCCCATCGGGCTTACCCCCGAGAAACTGCCGTACCAGTTCCGAATCACTGGCACGCAGGGTATCTGGCGTACCTTCGGCGATGATTTTGCCGCCCGCGAGGATGTAACCGTAATCGGCGATGGAAAAAGTCTCCTGCACATCGTGGCTGACGAGGATGCTCGTCGCGCCAAGGGCGTCGTTGAGGCGGCGGATCAGGGTGGCAATGATCCCCACACTGATGGGATCCAGTCCGGTAAACGGCTCATCGTAAAATATCAGCATCGGGTCCATCACCATGGCACGGGCCAGCGCCACCCGCCGACCCATGCCACCGGAGAGCTCGGCGGGCATCAATCCAGCCGCTCCGCGCAACCCCACCGCCTCCAGTTTCATCAGCACCAGCTTGCGCAGAACGCTCTCGTCCAGCCGGAAGTGGCGGCGCAGGGGAAAGGCGACATTCTCGAAGACACTGAAATCCGTAAACAGGGCGCTGTGCTGAAAAAGCATGCCCATACGCCGACGCAGGCGGTACAGGTCCTCCAAGTTCAGGGTCTGCAGATCCTGACCCGCCACCCGTATCCGCCCGGCCTGGGGCGCGAGGGTACCGGCCATCAGGTTGAGCAGGGTCGTCTTGCCGCCGCCGCTCGCCCCCATGATGGATACGATGGCCCCCTGGGTGATGCGCAGACCCACGCCGTCCAGGACCGTGTGCGGGCCCCGGGCAAAGTGCACATTTTCCAGTTCGACAAGAGCATCAGCGGCCATGGGCACTCTCTGTTTTCGCAGTCATGGGGCGTAGTATAAACCGAACGGTCAGGGCGGGGCCAGATTGCGACTGAAATGGCGGAAAACCCCTAGAAAATCCGCACGTCGCAGTGCTCAGAAAACCCTTGCATCCCCGGCATATCAGCGTATAGTTCGCGTTCTGTTTCCACGGCACCGAAAGCAGTTACTAAGGGGGTCAGTCCTTAAGAGACTTGGAGCAATGCATCGTTCCAGCAAGGTAGGGCATAAAACCAAGTACTGTCTGGGGGTGCACGGGAGCTACTTCTTAACCTTTTTAACTTTGGTAAGGGGGGCACCTATGCGCTCATTGGGACATCAAATCGTTGCAGATTTTTATCACTGTGACGGCAGTACCTTGTCTGATGTTGATTTTGTTACGGATGCCATGCTCGAGGCCGCCCGGCGTGCCAACTGCACCATCGTGACGCAAACTTTTCACCACTTCTCACCCTACGGGGTGAGCGGCGCCGTTATCGTCGCCGAGTCGCATCTGGCCATTCACACCTGGCCGGAATATGGTTACGCAGCGGTGGATATTTTCACCTGCGGCGATATCATCCAGCCCGAGGATGCCTTGAATTATCTCAAGGAAGCCTTTGGCGCCGGGCAAGTCTCCACCATGGAGATGAAGCGCGGGCAAGTGGACATGATGGGCGTTCCTGCCCATGAGTTGCGCGTCAAGCCGGCTCTCTGCGCTTGAGATGACTCACAGCGGTAACGGGTGGACCGGAATCAGCGGTCCACCCTTTTCTTTTGCCCGTATCTTCCGCAAAATCCCTGCGGACACCCCACCATCCCCGTTGAGAGAGGCGGTTATGAGCACAGAACTATGGTATACCGAGCGCTATGAAGAGCACGGCGCGGCATTGAGCCTGAAAATCCGCGAAGTGCTGCACCGTGAGCAAAGTCCTTATCAAAATATAGAAATCTTCGAGACCGAACAGTTCGGCACCCTCATGACCCTGGACGGTCTGGTCATGGTCACTGACCGCGACAACTTCCTCTATCACGAAATGATGAGCCACCCAGCCCTCTTTACCCACCCGGCACCGAAACGGGTGCTGATCATCGGCGGCGGTGACTGCGGCACCCTGCGCGAGGTGCTGCGCCACGGGGAAGTGGAAGAAGCCGTGCAGGTGGAGCTGGACGAGCGGGTTACCCGCGTCGCCGAGCGTTTTTTCCCGGAACTCTGCGAGAACAACCAGGATCCTCGAGCCCGTTTCCATTTTGCCGATGGAATTGCCTGGATCAAAGAGGCGGAGGCGGGACGCTACGATGTGATCATCATTGACTCCACCGACCCGGTCGGACCGGCGGCTGGACTTTTCGCCACGGACTTTTACGCAGCCTGTCACCATGCGCTGGCCGATCAGGGCGTGCTGGTCGCCCAGTCCGAGTCGCCGCTCCTGCACGCCGATCTCATCCGCCAATGCCAAAGCCGCATGACGGAAGCGGGCTTCGGCGCAGTGAACAGTCTGTATTTCCCGCAGTTCTGTTATCCCTCCGGCTGGTGGAGCGCGACATTGGGACGCAAGGGTCTCGCCATGGATGCCTTCCGTATCGACGCCGCCAGGGCCTTTACCGGCACCCGTTACTACCACGCTGCCATGCAGCAGGCCGCCCAGGTCGCTCCGGCCTTTCTGCTGCCCTGAACGGCCGCCAGCACCGGAAACAACACCGAATCAGCCAGGGCGTGGCCCGAAGACCGAACGCTGAGGGCAGTAATTCCATAAGTGCAGGGCGGGAACTTCGTGCTCCCAACCCAGACGAGAAATGCTGCCCGGGTCCAGGTGCAGGTGGTCAGCGAAACGGAGATCCAGTCCCAGCCAATGGACGGCCAGCGCCCGCAGAATGTGGCCATGGGCAAAGCACAGCACGTGTCGGTGGCCCTTTTCATCCCATTCCTTCAGCAGCTCCTCACAACGGCTACTGACGGCCTCCGGGCTTTCGCCACCCGGTCCGCCACAACGGAAAACGCTCCACTTCGGATTTTCCCGGCGAATTTCCGCCGTCGTCATTCCCTCATAGCGGCCGTAGCGCCACTCACAGAGCCCCCGGTGCAGTTCAGGAACGGCAAAACCCGCGAGAATGGCCGTGTGATGGGCACGCAGCATAGGGCTGGAGTAGATCCCATCAAAATGCCCCTGTTCCACAAAGTGGTTCCAGAGCGCCAGCGCGTCTCTTCGGCCCTCCGCCGTCAATGCCACGTCGGTCACCGAAGTGTGTTTGCCGCTATCCGCCCACTCGGTCGCGCCATGCCGCACCAGTGTGATGGATTCTATACTCATGAAGGGACTCCAGAAGGTAGCCTGTAACACCTAAACTATAGAACCAGAACCTGCGGATCGTGGCGGGATGGGGACGATAAAGGGGCCTGGCCTTGGGGAAAATGACGACGGCGCCACAATATCATGGCGCCGCCGCTACTACGGTGCTACCTGGAAAAACGGAGGAGTCAGGAAACCGCCTTGTGCTCCGGCATGAAATTGTAGAGCAATCCGGCAATCAGTCCGCCCAATGGCGTCGCAACGAGATACACCCATATGTGCGGGAAGTAGACACCAGCGACGGCCGGACCCAATGTCCGCGCGGGATTCAGGCTTGCTCCCGTCAGCGGGCCCATAAACGTCACCGCCATGACCAGGGTAAAACCAATAGCGAGAGGAGCAGCGTTACCGGCACGACCGCTCATGGCCGTATACAACGCGGTAGTGGTCAGAAAAAATGTTCCCAAGGCCTCCAGTATAAAACCGCCCGAGACCGATACAAGGCTGGTATTGACGGTAGTGGCCCCAAGATGTCCTGTCGATCCGCCAAGAACCACCAGAAGCACATAACCGGCCGCGATGCCACCGCCAACCTGGGCGATCATATACAGGCCGGCGTCCTTCCAGCCTATCTTTCCTGCAATGGCCCCGCCAAGGGTGACCGCGGGGTTGACCACGCCACCACTGATGTCACCAAACACATACGCGGCGATCATGATGGCCAGTCCGTTGGCCAAAGCCACGTCGATTAGGGGATAACCCATTGCCGCGGCACCGCCACCAAAAAATATGAGCCCGAAGGTACCGATGAACTCTGCCGTCATTTTCCGAGTTATTGAGCACATTAAGGATTCTCCATATTAGAAACATACGAAAGGTAACGCGGTATCCCGATTGGACGCCAGGCCGCACGAAGATCCATAAGCAAATAATGACAGGCTTACAGATCTGGGGCGATGATACCTATAAACCGGCTATAGTGATATAACCTGTCCGCAGATGGATGAAGTCCATGGCGATGCATGACCGAGAACCGCCTTTTTGCGCAGATGGGGGCCGTCCTTCCGTCGCGAAAGTCGTAATTCTCTGATTCGGGCGGGGCGCGCATGGGTCCTGACGCGACCGATCCAGATGGACGCGTTACCGGTCAGATACCCGTCTGACCGAGCAGATGGCCGATCAGCGTGGTGGCGACCAGCGAAAAAACACCCCAGAAGACCACACGGATGGCGCCCTTCACCATGGGGGCGCCACCCGCCCGGGCTGCGACCGCACCGAGGAACACCAGCAGGAGGATGCTGGTCGTATACAGGGCCGGTAGTACCCTGCCGTGGGGGACGAAGGCGGCGATCAGCACCGGGAACAGGGCACCACACGCAAAGGCGGCGGCGGAAGCCAGTGCCGCTTCGGCGGGCCGCGCCGCCGCCATTTTCGTCATGCCCAGTTCGTCATGAGCATGTGCAGCAAGGGCATCATGCTCCATAAGCTGGGTGGCGACCTGCTGGGCCAGTGCCTCACTAAGGCCACGCGCCACATAGATGCCCCGGAGTTCGAGCAGTTCTTTTTCAGGGTTTTTTTCCAGTTCGCGTCTTTCCGTTTCGAGATCTGCGGCCTGGGTGTCGGCCTGTGAACTCACGGATACATACTCACCGGCCGCCATGGCGAAGGCGCCGGCGACCATCGCCGCAACACCGGCGAGCAGAATTTGTTCGTGGCTTGCCTGTCCGGCAGCGATACCGGCAAGGAGGCTTGCTGTCGAGAGCAGACCATCGTTGGCGCCCAGCACACTGGCCCGGAGCCAGCCGATCTTCTCATGGTGGTGGTGTTCGTCATGATACATGCGATGTCTACTCCCGGCCGAGAAAGGGTGGCCAGAGTGTAACCACGGTGCAAAGCACTGGTCCAGCCCTTCCTGCCTCACTCGGTTGTCCACCCCGAGGAGCGAATTTCTGCTATTCTGCTCGACAGCCGCCTGCCTGCGAAGCAGGAGCTCGCGGTCCGAATAGCATGACGCAGCGGAGAACAGTTATGATGTCGCAAACGGACAAGTGGTTCCTTGCCCTTGGCGCCGCCAACGCGGGGGCCGCGGTAGCGCTGGGGGCCATCGGCGCCCACGCCCTGAAAGACCGCTTGTCACCCAAAATGATGAGCGTTTACCATACCGGTAGCCAGTATCACCTTTACCACGCCCTGGGACTGATGCTGGTGGGAGTGGTGGCGCTGCAACTGCCGGAATCCAGCCTTACGCAGTGGTCAGGCTGGCTTATGCTCACCGGGACGGCGTTATTTTCGGGCAGTCTTTACCTTCTGGCGATCACCGGCAAGGGTTGGCTTGGCGCCGTTACGCCCGTCGGTGGGCTGTCGCTCATTTCTGCATGGATATTGTTGGCCGCAGGCGTATTACAGGTATAACTTCCGGTCAGCTTTGGTCAGGAGAGCAGTATGACAAAGTCGGTAATAAACCTCCCTCCGCAGGACGCCTTCCACTTCCTGCAAAAAAACCCGCAGGCGGTGCTTATTGACGTCAGAAGTGAAATGGAGTTTCTGTTTGTCGGGCACCCGAAAGAAGCGTTAACCATTCCCTGGCGAGACGATCCCGACTGGGAAATCAACCCGGACTTTCTGTGTCGGGTACGACGCGCCACATCTCTCAACCGACCCGTCTTACTGATCTGCCGTAGTGGCCATCGCTCGCTGGAGGCTGGACAGTACTTACAGGCCAATGGTTTCAGCGCCGTTTACAATGTGGCGCATGGCTTTGAAGGGGATCTGAATGATCAGCATCGCCGAAGCAGCCTGAATGGCTGGCGCTTTGATGGACTACCCTGGGAGCAAATATAACACCGCGACAAGCGCCTTTTGTTGATTTCCGCCGCACGGTGCATGGGTAATGGGACCCATAAAAAACCAAATCGTGAAAAGATGACAGCACAGTAAAAGGATGCACTAGAAATATGAACGAATCTGCCGGTTCTTTGACCAACTCTCCGGATCTACCCAGTCAACCTGTGCTGGCGCAACCATTCGCACAAGAAGATTTTCGGTCTATCACATTACGCTTCGATCTTTCGGCGACGCAAAGTATCATGCACAAATCTGCGCCAGACAAGCTGATCCTGGGTTATACCCGCACCATGATGGGTTTTCTGATTCTACAGCCAAAACCCAAACGGATTGCCATGATCGGCCTGGGTGGGGGTTCACTGGCAAAATATTGTCTGCGCCACATCCCGGATGCCCACTTCACTGCCGTGGAGATCAATCCCAAGGTCATCGAGTTGCGTGACCGCTTCGGCATCCCACCAGATGGCCCCAATTTCCAGGTGCTGAGTGGGGATGGCGCGGTATATGTCAGCAACCACACCAAACCGGTCGATGTGCTACTGGTCGATGGTTTCAACCCTGACGGCCAACCCACGCAACTATGCAGCACCGGGTTCTACAACGACTGCTATGCCAAGCTGCGAACGAATGGGGTACTGGTGATCAACATGCTGTGCAGTGACTGGCAATGCGATGCCTATGTCGCCCGCATCCAGACAAGCTTCGATAATCAGGTCGTCGTGATAGACGCAGAAGAGTCTGGCAACAAGATCGTATTTGCATACAAGGGTACGGACTTCCCCCGGTTGGCGAGCAAAATACGCGATCGCGTCCGCGCACTGAGGCCCTCACACAGTATCTCGTTGCACGCCACCGCGCAGCAATTGTCCGAACAATTCAAGCAACTTTATTCCTGCCGCGCGTAACGGTCCAGGCGGACTGTACATAGGATTCCATCGATGCTTCCCCAGCAGTCCAGCCTACTGGATGAGCCGCTGCCGACATTCCTGATCCGGGTCCGCCCACATCATTTCTTTGCGCCCCATTGCATGGAAAACATCGAAGCAATACAAGTAGAATCTCTTCATTCACCCGGCAGGTTCCAAAGCCCATGAACAAGCAGCAAGGAAATACACCCGTCCATATTTGGCGCGTCGATTTCGAGGGATTGGAGATGCGGACCACCTCATCGGACGGCATCCATGTGTGGATAGCACGGGATGACGTGATGGAGGCTTTGCAGATTCCGGATCCCGGATACGCTCTGAGCTTTGTATGAACCGCCCCGGGTTTCGTGGAGGCCATTTGGTTTAAGTGCAGGCCGTTAATTCGGTCTGTTCGGCGAGTTGCCGATAGTAGTTTGCCTCAGCTTCTGCCGGAGGGAT
>Ga0172381_10004673_pt1 | contig 14098 bp, 43 predicted proteins | sample Leawel6488metaG_FD_119754 | JGI IMG/M metagenome (GOLD analysis project Ga0172381, IMG submission 119754) | Leachate microbial communities from a municipal landfill in Southern Ontario, Canada - Leachate well 64-88 metaG | ecosystem: Engineered > Solid waste > Landfill > Unclassified | place... | reverse complement strand
TCGTGGTTTAGATTTTTTCTTTTCATCAATGGTATACACTTCACCTTTATTATCTGTGGAATTGTAAGTTACGTAAAAGGGCTTGAGGCCACAGCAATGTTGGATTTTTAAATCACTTTGTGCTAAGTCTGCTATAGTTTTATCGTCGGGCGATTCAACTTTGTGTGGGAATTTACCAAAGAATTTATTGTGTCCAACTTTAAGATAACGAATTGTCAGTTGCATTTTTATTTACCTCATCGGTTTTATTTTTAATTGCCTTTAAATCGTCATGTGTAATTTTATAAAGGCGATTAACTTTTACTTCACCCGTTGACCATCCGCCTCGTCCGCACGATGAGCAAGCCTTCTCATATTCTCTCGGTTTATAACTACATGCTACAAAGTGTGAATAATCTTTTGCAAAACTTGTTACTGTAACCGATTCATTATTCCAATTAAATTTTGAGCCGACTGCAATCCGGTTGGTTGAATTAGTGCCGTGTTTTTTACCCGCGACATTGACATCGGGTGCGTCTACCCCATGCATTATAAAAGGTTTAAAGTTATTGTGAAGTTCAAAGGCTTGACACGCTGATACGTTTCCAGCCGATACCGCTACGCTATAATATCTATCATCAAAACTAAGGAATTGCTGACAATAATATCCACTACCCAACTCGCAAAGGTCGGCAATTTTTTTACAATCGTCCTTAGCAAACTTTAGTCCGGCTTTAATTGCTAATGTCAAAGCTTCGTGCATTGTACTTGTGACTCTATAATCTGAGAAGGGTTTAGTTTTTAAAACGCAATCCCAAGCGTGTTTAATAAGCTTCATTGCATCTGACATACTTTCATTCATCAATAAAGGACAACCGTCATCTTTAATAGTATGGTTGCCTTCTACTTTTAGTTTACGTCCATAATAAAACCGGCATACTTGTATAAAGTTATCATTCTCTTTACCGAGTGAATTGAAGTTACAACCCTCACAATATTTACCATCGGGAATTTCTATCATTACTTTCATTTTTTAGACCTCATCATCTTTAATATCTATGTTATAATCTAAGACTTTAGTTACGATAAAGTTATTACCATAGACTACTGTGTTGATATTTTTTAAAGCCTCTTTTAATTCTGCCTCGGTATTATAACCGTTTAAATTCCAACCTTCGCTTCCATAGTCTACCTATATTATGTACTTATATCTTTCCTGCGACATTTTTAATCATCATCCTCATCGCAATCATCATCATCATCATCACAGTAGTCGTCTTCATCGGTATCGTTGCTGTCGTTATCCCAATCGTCATCGTTGTCACTGTCAACATCATTGTCTTTGTCTGATTTATCACTTAATTCTTTCTCTACTGTCTCCCACGGATTAAAATTCCACCATTCTTTTGCTTCCATTTTTATTCATTCTCCTCATCTTCGTTAGATTCTTTCTCATCATTGTCAGTGTCTTTGTCATCTTTAAGTGCATCACTAAAGTCAAAGTTAGTCCAGCGTTCCCATAGTTTACCCATTTTATTTACTCTCCTTATCTTCTATTTTTAACCATTCATTACCGTTCCATGTTTTGTTAAATTTAACTTTCATCAAAAATCCTAACCACAATTTCTCAAAACTAATTCCAGAATCATATCGAATATAAGTTTGTGTCCGACAATATGTGTAAAAATCCTCTAACAACCACAGCAATCCATCAACGGGTTTATCCCCCATAACCATTTTTTGAAGTTGGTCTTGACGTGGCAACCATATAAGTCTTTCTAAAAAATGTGCTTGACTATTTTGATGATTCAAAGTAATCCCATCAGTTCCATCGAGTAAACTCCACCATAAACTATCTCTATCGTAACGCCATGAAATTAATCCGACTCGATAGTTCTCATATTCACATGAACGGATTGCGAAGTCACCTATTGCCGGATTATATGGCTCTTGGATTTCAGTTGCCTCAACACACATTGATTGGTATTCTTTTGTAGTATCCATTTTATTTAACTCCTTTTTAATTTTAAAGCCTATCATTTGCCCATTTTAAAGTCTTTTTACGCCATTACCTCTTCAGTCATTTTTACTATATAGGGTGCATCAATCATATAGCCGTTAATGTCGTAAGTTTCGTTAAATTTATCTTCAAGCTCTTGAGGCATACCTTCTTTCCATCGATTGTAATATACGTGGTCGTTCCATGACCAATACTCATCGAGAAACTTTTTAGCTCCCCTTGCTTCTTTTAAGTTAGTGTAATCCCGTTTATGAATGTATTCTCCATTGTTAGCCCGTCCATCATTGTATTCATAATATTTAAAACGTACTTGATATTTTTTAGACCGCTTCATCTTTGGCCTCTCATAAAATCTTTATTTAGTGGTTTACCATCCGCAACTTCTACTTTATGTTTACCTAATTCAACTGCTTTATGAATTTGTGCTCGCTGTGTTTTACTCAACTGGTCAACTTCCCAATCAACTACGTGTAAAACATTATCAATCCTTTCAAGCAATTTATACTTTAAGCATTTATCAATTGTGGTATTTACTAAACGTAGTTGAGACTTTATACGCTTAGCAATCTCATTGTTAGTCATAGGCATTCCAGTCGCCCATTCTAAAAATCCTTCACGAGTTGAAGTATGCACAGCAAGCATTTTTATTTTACACAGCACAGCAAACTCAGGGTCTTTTAGAATTTTATTCGCTAAACCATCCAAGTCTTTATCGACATAAAACCTTAAATAAGGTGCTGACATAAATTATTGGAGCCTCTTTTTATCGGCTCTATCACACTCATTGATTTTAAGGTCAATCAATTCCCGTACAATGTCACTGATATCTACGTTGTTGTCATCGGCTATGTCCCATAACCTCTCGTATTGTGACCGCTTTAACCGGATATGGTATTCAACAAAGTCACCTGATTTAGTAGTAATTGTTGTAGCTGATTTCCTTCGCATCTTTACCTCACATAATAAAATACTTGACAATTATCCAATTGTCTAAGTCTAAGTATAATACAATTAGACAACAATGTCAAGGGGTTTCTAGACAATCTTTTATAAGTTGTAGCAATCCCCTATGGAATTCCCCGACCTTATCAACCTTGATGTTGCTGACTTTACCATTTAACCATGCGTCGGGATTATCGATTAAAACAAACTTGTTACGATTGTGGTCATAAGCAATTATTGATACTACTTCATCGGTTTTATTCAATTTTATCATTCTATTTTATCCTCTTTATCCTCAAATGTTAGACAACTCTGTATGATATGGTATAATTATCCTTCTCTCCTTTATTATCGTTTGAGTAAAGGTGTCGAGAGAGGGACAAGGTAAGATGCGAGAGAGGGACAAGAGAGGGTGGTTTTGTGGCTCGACAAGCTCGCCACGCAGCATTTTTTGAATTACGTTTTTAAGTTTAATCATCTATATTATCTAATTCTTTAAATTCGCTGGTAGTGTCTTTGCTGTCGTCGAATTCACTTGCATAAGAGTCTAAAAGTTCTTGCATTTTATCTTCGTGAGCATAGGGTCTTTCAAAAAAGTGGATAACTTCGGTAGGCGTTTCAAAGTAAAACTCGTTGTTTAAAATTCGGGCGACAGTTATTAACGTGTCGTCGTTTGAATACCATAACTTATCACCATCAAGTATGTTAGGAAATTGTTTACTTGTTTTTTGTAGACAACTTTTTATATATTCATAATCCTCTTTGTACATTTTAAAATCCCCCTAATTTATTTTTTACAGGGTGTCTACTTTTGGATATTGGTTTGCCTTTTTAATTTTAGTAGTTATTCTATCTATGAAGCATTCGTTACAAGTTAATGAAGGGGTATCTAATCTTTTAAGGCAGGATTCCGTAGGGTCAACATAGAAGGGACATGTATGTTCATCCGTTAATATATCAAGTTTGTGAATTAAATATTTACGCAACTTTGTTTTATTATTCATTGTTTTAAACTCTCACTTCTTATTTAAGTCTTTTACCATAAAAGGTTTATTTTTAGATTTAGAGAATTTATAAGTTGGGGTAACTTCTATACCACGAGTACATAATTCGTGAATGATAACGTTACAAGCATTCTCGATTTTATCACAACTAGACGCATATTCAAAATATTTTACAATGTATTTATTCAGATAAGTTTTTAGTTGGTTGTCGGATAATTCTTCAATCTCCATTTTAAAATCCCCCTAATTTATTTTTTCGTTTGACGTATCCCCTGCAATTTAATTGACCACGCGCGAAGCCCGAACTCGTGTACTCGATAATAAGACTGATTTTAGAATTAGACGCACTGAGTTTTATCCGGGGTGTTTTGCATTTTTGCCGCAAAATCCCCGTCCGGTTCTGCATGGTTTAACCAATAGTATCCACATCCTTTACGGGTGCACTTGTAAGCCTTATAAGCGATTGACCCTGAGTTACCTGTCCCTGAATGAGCCATAGGACGGGCAATTTTTAACGCTTCACATCTTGGACAAAGGGGTCGTCCTTTATCATTAAAAGTAATATTCTCTGACATAAGTTTTAATACCTCACTCTATTCTTTAACTTCTTTAACCCAACCGTCATTCATTAACATTTTAGACTTAAAAGTATTCCCTAATAAAAATTCTTTGACGTTTAAGTTTAGATATTCTTTTGTAGTATCATTCTCTTTCAACCAAGTTGCGCCAGCATTTTTAGCGTTGACACAATAGGTGTTTGCTCCAAGCATACCAATCCAGCCGTCAGTTTTAATCATCTTTATAATTCTGTTGACGAAAATTTGTCGGGATTTTAAATCAGTGTTGCCCTTAACCGCAATATTTTTAAAGTAGGTTTCCTGTTTCTTAGCACGTATGTCATATTTATGTAGTCCCTTTTTCATGGCTAAGTATAGCATTGTTTGATGTTTATAGTCGTGAATAATTCGCTGTATAATTTTATCGACCTTGATAGTTTTGTCACTCATTTTTATACCTCCGCCTTTGGTTTACCCAAAGCCTTTCTAACTAATTCCCAAGTATTTAAACTAATAAGTAATTTTGTTTTATCCCAATCGGTTTCTATATCACTGTCTACTGCTCTAAGAGCAAAGGCCATCTCTGCATTTTTAGCTCGCAAGGTTTTTAATTCAGATGGTTTAGGTGTAGGCTTTAACCTTAGTAGCCATTCATGTACATAATTAGATAACTCGTGTCGTAATTCCTTACGCCTTCCGGTAAATTCACGCGCGGAGAATACAACGCCATGACCACTGTCACTGAATTGGATTTTAGGAATTTTATTAAAAAGTTCGGCCTTCGTTTTGCTCGTGGTATATTCACGGTAACGTACATCATCTGGATAACGACTGTCAGTATTATAAGCCTCTAAAACATATACTGTCATTTTATTTTTACCTCAACTTTTTTAGATAACTTTAATTCATCATCTTTAAGATGTCTCTGATAAATATCACATTCTTTACAACCGAATCCTTCTTGACACATTGTTGGTTTTACACAGAGTTTACAGAATTTGCCTTTCATTTTTGCGCCTCACTTAATGCCCCATTCTTTTAATTTATCTTTCCAGCCATCGAGGTCAATTAAAATTCGGTTATCACACTTATGTACTGTAGACCCTTCTTTATTTATCCAATCAGTGACCATTTTAATTCCGGCTGTAAAACTTACTTCGGCTTGTTGCTGTTTAAATAATTCAAAGTCCCAAACTGCATCTTGGGTTGTCCCTAAAATTGTATCTTCGGATTTCATTTTTGCGCCTCACTCTTAGCAGTTTGATAGCCCATCTCTAAGTAAAGGGCTTCTTTATCATCGACTAATGCCTTGCCGGATTTATCGCTTTCAAAGTCTGCTCCCCATACTACATACCACTTTCCGTCTATCCTTTCATAATGGCACGTTGCTCCAAGTGGAATATCTGAGCCGGAATTTTTGCGACATTGTACCTCATAGGCGTTTGTAAAAGTAAAGGCTTCATTGCATAAGTCCTGTAGTTTTTTAGAGAATAATCCTAAGAATTCTCCATCTTTACGGGTGATAGATTTACCCCAATAGTGTTCATCAAAAATAGTAATTAAATGGTTACAGTTATTATAATGCTGAGTATAATTATCATTCATTTTTAATCCTCCGCTTTAGATAAAGCATTCTCGGCTAACTCTCTTACTCTATCAATAGAGCCGCCTTCGTACATTGAAGTGACTGTATTAAATTCGTCTAAGAGTTCTTGTAAGGCTTCAACCAATTCCTTTTTAAGTTCCCGTTGCTTTTTAAAGTAGGTTCTGAGTTTAGGTAATTTACATTCTCGGTTATATTGTAAAACCTCATTCTCATAGACTTTATATTCATTAATTTGTCCTTGTGTTCCGATGTTTATGCCATATTCAATTGCCGCCATAATATAGTCGTCTATAATTGCTGAATACTTTGGGTTGTCGTAAAGTTTGTCCATAAGTTTGTATCCAACTTCGGTAATTCTTATTCTAGTTTTAGGATGGAGTAAACGGTCTTTATTAAAAAATTCATTGTAAATTTCCTCCCATGCTTCGTCTTCGGGACTATTCCCCGGTAAGTCATTGACGCTACATCCGGGCGGTAAGTTTGAGCCACCACCGAATACGTTACTCATTTTACACCCCTTGCTTTACGTAAATAATATTCTTGCATAGAATTTGATGATTCATCCGGTTCTTCGAGACGCTCGATTCTTTTTGAAAGTCGTTCAAGAGTGCGCTCCATTCCCTCAATATATTCTAAAAGTTGTGGGGTTATATCGAGTCTTAGACATTTATCAGTGATTCTTTTTGCTTCTATGTCTTTAAATTTTTGCTCAGTTTCCAACCGGAATTTTAAAAGCTCGTCACGGTAATTCTCAAAACCCTCAGTAACTTCGATGTCCCAACATCCATCGGATAACCATTGTCGTTTTAATTCGTCAACTTGTTCACGAGTTTTCATTTTTTAAACCTCCAACTTTACGTGTCCAACTTTGTGATAATTAAAACTTCACCGTAGATTCCTTTAAGTAAATCGTATAACTTTTTGCCCGTGTCCGTTAGGTCTTTATATTTAGGTCTGAAGTATTCACCTTTAAAATCCGACCATAAACTTTGTCCGGTACTACCGATTAACATTCCACCGTCAATAATATCCTCTTTATCTAATTTACGATTTAAGCAACAGTCCGGGCGAATCCACATAAAACTTTCTCCGGGTATACAACAACATCGGTTATTATTTTTGAGTTGTGGAATTACAAAATCAAAAGCTAAACCACCTTCGTTAGTATCCGTATACCCCTCTTTAGGTAAATTTACGAGCATTAATTCAGGCGTATAATTCTCACGGCGATGATACTTACTTAAAAATTCATCAGGCATTTTTTAATCCCCCAACTTTAAACAGTCAACATCAACCGCTAAGATATCAGTTCCGAAGGTTTCAATATTATTGTCAAACTGTACTAACACCTGCGAAGGATAGCACGTAGTTTTAATTAATGTCCCCTTCCCTAAAGTTAAATGCTCAACTCTATCACCTACGTTTAATTTTGCCGCAATTTTAGTATTCATTTTATTTTTCCTCCAACATTTTAAATTCATCTTCAACCACTTTTAAGGCTAATTTTATATCTGCAATTGCATCGACTATGTCATGCTTCTCTGCTTCACGGATAATTAACTTTGTAAAGTTGTGTACGTCCGGGGCGTTTAAGACTTCAGCCTTTGTTAAATAATAATTCGTTTTAGGTTCGGACATTTTAAACTTTCCCCCCTGTTTCGTAATTACAATCATAATCATATTCGTCAAGCGTTTCATCAATGAACTCTTGCATGGCTTTATCAAATTTTGAAGGGTTATCTAAGAAGTTGAAAACGTCTTTAGCGGTTTTAAGAACTCCAAAACTTTCCATCATTTTTGCCGCTTTAATCATGTTCTCGTAATCATCGTAGACGCTAAAGTCTTTCATCCAACGTTGTAGGTTTAAGGCTTCAAGCATCTCTTCCCCTGCTTTATCCGCTGTTTGTCTTAAATAAAATCTTGCGTCTTGAATTGAATAATGTCTTTTAGCAAACATCTCAATAGCCCGATCAACTTCATCCTGCGTTTCAGAATACACTCTAAATTTATCTCCGAGTTCCCCGACAATTGCGATATCGCCCCTCTTTAAAAGTTCGTCACGATATGCTAATGCTTCGGGTTTAGTTATAAAAGTTTTCTTATTCATTTTATCTTTCTCCTTATGATTACATCTTTTTTAAATCTTTCCCACTCAAATTTATCAAATGGAAGAATACCAATGATATCTTTATGTGCGCTATCAAATGTATTCGGTGCGCCTTTATAATCCTCAATATCCTGTAATACTTGTTTAATAAGGGATTCTCTTTCGGTCAATTCCATTTTAGTTTGCCTCCATATTCATCTCGAATTTGTCTGATTCTTTACAACTTGCACAGCCTTTTTGATTACAATCAAGGCAAGCATCGTACTTAAAATGCTCACAAGTTTTAGGGTTATGTACTCTACAGTCTAAGTTATTGACGCAAATTTTACAATCTATTTTATATTCTCCCATTGATTTTTACTCCATATTTATTACTTTCATTATATCAAGTAAGCCCAACTTCTCGGCTTCAACAAGTGTGAGTTCGATTTTATCATCATCATCCATAAGCCCTTCATTTAAAGCCCATGCACCAATCCCCTTTAAGTCGCATAATTCCTCCCATACACCGTAATCAAGGGCTTCCTTTGCTGTTATAATTACTTTCATTTTTATTTACCGTCCTTTTGACATTCCATACTACACGGAATTGGTTTGTCACAATTCTCACAAAGAGAACTTTGGTTAATTCTTTCATAGTAATCCTTTACCTCTTCGTATGGGTTAGAATCTTTATAAAGCATTATTCCAATACCATTGTGTCTAATGGATATAGGTGTATCAAGTTTATTAGCTAATTCAATTCCCTCTTTAACTGCATCCTCAATAGAAGTCCCAGCTAAAGTCTCTACCTTAATAAATAGATTACTCATTTTTAATTTACCTCACTTTTAAAAATCGTTGCTTCATTATTCGGGGAATATAGATAAGTCATCAACGACTAATTCTAATTCACGATAGCAAAAATGGCAAGTGGATTTATGCCCGAATTCTTTTTCATTCAATTTTTCTTTCCATTCCATAAACCAATCTTGACGATAATGGTTGCACTCAGGATTATTGCACCAATAAAATTTTTCTTTCCATTTATACTTCCAGTTTGTTTTAGGAAGTTCTGGCAATTGAGCTTTTTGCCACAGCCCTTGCATCCCTTCTTGCCCAACAAATTGACCATTAGCCACGTACATATAACCGTTTGATATTTTACGGGCACTAACTAATTCTAATTCCGGCTTTGGTCGGCATGAAAGTGGTCTATAAAGTTCACCATAAAACCAATATAACCCTACTTCTGTAGGCCATTCAGTTGACCATTTATTATCATTCATTTTTAATTCACCTCTCTACCAATTTATACAAAACTCTCTATTATTAGTTATGAATTTTGACTTATCCCCAAGTAAATTTCTGCGGTTGATGTTTAATCACTTCTAAGTCCGTTGTAAGTTCCATCTTTTACCTCTCTTTTAAATTCAATTCCACTATTAGATTGTGCTTCAATATGTCTCTGTAAATAAAGATACTCTCTATTATCGAATATAACTTTTTGAAAGATTATTTTAAAATTCGTTTTCAACTTTTATTCTTCAATGTACGGATAAAATTCTATTGCGTCCATAATCTTTAATTGGTCAACAAGAATGTCTTGTACTGAGTCTCTAACTTGAGAGATTAAATTTATATCCCATTCTAAATCTTTGCCGGAAAGTTCTTTCAATAAATTAAAACAGGCATTATCTACAAAATCCTGTCTTTCAAATTGTGTAAAGGTTATTTTTTGCTTCATCTTAAAACTCCTATCCTGAAACTTCGTAGTCGAAAAATTCAACGTCATTTTCTTCACTGTTTGCCGCTACTTCGGACAAAGATATAAAGTATTTGCCGGATTTTAACATCTCAACAATCTCTAAATCTGTTTTACCGGATACGTCTACATCATTATAACTATCATCCATTAAGGTTTTAACTGTTGTATTTTTAATCCAACCTTGTAAACTAAAAGTGATTCCCATATCTTACTCCTACTTTAAATTTTATTACTGTATCATGTAGGCTTTCCAATCATCGTTAAAAGCCTCATTATCATTGACGTAACTATTCTCAATTTGTTCTACAGCCCATCGAATTAACTCATCCATACTCATGCAATCAACTTGTGACATCGCTAAATTTTTTCTATTCTCTGCATTATTTTCTATCATTTTATTCTCCTATTCTGAAACTTCAAACTCGGAAATTTGAACATCCGATTCGCCAAAATTACTAACATAGTCACTTAAAGATATAGTATAGTCTCCGGTTTTTAGCATCTCAACTTTTTCTTTGTCGGTTTTATTGGATACGTCAACGATTTTAAATGTTGCGACTTCTAACATCTGTGTAACTTTTGCGCCCGTAACCCAACCTTGAAAGTTAAAACTAATTCCGTTACTCATTTTATTTTACTCCTATTCAATCTCATTTTTAATTTCAACTAATTCCATAAATAACACTTTGTGTTGTGCATTGTATCTATCTTTTATAGAGTTAGCAACTTGTAAAGCCTCTAACATTTTATCCGCTTCTATCTCTCGTGATTGTGGTTCTACATCTCCTGTATCTTTATTGGTTATTGTGTAACTTGCTTTAAAAAACATTTTTAATCTCCTATTAATACTTTTTATTTTTTGCCGCAAACTTTCCAGCAAGGTTAAAGACTAAACATTATTGCTAAAACTAAAAGACCACCATAACCAATGATAGATAGGTGGATTACTTTTTAAAGTTAGTCGATGAGGTTTTAAAGCGAATGGGACACACTTAGACGCTTAGATATTTTAAATTGCATTTTACACGCTCCTAAATTTATTCTGGAATACTTACATACTGATTAAGTTTATCACTCCAATATAACGGTAGAATTTTAACAAGTTGTTTCCTGTCCCTTGAATAATCATAGAGTATATTTAATCCATTCTCTTTTACTATTACTTGTAATTTTGTACTATATTCTAAAATATTTTCAGGTATAAAGGTTTTTTCTACCGTCTTTAAAAAGTTTTTAATGTCTGTTTTTGTATTGAATCTTTTTAATGCTTCATTGATAAAGGCTTCACGGTTTAACATTTTTAACACGCTCCTATCGATTAATAAACCTGCGATATCTTTTAAGATTATACATTATTGTTGTATGTTTGTGCTTTGTAATATCTATAGTTATTCTTAAATCTCCCATTAAATCATCTGTTGGAATTTGTAAAAGGTCAGCTAATTTTTTACGTGCTTTGATACAATCCGGTACGGCATTAACGTATGATAATAAATGTCTAATATATTGCTTCTTTCTTACCACTTCGCCCGAAGGATTTTTAAATTTATTCCATCCGCTATCATCCCATTCTGTGCTATTCATTATTGATTACCTCTCTATCACGTTCTTTTAAAAATTCAATAGTTGGCTTGATGTCCCACGGTTTTTTAGCACCATAATCCTGATTAACTCCATTTTTATAGATATCAAAGTTTCGATTTTTTGCTTTGTTTGTTGGGATTGCTTGCCATTTTGTACCATCATCATCTATAAAAATTGTTTGGAATTTTGTAGACATTTTTATACACTCCTCTATTTTATATTCTAAGTAATCAATACGTTAGGTCAGTTAATCAATAATTGTCGGACGGATTAACTAACCTTGCCTATAGATTACCGCTTTTAATTTTCTGTGATATATCGTTCTCTTATGTAGTCAGTTAGTTCAATTTTATTGTTTTCAAACTCAGGATATTTTGCGTCAAAATTTTCATATCCAATATATAAATAATCATGTAAAAAGTCGTATAACTCTAAGGCTCTTTTTATTTTAAGGAATCTCTTTATTATTTTTCCGAGCGTCCACTTGACGAGTTAAGATATAAACCGAATAAAGGGGACTCATATCAGTATAAAATTGAAATGCTCTAACCTCTACAATAGATAATTTATCAAGGTAAGGCTTTATAGTGTTAAAATATTTTTGTTGAGCATCGTATAATTCTTGTGGGAATTTTGGGATATTACCGTAATTATTAAACATTTTTAACTCTATCTCCTAACATTTTTAGATAGACAGTATTGCCGTTAATAGCGGCTAGTACATCACTTAAAGCGTCTTTTTGTCCTTTAGTTCTATCCGCCATTACTTTAGTTTGTGGGTTAATATCATCTTTTAAAGATTCGTATATATCAGTTTGTTGTATAATCGCTTTCTGTATTAGTTCTTTTAATTCGGATACTCTCATTTTTAATGCTCCATCTATTTTTATTTTTTAATCTGGTTTAATCCCCTGAGTAACATTCCTTACAATATTTACGTGCGTGTTTAGTAATTGCTTCGTTATTACCGTCAACATACTGGTAGATATGTGAGGCGCAAAAAGTTTTACCACATTTAGAACAGTGGTAAGTCTGTTTATTATTTATTAGTTTGTTGCAAGTTTGACAGTTATTCATTTAAAAGCTCATTGTGACCACGGACAAAGATACTAAAATCACCGCCATTACCGCTAGAATTTTTTAAAGATTGTCCCCATAAGTCCGTGAATCCTAAAGAGTTTAATTTATTTTGAAGTTCAAAATTATCCCACCATTTTTGATAGATTGGTTGTCCGTTTTCGTCTTTGCCTGTTAGTCCGTAAAGTCTCCAACTACCTTTTAAACTACCGTCTTTTATATATTTAGGTATAGCATCAATGCCGTTTTGCTTTAAGAATTTTTGCATCTTTTGATTTTCAATTCTCATTATTTTACTTCCTTAAAATATCTTTTATGGTCTTTCATTAATTGCTGTCCGGCTTCACTTTCAAAATGTTTCTGACAGGCTTCTATAGCCTCTTCTTTTGTGGCGTATTCCTTAGTTTTAAATCGTTCGGTATGTTCTACTCCATCACCGAATAACCATTTATGAGTAACAGGGCATTTAATTCTATGGTATGCACTCCAATGAGGCTTCTCGATAATTGCGCCGCCGTTACTTGAATAGTCGTAATGTACAACGTGATAAGGCTCGGCTAAAAATATGGTAGGATTGTCTGTAGGTTTGAAGTCCAACTTATCCATTTTCTTTTACCTCTGCTATCTCTTGTAAATTTTTTAAATCATCGTTAAGTAAATAAAATTTATGTTTGTCTTTTTCATAGCCTAACCATCTCTGATTGAGAAAGTCTAATATTACCTTAGCTTCTGATTTAGTCATTGTTAAAACGCTCCTGTTATTTATTTTTTGTTAGTGCATTATCTAAAAATTCGTGCATTTTATCAAGCTCTTTTTGTGCAGACATTAATCTAGGATGTAGTATCTCAGTATTACATATTAGACAGTATAATTTTTGATAATCGACTGTTGATTTATAAACCTCTCCGCATTTAGGGCATTTATATTCAGTCATTTTTAAATGCTCCTACTGTTAAATTTTTACTTAGTTCGGCTATTTTATTTTTGTAATCATCGACAGCTAATTGATAACCTTTTTTAAGTTTGCCGTTTGCTAAGTGCGACATTTTACCTAATGACTCTATCCATTGGATATTAGTATTATGAGCGTCAATCTGTGTTTGTATTGCCTTGTTTTGCCGCTGGATTCTTTCCGCAATTATTTTTTCTTTCACGTATTCACCGGATGGGTCTATAACTTCACCGTTAATTATTTTATCGATGTATTCAGCGTGTGCTTGATTGTTTCTTTCACGGTTTGCCCTTGCAGTTTCTTGCACTTTATTAATTGTCCGGTTTGACACATGTCCGGCAAGTCTTAGACTACCGTTATATTGAGCTTCAAACATCATATCATAGTCACATGGATAACCATACTTAGCACAAAATTGTGTAAAATTTAATGATTCTGACATCCTAGACACTCCTTCCTAAATTGTACCCACTACGATATGCCTTGAATAATTGGTTAACTTCTCCATTCTCGTACACTTGA
>Ga0172381_10004672_pt1 | contig 14098 bp, 7 predicted proteins | sample Leawel6488metaG_FD_119754 | JGI IMG/M metagenome (GOLD analysis project Ga0172381, IMG submission 119754) | Leachate microbial communities from a municipal landfill in Southern Ontario, Canada - Leachate well 64-88 metaG | ecosystem: Engineered > Solid waste > Landfill > Unclassified | place... | reverse complement strand
GCGTTGGTAAATCCAAATTTGCATGCCCTTAAGTTCTCTCTAAGTAAACTAACAAGACATTCTTCAATTTTCTCCTCCTTAGGTATAGCATTTAGTGCCCAAGAGTCTTTGGTCTTGGTAATTAAAAAATTACCAGAACTGGCCTCAGCAAAGGTAAAAGGAGCATCCGTTTTTTTACTAATTTCAGATAGCCTGTTTGATAATGCTTGTGATGCAAGGATACGTAATAATGATATATATGTTTCCTGATCTGTCATTTTGATATTATCAGGAGTTACTTCGTGTTTAAAACAGAGAGAAACAGCGGTTGATGTTACTTCGGGATCAGTAATGATTGCAATTTGTGGCTCTTCGTTATCCGGCACTAAATAATAAATGCGCTCTGCCGGATTTGTTGGTTCAGGAATATTTGCAAAAGCCGCTTTTAACTTATCTTCCATCAATCCGGCATTAAAATCCCCGACAATGACGACTCCTTGCAAATCCGGTCTATACCATTTATGATAATAATCTTTCAATTCCTGAGGCGCGAAATTTTCCACGACATCCATACTCCCAATTGGTGCGCGATTTGCGTACTTACTCCCTTTAAGAAAAATTGAGTAAAGTTTTTCCGTTATTCTGGACTGGGCACAATTACGGGTTCTCCATTCCTCTTTGATGATTGCACGTTCTTTATCAATTTCGGCATTATCTAAGGTCAGAAATCCAGACCAATCGTGCAAAATAAGTAAGCAAGAATCAATTACGGCATCATTGGATAGAATTATATCATAAAGATTGTAGACAGTTTCATCATAAGATGTGTATGCGTTGATGTTTGAACCAAACTGACCTCCGTTATTCTCTATGAATGAAACTGATCTTTTTCTACCCGGAAAGTTAACTGACCCATTAAATGCCATGTGTTCAAGGAAATGAGCCAACCCAGATTGTGAATCTTCTTCTTGCATTGAACCGACCCTTTGTACGAAATAGAAGCAGGCTTTATGTTCGGGTATAGGATTGTGCCTGATGTAATAAGTCATGCCGTTGGGGAGCTTGCCGTAACGGACATCCATGTCTACAGGCAAAGAGCTTGAAGTCGGCTGGGCTATTACCGATCCAACCGACAACAAGCAAGTAAGGAAAAAACAGACACTCTTCATTGTTTTACTTAACCTAACTTAATGATTACGCCTTTTTATCCATACAAAAACAGCAAGAAGAAACAACATACCGGGGATCACCCATTTCAATGCAACCTTTATGACATAACAGCTTTTCGGAGTTATCTTAATCTTATTATCCTTAGTTGCCGGACGGCTTACATCAATTGGGTATTCATTATTTGACAACCATTTGAAAGATTTCACAATAAATGCCCAATTAGCAGACATCTTATCTCGGTTCATACTTAATTCTGCATTACTTATACAATCAGCATCTCCCATCACAATTATATTCTGCTCTTTGTTTGCCAGTTTTTTATGTAAAGCTATAACAGTAGGTATTGAGGTTTCAATCTCTCCAAATGAGGTATCAAGCGAAGGAACATCTTCTGTGAAATTTTTAGTGTTTATTTCATTCCAGTAACCAGAAGCGGCTGTCGCTGCTATTGGAATAATTTTATACCCTTTATCAGCAATAATGCCTAAACCGCCCGCAGAAGGCATTGAGATTTGTCCTCCAAGGCTTGCAATACGTCCAAGTTCTGGCGATATTGAATCACTCTGAGGAAGAATTGAAACGAAAGAGAGATCCGGCTTTTCTGATTCTGAAATATGGACCAATGTGCCAGGTATCATGGTAATTCCAAGTTGGTTGATAATGCTGTTCACAATGTTTGAACGGCGTGGTTCTCCTGCAATTATCATGTTTCCTCCCGTTTCAATATATTTATTTATTGAACTCAATTCTTCTGGAGTATATGCTGTTTGGGGATCGGCAATAACTAAAATATCAACATTTTCTGGAATACCATTTTTTGCAATTCTAAGGGATACCGGACTGAATCCTTGATTAACCAGAGACTCTCTTTGTGTCAATATACTTGTAAACTTTCTGTAATTCAGATCTCCCTCGCGATTAAATTCTCTCTCTTTGTGACCTGTAACGAATGCTACTAAAGGACGTTGTTTAATTAATGATTTAAAGGCAACAGAGATCTCACTTTCACCAGGATAACGATTACTATCATCGTACATCCGGAGAAAGACTTTTTTCCCTCCTTCAGTTTCAATCAACCTGACAAACCTGTTCTCTTCCGGTTTAAGATCTATTATTTTGTGTATCTCTTCGGGAGATAGTATTTTTTTAGGATTAAGATTATTTACAATCGTAGTCTTCTCAACCTGCTTAAGCATCTCCTCTTTAGACACGTTGGAACCTGCAATTGAATCATAAAAAAGGACATATTTCAGCTTCATATCAGGTTTGAATCTGATATATTTTTCGAAACACCTTATATCATTATTCTTGTTAGAAGGAAGGCCAAACCCTGCATTTTCATCCATTAAGTTTACATACGAAGTCATCGTGATCCTGCCTTTTATTTTTGATAGGATTTCCTGACTATTGGGAGTCAGGGTGTGCTGTTTGTTTTCTGTTGCATCATAATATGACTTGAAAACAGGGCGGGATGTTATATATCCTATCAAAAGGCATGAAATTACAAATCCACTATATTTAGCAAACTTCACAGCTTTTGTATTATTTTGTCTGCCTGATTCTAATTTGAAGACCGACAATCCAATAAACATAAATGTTACGATCACGAAATAGATAAGATCTTCGCTGCATATAAGCCCCCAGATGAATTTTTCAGCTCTGCCTGAAATAGATAGCCAATATGATATGTCACGTACAAAATCAATGTTCTGTCCTATCTTTCCAATAAAATTCAATACGCTTAGAGTCGTCAATGTTCCTAATGCTGCTACTATCTGATACGATGTCAGCGTTGACATAAACAAACCTATAGCTGAATAGGTGCAAAATAGTAAATATATTCCCAACAAACCTACAAGTACAGTTGGAGTAAATAGATCAGGAACCAAAATCTCTGAAATGGCTACAGGGATCACTAGTATACCCATTAACAAAAGACCGTAAAGCATAATGGATAAATACTTTCCTAAAATGATTTGCGACCCCTTGATCGGTGACGAAAATAATAGCTGAACGGTACCATTGCTATACTCCTGACTTACAAGTCCCATTGTAAGTAACGGAACATATAAAAAGAGATATGATAAAACTGTCGGAAATGGTGATCCGACTCCACGAATAAATATATCAAAGGTAAGGAATGAAAAATTTCCTCTTCCTATAGAAATTGAATTTGCATAATAATCCAACAATTGTGTAAAACCCGAATAGACCTGGAATGAAAATATAATAAGTATAAGCCAGGCAATAGGAGAATAAAAGAGTGTATTGAGCTCATTTCTTGCTATCCGAAATACTGTCTTCATTCTTCAAATTTATTTATGGTTCGTTTCCCTGATAATTGAGCAAAGATCTCCTCCAATGAAACCTTTTCCATTACTATCTCTTTCAACCCCCAGCCATTTTTCACGCATGTTTCTGCTATTATTGGCAAATTGCTTTCAGATGTGATCTGGCCCTTAAATGTATTTTTATCAACAGATTTAATCCTGACAATATTTTCAATTTTGCCTATCTCTTCTTCTGCTGGTGGATTTGTTAACTTTAATAGAAAAGTATTTGGTTTGACAGAGTGGTTGAAATCTTCCATTGTACCGCTGAATACCAAATGGCCATGTTCTATCATCTTTATATTATCACAAATGGCTTCAACCTCCGAGAGTATATGGGTTGAGAGCAAAACCGAATGTTCTGCGGAAATCTCCTTGATAAGTCCCCTTATTTCAAGAATTTGATTGGGGTCCAGACCGTTTGTCGGCTCATCCATCACAATGAATTTGGGATTGTGAACTATTGCCTGGGCAATTCCGACGCGTTGCTGATATCCTCCTGAAAGATTCTTTATAAGGCGTTTGCTAAAATGAGTAATGCCTGTTCTCTCTTTTGCCCTTTCTACTGCCTCTTTTATTCTCTTTTTATCCATCAAGTGCAGATTTGCACAATAGGTCAGATATTCATCTACATTATGATCTGTATACAAAGGTGGCTTTTGTGGTAAAAACCCGATATTCTTTTTTGCCTCAACAGGATTCTTCCTGATATCAATTCCATTGATCAATACCTGTCCGGATGTTTGATTCAGAACTCCACATATAATATTCATTGTTGTGGATTTTCCTGCACCATTGGAACCGAGTAAACCCAATATTCCCCTTTGGTTAATTTCAAAATTAATATCCTGGATAGCCCATTGTACATTATATTTATGTGAGAGATTCTTTACCTCAACGATTGAACTCATATTTAATTATATTTTAATTGACTTTAATTTAAACCCTATTTTATTTATTTTTTCGTTTATACAAAACAACACCTCCCCACACAAGCCAAAGAAATGGAAATAAAAAGAGGAAAAAGAAATTTGACATACCCTTATGCTCGAACTTATAATGAAGCTCATTATCGGGCAATTCAGGTTTATCAAAAGAGATTGGATATTTGTCATAAGCCAGCCATTTAAACATTTGTGTTATCATTGGTTGATTAGCAACAGCAAAAGTCCACCCTGCATTCAATTCTCCTTTACTAAACCAATCAGCATCTCCAAAAATCAATATCCGCTGCTCCTTGTCACCTCTCTCTTTTGTAAGCGTCAGTGCTGTATTGTATGTCTCTGTTGTGTTTATTGCAGCTAATGAATCTTCAACTATTTCATCTGGATTTGAGGTGGAAGTCACATCCCATGTTCCTTTTCTGGCAACCAGAAGAGGCTCCACATCATACCCCTTATCTACCTTTTTAATAAGGCCGACACCACCTTTCATCACAATTGGGATTCTTCTCTCTTTTAAGTTGGGAAGATACGAGTTAACCATTTTGTTATCGGCAAAATAGCTAAATACAACAGTTGGAGTGTACCCTTGGTTACATTGAGCTAAAATTCCAGGAACCATTTCAACGCCTAATAATTTTAATAAAGGCTCCATCTGTTTGGATCTGTTTATATCCGTATTAATAACAATATTTCCACCTCTATCAATATAATTTTCAATATTTTCAAGCTCATCCTCAGTGAAGGGCTCTTTCATATCTGCAATCACAATAATATCGACATCATCCGGAATTGAGTCTTCAACTTTTAATTTTAAAGGATTAAATCCAGTATTTATAAGTGTATTCCGGGAATCTCTCGAATTAGGCAATCCGCTATAATCCTGATCACCTGTTCCCTCAAGGTCTCGCTCACCATGTCCCGAGACAAAGCCAATCTTTACGGCTCCGTCAAGCATTACAGCCATGGCTGTAGATATATCACTTTCTCCAGGATATGGAGAGAGTTCACCGACATACATTCTTATATAAGCTTTTGGTAGTCCATCAACCTCAAAGGTCCGTACAAATCCGTTCTCAGTCTCACTGGCATCGATGATTTTTCTTACATCATCTCCTGTAGGTGCCTTTTCAAAATTGATCGAATTTATCTTCGCTGTTTTTTGCGCCAGTTTAATAAACTCGTCATGGTCTGGCAATCCACATCCATCACTATGACATGTCTGAACATTATCATAATAATAAACATAGTCCATCTTGATATTTGGTTTGAACCTCACATATTGGCTAAAAACAAGCCTGTCCCCATTAATCTTTGCCGGATAACCTTTTTCTACAAGAGATGGATTCCCCATAAAATTAATATATGAAGTTAATACCGGTTTTCCATTAATGCGATCAAGTATCTTCTGGCTTTTTGGCGTTAAGGTAGCTTGATCAAAGCGTGTAAAATCCCAGTAAAAAGTTGTTTGCTGCCGGGATGTAAAATATCCGAGAAAAAGAGTTACAAGAAAGACCCCTGTATATTGCATTCCCTTTTTCACATACGAAATGTTCTTCCTTTGAAATCGTGTATTAAGGATTGAGAAAACAATAAACATGGAGGTCAATAACAGGTAATATACAACACTATTACTGCTGAAAAGGCCGTTAATCAGTCCATGTGAATTTATACCAAGCCAGAAAGTAATATCTCTTATAAACGGAACCGTCTGAAACAAACCACCTGACAGTTGTAGAAAGATTATTGTCACCAATGTTGACAATGCTGCTACAATCTGATATGAGGTAATGCAGGAAAAAAAGAGCCCAATTGCAGAATAAAGACAAAAAAGTAAATATATCCCAACAAGTCCGGAAATAAGTAATGGCAAATCCATATCCTTAATGGCAAAATCCCCAAAAATAATGTAAACCACAACTATTGATATCATTATCACGCCACAAAGAAGCATAGCGAAATATTTGCCAAGAATAATCTGAACCTCTGTTATAGGAGAGGAGAGCAGCAGCTTTATTGAGCCGCTGCTATACTCTCTACTCATCAATCCCATAGTTAACAATGGAACATAAAGGAACAATGAAGAAATTACCGTTTTAAATAATGGAGCGCCGAATCCCGAGATAAATATATCGAATGTCAGATTGTCCATTCTCTGACCCATCACAGAATTCATTAATTTGTCGTTCAACATTTCCGTAAAGCCATAGCTCAGTTGAAAGGTATAAATAACCAGAACAAGCCATGCAATTGGTGAACAAAACAAGGATTTCAACTCAGACTTGGCTATTTGAAATATAGTACCCATATATATTTATACTTCAGTTTCTTAATATTATTTTTGTGATTGGAAGTTACCAATATTGCCATATTTAAATTGTAAGTCCACAACTTTCCCTAAATTAGTTGCTTTGGCAATAATTTTTGATGTTCCACTGGCCAAAACTTCATTGGTCACATCGAACACATAAAATTCACCATTATCCAAGCCTACACCTATTTGATTTTTTGCTGAATTTGACTCAATTGCAGTGACATTTCCTGTGAAAGTCGCATATCTTTTTACCGTATTTAAATCAAAATCATAATAATACAGGCCATTTCCCTCTCCAAAGAAAAGATACTGGCTGCCGGTAATAAAATAGTGCGTATTATCACTTACAATACCATTACCTGCAAAATCAGATTCTGTACCATTAATCACATAAAGAGTCTGAACAGGAGATTCGACACGAAGTTCAAATCTTTGCAGTCTGTATTTGCCTGCTTGCTTTATGATTTGGATAAAGAAAGGTTTTGACGCTACTACGTAACTGCCTATATATATGACCTTTGAGTCCGTGCCCATATTTGCCAGATCTGTGAAACCAGCAACATTGCCACCGAGTGGATCTAACTTGGCATATAGAATTTTACCTGCTAAACTTTGAGGAAAGTCTTGTACTCCCATTATGCGATGGTTAAGATCATCATAAATAAGGATATAACCTTGTCCAAACTTAAAATATGTCTTGGATATCTTAGCATTAGCTATAGGGACATTACTGTAACGTGAGGTTTGAAAAGTGTGGCCTGGATTTATCCTGGTATATGCGCTTCCATCTTTTCCAACAATCATCTCTATACGGTCACAATATTCTGCCTTGACAGGAGAAAAACCAGCAGGATATTTTCCACCAACAAATTCCTTATCCGATGTTATGACCTTTTTGAAATTGGTTCCATCAAGCTCAACAGAACCACCCTCTCCCTCTTGAACTACCAAAATTTGATCTGCCTGTTCTGAATAATGACGTCCAAGGCTTAAAGGGGCTTTTCCCAACGTATTTGCGCCATAAATAGAGCCGTATACATCGGTAAAAGTAGTGTCAATTTTACCCGAATTCAAACGAGAATAACTCAATACTGAATTCCCATTTTTTTCTGAGAGTATGACCCAACCCATTTGGTATTTAGATACAACATTAAAATCAAATATTTTTGAGATAATACCTCCGGTCTTTTTATTTTTAATCTGGTATACTCCAATATACCAGCCTGCTTTGGTAAAGACAAAACTTAAGTCCTTCTTATGTGAAAGTGTATCTGCTGTTGAAAAGTCTGACATATCTGCAAACCAGAAATAATCAAAATCATCTTCCGATAGTCCCTTGAAATCTATTACAGGTTTTATAATATATGCTTCACCAATTACTGCATTACCCTTTGAAAATGTTGTAATTGTAGGAGTACCTAAATCTTTTAAATCATAACTACCCTGATCTTTAATGCAAGATGTCAAAATAAAAAGGGCGAAAAGGCTCAATGATAATACTTTTATTTTCATAAATTCAAGTTATTAAAATACAGGTACGTCTATATATTGGTTATTATCATCCAATGTTGGATGTTCACTTAGGTATTGCTTCAATTGAAGAGCATAAGAACGCCTCAGGCTTGCGTCTAATCCTGTCAAGTCAAATATTCCTGTGACCTGGATAAACAGTTCATATTTTTTATCGCTATATGCTCCTAAATAATATGAATCAATATCGCTGTTCCACCATGCAGGTTTGGAAAGGGTATTGCTTATCCATATAACTGCAGCAGATTGCTCAATTTTACCAATCTTAAGATCAGAAGATGATTCAACTCTCAATAAAAGGCGAACCTTTTTTGTTTTTAAATCGGCTGTATTATTCAATCTTACATACAGAGTATCAGAATATCTTCCGGCACGGAATATTTGTTCAGCTGGCAATGAATAATGTGTCCCTGAAGCAGTAGTATATGAATTGTCAACCACTACCTTATATTTCATATCCTTATTTGAAGCTACTCCCACAAGTTCGAGGACTACAGGAAATTCAATGTAATCTTTTCCAGGATAAAACATGAATGACACATTTGTAGAGTCTGCGATCTTCTTTTTAAATTGGACAAAGTTGTCTCCGTTATAGGTCTCTAATTTTTGTTCTTCACAGCCGGTCATTGCAACCAGTGTGAGTAATGTTATTGTCAGAAAAATTATATTATATTTCATTTTTTTGCGTATTAAATTATTAATAATATGCCCTTTCGCTATCAGGAAGTGGAATAACATATTTTCCTGTCATGTCAATAGGAGTAGTACCGTTATACATTTTTCTGTTCAAACGTTTATACATAAAGAAGGTCTGGCCTTCAGCAATAAACTCTCTGGTTGCATCATTATAAACGGCTTCAATGAATTTATCCTTCGGCATTGCAGGATCAAGGGCTGTTTTAGCACCTCTTGCGATACGAAGCTCCTGTAACAATTGAATTCCCTTACTCAAATCTTTATCTGCCAAACATTCACATAGTATATAATATACTTCGCTCAATCTGATAACAGGAATAAGCCTGTCCTCTACCGATATAATGGTTCCATTGGCCCAACCACTTACTGTTTTAGGTTCCCACTTAAGAGAGTAGTTAGAGTAAATCAGTCTTGTAAGACGGAAGTCATCGGCATCACTACCAAAAAGATTCGTCAGATTTTTTATTGTCAACCTGCTGAAAAAATAGTTACTTGTATTCCAATCAGAGTATAGAGTATAAATCTTAGTGTTATTGAAAGCCAGAATGATATCATCATATAAACGTGTGTGGCGAGTATTCTTATCTTCAATAACGATATTGCTGGAAGAGGTAAATGTGAACCATGTTTTTGCTGTATGATATCTGTACACGGCCATTGCATTTTTATATGCGTTCTCCTTGTCACCAATATACTGATAAGCTCTGGCCAAGAGGGCACAAGCTGCAAAATAGTTAAAGCGTGTACCTCTGAAGCCATAGAATGAGCCCCCGTTGGCATCACCTGCACTACCTGATTCAAAACGAGTACTAGTATTAGGCATCATTTTAGAGTTATACAAGGTATCGTTATCTGCTAAATTGTTTTTTGCATACTCAAGATCAGATATGACATTTTTCATGACCTCTGTGGTTGTTAGCCTTTGAGGTTGGGTTGTAGGATATTTAGTTACGTAAGGAACGTATGTATTATTGTCGTTTATGACAGGTGCGGGAGCAAAAAGGCGAAGAATGTCAAAATGCATCAGACCTCTCAAACCTCTTGCCTCTGCAAGGAGAAGCTGTTTTTCTCTTTCGCCCTCTTTAAAGAAAGAACCATCATGTGATTCAGTTTCCTGAATGAGTATGTTACAATTGGCAATTGTATTGAATCCTTTTCCCCAAATAGCATCAGACACATTTTTAAGGTATTGATTCTCATAATCATATTTAGTAGCCGGTATATATGAAGAGAGAGTGTTCCAAGAATATGGGGAGAGATCGTAATTCTGACCAAGGAATGATGTGAATGACCATGTAAGTTCCTGACCGTACAAAGCTTTCTGTGACATATCTATGTATATTCCATTCAACGCAATACGAAAACCTTCGTTTGTTGAAAATAGATCATCTTTAGTCACTAAGTTGTCCGGACTCACATCAAACCAATCTGAGCATGAGCTTGTACCCAGAACTAGAGATGCTATCAATATTGTATAAATATATTTTCTCATTGTTACAGGATTAAAAATTAAGGTTTATAGAAAAATTAAAAGTTCTTGCAAAAGGATATGATAATCCTCTCTCTTGCCTGACGGTTGAAAGAACCATTAAATCATTGGTGCTTAATTGCAAGCGCATCATTGATATATTCAAAGGTTTAAGATATTTTTGATTCACCTCATAACCAAGAGATAATGAGTAAAATTTCAACTGATTAAGATCTTGGACAAATCTGGATGATGGAAGTGTTACCTTCTTCTGGTCTGCAATATTTTTTAAAGGAGTCACATCTCCTGCCTTTTTCCATCTTGCTGTCAGAACCCTCTTATCCACATTATAAGAAGCTATATCTGCATTTTCTACACTTACCAATGTCTGATTATATGCCTGTCCTCCAAACTGATATATAAATGAAGTGTAAAGGGTTAACTGCTTCCAACGCAGATTCAATCCAAATGCCCCTTGTACGTCAGGCTCTGTATCACCAATCTTAACCTGCTGAGAAGATTCCCAGGTACTGGTTAGTTCGCCAGCTCTGTTAAGGAAAACCTCTTTACCATCCATTGGGTTGATTCCCATAGATTTCATACCATAAATTGCAGTCAGGGAACTACCCTCCTCATATTTCATATAAGGGACAGAATATTTCTTGTTACTTTCATAACTAGTTCTTGAATTATAGAATGCATCGATTTTCTCGTTATACTCTTTCAAGGATTCTGCTAACTTCATCAATTTACTTTTATTATGTGCCATAGATCCAAAAAGGCTAACTCCGAAATCTTTTGAATTAAGAACCATATAATTAGCTGTAAGTTCCCATCCACGATTCTGTATCTCACCCATGTTTCCTTTGTAGGTTGTAAATCCTGATGATGATGGTATTGCAACATCTGCAATCATATCTTTTGTCTGTCTGTCATAATATGAGGCAGATACTGTGATCTTCTTCAATAATGAGATATCAAACCCGATATTGGATGAATAAGTCCGCTCCCATTTCAGATCTTCATTTCCAAGGTAATTGAGAGTTGTTCCCATTCCTGTTGTGTACCATTCGTCAAGAATAATATTATATGTATGGCGCGCCACATAAGGAGGGTAGTTGACTTTTCCGGTAAGTCCATAAGTTCCTCTTACTTTTAACTGATTGATAACGTCAGAACTCTTTAGAAAATCATAGTTATGAATATTGACACCAAGACCTAAAACCCAGAAAGGAGCATATTTTGAATCTGAACCAAATTCTGAAGAGCCATCTACTCTTATCGATGCATCAGCAAGGTAGATGTTGTCATAAGTATAGTTGCCTGAAATGAACAGACCTCCAAGACGGGTTTTATTATCCGAACCTGTTGGCTTTGTGACAATTGTATTTGCAAACCCTATTGTATGCTGGGATGCTGACGGAAATCCCTTATATTTTGAAAAAACTTGAGATGCAGTGGTTTCCTGTGCATTAATACCTCCAGACATGTTTATGTTATGCTTTCTGATTGTCTTGTTATACAGCAAGAAGGCATTCAGGTTCCAGTTATTATTCTTGATGTCCGAAATGGTAAGATTTCCTCTTTCAAACGGTGTAAGGTCATAAGCAAATGTTGAAGATAAAGGATCTTTAAAAATATTTTGATTGGATACATTTGAACTTATAGAAAACTGAGATTTGAATTGAAGATTATCGGTTATATGCCAATCAAAGCTGAAGTTATTTGTAATTATATTATTCTTTGTGCGGTTGAAACTTCCAAGAGAGGCCTCATACAACGGATTTGTACGGTAAGATGTCTCTAATTGTTTTATTAACAATCCATTATCGCCATAAATGCGTTCATACGGCAATTGGCAAGTATAGTCTGAAAACGATCCGTAAGGTGATGCCTGAGAATTGGTGCCATCATAAGAGACCTGGTTCCTGAACTGAACCTTTCCTACTCTGTATTCAACATACATTGCACCACCCAAGCGCCTGCGGTATGACTCCTTCATAACTCCATTTTCGTTATCATAGCTCAAATCTATCCCGAATCGGAATCCTTCCGTACCACCACCAATGGAAATACTGTGCATTTGATTTATTCCATTTTGTAAAGGTTGTGCCAACCAGTCTGTATTTATTCCTCTTGCTATCAGATTACTTTTCTTTGCATAACTATCATAACTATTAGAATCACCCCAGTTAAAAATACCAGCTAATACCTCAGTCTGCAACTTTTCAGAAGCATTCATAAGGTTATAATCAGAAAGATCCGGTGTTGTCACAGAGCCTGTAAAATTGTACGATATCATTAGTTTACCAAGTTGCGGCGTAACAGATTCAACAACAATGACTCCATTTGATGCTCTGGACCCATAGATTGCAGTAGCAGCCGCATCCTTTAATATCGTGATGCTTTTGATCCTGTTTGGGTCCATATCATATACTTTCTGGACACTTACCTCATATCCATCCAAAATAAAAACAGGCAAGTTCGGATTGTTTGTCAATGAGAACTTGGAAAGAGTACCGGATTCAGTGGCGGTTAAGTTATCTAATTGTTTTACAGCGTCAATACTGGTTTTACCCCTTATATAAAACTCAGGTAATGTGTTAGGGTCAGAACCCATAGTATTATTTTGCATTACTCTGAATGAAGGGTCAAAAACCTGAAGAACATCAATTACGTTTCTTGGAGATATTTTTAAAATCTCATCTTTAGTCACCTTGGTTGAGGTTCCTGTAAAACTGGATTTATTAATGTTAGCGTAACCTGTAACCACAACATCCGACAATAAATTCTCATTCTCTTCAAGTCTGATTACTAATTTACCACCCTCCTTCACTTCGATAGTTTGTTCAATATATCCCAAATAACGAACAATCAATTTGTTGATTTTTTTTCTTGGAAATGATAATGAAAAATTACCGTCAATATCGGCCTGAACGCCAATATTTGTCCCCACTACCAGTATGCTGGCTCCTGGCAAGACCTCATCTGTTTTTTTGTCTTTTACGACACCATATACTGCTATTGTGTTCGGGGATCGCACAACTACAGTATTTTCCATAAATTCAAATGTAAAAGGGGAACCTGCAAATATTCTCTTGAGCAGATCCTTTACCTTTTCATTTTTCGCCTCAACATTTAACTTCTCAATGCCTTTGAAATCTTTGTCATTGTAAATAAAATTTAACCCGGTAGAGGCCCGGATAGCTTTAAATACTTGAACAACAGATTGGTCTTTGAGAGAAAGAGTTACTCTTTTTTCTTCCGGATTGTTTTGCTTCTGAGCAAAAACAGAAAGTGACAATCCGAAAATCGCTAAAATTACAAGCACGAAAGCTTTCTTCATAGGTTGTTTACAGTTAAGTTAATATTACGTGTGCTTTGGGAAAAGGATTAATAACATCCATTCGCCTTCTTTGGTATAAAAGACGAAAAAAGACGAAAAAAGGTTTACAAAAATGAATTTAATGATAAAATAAGAGACACAATAAAACACTTTTTTAATTAATCAAGGCTGTCACTTTTTTCCTTGTTCTTAACTATTAGTGTTTTTCCTTTTAATTCCAGGGTAAGGTAGTTTGTCCTTTCAATCAGTAGGATTAATTTTTCAATTGAAAGGTTTCGAGAAAGGTTTCCAGTAAATGTCTCTTCATCAGCTTGCTCTGTTTGG
>Ga0172381_10004671_pt1 | contig 14098 bp, 9 predicted proteins | sample Leawel6488metaG_FD_119754 | JGI IMG/M metagenome (GOLD analysis project Ga0172381, IMG submission 119754) | Leachate microbial communities from a municipal landfill in Southern Ontario, Canada - Leachate well 64-88 metaG | ecosystem: Engineered > Solid waste > Landfill > Unclassified | place... | reverse complement strand
TACATCGACGAGTTCCAGAACTTCATCACCCCCAGCATCGCCACCATCCTCTCCGAGGCACGCAAGTACCGCATCTCGCTCATCATCGCCCACCAGTACATGGGCCAGCTCTCGCCCAAGGGCGACAACGAGATCCGCGACGCCGTGCTCGGCAACGTCGGCACCATGCTCGTCGGGCGCATCGGCATCGACGACGCCGAGGTGCTGGCCAAGGAGTTCCAGCCGGTCTTCACCCCCTACGACCTCATCAACGCCGACAAGTTCAGCTGGAACGCCAAGCTCCTCATCGATAACTTCTCGTCGCGCCCGTTCAGCTTCATGTCGCCGCCGCCGGCCAAGGGCAACCGTCGCCTGGCCGAGGCGCTGTTCCAGCTCTCGCGCCTCAAGTACGGCCGCGACCGTTCCATCGTCGAGGAGGAGATCGCCCTGCGCACCCAGCTCCCGCCCGCCCCGCCGCCGGCGAAGTAGGCGTCAGTTGCAAGCCGTAGACAACCCGTCATTCCGGGCCTGACCCGGAATCCAGAAAACGGTCTGCCACTCTCATGATTAGGTAATCAGATGATCGCTCCTATGCGCGAGTCACCCGAATTTTCTGACGGAGAAGCCATCGCGAGACGCGAGACCGAAACGCCCGTCGAGCTTGGCCTCATGCGCAAGCAGTTGATTTGTGCCGCCGAGGTCAGGCCTGCCGAGGAGAAAGGGCGCGAAGTCTCGTCGGCTTTGGAGCTTGTCTCTTCATGTGTTGAAAAGTACGGCCAGCGAGCATGGAACGAGGGGATCGATTGGCTCGACGGCAACAACCACCGAATTAACCTTTATCAGGTCGCTGGTCAGGCCGGAGAGTGGGAGGCGGGGGAGATGACGCCGGAAAAAGCGGAGCAGTTCCGCCTGATTAAGCTTGCCGAAATTTGCCTCAAGACCTTGGCTGACTCGCCTGACGCGGAGGGCGCGGCGCGTGAGCTGTCATCGAATGTCGACCGTCTCCGTTCTGAACCGTATCTCTGCCGCACCGCCTTGGATTCGCTCGCCCGAGTTGATGCGGAGGCCGCTGACGACAAGCTGGCCGCCGTCGCGGCTGACGAATCGTGGCCGTATGATCTGCGATGTCGGGCCGCATGCGCCGCCCTGCGCAACGGCAAGCCTTTGCCCGAGGAAATTGCCGTTTCCCTGCTCGCCAAGGGCATCGACGACATCGATTACCAGGCCATCGAGCTCGCGGGCCTGCTCGGCGGCGAGAGGGGCGCTCGGGCGCTCGAGGAGATGAACGCCCGGCTGGCCGAACGTCCGGTCTCCGGTCGCCTGTGGTGGCAGAGGGACATATTGAGCACCCATCTGGACGCGTCGGGCGGACGGAGCGACCTCCTTGGGACGGTCGTAGGCGAAAACAGCTGGACGTCCGCGCAGGGAATCGTGTTCGGCAGCATTGAGGGGTTTGACGGCTTTGGCGAATGGGCGGACAGGAACCGCGACCGGCTTGAGGCGGTGGCGGCGGCCGTCGACCGCGTCAACTGCGCCTTCGGCGGAGAGCCGGTTAGGTACGTGGACATCACGCCCCAGCGCATCGACGGCGACGGCTGGACGCAAAACAGCATTTATCTCGGAAAGTGGACGCTCGAGCATCCGTCGCTCACGCCGGAAGACTGCGCCCAGTCGGCCGGGCACGAGGCTTGCGAGAGGTGGGAGAGCAAGGGTTTCGTCGATGCTGATTTGGAGAGGCTGTATCTGGAGCTCATGGGCGATAATTACGAAGGGTCACAGCTCGACAATTTCAGGCTGAACCGCCGCATGAGCCTGCCGACCCGCGCCGGCCACCCTTGGGACGGCACCCGTGAGTTCATCGCCGAGCTTGGCAGCACCATGCTCGTGGATTCGTCTGCCGTTACGAATCTATTTGACCCGGAATCAGACAAGCCTGCCTTGGGGGCGATCAGGACCCTAAAGGAGAAGTTTCTCGCTATCGTGTCCGCAAAGCAGGCGACAGGAAATAGGAGACAGAAGTCAAGTTTTTTCCGGGGATCAAACATGGTGTAGAGAGCGTTGCAAAACTGATATATCGCGTCATTGCGAGGCCCGCAGGCCGAAGCAATCCCGCAGTTTTGTGCTTAGCCAACGGGATTGCTACTTGCCGGTGCGCCAGCCCTGCCTACCGGCAGGCAGGTCACGGCTCCTCGCTCCGCTCCTCGCAATGACAAAAATCTGAGTTTCGCAACGCTCTCCGTGTATCCCCTTGACTTTTTATGATTTTTTGTTAATGTAAACGCATAATTCGCTGATTTCCAGCCGGTTATGAATGAGCGTCATGACGGAGAATTACCGCACAGGCCAGACGGCCCGAAGGAGAGCGGCAAGCCGACGGAAGCCCGTGCTTTTTCCGCCCCCGAGCAGCGGCTCGCAGAAAATCGGCGCGATGCCTTTAGGGCTTTGGGGGCGATAAAGGAGGGACTGCAACAGGACGACGAGACGTCGAACCTCTGGTCCATGAAGGTTCAAGAATGGGGTCCGGAAGTGGCCAAGGCACTACAGGAGCCGAAAGGGTCGGTACCGGAGGAACGGGAGGAGATGGTGGAACCGCTCGCCGCGCTCGTCGCGCAGGTTTTTTACCGTACGCCGCCGGACGTGGCCGTGTTGCAGGAGCGTAGCGACGACCCAGAAGACAAGCGCATCGAAGCCGAGGGGAAGGCTGCACAGGAGGCGGCCCAGCGCACGTTACGAATGCTGCTTGACCGTTATCCGAACAAACTATCGGCCCGCGACGTGGCCCAAGGAAATGACGGGGCTTTAATGAGAAAAATCGGCGAGGAGATGGCCGAGTCCGGCTTGTACGGAGACATCGGAGAGGGGCTGAAGATGTCTTCGCGGACGGTTGACCTTGAACCAATCAACCGTTTGGGCGAGATTGACCGCCTGCTGGAGGGCTTGTCCGAGCGAATGATGACGGTCGCGATCGATGACGCCCAAGCGGTCTATGAGGGAAAAATCCGCACGGCGGGAGAGACGCAAGAGAGTCACTATCGGCAAGCTGTGGACATTCTGCCCCACCTCAAGGCGATGGTGGACTTGCGTGAGGCCGTTTCCCGGAGGATTTTCGGGCACATTAAGTCGCCGAATGATGTCCTCACGGTTCTGTCAGCTCGGGATGGCGTTGGCAAGGCCTATGGAACGGAACCACAGCCGTCATCCGCCGCGGAGAGGGAGGCCGGTGCCGAGAGGGAGATGACCGAAGAAGAGGAAAAAATCTCTGGAGTCATGAAGTCGGTGGCGGAAGAAGAACGAAAGATGCCGTCGCGTTTCCGGACAATCGGGACGTTCGGCGACGCCGTCTCGCGGCTGGCTCCGCCCGGTGAAAATCTTGAGAAGTGGCGGGCGGGACTCATGGTCGCCCTGCTGGATGACGTTGATAAGTTGTCGGATGAAATCGTCGGCGGCAGGGTTGAACTAACGGAGAGAGAAAAACAGTCAATTTCGGATTCAAGGGAAGAGATGTTCCGGCAGGTGTTAATTAAGGAGTTGGCCGCGGAAAGAATCTTCGCACGCCTGAAACAAAGACTCCCTGGTTTGGAAGATGAGTGGGCGAAGACCATCGCGGAAGAGAGGAATAGATTGTTGGCCCGTGGCGCGACCATAACGCCCGTGCAGCCGTTTGCATTCAGAACCATGATTCTTTCTATCCAGAAGAGGCTGGAAAATGGGCGGTGAGGGAATAGGTGAGGGTTCTGTTCGTTAGTAACGGTTCAGGCGGGGGACAGCCCCGTTCAATTTTGGGGCTGTGGATAAGTTAAATCGCGGCTTCCTTGGGGGCTTGACGCAACCCGCCGTGGTTGTTATCTTAAGGCACGTCAACCGTCGTCGTTTTTTTGCGTAATTACCCAAAACAAAAGCCTATGGACGAACAGCTCCAACCCGTCATCCCGGTCCCGACGCCCGTTTTTGACCCGTCACCGGCCGCTCCGCCTGCCGTCCCGCCGGTCGAGGACGTGCCTTTTGATTTCGTGCCGAAGGAAGATGCCCCGGCCCTTCCGGAGTCGGATTCGGCCGTGCTCTTGACGCCGCCTCACATCCCTGGAGAGGGCATCGAGACCAGCCTTAATGCCAACAAGATTCTGGTCATCATGAGGGCCCTCAAAGCCTGTGAGCAGAACATCGGCAACGTCGTGCGGCTCCTCGAGAAGGAGCTGGCCTCGCCGGCCTTCCCGCCGGAGGCGCATTCCGACGCGGACTTGGACGTGAACGCGGTCAAGGAAATGGAGATTGCCGGCGTCCGTCCCTCCGATGGCCGAGTCACCGAGGGAGTTTTCGACGGCCAGAACATGATCGGCTCGGACGGCAAGATTTACAGCGTCCCGCCCAATTACGCCTCCAAGTCCAAGCTGGTCGAGGGTGACATGCTGAAGCTCACCATCACCCCGACCGGCTCCTTCATCTACAAGCAGATTGGACCGACCGACCGCGCGCGCGTGGTGGCGGCGCTCGGCTTCGACCCGACCGTCGGTGAGTTCTATGTCGCCGACGAAACCCGCCGTTGGAACGTGCTCGAGGCCAGCGTCACCTACTTCAAGGGTGAGCCCGGCGACGAGGCGGTCATCCTCGTGCCTAAGAGTGGCCCGTCGAAGTGGGCGGCCGTGGAGAACGTCATCAAGAAGGCAACGGGGGTGTAGGCCTAGGCATCAGGGTTCAGGCATCAGGAATCAGCGATAATTGCCACACGAAGGGCAGAAGACGGGGTCGTCAACAACCCCGTTTTTATGCCCCGCAAGCTAACGATTGCACATCTGACCCCTGACTCCTGATACCTGATTCCCAAGCAGGTTTTTCCACTTCAACAATCGTCCCCGTCAGGGTAATGTGAAGTACATGTCCACCACCCTCTACCGCAAATACCGCCCCCAGACCTGGGCTGACGTCGCCGGGCAGAACCACGTCAAAGTGACGCTGTCCTTCGAGGTCCAGACCGGCCGCCTCGCCCACGCCTACTTGTTTTCCGGGCCGCGCGGGGTGGGCAAGACGACCGTGGCGCGCATCCTTGCGCGGGCGGTGAACTGCGACACGGTGCGCGACGCCCGCGGCGGCGAGGCGGCGACCGGCGACCCCTGCGGCGAGTGCGCCTCCTGCCGCGCCGTGCTCGGCGGTGAGACGCTCGACATCATCGAGATCGACGCCGCCTCCAACCGCGGCATCGACGCCGTGCGCGAGAACATCGTCGAGAGCGCCCGTTTCGCGCCGAGCCGTCTCGACCACAAGGTCTTCATCATCGACGAGGTTCACATGCTGACGAACGAGGCCTGGGGCGCCCTGCTCAAGACCCTGGAGGAGCCGCCGGCTCACGTCATGTTCGTGCTCGCGACGACCGAACTGCACAAGGTACCGGCGACCATCGCCTCGCGGTGCCAGCGTTTCGACTTCCGCAAGATCCCCTTCGACGAGGTCTCGGCCCGCCTGCGCCGCCTGGCCGAGCGCGAGGGCATCGTCGTCGACAAGACGACCATCGAGGACATCGCCCGCGCCGCCGAAGGCTGCCTGCGCGACGGCGAGTCGCTCCTCGGCAAGGTGCTGACGCTCGGCGACGGCCATGAGGTCAGCCGCGAGGCGGCGACCGCCGTCCTGCCGCGCTCCGACTGGGGCCTCGTCTCCGCCTACGTCGAGGCGCTTCTGCGCGAGGACGCGAGGACCGCGCTCACGGCCGTTGACGACTGCCTGGAAGCCGGGCTCGACGTCGGGGAATTCGCCGACGACGTGGTGACCGCCCTGCGGGAGACCCTGCTCACCAAAATCACCGGCAGTCCCGACCTGGTCGCGGCGAACGCCGACGAGGGGCGCAAGACCGCCCTTGCCGCTTGGGCCGGGCTCGTTCCGACCGCCCGCCTCGTCCATCTGCTCGAGATGCTCATGGAGCGGCGCAAGGAGATGCGGCTGGCGCATCCGGCCCAGCTCCCGTTGGAGATCGCGGCGGTTCGCGCCGCGGAGGGACTGGTCGACGAGCCCGTCGCCGCAGTGCCGAGGCACGAACGGACGCGAGGCGGTTCGACGCCGATCTCGGCTTCCCCCAATGTCGTCGCGTCGCCCCGACCCCCGGTCAGGCGTGATCGTCAAGATGAACCGACTCCGGCCAACCGCGCCGAACCGGCCGCGGCTGCCGCTCCCGTCACTACGGAAGGAACTCCGGTTCATAAGGCTCCGCAAGAGCATTCCGTCGCTGAAGCCAAGGAGCCCGAAGCGCCGGTCTGCTCGGTGGAACAGGTCTCTGCCGCCTGGCCGGCCTTCGTCCGTTTGGCGGGCACGAAACACTTCAGCCTCACCTATCTCCTGAGCGTCGCGAAGCCGCTGACCGTCAAGGGGAAAGTCGTCAATGTCGGCTTCGAGCACTCCTTCAACCGCGACAAGTTCAATCAGCCCAAGAACCGCCGTCTCCTTGAGGAGGCCCTGACGTCCGTCATGGGGTTCCCCGCGTGCCTCGAGGGGTGCCTTTCGGACAAATGCGTGAATTCCACGGCCTCGGAAGACGCCGAATCGTCCGGTGCGCCAGCCGAAACCGTTTTGCCGGCCGGGGCGGCCGGGGAGCTGGCCGCCGCCTTCGGCGGGACGATCATCGAATGACCAGCCGAAACTGATGAATCCCCGCTGGGGGGGGATTCTTTTTGTCTCGCCGTTCGTGCCCTCGAGTGCGCGGAACAGTCGTCTCGATAAAGACGGATGGGGGGTGACGGCGTTCGTCTATCTCGAGCGTCCTAATGACGGGGCGTCGGGGGCGTTCGTTGAATGTCTCCCGAATCTGCGTTATGATGCTCATCATGGCAACCCTGCTTTCCGCCTCGAACATCACCAAAGCCTACGGCCGGCAGACCGTCCTTGACGGCCTTTCTTTCAACGTCCCCGAACGCGCCCGAATCGCGCTCATCGGCCGCAACGGCGCGGGTAAGACCACCCTCCTCAAGATTCTGGCCGGGCAGGAGGCGGCGGACGGCGGGAAGGTCTCGGTCATGCCCGGGACGCGGCTCGGGATCATCGACCAGGAGGAAGCCCTGCCGGATGGCCTCTCCACAGCCGAGCACCTCGCGTCCGCCTCCGGGCGTCCGACTTGGGCGGTCGCCCGTCTCGGTGCCCGCTTCGGCCTGCGCGAGGCCGAGCTCGCCATGCCGCCCGCCCGCCTCTCCGGCGGCTACCAGATGCGCGTGAAGCTCGTGCGGATGCTTCTCGGCGACCCCAACCTCCTCCTGCTGGACGAGCCGGTCAACTACCTCGACCTCCCGACCCTGCTCCTCCTCGAGGCATTCCTGAAGCGCTGGCCCGGCGCGTTCCTTGTCACTAGCCACGACCGGGAGCTTTTGCGCAACCTCGCGTCCTCCACCTGGGAGGTCGAGCGCGGGGGCCTCAAGATCTTCCCCGGCGAGGTTGACGCTTATCTCGACTGGAAGGCCCAGCAGGCCGAGTTCGCGCGGCGCAGCGACAAGAAGCTTCGGCAGGAGATCGTCCACGCGCAGGATTTCGTGGATCGGTTCCGCGCCAAGGCCTCTAAGGCGTCACAGGCGCAGAGCCGCGTGAAGCACATCATCAGGCTCCGCTCCCGCCTGAAGGGGATGGCCGGCGACCTCGCGACCGCCACCTTCCGCATCCCTTGCCCGTCGTATGTGGCCGGGCAGGCCTTGCGCTGCGTCGATCTCGCCGTCGGTTACGACGGCCGGCCCGTCGCCTCGGCCATCAACCTCGAGTTCCCGCGCGGCGCGAAAGTCGGCCTCGTCGGCGAGAACGGCCGCGGCAAGACCACCTTGCTCAAGACGCTCGCCGGTATCCTGCCGCCCGTTTCCGGCACGGCTCGTTGGTGGTCCAAAGCGGACATCGGCTACTACTCCCAGCTCGCCGAGGAGACCTTGCGCCCCCAGGAGACCGTGCTCGAGGCTGTGAGTCGCGCTGCGCCAGCCGGAGCGCCTTCGGAACGCATCCTCGCCGCGGCCGGGGCCTTCCTCTTCCGCAACGACGACCTCGACAAGCCGTGCAGCGTCCTCTCCGGCGGGGAGCGCGCCCGGGTGCGGCTGGCCCGCCTCGTCCTGCAGGAGCACAACGTCATCCTCCTCGACGAGCCGACTAACCACCTCGATGCCGAGACCGTGGAAGTGCTCGCCGACGCGCTCAAGGATTACCCCGGCACCGTCATCGTGGTATCTCACGCCCGCGTCTTCATGAACGCCCTCGCCGACCGGATTTTCGAGGTCGGGCACGGGACGGTGCGCGAGGTCATGGGCACCTACGAGGAATACGTAAGCGGGCTCGCCGAGTCGTCCGCGGCCGAGGGCGGCGAAGTCGTCGGGGCGGGCGAGGAAGAGACGGAAGCCGCCGCGAGGCGCGAGCGGGCGGTGCGCGAAAAAATTCAGCGGCGCGAGCGCCAGCGCGTGGAGGAGAAGCTCGCCTCCCTCGAGAAGGAGAAGGGGAAGATTCTCATGTATTTTTTCGAAAACCCGACCGACTACGATCCGGAGAAACAGCGTCGTCTCGCCGAGCTCGAGGAGGAGATAGACGGCCTGGAACAGAGGTGGTATGCCTTGGCGGAATAAGGTGGGCTCCAATAGCCGTCAGCCGCAGTTAAAGCCGTCATTGCGAGGAGCACGGCGACGCGGCAATCACCGTCGCCCGCCACTGTTTCCGCTTGACCGTTCGTGCGAGCGGTCTATACTGCCGTTGGTTCCCGTTCTTTAACTCCAGCCAAGGAGAGGCTGATGTCTAGAGCGCGCCAGGTAATGTCCATCGAGTTGAGAATGGCGGAGTATTGCCGTCGGTACCCGATCGACAGCTTCGGCATCCTGAAAGGTAACTTGGTTGAAATTGCCTCGGTCGGCTACAAGGTCGTCAAAGGCAGGCGCGGAACGGCCTATTCTATAGCCGTCTTCTACAATGACGCGCCCGACAGTCGGTTCGTCCAAGGGTCAGCGTCCTTCCAACCAACTCTTCCATCTTGGTTCCGCGATAGCCAAAGTCACAACACCAGTGTCCAGTACCGCCGCATGCGCGTGATACCCAAGGCCCTCGTCTAGCCCCGCCCCCTTAGCTTACGGCCGCGAGAAGACCTCGCCGCGGCTTCGGCCAGCAGCCCTTTATCCCTCGCCCCCAATCTTTTCGTCGCTGACAACAGCCGTAAGGTGAGGGGCTTTTTCTTTTCGTGGATGCGGCAAAGCCGCCCCTTGCGGAGCGGCTTTGCCTAGTGCCGGGTCAATTAGACGCGGCGGACGTTGGCGGCACGGGGACCCTTGGGGGAATCCTCGATGTCGAACTCGACCTTATCACCCTCGCGCATGTCCTCAAAACGGACGTCACCGGAGAGAGAAGAGAAGTGAAAAAACACATCTTGACTCTCGCCTTCGGGGGCGATGAAGCCGAAACCCTTGTCCGTGAGGCGCTTGATGGTGCCGTTCATGACGATGGTTCTGACTTTACTTAGTTGGCAAGTCGTTTCCCGCGGAGAAGTCGACTACTCTTTCCTGCATGGGGCGTCTATTGCGTATAAAAATATAACACGAATCCGCCAGATTGTCAAGAGTAAAGTTTCTGAACGAAGGTGTTGATGCCGGAGTTGTCAAAAAATCGCTTAAGTAAGGCATTTTTCATCGCAAACTTTTCCACTGGCCATATTCGGTCATTGTCCACGGCAGGAACCAGACTGGCCACGTTCTCCATTTTTAAGGTAAGATACCCCCATGAAAATTGCCGTCATCGGCGGCGGCGCGGCCGGGCTCATGGCCGCCGTCGCCGCCATGGAAACAGATCCGACTGCGGAGGTGCATGTCTTCGAGCGCAACGACGCGCTCGGCAAGAAGGTGCTGATCTCGGGCGGCGGTCGATGCAACGTCACGACTGGCTTCACTGGTTTGCGTGAGGTCCTTTCGTCATACCCGCGCGGCGGGGAGTTTTTGGAGGTGGCGATGCGCAATTTTCCGCCCCAAGCCGTCCGGGACTGGTTCGAGTCACGCGGGGTCCCGCTCAAGTCCGAGCCGGACCGCCGCGTCTTCCCGAAATCCGACGACGGCCGGGACGTGGTCGCGGTCTTCGAGCGACTGTTCCTCGATACCGGAGTGACGGTCCATTTCCGCGCCGCCGTGACCGGCATCGAGAAGGTGGGTGACGCCTTCTCCGTCCAGGCGCGCGGCCTGGTCGGGCCGCTTGCCTTCGACCGCGTGATTCTCACGACCGGCGGGCAGGCCTACCGCGAGACCGGCTCCATCGGCGACGGCTATGACTTTGCAGCGAAGTTCGGCCACACCATCATGCCGCTCGCGCCAAGCCTTTCCGCCATGCATGTCCGCGAACCGTGGGTGGCGGGCCTCGCCGGGTTGTCTGTCGCCAAGGCGCGGTTCACCCTGCCGGGAGAGAGGCGTCAATCGACGGCCGGCCCGTTCATCTTCACGCACCGCGGCGTTTCCGGCCCGGCCGCCTTCGCCCTCTCGTCCCTGCTCGCCCACGAGGCCGTTTCCGAGGACGAGCCGCGTCTGGTCCAGATCGATCTCCTGCCCGAGGAGGTGGAGGCGGCGGCCGTGACGAGGCTTAACCTCGCCTGTCAGGAGGCGCCGACGCGGTTCTTCGAGAACGCGCTCGCGTCGCTCGTGCCCAAGGCGCTCGCGTCGCTCGTCTGCCGCGAACTAGGCATCGAGCCCGACCTGCATGCCGGCAAGGTCGGCAAGAAGGTGATGAGGCTCGCTGTCGGCTGGATCAAGGCCGTGCCCGTCCATGTCACGGGCCGGGCGGCGGGGGAGGAGTTCGTGACTGCCGGCGGTGTGAGCCTCAAGGAGATCGAGCCCGACACCATGCAGTCAATTTTCTGTCCTGGCCTGTTTTTTGCCGGGGAGGTCTTGGACATCGACGGCTTCACCGGCGGCTTCAACCTGCAGTCCGCCTGGGCGACCGGGCGGCTGGCCGGGCAGAGCGCGGCGCAGGCTTGATGAGGCAGGGAATGGGTTGCGGGCCGCATCCCGTCATGGCGACCCCGGCCCCAAAGCCGGGGGAAGCAATCTCTCCCCCTCCGTCGCCCCCCCCCACCGTCATGCCGGGCCTGGACCCGGCATCCACACCCCCGCACCGTCGCCCCCCGGCTTCACGCCGGCACACACACCATTCGTCATGCCGGGCCTGGACCCGGCATCCACACCTGCCCCGTCCGGCCAGTGATTGAGCTTGAAGTTCATGAGCGGTTGAGTGGCTGTCCCGCCCAAACGTTCAACCACTCCCTCCACCTCCCGCCTGATAAAACGACCTCCTCCCCGGGTTCCGCTTCGCTCCACCCGGGGTTTCCCGTCTCGGGGTCGCTTCGCGGCCGCTCGCCGGCCATTCACCCCCGCGCTCCGGCCCCCGTCCATGGCGCGTCCAGCCTCCTGGGCCGGGCCTCCGCACGGGGTTCTCTGGGATTAAGAAAACCCCGGACCAGACGGTCCGGGGCATTTTGTCACTCGCCCAACTCACGGGCGATGTTCAAGAAAGGAGCAGTGTCTTGTCGTCGCGACGTGACGACCAGATGCAGGCCGCGCGCGCGGAAGATGTCGCGCGCGATGTCCTGCACCGACGGTGCCGACACGTCGGAGTAGAGCGCCAACGTCAGCGCGGGCGAGACCGGCGCGCCGGTCAGGATCTCCTGCGTGGCGTAGTAGCTCGCGATGTCGATGGACGCTTCCATCCCCAAGGCGAAGCTGCCGCCGAGGTTGCTCACCGATCGCTCCAGTTCGTCCGGCGACATGGGCTCGTTCTTCAGCTTTTTGAGCTCGCCGATGATGACCGAAAGCGCCTCTTCCGCCTTGGACAGCTCTACGCCGGCGCGGATGATGATTTCGCCGGTGTCGCTGTCGCATGAGTTCATGGCGCCCACGGAGTAGGCGAGGCCGCGCTTGTCCCGGACTTCAGTGAACAGGCGCGAGCTCATCCCGCCGCCGAGCGCGTTCGCCAGCACCTCGGTCGCGTATTGCCGGTCGTCGCCACAGCCGTAGGTCGGGAAGGCGATGGTGAACAGCGCCTGGTTCATCTCCTGGCGCACGTCGAGGGCGATGAGCGGTCCCTCCTGGAGCCGCGGGGCGGCGAAGGACGGACGCGGCTCGGAGGACGGCGGCAGGGAGCCGAACGTGTCCTTGACCATCTTGAGCGTCGCCCGCTCGTCGAACGCCCCGGCGATGGCGACGACCGTCCTTGAGGGCAGGTAGTTGGCCTGCCGGAAGGTCAGGAGGTCGTCTCGGTTCAGGGCGCTGATTGTCTGCGACGTGCCTAGGACGGGGCGGCCGAGCGGGTCGTCGCCGTACATGAGGCCGTTCAGGATCGTCCACGAGAAGGACGTCTCGTCGTCTCGCTTGCGCTTCTCCTCCTGGAGGATGGCGCCGCGCTCGATGTCGGTGTCCGACTGCCGCAGAAGCGGGCGGGCCACCATGTCGTAGAGCACGTCGTACGCCTGGACGAAACGGCTGGCCTCCACGCGGATCCAGAAGCCGGTGTACTCTTGGCTGGTGTAGGCGTTGTTCTGGGCGCCGAGGGCGTCTAGTTCTCGGCTTATGGCTCCCGGCTCCGGACGGTTCTCCGTGCCGCGGAAGACCATGTGCTCGACGAAGTGCGCGGCACCGTTGGTTTCCGGCGTCTCGAAGCGCGAGCCGACGTCGTAGAGGACGAGGGCGGCCACGACCGGGTTGGTCGCGATGGGGATCGTGAAGACCCGCGTGCCGTTCGGCAGGACCGTGCGGGTGACGTTGCCGTCCGCCTTTGGCGGGATGACTTCGTCCGGCAGGCGTTTCTCCTGGCTCACCGGGGTGGATTTCGCCCGCCTTGCCTCACTCAGCTCCGGAGCGAACGGTTCATGCCGCACCTGATGGCGCACGCAACCAAGGAACGTGAGCGCCGCGAGGGTGGCGACCGCGTTGATTTTTGAAAGGACATGACGGTTCATTTGCTACCTCCATTTCCGGGGACGTAATTGGACTTAACCATGCGGTCGAGGGACGGTCAACTCCACGCCAGTTCGGCCAGTGATTGAGCTCGAAGCTCTTGAGCAGTGAGACTCATCCTCTCAACCCTTCTTATCTGTCATCCCGGCCACCGAGCCGGGATCCACCCTCACCCACTCAACCACTCTCGTCACATTTGCGGCACGAGGTGGAGGCGGACGATTTCCGACTTCGTGCCGAGGCGCAAGGGCGGCCCCCAGGTTCCCGTGCCGCTCGTTATGTAGATGCTGAAGTCGCCTTCCGAATGAAGGCCGAAGTGGTAGCCGCTGAAGACCGCGCGCGCGACGAGGTCGAACGGGAAGAACTGGCCGGCATGGGTGTGGCCGGAGAGCTGGAGGTCGATGCCGCTGTCGCGCTGGACCGAGAAGTCCGTGTCCGGCGAGAAGTAGAGGTCGGAACGTGAGGCACTGCCCCTGCCATGATTGACGCTGACTGGCTCGTGATAGAGGAGGACGCTGGGGCGGGCGGCGTCGTAGCCCGGGCGGCTCGTGATGATGTCCGCCGGGTAAGTCTGGCCTTGGAGGCCGGGGAAGGCGAGGCCGACCACCTGCAGGCCGTCGATGTCCGCGACCTCGTTGTCGAGAACCTTGAAGTTTGATTTCTTCATCGCGTCGAGGACGCGGTCGATGCCGAGGTAATGTTCGTGGTTGCCGGTGACGAAATAGACGCCGCGTTCGGCGGCGAGGCCGTTCATGATTTCGACGAGGCGCGGCAGGTCGCCGCCCATGCCGTCGAAGAGGTCGCCGGTCACGAACACCGCGTAGGGGTGAAGGGCATTGACTTGGGCGACGAGGTCGGCGGCGAAGCGCGGGCCTTGGACTTGGCCGAGGTGGACGTCGGAGAGCTGGATCACCGTGCGTCCGGACCACTCCGGCGGCAGGCCGGCCATCGGCACGGTGACGTCCGTGACCGAGGGGCGGAGGGCGGCGAGGCTCGCGACGGCGGTGAGGATTACGGCGACCGCCACGGCCAGACTGCCGAGCCAGAGCTTGAGGTCGAGACCGGCGCGGGAGAGGCCGAGGTGGACGAGCCAGGCGACCGCAAAAGTGAGCATCAAACAGACGACGAGGCCGACCCAGGTGGCGGCGACGCGATAGAGAAGGGCAGTGGCCGCGTTCGGCGCGACGCGGGAGAGGGCGGCGGCC
>Ga0172381_10004670_pt1 | contig 14100 bp, 19 predicted proteins | sample Leawel6488metaG_FD_119754 | JGI IMG/M metagenome (GOLD analysis project Ga0172381, IMG submission 119754) | Leachate microbial communities from a municipal landfill in Southern Ontario, Canada - Leachate well 64-88 metaG | ecosystem: Engineered > Solid waste > Landfill > Unclassified | place... | reverse complement strand
ATGCCCGACGCGATTATGTCTGCGTTTAAAGTGCCTTATCTTGTCGCCTCATTTTTTGGAGGCACAAGCGTTTTGATCGCCGTTGGTGTCATGCTCGATACTATGAAACAAATGGAGTCTCAGCTTTTGATGCGTCATTATGATGGTTTTATGAAATCGGGACACGTCAGAGGCCGACGATGAGGCTCATCTTGTTAGGTGCTCCAGGAGCAGGAAAAGGGACGCAAGCAAAGCTTTTAGAGAAGCGATTAAGCGTAAAGCATATTTCGATGGGGGATATTTTACGTGAAGAAATGAAGAATAATTCGGTTCTTGGCCAAGAAGTGAAGAGATACGTTGAAAGCGGCGGTCTTGTTCCGGATGAAGTTGTCACAAAGATTATTGAAAACAAATTTAAAGCTAAAGATATTGCCCAGGCTGGATATCTTTTGGATGGTTTTCCTCGAACAGTCAAGCAAGCTGAAGATTTGGATGGGATTTTAAAGCGCATTGATCAGCCTGTTGATTATGTTGTCTATATGGAAGTTGATTCTGAGATTGTAATTCAGCGTCTTACGGGGCGTAGGGTTTGTCGAAATTGTGCAGCTCTTTATCATGTTAAAAATATGCCGTCTAAAAAAGAAGGCATTTGCGATCTTTGTCAAGGCGCACTTTATCAGCGTCCTGACGATAATGAAGAAACGATCCGTAAGCGTATCGGCGTTTATTTAGAGAGCACGGCACCGATCATTGATTATTATGGTGCGAAGGGAAGTTTGCTTAAAGTTGATGGCAATCAAGATGCCGAGAAACTTAGAGATCAATTGCTTGCGATCTTTAAGAAAGATGGAAAAATTGATACCTGTCAGAACAAAAAAAGAAATTGATGCTATGCGAAGGGCCGGAAAGGCTCTTGCGTACGTTGTAAATAGATTACGAAGTTCTTTGAAAATAGGCATGACCACGATCGAGATTGATAAGCTCGGACAAAGTCTCATTGAGAGTCAAAACGCAAAGCCAGCTTTTAAGGGCTATCGAGGATTTCCCGCTACTGTGTGCACATCTTTTAATGAACAGATAGTTCATGGCATTCCCAGCAGCCGCAAGATCCAAGATGGTGATCTTTTAAGCATTGACGTAGGCCTTGTGCTTGAGGGATGGTTTTCGGATATGGCTTTTACGCAAGGATTTGGAAATCTTAACGCCAAGAGCCAAAAGCTTATTACCGTTACGGAAAATTCTCTCTATAAGGGGATTGAACAGATGGTTGAGGGTAGGCATCTATCTGACATAGGTTTTGCTGTTCAAAGTTTTGTTGAGCCGTTTGGGTTTTCGGTCGTTCGAGATTTTGTTGGTCACGGGGTTGGTCGAGCTCTTCACGAAGAGCCTGAAGTTCCTAATTTTGGACTTCCCAAATCTGGGCCTATATTAAAAGAAGGTATGGTTTTTGCGATTGAACCTATGGTGAATATAGGTGAGGCAAGAACAAAAATTTGTGAAGATCAATGGACTGTCGTTACTTTTGATGGAAAACCATCAGCGCATTTTGAACATACGGTTGCCATCACCTCGAGTGGTCCAGAGATCTTAACGCGGTAAAAAAATATGGCTAAAGAAGATCTTATTGAAGTTGAAGGAGTTATCAAAGAGGCATTGCCCAATGCGATGTTTCAGGTTGAGCTCGAGAATGGGCATCGTGTATTAGCGCACATCGCAGGAAAGATGCGCGTTCATTTTATCCGGCTTCTCCCTGGCGATAAAGTCAAGGTAGAACTTTCGCCGTATGATCTAACAAGAGGACGTATTACGTACAGGGAAAAATAATATGAAAGTTAAATCTTCTGTCAAAAGAATTTGTAGTCATTGTAAAATTGTTAGACGTAAGAGGGTTGTTCGAGTTATTTGTACCAATCCAAAACATAAGCAAAGACAGGGATAAGCTATGCCAAGAATATTAGGTATTGATCTTCCAAAAGAAAAACGAATTGAAGCTGCGCTTCCGTATCTTTACGGTATTGGCCGTAAGAATGGTTTAAAAATTTTAGAACAAGCTCAGGTGGACAAGAATAAGCGCGCTAAAGACCTTACCGAAGAGGAAGTCTCAAAGATCACGGCGATCATTCAACGAGAATATCGCACGGAAGGTGATTTACGCCGTGAGGTTACGCAGAATATTAAGCGTCTTATTGATATTGGTTCTTATCGAGGGATGCGACATAAAAAAGGCCTTCCTGCTCGTGGTCAGCGCACGAAAACCAATGCGAGAACACGTAAAGGAAAAAAGAAGAATTTGATGGCTGCGCCGATGAAGCAACCAGCTAAGGAGAGCAAATGACAGATCAACCTCAACAGCCGATTGCCAAAGACACTAAGCTAAAGGCAAAGAAAAAAGTTCTTCGTGGCGTTACCAACGGAGAGATTCATATTCAGGCAAGCTTTAACAATACCATTGTATCTGTTACAGATACACAGGGACGTGTGATTGTCTGGTCCAGTCCTGGACATATGGGATTTAAAGGGTCAAAGAAATCAACACCTTTCGCGGCTCAAATTACAGCAAGTGATGCAGCAAAAAGGGCAAAAGAGTTAGGATTAGAGACCGTGGATGTTTATGTTAAGGGTCCAGGAGCTGGTCGTGAATCAGCGATCCGTGCTGTTTCGGCGGCTGGTTTGAAAGTTATGTCGATTCGTGACGTAACACCTGTTCCTCATAATGGTTGTCGCCCACGTAAAAAGCGAAGAGTTTAAGGTAAAGGGAGAAATTCATGGCGAAAGATCTTCAAGCAAATTGTCGCAAATGTCGACGAGAAGGCCAAAAGCTTTTTTTAAAAGGAGCGCGTTGCTATACGCATAAATGTTCTGTGTCAAGACGCGAATACGCTCCTGGTCAGCATGGCGCAAAAAGGGTTAAGCTTTCAAACTTTGGTCTTCAATTAAGAGAAAAGCAAAAATTAAAGAGAATTTACGGTGTGCTTGAGAAGCAGTTCCGTAATTACTTTTCTAAATCGGCAAGTTCTAAGGGTGTTACGGGTCATACCTTGCTTCAATTTCTCGAGAGACGGCTCGATAATGTTATTTATCAAATGGGTTTTGCTTCGTCACGAGGGCAAGGGCGTCAGCTTGTTAGCCACGGACATGTCTGGGTTAACGGGCGTCGTGTTAATATCGCTTCTTTTTTAGTTAAAAAAGATGATGAAATCCAAATGCGTTTTGTGAAAAAGGGCGAGAAACTTGTTAAAGAAAATATTGAAGCAGCAAAATCACGCACTGTTCCAAGCTGGCTCATCGTTGATGCTGGTCAATACAAGGCTAAGGTCACACGCTTGCCAGCTCGTGAAGATATACAGGCTCCGGTCAACGAGCAGCTTATCGTTGAACTTTATTCTCGATAGTGAGAAATATTTGAATATTCATTAACGGCAGGAGGAATACACATGGGTGTTAAGTGGAGAGATTTTCAGATGCCAAAGCGACTCGAGTGCGAAGAGTCGACGTATACGCAGACATACGGTAAATTCATTGCCGAGCCTTTCGAGAGAGGGTATGGAGTCACCTTAGGGAATTCTTTGCGGAGGATTATCCTTTCATCTTTAGAGGGAAGCGCTGTGACTGCAATGCGCATAGAAGGCGTTCAGCATGAATTTTCAACCATACCGGGCGTTATGGAGTCTGTAACGGATATTATTTTAAACGTTAAACAGCTTATTTTACGTTCCCATTCTAAGGTCGCTAAGACTGTTTATATTAAAGTTGACAAAAAAGGAGAGGTTCGCGCTAAGGATATTATTTGTGATGAAACCGTAGAAGTCCTTAATCCTGACTTGCTTATCGCGACGCTTACACAGGATATTAAATTTCACGTTGAGTTTGAGGTCGCTCGCGGACGCGGATATGTTCCTGCGGAAGCAAATAAAAAAGAGGGTGTTCCGGTTCACACCATCGCTGTTGATTCTGTCTTTACGCCTGTCATCAAAGTTAATTTTTCTGTCGAAAATACACGCGTTGGTCAACAGACCGATTACGATAAATTGGTTCTTGAAATTTGGACAAATGGTGGCGTTAACCCTAAAGAAGCGCTTTTGTATGGGGCAAATATCTTACAGCGCCATTTAGACGTCTTTGTAAGCTATGGCCAACTTCCCGAGGAAGAAGAAGAGGAAGAAGAAGTTTCCTTAGAGGAAAAAGCTCTTTATGAAAAGCTTCGTTTGCCAATTTCTGAACTTGAACTTTCAGTTCGAAGCTCAAATTGTTTACGCGAGTCAAATATCAAGACGATCTCCGATCTTGTGCGCAAGACAGAAGCTGAGCTCTTAGGTTTTAGAAACTTCGGTAAGAAATCATTGACAGAGATTGGTGATATTTTGAAAGCCATGGGTCTTGATTTGGGTATGAAAATTGATTTGAAAAAACTTCGACAAAAGGAATAATACGAGGCCTCTATGAGACATGGAAAAGCTGGAAAACGATTTGGAAGAAAATCAAGTTGGCGCAAAGCAACGGTTCGCGATATCGCTAAGGCCGCTTTGATTTGGCAACGAATACGGACTACAGAGTCTCGCGCGAAAGAGGCACGTAAACTTGTTGAAAGACTTGTTACATTAGGCAAAAAAGGAACGCTTGCCGCTAAACGAAGGGCTTTTGCGGTTCTTTGTGATCACAAAATCGTTAGCAACCTTTTTGATGAGATTGCGCCGCGATTTAAGAGTCGTGCGGGAGGCTATACGCGTATTATTCCTCTTGGGGAGAATCGTAAAGGGGACAATGCGCGCCTTGTTTTTCTTGAGCTAACAGAAAAGGGAGTCAAGCAGCCAGCCAAGGGTTCTGCGGCTGAGAAAGCTTCTCTTAAAGATAAAGAAGGGGCGACATCTGTTACCAAGGAAACTACTAAGGATGAGGCCAAAGAAGTTCATGCCGTCGATGTCAAAAAAAAGGAAGCCTCCAAGAGAGAAGATAAAAAAGCAGTAAAGATCGGCGATAAAGTTTCAAAGATGGCTTCGGGTGGGATACGAAAAATATTTCGAAGCAAGAAACCTGAATAACCCCGGAGGTTTTTGATGCCTGTTTCTTTAAGGGCGAGAAATGTTATTGCTTCCTCGACGCTAGCGATCACTGCACGGGCTAAAGAATTAAAGGCACAAGGTCATGACGTCGTAAGCTTTGCTGCTGGTGAGCCTGATTTCGACACACCTGATTTTATTAAAAAAGCAGCTATTGAAGCTATTCAAAAAGGCTTAACCAAATATACTCCCAGTAGCGGTACCATCGAGCTTCGGGAAGCCATCGCAAAAAAATTCCTCAAAGATAATCATCTTTCTTATCAAGCCAAAGATCAAATTGTTGTTTCCTGCGGGGCTAAGCATTGTTTGTATAATCTTATGCAGGCTTTAGTGGATCCCGGGGATGAAGTCTTGATCCCTGCGCCTTATTGGGTTAGCTATCCTGAAATGGTTAAGCTTGCGGGTGCTACGCCCAAATATCTTTTTACAACACAAGAGACTTCTTTTAAAATCACGGCCCGTCAGCTCGAAGAAAACATCTCTCCGAACACTAAGATCCTTATTCTTAATTCTCCATCAAACCCCACCGGAACTGTTTATGCGCGCAAAGAGCTTGAGGCGATCGCTGAGATTTGTGTTAAGCGTAATATTGTTGTTATTAGCGATGAAATCTATGAGAAGCTCTGCTATACCAAAGAGCCATTCACATCGATTGGATCCCTCAACAAAGACATTTATAATTTAACGGTGACTGTTAATGGAGTCTCAAAATCTTATGCGATGACAGGATGGCGCATGGGGTATTTTGGCGCTTCAAAAGAGATCGCTCAAAATGTTGGGAAGATCCAGGATCATTCGACATCGAACCCGTCGTCTATTAGTCAGGCCGCGGCCTTGGCTGCGCTGAGTGCCGACGAGAGTACGTTGACGGAAATGAAGAACGAATTTCAAAAGAGACGAGATTTTATTATTAAATGTTTAGACAGCATTCCTGAAATTAGCTATATTTATCCTGAAGGTGCTTTTTATGTTTTTTGTGATATTAGCAAGCTGGGGCTTGATTCTGATACGATCGCAAAACAAGTTTTAAATGAAAAAGATGTGGCATGCATCCCAGGTTCAGGATTCGGCGCTGATCAATATATCCGGTTAAGTTTTGCTACTTCGATCGAGCGTATTAAAGAGGGGACAAGTCGTTTAGCAGACTGGTTTAAAAAGAATCGCAAAGGAGCCTTATGACAAAGCCAGTTGATATTCGAGATCTGCTTATTTTAGCCAGCGAGCATAACGCTTCTGATTTGCATTTGACCGACGAAACGCCCCCTGTCTTGCGCATCAACGGAAACCTTGTTCTTCTTAAGCATGATCCTCTTGATCGCGAAACACTCAAGAAGATGATTTATGGGCTTTTAACAGATGATCAAAAGGAGCAATTTGAGAAAAATCTTGAGCTTGATTTCTCGATCGCACTTCCTGGGCTTGACCGTTTTCGCGCGAATGTGCACATGCAACGAGGGTCTGTGGAGATCGCTCTTCGCCGTATTCCTTTGTTTCTTCCTTCTCTTGAAGAGCTTGGGCTTCCAGATGTTGTGAGGGAATTTGCCTTGCGTAAAGATGGCCTTGTTCTTGTGACGGGTCCAACAGGAACAGGAAAGACAACGACATTATCCGCAATGCTTGATTTGATCAATAAGCAGAAAACAGATCTTGTCATCTGCATCGAAGATCCTATTGAGTATATTCATTATAATAAAAAGTCTATTATCAAGCAGCGTGAAGTTTTTAGCGATACGCATTCGTTCGCCGAAGCCTTGAAACGTTGTTTACGTCAAGACCCCGATGTCATCGTCGTCGGTGAAATGAGAGACCTTGAGACGATCTCGACAGCGCTGACCGCCGCAGAAACAGGACATTTGGTTTTGGCCACTCTTCATACACCCGATGCCCCTCAAACAATCGAACGCATCATCGATGTTTTTCCTTCCCATCAACAAGAACAAGTCAAGATCCAGCTTTCGTCTTGTCTGGCGGGTGTTGTTTCGCAGCGCTTGCTTCCGCGTAAGGATGGAACAGGGCGCGTTCTGGCGGCAGAGGTTATGGTGGCCACGGCCGGTATTCGACATTTGATTCGAGAGCAGGCCATTGAGCAAATTCCAACGGCCATCCAGACAGGCCATCGCTTTGGGATGAAAACGATGGACAAATGCCTCCAGGAATTATATCAGTCCGGCATTATTTCCTTTGAAGAAGCTCTAAGCCACGCAAAGAATTCCGAAGAATTTCAAAAATTAGCCCAATAAAGGAACAGAAGATGAGTTATAAAATAACATTACTTCCTGGTGATGGTATCGGGCCAGAGGTGTCTTTAGCCATGAAGCAATGCCTTGATGCGACGGGTGTTGCCATTGATTGGGAAGAAGAGATCGTCGGAGAGCACGCCATTAAAAAATATGGGACGCCTCTTCCTGCCCAAGCCGTTGCCTCTGTTCGTCGAAATAAAGTTGCGATCAAGGGGCCTATTGTTACGCCCGTCGGAAAAGGTTTCCGCTCTGTGAATGTTCAGCTTCGGCAAGAGCTGGATCTGTTTGCCTGTGTGCGTCCAGCAAAGTATATTGAAGGAACATCGTGCAAACATAAGGGATTGGATTTAGTTATTTTTCGTGAAAATACCGAAGATCTGTATGCAGGTATTGAATTTGAAAAGGGAAGTCAAGATGCTCTTTCTTTGATCAAGACTATCAATACTTTGCAACCCAAGAAAATCCGTGATGACTCTGCGATCTCTATAAAACCTATTTCTGTTTATGCTTCAACGCGTATTATTCGTTTTGCTTTTGAGTATGCTGTAACGCACAATCGCAAGAAGGTTACTTTAGTGCATAAAGCCAACATTATGAAGTTTACGGATGGACTTTTTTTACAAATAGGACGTGAGATCGCCAAAGAGTATGAAGGACGTGTCAGCTTTGAGGATACGATCGTTGACAATATGTGTATGCAGCTTGTTCAAAGACCAGCCAATTATGATGTCTTGGTGTTGCCAAATTTATATGGGGATATTATTTCTGATCTTTGCGCTGGGCTTATGGGTGGTTTAGGCATAGCCCCTGGAGCCAATATTGGCGAGGGGATCGCCCTCTTTGAACCTGTTCATGGTTCTGCGCCAAAATATACAGGAAAAAATAAAGTCAACCCAACGGCAACGATTCTTTCAGGCGTTTTGATGCTTGAGTATTTAGGGGAGCACAAAGCCGCTCAAAAACTTGAGAAGGCTGTTTATCAGGTGATCAAAGAAGGCAAGTTTGTTACCTACGATTTAAAGGCAAATCGAGACGATCCTACCGCTGTTGGAACAAAAGAAATGGCTCAAGCCATTTGTGAAAAGCTAAAAGATTTCTAAAACTTCCTGTTGTTTTCTTGCGCCTGTTCTGTTGTTTTGATCCATGATCCTAACGTTATTAAAATTGTTATGAAATGTCACCTCATAGATCTAGGTCTCGTTGATTTCCTCTGTGCCTATCATTTCCAAAAAGAGATTATTCAAAAGGTTCTTCAGGATAGAAACAGCCGGTTGCTTTTCTGCGAACATCCTGCCGTGTTTACCATGGGGCGCATTGCCGACGAGAAGTTCCTTCTTGCTGATCGAAAAGACCTTTCTTGGCGAAAGATAGATGTCCTTCGCATTGATCGAGGAGGAGAGGTGACTTTTCATGGCCCAGGGCAAATAGTGATTTATCCTATTTTTAATTTGGAACACTCCGCCAAGGACTTAAAAATATTTTTACAAAAACTCGAAGAGGTCCTTATTGATTTATTGAAATATTTTGGTATAGTGGCTAATAGACAAAAGGGCTATACAGGTGTCTGGGTCAACGAAAAAAAGATTGCTTCCATAGGTATTGGGGTGAAAAAGTGGATCAGTTACCACGGTATAGGTTTAAACGTGAATACGGATTTAAGTTTTTTTTCCATGATTAAACCTTGTGGCCTTGATGTTGCCATGACCTCTATGGCGCAGGAGCTAGGGCAGGCTATTGACCAAGGTCAAGTTAAAGAAAAGCTTATTGAGTCGTTTATTAAAGAATTTAAACTCGAAATCTTAAATTAAATGATCACCTCTGACATTAAAGTTCCTTTTTTAGGAGACGGCATCGACAAGGTGACCGTTTGCTCGTGGCACCGCAAGCCTGGTGACGACATTGCTCAAGGAGAAGATGTTGTTGAAGTTGAAGCCGATAAGGCAGTTTTTAATATTCCTTGCGAGGGCAGGGGCCGTTTAAAGAAAATATTGATTCGTGAAGGACAAGAAGCCCTTATAGGTCAATCCATAGCTATTGTTGAGAACATATGAACGAAAACCCTCGCATCCTTTTAATGCATATTACAAAAACCTCTGGACATCATCGTGCGACGCTGGCCATTGAAAGCGCTCTGAGGATCCTCCATCCTCAAATAGAAACCATGAATATTAATGGCTTGGCCTATGCTTATCCTCTTTTGGAGAAGATCGCGAATGGTGTTTATATGAATATCATTAAGCGAAAACCTAAGATTTGGGAATATCTTTATGATAATCCTAAGGTTATTAAAAATACGAGCACGGTGAAAAAGATTTTTAGCAACTCTCGCCATGGTAAGCTCGCTAAGCTTTTTCGTAAATTTAATCCGACGGCGGTTGTTTGTTCCCAGGCGTTTCCTTGTGGGATGGTTGGTGATTTTAAGAAAAGGTATAATTATCCTGTAAAATTAATTGGCGTCTTGACTGATTTTGCTCCGCATCATTATTGGGTTCATGATGCGGTAGATTTTTATATTGTTCCTACCGAAGAGGCAGCGAATCGTTTAGTTAAGGAAGGGATCAAGCGCGAGCGTATTAAGCTTTACGGCATTCCTGTCGATCCTAAGTTTACCATTTCAGTTGATCGCGAAAGAGTAGCTAGAGGACTAGGGCTCAAGCTAGACATTCCGATCATCCTTGTCATGGGTGGCGGCCAGGGTCTGGGGCCTATTAAGATCATCGTTAAGGCTTTAGCGCGTCTTAGCAATGATTTTCAGCTTGTTGTTCTCGCCGGTACAAATAAAAAGATTTTACGCAGTGTTAAAAAGATCAAATTTCCTCACGGTCAAAAGATTGTTATTCTTCCTCATGTTGAAAATGTTCATGAGCTTATGGGGATTGCAAGTTTTGTTGTGACCAAACCTGGCGGCATGACCACCGCGGAGTCTCTGGTTAAGGGCTTACCGATGGTGACCGTTAATCCTATTCCAGGTCAGGAAGCAAGAAATACTGAACTTCTTTTGGAAAAAGGCATTGCTCTCAAGGTCGATGATCTAGAGGCTATCGGAAGTCAGATCAAGGGTTTGCTTGAATCGCCTGAACGATTAATGGCGATGCGCCGGGCAGCCAAGAGTTATGGTCGTCCTCAAGCTGCTATGGACATTGCAAGGTTAGCGCTAGAATAAATGATCCAATACTATTTTTATAAAATAGGGCAATTTTTTGTCGAGCATCTTCCGCTGTCGCTTAGCTATAAGTTAGCAGCGTTTATTTCCGATATTCATTATTATCTTTCGTTTCGCGATCGACGAAGCGTTAAAAACAATTTGAAGGTTATCTTACCATCTTCAAAAGATATTCCGCGTTTATCAAGAGAGGTTTTTCGTAATTTTGCAAGATACCTTGTTGACTTCTTTTACGTTCCTGGGAAGCTTAGCGATGCGTATATTCGTGAACATGTAACGATCAAGAACTTGCATTATTTACCCGAAGTCTTAAAAAAAGGAAAAGGGGGTATTCTCCTCACGGCGCATATTGGCAATTGGGAGCTGGGAGGCTTTATTATTAGCCGCTTAGGGTATCCGTTGATCGCCGTTGCCTTGCCTCATAAAGAGAGATCGATCAATAATCTTTTTAATAGCCAGCGTCAATCTCAAGGGATCAGCATTGTTCCTAACAATGTGGCGATTCGTGAATGCATTAAAGGACTAAAGAATAATCGCATGATCGCGCTTTTGGGTGATCGGGATTTTAACGCCACCGGAGAAATGATGGATTTTTTAGGGAAGAAGGCGAGAATGCCCAAAGGGCCGGCCGCCTTTTCTTTGAAAACAGGAGCGGCGATCATTCCTGCTTTTTTGACACGAAACGGCAAAGATTGCTTTACCTTGACCCTTGAAGAGCCTATTTTCCCGCCAGAGGATCTTGAGGATCGTCACGCCTTAAAAGAGATGATGAAAAAATATATTAAAATTATTGAAGAAACGATTCACCGCTATCCTACGCAGTGGTATATGTTTCAGAGGTTCTGGCTCTAATGAAAGTTTGTATCATCATTCCTGTTTATAACGAGGCGCGCATGATCGGTAAGATTGTTGAAGAGATCAAAGCTCGTTCGTGGGACGTGATCGTTGTTAATGATGGATCAACCGATCTTTCTGGAGGCATTGCTAAAGAAAAGGGAGCTTTTGTTATCGACCATCGCGAGAAACAGGGCAAGGGTGTTTCCTTGCGTGATGGATTTTCCTGCGCGCTAAGCCAAGGGTTTGATGGCGTTATTGCTATGGATGGAGATGGCCAACATCATATTGATGATATTGAGAGCTTTATGGTGAAAGCTCGGCAATATCCAGATTCAATTATTAGCGGTAACCGCATGCTTGATTGTAAGCATATGCCCTTGATCCGTCGTTTTGTTAATCGCATGATGTCGCTGATGATTTCCTCAATTTGTCATCAGTCCATTCCAGATTCTCAATGTGGTTTTCGTTTTATTAGCGCGTCTATTCTTAGATCGATCGTATTAACTTCTTCTAATTTTGAAATTGAAACAGAAATCTTTATTAAGGCCAGCCGTAAAGGTTTTAAGATTCATTCTATTCCCGTTCAAACGATTTATCGTGATGAATTGAGCAAAATAAATCCTTTTGTTGATACGTTTCGTTTTTTTAGATACATCCTCAAGGAGCTCATAGGATCACGCTCAAGCACGTAAGGCGCTCAACCCCGTATGGAAGATAGGATTTTTCGATACTCACTCATCATTTCCCTTGTTATTCATATCCTAGCTTTATGGAAATTGTCTTATTCCAATCTTCATTTTAAGGTCAAAACGGTTAAGAAGATCGAAGTTATCTATCCTACGTTTGCCCTTCAGAAGAAGATCGACCCTCCTGCTGTCCCTGTGCAGAAGGGAATGAAGGTGGACCTTCGTCAGCAAGTCAAAGCGGCACAGGAGCAAAAGAATATTTCCTCCTTCATGAAAGATCTTTCTAAAATGAAAGATGAGTTCATTCAGCAAGCCCAGAAGCCGAAGATCGCTGAGCATAAGAAACACAAGCGAAGGGTGAGCGTTCCTGCTGTGGAAATGCGTGAGATTAAAAATCCTCAGTATATTCAATATTATCAAGTTGTGCGAAGCCGTATTAAAGATCGTGCGTATGCCAACTATGGAAAATTCGATGCGGGCGAGGTTTATTTAACCTTTATCCTGGATGCAAAGGGTTCTCTTAAAAGAATTAAGGTCATAGAGGAGCGTACGCGCGCCAATCAATATTTGCGTCAAATTAGCATGCGCAGCGTTGAAGAATCGAGTCCTTTTCCGCCTTTTCCTGATGAGCTTCATTATCCTGAACTCTCTTTCAATGTCGTTATTTCCTACGAAGTTGAATAGATGTTAGCCTTGAGGTTTTGTTGACAGAAAAGACAAGCAATGTTATCCTACAGACTATGGAAGATGATCTAAAAACACCAAAAGAAGACATTTCTTCTTACGAGATTGATTTTCTAGGCTATATTGCGAGCCTTGCCTTTCAGGCCATGGTTTTTTTAGGTGAAATCCCTAGCCCTGTGAATCAAAAGATCGAGAAAAATATTCCTCAGGCAAAACTTTTGATCGATACCCTTGTTGTTTTACGTGAAAAGACAAAAGGTAATTTGAATGAGCAGGAAAGCCGGATGATGGAGACATCCATCTATGAGCTTCAGATCAAGTATGTTGAGCAGGTGCCTGGAGCGAAGAAAAGCGCATAGAGATCTTAAGTATGGGTTGCAAGAATTTCTCAGTCATAAATGACCGCAGCTAAAGTTTAACGTAAAGCATGTGCTTATTAAAAGGGAGGTTGGCGTGAAAAAGGTTTTAGTGATCCATGGTCCTAATCTTGATCTTCTTGGCAGTCGTGAGCCAAATGTTTATGGGAAAATGACGCTGACAGAAATTGATCGCACCCTTTTAGAATTAGCGAAAGACAACAGCATCGATCTTGAAATACTTCAAACGAACCACGAAGGAGAGATCGTTGATGCGATCGGTAAGGCCTCGGCAGATCATTTTGAGGCTATTTTGATCAATCCAGCGGCGTATACCCATACAAGCGTTGCCATCCGGGATGCTGTCGCGGCGATTGACTTGCCGACCGTTGAAGTCCATTTGTCCAATATCTATGGGAGAGAAGAGTTTCGTCAGACATCACTGATCTCTGCGGTTTGCAAGGGGCAGGTCTCTGGTTTCGGTCCTTATAGTTATGTTCTTGGCCTTCAAGCCATATTAAATATTATAAAGAAGTGAACATTCCGCTTCAAAATCTTCTTCATGCTCTTAAAGAGCATCTTATCGACGCCTTTCTTGTTACCAAAGACGAGAATATTTTCTACCTAACGGGATATCCAAGTCAAGAATCTTGGCTTTTGGTTTGTAAAAAACGAGTTTTTTTATTGACCGATGGCCGCCATAGCTTGGAGGCTAAGCGTTTTTTGAAGGATGTTGAAGTCCTTGAGTGCAAGAAGCCGATCTTTGAAGAGTTAGCGCAGATAGCCGTTCATCAAAAAGTTCGCGCCTTAGGATTTGATGAGCGATATATAACAGTTTCATCGTTTAAAAGACTAAAACAGGCTTTGAGGGGAACAGTCAAGCTTTTGGGCCGCTGTAGCGTTATCGAAGAGATCAGGTCTGTCAAAAGCTGTAAAGAGCTTGCTAAAATTAAGAAGGCTCTTGATTTTCATCGCCAATGCCTTGTTTATTTAAAGCAAATAATCCAGCCCAGGAGAAGCGAAAGCCAGGTTTTTGAAAAGCTTGAGCACTATGTCCGGGTGCATCATCATCAATTTTCTTTTCCAACCATTATTGCT
>Ga0172381_10004669_pt1 | contig 14101 bp, 18 predicted proteins | sample Leawel6488metaG_FD_119754 | JGI IMG/M metagenome (GOLD analysis project Ga0172381, IMG submission 119754) | Leachate microbial communities from a municipal landfill in Southern Ontario, Canada - Leachate well 64-88 metaG | ecosystem: Engineered > Solid waste > Landfill > Unclassified | place... | reverse complement strand
CGCCCTACCGTATGCAATGCGCTGGACACTCTACTGGTCCATCAGGATATCGCCGAAAGATATCTGCCCGAAGCAATACAAGAGTTGAGCAAAGCCTCAGTAGAAATACGCTGCGACGAAAAATCGATGGAAATACTAAAAAAGAGCTGCCCTGACGCTAAACTGATTTCTGCTTTAGATGAAGATTGGGGCAAAGAATTTCTGGCTCTGATTATAGCTATTAAAGTGGTATCGTCTCTTAATGAAGCCCTTGAGCATATAGATAAATACGGCTCCGGGCATTCGGAGGCTATTGTCAGCGAAAATTATGATGCAGTAATGCGCTTCCTCAATGAAGTGGATGCCGCCTGCGTTTATGCCAACGCCAGCACCCGCTTTACCGATGGCAGCCAATTCGGTATGGGTGCCGAGCTGGGTATCAGTACACAGAAAATGCATGCCAGAGGCCCCATCGGTTTGAAAGAACTTACCTCATATAAATGGATAATTTTCGGCAACGGACAGATACGGGGGTAAGGTTTTTGGGTAATGAACCTCCCTAAAAATAGCAACCGAAAATCAAATGCGCAGAATCTGCGGAAAAGCATGACCAAAGAAGAGCGCCATCTCTGGTATGACTTTCTGAAAACTTATGCTGTACAATTCAACCACCAAAAAGTCATCGGTAACTATATCGTCGATTTTTATTGCGATAAGGCAAAACTGGTAATCGAAATAGACGGTTCGCAACATTATGAAGATAATTAAATAATTTACGACAAAGACCGTACAGAATATCTGAACAGCCTCGGCTTAAAGGTGCTAAGGTTTACCAATATCGACATAAATAAAAACTTCAACGGCGTATGTGAAACAATCGATATGGTTGTAAGAGAACGATTGCGTTAACCCTCATCCATCATTTCCGATTCATCGGAACTGTCACCTTATCTCAAGGGAAGGTAATTTATAGCCTTATTATCCGGTCGATAGTTTCCTGCTGAATTTCAAATAGCTGCCTGATACCCTTATCCGCCAGTGACAAAACCGAATCGAAGCTGGATTTGGAATAAGGCTTACCTTCAGCAGTACCCTGCACTTCTACAAAATCTCCTTTGCTGGTCATGACTACATTGAAATCTGCCTGCGCTTTACTGTCTTCGTCATAGCACAGGTCAAGTAAAATATTATTGTTTACAATACCGACACTGATAGCGGCAACTCCGCATTTTAGCGGTATAGAGGAAATAATACCCATGTTTGCCAGCGTATTCATAGCCTGATATAACGCCACATAAGCACCCGTGATTGCCGCCGTACGGGTACCACCATCTGCCTGCAATACATCGCAGTCCACATAAAGAGACCTCTCACCTAGCTCCGACAATTCGGCAATACCGCGCAAAGAACGACCGATTAGCCGCTGTATTTCCTGACTTCTGCCTGAAATCCTTCCGGCGGATGCCTCTCGTTGTGTACGGGTGTTGGTAGAACGCGGCAACATAGCATACTCAGCCGTTATCCAACCGGTTCCGCTGCCCTTTAAAAAACCGGGCACTTTTTCCTCAACACTGACAGCGCAAATAACTTTGGTTTTCCCCATCTCGATTAGGACCGAGCCTTCCGCAAAGCTCTGGTATCCCAGCGTCATTCTGACCGACCTCAATTCATCATATCCGCGCCCGTCAATCCTTTTTATCATTAAATACTTTTCCTCTCTGTCCTATATTATTTCAATCTTTAGAAGTATAACATTGATAAGTTATTGCGGCAATCGATAAGTAAACGTCATTGCTCTTCTCCTGCAGCCTCGATTTTATGAGATAGCCTCTTCCCCAAAACTAAGGCTGTAAAATATTGCTATCGATTAATTAAATACTGTAGAATTCATCAGAATCCGGCGATAAAAAAGGATGGTACAAAGTATGCTGACCGAAATAGCCCTGATAATCGTTTTCTATTTCTTTGGTGCATTCCCTCATCTCTATCTGCTGTGCAAATTGCATAAACTTGACACAAGCGGCGACCTTCATATGAATCTCTGGCAGGGTGCGGGGCCTTTCTGGGGTATAACAGGAGTGCTTTTTGACGTTTTTAAGGGAATAGCGACCATCCTGATTTGTTATGCTATCGGGCTGGATTTATGGGTTACGGTTGCCTGCGGATTAGCTACGGTAACCGGTCAGATGTGGCCTGTTTTTTCCGGATTCGATGGGGAAAAAGGAAACACGGTCGGACTGGGTATGTCTATTACGCTGGCATACCTGCCGACTTTAATTGCACTTATTCCGGCTTTAATCGGGCTGATATCAAAGCTGGTAAAACTACTAAGATTGAAAGGTCAATCTACGCGTACCCGTTTCACTAAAGGAGCAGGAACTTCCGACGCACTGCCTATAGGAGTAGCATTAGCCTTTTTTATTCTGCCTATTGCCGCCTATTTTCTGGGAAAACCGATTGAAATAGTGGTAGGATTTATCATATTGTTCGTAATCATTATGATTAGACGTCTCACGCAGGGTCTGACAGAGGATATTAAAGCTAAACGTAAAATGGGGGAGGTTCTTTTTAACCGTCTTCTTTTGGACCGCAGTATAAAGTAGCACGGAGGGGAATATGTCTTCTTCTATCGAGTTTGTCGAATATGTCTGTTCGCAGATAAGCGGAGCCGGCAATGCCTCCTATATAAAGATGTTCGGGGAATACGGAATATACATAAACGGGAAGATAATCGGTTTAATTTGCGATGACCGGTTTTTCCTAAAGATTACAGAGGCGGGACGCTCACAGCTTCGCGAAATCACAGAAGCCCCGGCATACCCGGGCTCGAAACCGTTTTTCCTTATCGAAGACCTGGAAGACCGTGATTATCTAACAGTCCTGATTTCCGCTACCTATAATGAGTTGCCGGAGCCTAAACCCAAAAAGAAACCTTCGAAACATAAGGCGAGGAAAAAGCTTAACTGAATAGATGCGGATAGATTTCAAATCCAATTACTCGCCTGCTATTTTTTGATAACATTCCCAACAATAGATGGTATAAGCGCCGGGGTCATTACCACCGTAAGCGAAATGCTGGTAAAGTTTCCAACCTCCCAAAGCCGATTTATCCTGCATTTCACGTATCAATTTTTTATTGCATCTGATATAAGAGTGATTATGAGACTGGCGGCAACATTCGCACTTGCCTCCAGCCCTTTCCCATACCGTCTCAAGCACTTGCGTTAACATGCGCTCACCTCTTAACAAATGCTATGTCGTAATTGCGATTTTGTCAATACCCCAACTTGTTATATCTACTAGAATATTTACGTGTTTAGAGTATAATATAATACCAAATAGAGACATTCCAGCGCACTTAATGATTTCGATAATAACCCTGTTAATTGTCTTTTTGTTGATCGCCGTCCGACAGGTCGGTAATGTAAGACTGCAAATATGGCAAATAATGCTTGGCGGCGCTATTGCAGTATTGATTAGCCTACAGATTTCACCTATAGACGCCCTTAAATCAATCAATATAGATATTATGCTCTTCCTGTTCGGTGTTTTTACAATCGGGCAGGCAATGGAAGAAAGCGGTTATCTTTCAAACCTTTCGTATAAACTGTTTAAGCACGCTAAAAACCTTGATACCCTGGTCATATTCATTCTTTTCGGCATCGGAATACTCTCGGCAATTCTGATGAACGATACCCTGGCAATCATCGGAACGGGTGTGGTCCTATCGCTAGCCAAAACCTCTTCTACAAAACCGAAGATACTATTGCTGGCTCTGGCTTTTGCCGTTACCATAGGCAGTGTTATGAGCCCCATCGGCAATCCACAAAACCTGTTGATTGCCTTAAACGGAAATATAGCAAACCCGTTCGTAAACTTCCTAAAGTATCTGGCAATCCCGACCCTGATTAACCTTTTTATCGCATACCTGATGCTAAAACTATTCTACCGCAAACATTTTAACGGCAGCAGTTTCATTCACTCTCCGGAACCCATTAAAGACAAAAAATTATTCGCAATAACTCAAATCTCGCTCTTGCTGCTGGTCCTGCTGATATTAGCAAAGATTGTAATCGTACTTGCCGGATGGAATGTAGATTTCAAACTGACCTATATCGCCCTGATTGCCGCGCTGCCTGTCTTCTGCTACCTGCCGAAGAAGCCGGGAATTATAAAAAGGATAGACTGGACAACTTTGGTGTTTTTCGCCGCCATGTTTGTTCTGATGCAGAGCGTCTGGAATTCAGAAGTTATTCAATCCGCTATGGCAAATGCACATATCGATATAACTTCAACCGGAGTAATTTTTGCAGGCAGCGTAATGCTTAGCCAGATACTTTCCAATGTTCCGCTGGTCGCTCTTTACCTGCCGATGTTGACACACCTGGGAGTAACCACGCCCGGTCTGATGGCACTGGCTACGGGTAGTACCATCGCCGGAAACCTGACTATACTGGGAGCCGCCAGCAATGTGATTATAATACAGAATGCCGAAAAAAAGGGTGGAGTAACAATAACTTTCCGGGAGTTTACCAGTATCGGAATCCCGCTGACGATAATTAACGTTCTGGTTTACTGGGCATACCTTGAATTGATTATGTAGTGTTTTTAATGCCTGACTTGCTTATACCCGAATTTTCCGACCATGCTTATTCCAACTCCGAAAGATATTCCTTTAGCCATAAAAGAGCCGCATCAGCCGCAGCTCTTCTGTTCTGTTCCCTGTCGCCGTTCAAGTTAAGCCTGCGGTTGAAGGTGCCGTCTTTGTGAGATAAGCCGATATAAAAAAGACCGACCGGTTTTTTATCGGTAGCGCCGCCCGGACCGGCAATGCCGGTGTCCGACAAACAGATATCAACACTTAGAACCTTTCTACCACCGAATGCCATCTCCTCCGCCACACGCGGACTGACAGCTCCGTGTTTTTCCAGTGTCTCTCTGCTTACGCCGACAAGATTTACCTTCGCCTGATTGCTGTAGGAAACAATAGCCCCCTTAAAATAATCCGAACTGCCGGCAATTTCCGTTATTGCAGCGGAAATCAATCCGCCGGTAGCTGATTCTACACAGCCGAGGGTGAGTTTTTTGATTCGTAATATTTCCCCGATTTCCGAGGCTGTTTTATTCATTTATATCCTTTTAAGTTATTGACATATCCAATAACTGGTGTTATTATCCAAAATCGTACGACACAAGAATATCTCAATTAACACCAATTGTAAATATATAAGGTGGTGGATATGAAAGTACTATCGATAATTTTCACAACCACAGGTGTCCTCTGTCTGATAATGGCTGTCTTTACTGCCGTGGGCATTGCACCCGCATTTATCACAGCATTCTGGGAACTAAGTGATATGATTATTACCACGGGATTCTGGTTTTTTACATCTCTTGTACTTGTAATTTCCGGAAATGCATACGGCATAGTGAGCGGGGAGCACTAGATATTGGCAAAAAAAACAACCCGCCAGATGCCCCTCGATTTGCAGAACACGGATGAATCACATGCTAAATTAGCTGTGCAGATTACTCCCGCTGCGTCTAAAAACGAAATAATAGGCATGCAGAACGATGTGTTGCGCATAAAAATCAGTGCGCCCCCTGTTAAAGGAAAGGCCAACAAAGAACTTGTAGATTACTTAAGCCATCTGCTCGGCATCAGTAAAGACAGGATTGATATCGTCAAAGGCCACACCTCAAAAAACAAGCTGGTATCTATAGACGGCTTAAGCAAGCTTTCGGTTTTAGAAAAACTCCTGTCAAATACAACCCCTTAGATTGTATCGGCACCTTTCTTAGCGGACAGACCGGCATAAAGCGGCACTATTCCCGCAGTTTTCACAGTAGTAACACTGATTGTTTCCTTCTGTATTTACACTAACCAGCTCGCCGCACTTACTGCACAATACCTCGGTTATGTTCTTCATATAACCGCATTGCAAGCAATGGTCAAACCATGTATTTTCATCTACATCTATATACACATCTCCCCCGCACTTGGGGCATTTTTTTGCTTTCCACATAACCATTTTACTACCCCCTTCCTTGATAATGGGTATTCGGCAAAGAATTAAAATACCAATCTTTCTGATTTAACACCTATATTTTAATTCCCTGCCGGATTGGTGTATGTAACCTTAGTCTCAAAAAATAGAAATCTGTAAGCGACAAATAGAGGAAATAAGTTACTGATAAAAAAATTAAAACGGTTAAAAAAGTGAGGTTTATAAGAAGAGAGTTTAACTATGCAAAAACTATTAAAAGCGGACAGCGTATAGCATCATTGGGACAAACCGCCTCGCACAGCCCGCACCAATCACATTCAACTTCATCAATGACAACAACAGTCTTATTGGCTATCATTATACCGTTTTCGTGGCACACCCCAACACAAAGACCGCATCCGTCACATTTATCTTTGTCTATTTCAGGTTTCATTGTAAACATACCATTCATCCCTCTAATAACCTTATTATATATGTCTCTTTTCACAATGTATGTGACATTTATCTCATGAATATGTTTGAGATATTATTTTTAATGCTTCTCTATCCTTGATTATAAGTTTGTGTTTATCAAAACCGATAACGCCATCATCTTCCATCGCTTTAAGTGAGCGGCTTATAACCTCTCTGGCGGTTCCTGCCATAGCCGCCATATCGCGCTGGGTCAATCTGGCGCCGGACTGTCCTTCGCGCACCGCATTCTCCAGCAGAATACCTGCCAATCTCCCGTTTACTCTCTTAAAAGATAGTTCTTCAACCAGTGTAACCAGTCGACGCGTTCTTTTTGCCAGTATATGTATTACATTAGAAGCAACAAGCGGATACTTTCTCATCAGCATTTCTATATCCCTTTTATTAATCATATAGACAACTACCCGCATCATTGCCTGTGCGCTGGTCGCATTTAAACCACCGTTGAATAGAGGGAGTTCGTTTAATGTCTCTTCGGGATGCGCAATGGAAAGAATCTGTTCTTTGCCGTCAGGGGATGTTTTGAATATTTTCACCACCCCCGAAGCCAGAAATATTAGGGATTCCGTAGCATCTCCCTCAAAGAAAAGCATCTCGTCACGTTCGTACTTTTTTTCAATGATGAGTTTGATTATCGGCTCAAGCTCTTCGGGTTTTAACCCTGCAAAGAATACCGATGTATTAACCAGTTCTGTTTTTGTTTTCATAAGTCTTTTGCTTCGGTAATATTGTCCCCAATGTTCGGGGCACCATAATAATAATGGATTTTGCGCTTAAAAACAATACTTCAGGCAATATCGACACCAATAAACCCCGGTATAAACTTTAGAAAAGGCTCTTTTCGATTTCTTTTAACCTCTCGATTCCCTTTATTTCATAAGGGCGCATTGCCAGCTCGATTATATCTACATTTGCAAACTTTTCATATATCAAATCGAGGTATCTTCTTTGTTGAGCCGCTTTAGACTTTAAAAACTCCGATTCATCATTTTTTATAACATTATTGACCACCAACTGCCCTATTTTGAAGCCGTTTCTCTCCATTTCCTTAAAAACACCTTCCAACTGCTCGAAAGCAAGTGCCTCCGGTATGGTTACAATGTTAAAACGCACTTCCTTGCGCAGAAAATCGAGGCAATCTCCTGATAATTTCTGCCAGCCCTTGATGATTTCCATAATGGAACTCTTCTGCCTTTGCCCGAATTTGAAATTGGTATAAATTCGTGGCGCCATTTTCAGGTGCTCTATCAGCATCGAGGGGGTATGTAACAGCGCTAATGTCTGCCCCAGCGGCGCCGTATCCCAAATTATGGAATCATATTTGCCGCTGAGTTTCAACTGGCGTATATAATCCACCATAAACTCATCCGCCAGCCCCGGCAGCATCGAAGACATAAATTCCTTAAATGAATCGTAATCCAAAGATACTATCGATGAAAATACCTCATAGACTTCCCTGCCGAACTTCCTGTCCCACATATCCTCCACTTCGGGAGTACCGATTTCATCTATAAATAGGGATTCCGTTACCCGGGCGGGTTTTTCGACATCCTTTATTTCGAAAATATGCGCCAGAGAAGGTGTGGCGTCAGTTGAAATAGCCAGTGTTTTCTCTCCCAGCAAGGCGTGATGCAAAGCAGTTGTTGCCGCACAGGTGGTCTTCCCGACCCCGCCTTTACCTGAGAACATATAGATACTTCCGTTATTTTCTGCCATATCCAGTCCTTTTTAATTTATATTATGATTCAATCCCAACATAGTGGGGACTCCACCATTCTACAGCTTAAAATTTGCCATCCCGGATGTAGTGCAAAGACCGAAATATCCGAGTGGAGGGGTATGAGTGGCTTTCTAATTCCCCGCCCCGGATGTTGAGTTCCGGCAATCGGGAACAAAATCCCGATTTATCGGGACTTCGTTCGTCCATCACGAAATCAGCATGACAATCCAAAAGCCGCTCGTGGTGAGCCTGTCGAACCATAGTGGCGACCATATAACAAATGTGACTTCCGCTAAAATCCTTCGACAAGCTCATCCCAAGTTTGGGACAGGTGACGAACGGAAATCATAACATCCTCACAAGGAAAGGTTTATTACTTCCCCCTGCCCGACATTCTTATCGCCAGGTTTACAAGCGTCCTTACGGGTACTCCTGTGCCACCCTTAACATTATATTTTTTATCCTTATCGGAAAAATTAGTACCGGCAATATCCATATGAGCCCAGGCAGTATCACCAACAAATTCAGAAAGGAACAATGCCGCCGTAATCGTTCCGCCGCCTTTCGAGCCGGCATTTTTAATATCGGCGACATCGCTTTTTATGTTTTCCCTGTAATCCTCGAAGAGCGGCAACTGCCAGATAGCCTCTCCCACTTCATTTCCGGATGCAATGACGTTATCCACAAGCGGCTGGTCATTTCCCAATAAACCGGTACATTGCTTCCCCAGAGCAACAACACATGCACCCGTTAAAGTAGCGACATCGACAATCGCTTTCGGCTTAGACAGGTTAATATATCCGAGCGCATCAGCAAGCACAAGCCTGCCTTCGGCATCAGTGGATATAATTTCAATTGTTTTTCCGGCCATGGCAGTTAAAATATCGCTTGGCCTGATAGCGCTACCATCGGGCATATTCTCGACTGCCGGAACAACTGATGTAACGTTAATTTTCAATTTCAACTGTGCAATACTGCCAATGGCGGCTAAAACCGCAGCCCCACCCGACATATCGGCTTTCATTTCTTCCATACCGGAGGCTGTTTTTAATGAGATGCCGCCGGTATCAAATGTAATCCCCTTACCGACCAAAGCCAAGTCGATATCATTTGATTTTCTGCCCTTGTAGGTCAACATTATCATTTTGGGGGGCTGAGTTGTTCCCATAGATACTCCGAGCAGTGCCCCCATTTTTAGTTTCTGCATATCCTCACGTTCGAGAACGTTGATTTCTAAATCATTATCCTTTGCAATTTTATTGGCCACCTCAGCCATAGCTGAAGGCGTCATATAGTTGGCAGGTTCATTAACCATATCCCTTGCCAGACAAACCCCTTCCGCAATGATACGCCCCTTAGTACTCCCCTTTTTTATAGCTGCAACACTGTCCTGTTTCGTAGATAAAAGTGTCAGTTTCTTTACTTCCGTAAAATCGTTTTCTTTTGTGTAATACTTTCTGAAGGTATAGAGGCCGAGTATTGCGCCCTCGGTAATTGCCTGTGCATAGTCCTCCCGGGAAACCTTTCTGCCATCGGCGATAGAATCTGTCGAAACTGTAATATCACTGACCTTTTTCTGTCTTAGTGTGCGGCAGCAATCAGCTACCGCTCCGCGAATAATATCCAATTTGAATTCTTCCTTTTTACCCAACCCCACTACCGCTACCCATTGAGAAGGTATTCTGCCAAGTGAGTGATAAATATTAACCTCTCCTGCTTTTCCTTTTATATCTCCCCTTTCAATGGAGCTTGTAATCACCCTGCCGAGTTTTCTGTTTAAAGCGCCCAGCCCCTTGCTCAGCTTTTTTTCGCCTTCGAACATACCCAGCACTATCGCGCCCGTTTCAATTTTAGTAATTTCTCCGCTTACTACTTTGATATCCAATTTTAACCCCTTTCTATATCTATTCTCTTACAAAGTTTTTATTTCTTTGACAATTTCATCCGGAATATTTTCGTAATCCAAAGATGTATCTACAGAATAATGCTTGCGCTTAATTTTATCAACCGATTTCCTCATTCTGAGGTACACTTTCCAGCCTGCATCCGAGTGTGTATCACCATCTTTTGCCCTTTTATCCAGCCGTTCCTTGACTACCTGCTCCGTTGCAGTCAGATATACGATTGTCAGCTTAATTCCTAACCTGTCAGCTATATCATAAAAATGTCGCCTGTGCTTTTCGGTCAGATTGGTGGCATCGACGATTACACAGTGCCCTTCTCTTAATAATCCTTCGCAGAGCAAATGAATGGCAGTGAAAAGCCGTGCGCTTTCCGGCTTGTTATGATTTGGATTCGGATTAAGAACCCGCCTCAATACATCGCTTTCAAGTATAACAAAAGGCAGACGTTTCGACAGTTTTTTGGAAAAATGTGTTTTGCCTGTACCCGGCAGCCCGCTGACAAGCACCAATACCGGATTTTTTACCGCCTCCGGTAAATTGCCCAGACTGGCATAAAGTATGTCCGCATCGGATTTATATTTTGAATTATCCACTAATAGATTATAGAGGATTTATGTGTTTATAGGCTATTGATAAGGTAATTGTCATTCTGGAGGAGGCCGCAGGCGGACGAAGAATCTCGGGGGGGGTAAATAATATTTTCCAAAATTATATTGACCTGACCTATGTAATAACAATAATAAATTCGTTCGCCATCTGTCCCAAACTTGGGATGAGCCTGTCGAAGGGTAATGTGAACGGATTTTATCGCTGACTAAATTGTTTTACTATATTCGCTACCGCTATGGTTCGACAAGCTCACCACGAGCGGTTCTTTAGTACTCAATGCTCATCCATTCTAATGTTCTACGCCAAATTATAAAAATATCTAAAGGATTTATTCTACCGTACTAGCACTTCTTAACAGGTATTCCCAGGTATTTTGCCGTAAGCTCCATAGCGCAGAAGTCGCCGCACATACTGCATGCCTTGCCGAAGGTGGTATGCTGCGCATGTACCTCCCTGTGATGTTTCGGGTCTAACGACAAACGGGCTTGTTCATCCCAATCGAGGTTCTTGCGCGCCAGCGACATCTTCCTGTCCCAATCCATCGCTCCCTTGACGCCCTTGGCAATATCTCCGGCATGCGCCGCAATGCGTGAGGCAATAATGCCCTGCCTGACGTCTTCCATATCCGGCAACGACAGGTGTTCCGCCGGTGTAACATAGCACAAAAAATCGGTTCCGGCAGCAGCGGCAATCGCTCCGCCGATAGCCCCGGTAATATGGTCGTAGCCGGCTGCCACATCAGTTACCAGAGGCCCTAAAACGTAAAACGGGGCGTCTTCACAGATGGACTTCTGCAATCTTACATTGGCTTCGATTTGATTCAGGGGAAGGTGCCCCGGCCCTTCCACCATTACCTGTACTCCGGCTTCACGCGACCTTTTTACCAGTTCACCGAGTATAATCAGTTCCTGAACCTGTGCCCGGTCGGTAGCATCGGCAAGACTTCCGGGACGCATACCATCACCCAGACTGAGAGTAACATCATACTTAAGTGCAATCTCCAGCAGCCTGTCGAACTGTTCGTAGAGCGGATTTTCCTTCCCGTTATGAATCATCCATCCCATCATAAAGGCGCCACCACGCGATACTATATCAGTAAGGCGTTTCTGCTTCTGCAACCTTTCGACGGACTCACGGGTTACCCCGCAATGTACGGTAACAAAATCGATGCCGTCTCTGGCATGTTCCTCGATTTTATCGAATAACTCATCGGCAGTCATATTTACAATAGCACCGTTTTTCTTTGCCGCTTCCAGCCCGGCTTGATAAATGGGGACCGTGCCGATTGCAATCGTACTTTTTTCAACAATAGCTCGGCGAATTTCGTTTACATTACCGCCGGTAGAAAGGTCCATCACCGCATCGGCGCCGGTTTCGATTACCACCGCCAGCTTCTCAAGTTCGGTTTCTACATTGCCATAATCCGATGAGTTGCCGATATTGGCATTGACTTTGGTCTTTAAACCCCTGCCTATGCCGCAGGGAATCAGGGAACGGTGATTTATATTGGCAGGTATGACGATGGTGCCATCTGCCACTCCCTTACGGATATATTCGGCATCCAGCCCCTCGGACTCGGCTACCTGCTCCATCGCCGATGATATAATTCCGTTTTTTGCCAGTTCAAGCTGTGTCATTTCTCTCCTTAAAAACAATAAAACCAGAGATTCGGAAATACCGGACCCTGGTTTCTTTGTCCGCTTTCCTACGCTCGCATTACCGAGTTCAGGTCATCAGGGTTGCCCCGGTGGTATCGGGACTCTCAGCTTTTTTGCTCCCCTAGCGGTCTTATTGTGACTGCCTTTGTAAGAAAACTATAACACAGATAATCGTATTCTGCAATTTAATGCTGACTATTAAAAGAGCTGCGCCCAAATAATGGCATCCAATATCAATGTATGAAAGGTAAAATAAATGCTGCCGGCAATTGCCGCCCGACGCGGTATGCCCTCAGCATTGGGAACTGTCTTAATCAGCGCCCATACCAAAGCCAGGGAAGCAAATCCGACCATAAAAAGCACCATCCTGATAAGTATCCAGTAGATAGTAACAGGATTAGCAACATACAAATTGGTCAAAGGCATCCAGAAAGCCGAAGGCAGCAGTATAGCGATGAATATCCAACAGAATAGAGTATAATTGAACTTTCCGGCAATAACTGCCTCAGCAGAATCGAGCCTTATCAGCAGATAGTATAAGAAAGCAAAATAACCGATAGCCGATATTATCATAGATACAGCATATATAGGTTGGATATTTTGCGGGACTCCGCCCCACAGCACGGCAGCCCCGGCAGACTGCGCATTCAATCCGTAAATATAGCTGCCGATAACCAGTATTCCGCCAATGATGTTTATGATTAACAGTATCGTTTTTCGCCTGTCCATATACACCCCTTTTAATATTATTTATAATAATGGTCTTTTTTCCGGCATTCCGGGGCGGCGGGGGTATTTCTGGGGTGTTTGGCTTATCTTTTGGATAATTACCAGATAACGCATATCGTCAAGTTCGTCAACTGTAACCTTATCGACACTTGACAGTCGTCCCCCCAGCATTTCAATAGCTTTGAGGGAATTTTCCAGTTCAAGTCTGATATCGCCTTTTTTCTGTGCGATAAGATAACCGCCAACAGCACAAAAAGGCAGGGTCAATTCCGCAAGGATTGCCAGTTCAGCCACGGCACGGGAGACAACGATATCGAACGATTCCCGATAATCCGACTTATGTCCCGCTTCCTCCGCACGCTCATTTATAACTTCTATATCCGATAGTTGAAGTTCTGTAATGATATGTTCCAAAAACCGTGCTTTTTTAGTGGTAACTTCAAGTAATGCCATTTTAACATCCGGCATAGCAATTTTTATAGGAATTCCGGGGAAGCCGGCACCCGTTCCGGCGTCGATAATCCGCAAACTTTCCATGGATATTCCCTTTATCAGCGGTAGAAGTGTCAGAGAATCCATAAAGTGCTTCGCCTGTACTTCTCCGGCTTCGGTTATGGCGGTTAAATTGAGACGTTCGTTCCAGTCGACTAAATTACGATAGTATATCTCAAACTGATTCAATTGATATGAGTCAAGCGTTACACCCAGTTTTTTTGCTCCTTCAACCAGACCACTCATCGATATTTCTGTCATTCTATTTAACCTCAGCAATTATTATATCACCAACAAAAAGCAATTACTTAAATTGACACCAACAAAATAGCATTATATTTTCGCTTGATTAGATACATAAACAAAGGGTACAATTATCTTAGACAACTAAAGGAGTTATTCTGATGGAAACCGGTACATGGAAAGTTAAAACTGGCCTTGCTCAAATGCTAAAAGGCGGCGTCATTATGGATGTCGTTACACCCGAACAGGCTAAAATAGCCGAAGCTGCCGGAGCCTGCTCCGTTATGG
>Ga0172381_10004668_pt1 | contig 14103 bp, 16 predicted proteins | sample Leawel6488metaG_FD_119754 | JGI IMG/M metagenome (GOLD analysis project Ga0172381, IMG submission 119754) | Leachate microbial communities from a municipal landfill in Southern Ontario, Canada - Leachate well 64-88 metaG | ecosystem: Engineered > Solid waste > Landfill > Unclassified | place... | reverse complement strand
ATATTGGAAACTTATGACTTATGCCCCGTGTCCGCCCTGGCCCTGACTCCTGCTCCTAAAAATGAGCGGCGCTAATTTTTGCCTCTCATCTGCTATACTGCCTTCGTAAGTTATGAAGGCCGCCTGGATTGCGCGACTCCGATGTTTCCTCCCCGAGCTCCTGCTGTTCGCCGGAGTGCTTTTGCTGATGCTCGTGAAGTTCCACGGCGCGTTCATGGCCGAGGACCTGCCGAACTGGGACGCACCCGGGCACCATTTCGCCGTGGAAAAGATGGCGGAATTCTTGTCGCATGGGCGGATGACCGGCTACGTCACCGAATGGTTCGGCGGTTTCCCGCTGTTCCAGTTCTACGGGCCGCTCCTGTTTGCGGTTGTGGCCGGCACGTGGTTGGTGCTTCTCAAGGCCGTGCCGCTCGCCCTGCTTTTCCGGGCCGTGCTGTTCCTGTCCGTCTTCGCGGTCGTGCCCGCGTTCTGGTTTTTCGTGCGGACGTTCGTCTCGCCCACGGCCGGACGCTGGGCAATCGCTCTCGGAGCCTTGTTCGTCTTTTATCCAAAAGTGCAGTCCGGCCTCGGCATGGGGGCGGGCGCGGTCCTGTGGGCCGGCCTTGTCGCGAGCGCGGCGGGTTTGGCCCTCGCGCTTCTGCTCGCCGCCTCGCTGGAGCGTCTCGCCAAGGTGCCGGAATCCCGCCGCTGGTTCGCGATTGTGGCGCTCACGGGGGCTGGCCTCGCTCTCACCCATCTCCTTAGCCTGATCTTCGGCACGGTCCTATCGGCCGCGTGGGCCGTCAGCCGATTGCGGATTGGGCGGCGCGGCCAGGGCGAAACGACGCCGTGGGCGCGAATCGCATCGGCGGCGGCCTGTGCCTTCGGTCTCGCGGCCTTCTGGCTCGTCCCGCTCATCACCACACTTTCATACTCGGCCGGAGCGGTCCGCGGCAACGCGGGGCTCGGTGCCATGGCCTGGAACGCCCTTGTCCCGTTTCGCGTCACGTATCTTCCGGTGGCGTCCCTGCTTCTGCTCGCGCTCGCGATCGCCGGTCTTGTGGTGCTTGCCAAACGATCCCGCCGTTTGTTTATCATAATAGCGACGGTGTTCGCGCTCTTCGCGCTAAGTGGACCGATAAGCCGCCTGTTCCCGGGTTTCAGCCTCCATTATTACCGTTTCCTGCCGGTGCTGTTCCTGCTCGAAATCGCGGCGGCGGCCTCGGCCATCGCCTGGGTCTGGGAATCTTGGGCGGACGGCCTGACCCGCCGCCAGCTGTACTTGGCCGTTCTCGGCGTCTTTCTGGTCGGAAGTTTCTTCCTGGCGTTCGACATGGGCGTGAGCATGGTCGGCGAGGAGGCCGAGCCGACTGCCGTCGCCTGGCAGTCGAGCGAATACCCCGGCTACGGTGACGCGACCGCCCTCGTCAGCCTCGTCAGGCAGTTGCCGTCGCCACAACGCGTCCACGTCGAGATGCCGATGGCCGAGGGGCTCGTGAATTTCGGCTCGCTCTCTCATTTCGCCCGTCGTCTTCCTGCCGAAACGGGCGTCGCTTTCGCGAGCGGTCTCTATCAGGAATCCGGCCCGCTCACGCCTTATCTCATGCCGGTTCTGAACATGATGCAGGGCGGGCTCGCGCCGATTTGGGGGCAGGAGACGCTCCGGTCTTTCAGCCCGTTCGTCAATCAGCCGCTGTCCGCGCACTTGCGCCGCCTCGGCGACCTCGGCGTGGATTACTTGGCGGCTTATTCGGACGTCCTCAAGCGGCAACTGACGAATGAAGGGGGTGCGGCGGCGGCCGGGACGGCCGGGCCGTTCGCCCTCTACCGTCTCGAGGACGCAAGACCCTTGGCCTACGCCGCCCCGAACCGCCCGGCGGTCTTCCTCTCCGCCTATGGCGGGCCGACTTTCCGCGAGATCGCGACCGCCCTTTACGGCGGGGAGGGGAGCTACGCCCTGCCGGTGGCGGAGGAGCCGCGCCGGGCGACGAGCCTCTCCACCGAGGAGTGGGCGCGTTTCTCCGCCGTCATCGTTGACGGTCGGCGTCTCGACGATGAGTCGGCGGCGACGCTGAAGGCGTCGGGTCGGTCGGTCATCCTGCTGAATGCGGACGAACCGAGTTGGGAAGGCGTCACGGCCATAAGGACTTTCGAAGCGGCCAAAGCGACGGGGGACAAAAAGGTCTTTCCGGATTGGCTCGCCGGCTGGCGCGAATTGCAGGAGGCGCTCGCCGCCGTCATGCCGCCGAATCCGAAGTCGACGCTTCCGGTGACTCTTGATCGGGCTGACGGGCAGACCATCCGGCTACGCGGTGACGGACCGACTATCGTGAATTTTGCCTACTTTCCGTATTGGCAGACGGCGGGCGGCGCGGACCGAGTTTATCGCGTGACGCCGGAACGCATGCTCGTCTTCGCGAAGCCGGGCGAGGAGGTCGTCCTCGTTTACGGATCGGACTGGGTCAAGAAGGCGTCCGTCGCGGTCTCGCTCGCGACGGCGTTGGCCTTGGCCGTCTGGCTGGCTTGGCCCGTCATCCAGCGGCGACGCCAAAAGAAAGCCTAACCGTTACGACTATGCGATGGTACTGCGTGAGCGGCAGTTGGCGCCGACTGAACGGTGCGGTGACGGATGCGGTGCGCCGCCGCGTGTCGGAAATAATGCGCTCCGGTGACGGCATCGTCTCCGGCGGCGCTTCCGGCGTGGACGCCGTCGCCCTCGACGAGGCCCTGCGTCACGATTCGGCGGCGCGGCGCATCCGCATCTTCATCCCGGCGACGCCGGAGCGGTATTTCCATCACCTGCTCGCGTCCGGCTCCCGCGCCCGCTACACCCGACCCGAGGACGCCGCGCCGCTCGTGGCCCGGTTGCGGGAGCTTCGGCGGCGCAATCCGGATGCGCTCGTCGGTAACGCCGCGGACAGGCAGATCGACCAAACCGCCTACTACGGCCGCAACACCGCCGAAATCGAGGCGGCCGACGCACTCCTGGCCTTTCCGGTGCGCAACGAGCTCACCGCCAGCCGCGGCACTTGGGACACCATCCGCAAGGCGCACCGGCGGCGGCTCCCGGTGGAAATCCACCCTTTTGACCTGACTCGTGAAACCTAAAAAATCTATGATTGAAGCACCCACCCCCAAGGACGAGGCTGAGCGGCTGAAGTCCCTTCGCGCCCTCGGTCTCCTCGATACGCCGCCGCAGGAGGCATACGACCGCATTACGCGCATTGCCACGCGCCTGCTGGGGACGCCGATGTCCACGCTCACGCTCATCGACTCGGATCGCGAGTGGTTCCTGTCCCTTCAGGGCATCGCCGAGCGGCAGGGGCCGCGCTCCCGTTCGTTCTGCGGGCACGCCCTCCTCGCCGATGACGTGATGGTCGTCCCTGACGCCCTCAAGGACCCCCGTTTCGACGGTAACTCCCTGGTCGTCGGGCCGCCCTACGTACGTTTCTACATGGGCAAGACGCTCTACTCCTTGGACGGTCAGCGCATCGGCGTTTTTTGCGTGAAGGACGTGAAGCCACGCGTGCCGAGCGACGACGAGATCCAAGACTTGCGCGACCTCGCCGCCTGGGCCGAACTCGAGGTCAACGCGCGTGACCTGCGGCATCGCCTGGACGACCTACAGCCGATTCTTCAGGAGCACTTCATGGAGGGAAAATCCGCCTCCTGAACCGGCCGGACGCCGGAAATCCACGAATAAGGGCCGTCCGCCGCGGACGGCCCTTTTCTGGTATCATTAGGGCATGAGTGACCAACAGCAGGCACCGACATTCGAGGAAATGAGCGACTTCGCGGAGGAGGCCCTGCTGTCCATTCCGGAGAGTTGGCGCGCCTTGATGAAAAATTTGGCGGTGGTCATCGAGGATTGGCCCTCCTCCGCTGAAGTTACGGCGGGCGGGCCCGACGATTTTTTCGTTGACGAAGAAGATGAAGGCGACATGCTCGGCATGCTGGAGGGGCCGTCCCTCACGGAGCAGTCAATCGATGACCCGTATCGTTTCCCGACACGGCTGGTGCTTTTTCGCGGCGTCATCGCCGAGGAGGCGGCCGACACCGAGATGAGCGTGGCCCAGGTCGTGCGCGAGACGGTCTGGCACGAGGTCGCCCATTACTTCGGCCACGACGAGGATGGCGCCTACGCCCTTGAGACGAAGTGGGAGGCCGAGTGGCGCGAACAAAGTCATAAGGCACAAGGCACGAGGCATAAGCCCAACGTATAATGCGACGACTCATGACTAATGCCTCATGCCTTGTGACTGCCGTATGAACCGGCGGCACCGCGTCTTTTTCGCAATCCCTCCCGAATGCGGTTCGGGCACCGCGCCGACAAGAGATATCGCCTTCGTCACGACTCGGTTTCCGGCGCGTCGTCAGCCAGCCGGCGGCAACTTGACAGGCGTGCGGGAATGTAATATATTTCTTACATAAATCAGGCCATGGCCCATTCACCCATGGCCTAACGTCCATAACGCGAGATTACTTATGTTCGCCAAGCCTGATTGGTTCCGTCGCCGGAAATACGGCGGTTGGGGCGTCTGCCCCCACACCTGGCAGGGGTGGGTGTTTTCCATCACCGTCATCCTGCCGTTAGTCGTCCTGCAGTCCTGGACGTCCCTCGACCCGCAGGCCCGAGCCGTGGCCGGCGCGATTTGGCTCGGCGCAATCCTTCTCGAGTTCTTCGACATCATGAGGCGACTGCCGAAGGACGAACGCGAGGTCGTTCACGAGGCTTTCGCCGAGCGAAATGCGCTCTGGGCCATGATCTTCGTGCTGGTCGTCGGTCTGGTCTTCCGGGCCGCGCTCGCCGGGGAGCAGGGGTTCACCATTGACCCGCTCGTCATCGCCGCCCTCGCCGCCGCCCTGCTCGCCAAGGCCGCGACCAACCTCTTCCTCGATCGCCGACGCTAGGAGTTCGTTCCCAACCCGACGGCCGTAGGCATAAACGGTCCTTAAACCAGCTGTCGGTGGCCTTCTGCCGTCCATGTAAAAAGTCTCCTATGAAGACGCGAATTGCGGAACTGCGTCGTCGCCACAGCCTCACTCAGGAACAGCTCGCCGCCACGGTCGGCATCACTCGCCAGACCGTCATCGCCCTCGAGCAAGGACGCTATAACCCCTCGTTGGCCCTCGCCTGCCGCATCGCGCGCGCCCTCGGGGCGAAGCGCGTCGAGGACGTGTTTGAGGTGGAGGCTAAAACATAAGCATTGAGTCTAGAATGTCGCATTAGCAATTAGCGTATTGACAGGATTTGCCCCCCCCATGCTAACGTCCCGTCATCGTTCCTTAAAAATCGACATGAATGGGTCATGTTCGCCAGCTTGCCAGCTTCATGGACTTTTTCAAGTGGTGCTGGCAAGTCTGGCCGACCATTCATCCCCGGGTTCCGCTGTCGCTCCACCCGGGGTTTCCTGGTGATTAATAAGAGCCTCCGGATTTCCGGAGGCTCTTTTCCTTTAGCTTGTCGCTCAAGGTTCGGTCTGCGTTGTTCTTGGATTCGTATTGTTTTTCATCCTCCGCTTCGCATTAGCGATTGGCCACGCCTCATATGTTGCTCTGTCTTCTCCCACGGGAAGTGCCGCGATAAATTCAGGTTGTCCAACGTTGTCCGTAAAGAGAAACAGGCGAGCATTTCTTCCGAATTCTCCGATGTCCGTGTTAAAAAAGCTCGCACTTGCTAAGATGCCGATGGTGTTCGGGACATCCTCGTATTTCCTGGGGATACTATAGGCCGAAACAACGGCAGTGGAGGTAGGTAGGGCATCTAGCAGTAGCTGAGTACGCCCCCCCGATTCCGAGGTATCTAGCTCACCGATGAGCGCTGACTCGTATTTCTTCCTATACTCCACTGAATAATAAGTCCTGATGTTGGCATGAAACAGTTTTTCACTATCGCCAGCTAAATTGATTAGCTCGACACCATCGGCAGATAATTCTTCCGGCGTCCTGTAGAATGTGTCCTTTGCTACATTTAAAAGGAGCTCCGTGTCAGTTTGCCTGGAGAATATAAAAAACGAGCCCGCAGTAAGTAACGCAACCAGCAAGATCATGAATAAACAAACCCTCTTTTTCATCATAAGCCTTGGTGGTTCAGCTGATGAGAATGTCCGACGAAGACACTTTCATCAGCCGACGTGCGGGGATGTCGGTCTCTCGACCGCGCTCAACCTCTCTAGGTTAAGCGAAAATCCGCACGCATCAGCTCATGTGACTAGCTTAGTTTAGAGCAGCTGTTTTTGTCAAGCCTCAAACTGTCTTTATTCTTTTCAGAAGTGGCACCGAGATCGACCCAGAACGCTTAACGGACGACTCCCGTTTTCGGGCTGTTTTCTCGTCCAGATACGCCTCACAATACTTATCTCAAATGAGCCATTGACGCCAACTTTTGGGGCGCATCACGATGTCAGGAGGTTGCGCACAGCGCCTTTTTAACCCGCCTTCAAATGGCCATTGACCATTTCTCGCCGGTCGCGTAGGATATTACGCGCTGAGGCAATTGCCCGTGGGAAAATACTAATTGCACCATCATGGAGGATGCCGCTAAACATCCGACCGATTTCGTCCGCCGCTACATGGCGCTCGGTTTGCGGACCGTCGGGGATATGGGCGTGGTCATCGTCATGCCGGTGGTGCTGTTCTCCTGCCTCGGCAAGCATCTCGATCGTCAGCATGGCACCTGGCCGTGGCTGACTATCCTAGGATTCGTCATCGCGGCCGTCATCTCCTCCGTCATCATCCGCCTCCGCGCCAAGACCTATGCCGCAGCCTATCAGGCGATAATCGACGACGAAAAGAAGGCTGCCAAACGCCCGCCCCTATGACCGTTCCAGTCGCTGCCGAGAAAATCTTCGACCTCGGGCCCCTGCCCGTCACCAACTCCCTGCTCATGGGCTGGGTGGCGGTGATTCTCGTCGGTCTTCTCGCCTGGCGGCTGAACCGCTCGCTCTCGAACGGGGCGCCGCGCGGCCTCCAGAACTGGATGGAATGGCTGGTCGAGCAGATCCTGTCCTACATGGACCAGGTGACGGGCGACCGCGTGAGGTCGCGCCGCTTCCTGCCGATCATCGGCACCCTTTTCCCGCTCATCCTGCTCTCGAACTGGCTCGGTCTCGTCGCCTTCTCGTTCCCGGTGCTCGTCAGTCACCCGACCGAGCACCTACCCCTCTTCCGCGCCGCGACCGCCGACCTGAACATGACCCTCGGGCTCGCCTTGTTCTCGGTCCTCCTCTCCCACATCGTCGGCTTCACGGCCCTTGGTTTCTGGAAGTACGGAGGGAAGTTCATCAAGCTCGGGGCCTTCTTCCGCGCCTTCGCCGCCTTCGGAAAGAAGCCGCTGGGCGAGGCGACCATCGGCGTTTTTGTCGCCCTCGTGGACATGGTCGTCGGCGTGCTCGAGGTGATTTCCGAAGTGGCCAAGGTCATCTCCCTCTCCCTCCGTCTTTTCGGCAACATCTACGCCGGCGAGGTCCTGCTCACCATCATCGCCTCGTTGACCGGTAAGCTGCCGCCGTTCATCCTGCCCATCCCGTTCATGTTCCTCGAGGTTCTCGTCGGGCTAGTGCAGGCGGCCGTCTTCTCCATCCTCTCCCTCGTTTACCTCAGCATGGCCGTCGATGAGCCGCATGGGGCGGAGGCGGGGGAGCATGCGCATTGAGACCAAGGATTCGGGACCGGCGACGATCCCGCCCCTTGACCTTAATCACCGAAACCTAACTACCGCGCGCGGCGAACAGCTGGACGCGGAAAAGATATGGACGCGGAATCCATGAAGTACCTCGCCAAGGGCCTCGCCATCGGCATCGGCGGCATCGGCCCGGCCGTTGCCATCGGTCTCATCGTCAGCAAAGCCATGGAGGCCATTGGCCGCAACCCGGAGGCCACCGGCCGCCTGTTCGTCCCGATGCTCATCGGCGCCGCCCTGGCCGAGGCCATCGCCATCTACGCCCTCGTCGTCGTGTTCACGCTCTAGTTGGGTCAATCGTCCATCGTCAATGGTCAATGGCGATTGACGATTGACCATTGCCCATAGACGAAAGCAAGAAATTATGGTTGAAGAAGCTAAAACCGTGGCCGAGGCCGCCGGACCGCTCGCCCGCCTGGGCGTGGATTGGCGCCTCCTCGTCGCCCAGCTCGTCAACTTCGGGCTCGTGCTTTTCGTGATGTGGAAGTGGGTCTATCGGCCGCTCCTCAAGGTCATGGAAGAGCGGTCCGGGCGCATCGAGCGGGGGCTCAAGGACGCCGCCGACGCCGCCGAAGCCAAGCAGACGGCCGCCGCCGAGAAGGAGGCGGTCGTGACGGTGGCGCGTCAGGAGGCCAAGCGCATCATTGAGGAGGCGGACGGCACGGCCAAGGAGGTTCGCGAGACGCATGTCCGCAAGACCCGAGAGGAAATGGAAGCTGTCGTCGCGCAGGGGAAGGCGAGACTCGCCGCCGACCGGGCGGCCATGGTGTCTGCCGCGAAGACGGAGCTCGCCGACCTCGTCGTCGCCGCGACCGGCAAGGTACTCTCACAGAAGATGGACGGACGAACTGACGCCGCGCTCGCGGCTTCGGCCCTCGCGGTCGAGGCGGGCGACCGGTCGGCGAACTGATATGGCCTGGCAACCGCGTGACTTGGCCACCGTCCTCTACCGCGCCGCTGCGGGACAGGACAAGCGCGAGGCGGCGGAGACCGTCGCCCGGTTTGTCCGGGTCTTGCTCGCCCGCCCCGCCCTCTCGGGCCTCCTGTCGCGGGTGCTCGAGGCCCTGCCGATCGTCGCGGACGAGGCGGAAGGCACGGCCCACGCCGTCGTGGAGGCGGCCCGCCGCCCGAGCGACGCTGACGTGGAGCGGGCCCTCGCGGCGCTTGGCCTCGATCCGGCCGCCACGGAGACGACCTTCCGGACCGTGCCGGAGACGCTCGGCGGCTTCCGCGTCCGCACCGCCGATCGCGTCCTCGACCTCACTGCCGAGCGCCGGCTCAAGGAGCTCGGCCGCGCCATCGGCGCCAGCGCGAAAACATAGGCAGTCCGCAGTCAAAAGTCATAAGTCCCGCGCTTGCCGTCGCTACGCACGGCTTCAGGACGATGGACTGTTGACTCATGACTGTTGACTCATGACTACAGATCGAACTATGGCTACCAAAGAATTCCTGATTGAAGCGTTGAAGAAGGAGATCTCCGGCGCGGACCTCGCGGCCAAGGCCGAGAAGGTCGGCATCGTCATCGAGGTAGCGGACGGCATCGCCCGCATGTCCGGCCTCACGGACTGCCTCGCCTCCGAGATGCTCGAGTTCCCGGGCGGCACGATGGGCTTGGCCCTCAACCTTGAGGAGCACACCGTCGGCGCCATGCTGCTCGGCGACTGGCAGCACATCAAGGAAGGTGACACCGTCAAGTCCACCGGCCGCGTCCTGTCCGTGCCCGTCTCGTCCAAGATGATCGGGCGCGTCGTCGATCCGCTCGGCCGCCCCATCGACGGCAAGGGCGACATCGAGCCCGAGGCCTGGATGCCGGTCGAGAAGATCGCGCCGGGCGTCATCGTCCGCTCGCCCGTGGACACGCCGGTCCAGACCGGCATCAAGGCCATCGACGCGATGATCCCCATCGGCCGTGGCCAGCGCGAGCTCATCATCGGCGACCGCCAGACCGGCAAGACCGCCGTCGCCATCGATGCCATCATCAACCAGAAGGGCCAGGACCTCACCTGCATCTACGTCGCCATCGGCCAGAAGGAGTCGAAGATCGCCCAGCTCGTGGCTAGGCTCACCGAGGCCGGGGCGATGGAGCACACCATCATCGTCGTCGCCGGCGCGTCGGACGCGGCGGCCCTCTGGTACATCGCCCCCTACGCCGGCACGGCCATCGGCGAGTACTTCATGGGCCAGGGCAAGGACGCGCTCGTCGTCCACGACGACCTCTCCAAGCACGCCTGGTCCTATCGCGAGATTTCCCTGCTTCTGCGCCGCCCGCCGGGACGCGAGGCTTACCCGGGCGACGTCTTCTACCTGCATTCCCGCCTCCTCGAGCGCGCCGCCAAGATGGGCCGTGAGGCCGGCGGCGGGTCGCTCACGGCCCTGCCGATCATCGAGACCCAGGCCGGCGACGTCTCCGCCTACATCCCGACCAACGTCATCTCCATCACCGACGGCCAGATCTACCTCGAGTCCGATCTCTTCTACCGCGGCATCCGCCCGGCGCTGAACGTCGGCCTCTCGGTCTCGCGCGTCGGCTCCAAGGCGCAGACCAAGGCGATGAAAAAAGTCGCTGGCAAACTGCGTCTCGACCTCGCCCAGTTCCGCGAGCTCGAGGCCTTCGCGAGCTTCGCCACCGACCTCGACGAGGCCACGCGCCGCCAGCTCGAGCGCGGCAAGCGCTCGGTGGAGGTCCTCAAACAGGGCCAATACCGGCCGCTGCCGGTCGTGAGCGAGGTCGCGGTGCTCTATGCGCTCACGCGCGGACACATCGACGAAATTCCGACGGAGCGCGTGCGCGAATGGGAGGAGGGACTCCTCAAGTACCTCGAGACGGCGCGCCGTGACGTCGCTTCCGCCATCGCGGAGAAGGGCGAGCTCTCCGAGGAGACCGAGGCCAAGCTCGTCGAGGCCATCGGCGAATTCAACCGCAGTTTTGCCTGACGCCCGTCTTATGGCTGTTTCGCCCCGTCTAATCCGCCGCCGGCTGAAGTCCGTCGCCTCCACCAAGAAGATCACCAAGGCGATGGAGATGGTGTCAGCCGCCAAGATGCGCAAGGCCGTCACGGCCGTGCTCGCTTCGCGTCCCTACAGCTTGGCCGCCTGGCGGACTGTGGAGCGGCTGGCCAAGGCGACGGACACTTCCCTGCACCCGCTCCTGCGCCGCGAGAAGGGGAACGGGCGCGAGCTGGTCGTCCTCTTCGCCTCGGACCGCGGCTTGTGCGGTCCGTTCGTGAGCCAGCTCATCAAGGCTTTCCTTTCCTTTATGAAGGGCCGTGACGTCGAGGCGACAGACGTCGTCACCGTCGGCCGGCGCGGCCAGGAGGCGGTCGTCCGGCGCGGTTTCCGTCTCGCCGCCGCCTTCACCGACATCGAGGTGGCGCCGCGCGCCGCCGACCTGCGTCCGATCGCGCGGATCGCCGTGGACGGCTTCTCGTCGGGCACGTATGATCGCGTCTGGCTCTGCTTCACCGACTACCGCTCGGCCCTCAGCCAGAGCCCGGTGGTCCGTTGTCTCCTGCCGCTCGCGCCGATCGCGGGGCTCGGCGAAGTGAACGGCACGGCGGACGCCAACCCGGCGGCGGCCAGCGATTACATCTTCGAGCCGTCGACGACGCTCGTTCTCGAGAGCCTCCTGCCGCGCCTCGTCGAGGCCCAGGTGTACCAAGCGGTCCTTGAGTCCTCGGCCTCGGAGCAGTCGTCCCGGATGATGGCGATGCGCTCCGCGACGGACGCAGCGACCGAAATGATCGAGGACCTCACCCTAACCTACAACCAAGCGCGCCAGGCCGGCATCACCCGCGAGATCGCGGAGATCAGTTCCGGCAAGGCGGCCCTGGAAGGATGATAACCTTAGTCACAAGTCAAAAGTCACGAGTCACAAGTCCTTACGTTCTGCTCTTGACTCTTGACTCATGACTATTGACTTACGCATATGAACGAAGGAAAAATCACGCAAATCATCGGTCCGGTGGTGGACGTCCGTTTCGAGGGGGGCATGCCGGCGGTGCTCTCCGCCCTCACGGTAGAGACGGAAGGCGGCGAGCTCGTCCTTGAGGCGCAACAGCATCTTGGCGCCGGGACGGTCCGCGCCGTAGCCATGTCCTCGACCGACGGCCTGCGCCGCGGCCAGGCGGTTCGTGACACCGGCGCGCCGATCTCCGTGCCCGTAGGGAAGGAGACGCTCGGCCGCATGTTCAACGTCACCGGCCAGCCCATCGACGGCAAGGAGACGGTCGAGGCCAAGCAACTCTGGCCCATCCACCGGCCGGCCCCGGCTTTCGCCGACCAGTCCACCAAGGTGGAGGTCTTCGAGACCGGCATCAAGGTCGTTGACCTCATTTGCCCCTTCATGAAGGGCGGCAAGGTCGGACTCTTCGGCGGCGCGGGCGTGGGCAAGACCGTCGTCGTCATGGAGCTCATCCGCAACATCGCCCAGGAGCACGGCGGCTTCTCCGTCTTCGCCGGGGTGGGGGAGCGCACTCGCGAGGGCAACGACCTCTACCAGGAAATGAGCGAGTCGGGCGTGCTGGGCAAGACGACGCTCGTCTTCGGCCAGATGAACGAGCCGCCGGGCGCGCGCTCCCGCATCGCCCTCACCGGCCTCACCATGGCCGAGTACTTTCGCGACGAGCTGAACCAGGACGTCCTCCTTTTCGTGGACAACATCTTCCGCTTCACCCAGGCCGGTGCCGAGGTGTCGGCCCTCCTCGGACGCATCCCGTCCGCCGTCGGTTACCAGCCGACCCTCGCGACGGAGATGGGTGCCCTGCAGGAGCGCATCACCTCGACGAGCCGCGGCTCCATCACTTCCGGGCAGGCCGTGTACGTGCCGGCCGACGACCTCACCGACCCGGCTCCAGCGACGACCTTCGGCCACCTCGACTCGACCGTGGTCCTCTCTCGCGCCCTCACCGAGCTCGGCATTTACCCGGCCGTGGATCCGATCGACTCCAGTTCGACCATCCTCGACCCGCTCATTGTCGGGCAGGAGCACTACGACACGGCGCGACGCGTGCAGGTCATCCTCCAGCGCTACAAGGACCTGCAGGACATCATCGCCATCCTCGGCATGGACGAGCTCTCCGAGGACGACAAGCTCACGGTCTCCCGCGCCCGCAAGATCCAGAAGTTCCTCTCCCAGCCGTTCTTCGTCGCCGAGACCTTCACCGGTGTCGAGGGCCGCTATGTCCCGCTTGCCGACACCATCCGCGGCTTCCGCGAGATCCTCGCGGGGCAGCACGACGACAAGCCGGAGCAGGCGTTCTACATGAAGGGCGGGATTGACGAGGTGAAGGCGTAAGCCAGTCACGAGGCAATAGGCAAAAGGCACAAGCACAAAGAAGAGTGCTCTTGCCTCGTGCCTCTTGCCTTGTGCCTATAACATATGGCTAACTTGCTAAAATTTGAGATAACCACGCCGGAGCGCGTTGTCCTCACCCGCGAGGCCGACAGCGTCACTTTGCCGACCGCCGACGGGGAGATTACCGTCATGCCGGGCCACGTGCCGCTCGTCGGCGTGCTCCGGTCCGGGATGATTACCGTGCGCTTAGGCACCGACGAGGAGTACCTCGCCGTCGCCGGCGGGTTCGTGGAGGTGAGTCCGGACGGCCGCGTGGCCGCGCTCGCCGACTCGGCGGAACGCGCCGAGGACCTCGACCTCGCGAAGCTGGAGACCGCGCGCGTCAAGGCCGAACAGTCGCTGGAGGAGATGCGCCGCACCGACGACGTTTCAGCCGCCGCCGCCCTCGCTGCCCTAGAGCACGAGCTGGCCCGCGTCAAGGTCGCCCGACGCCACCGCGACCGCCGCCCGCTAATCATGCCGAACCAGGAGTAAGGGCCAACAAGCCTGCGCGGCCTTAGCTCACCGGAAGCCAAAATGAGCTTTTGATTCGTCTGCCCCCTGGGGCTTCCCGGCTTGGTGGCCCGTAGGCTAGTGGGCTCGTTGGCATTTTCTTCGTTTGACTTCACCTTCCCCTTTGATAGGCTTACTTTGTCGTTCATTCCACGACAGAAAGCTGGTGCACCGTGCCCGAAATGATCGATCATGCCGACTGGCGCGGCATTCGGATCGTGAGTCGCGACATGGGCGCTTCCGTCCGTAGACGCCGCAGATTCAAGTTTGGCGGGATCCAGTATGTGACCCTGACAGAACGCATCATCGCGGAATTGCTCACGGCCATGGACATCGCCTTCACCCCAAACGTCGAGATCTGCTTGGATCGCGAGTCGGGGAAAATACCGATGATTTACGTGCCGGATTTCATCTTTGACGGTGAGGCCCTGATCTGGTGCGACGAGGACGGGGAGAAGCTCGTTCACGGCATCGAGTGCAAGGGCATGACGCGCCATGTCTATGAGCAGCCACACAGCTCCCGCAAGGTCAGGCGTTTGGCGCGAGAACGTGACATCGTCCTAAAGATGATCTGCGAGGAGGAGGCGCTGGAGTT
>Ga0172381_10004667_pt1 | contig 14103 bp, 13 predicted proteins | sample Leawel6488metaG_FD_119754 | JGI IMG/M metagenome (GOLD analysis project Ga0172381, IMG submission 119754) | Leachate microbial communities from a municipal landfill in Southern Ontario, Canada - Leachate well 64-88 metaG | ecosystem: Engineered > Solid waste > Landfill > Unclassified | place... | reverse complement strand
TATCATTAGCCACAACGGCAAGAGGTATCCTGCAATCCTCAAACCCTTTGCCATCAATAAGCTCCCTAATAGTATTCTCTAATTTTTTACCCGCCAACAGCCCCATCGATGGCATCGTGGGATCAAGTATCTTTTTCGTTGTAAATTTATATGCATGCTCTTCCATTTGAGCGACAGACACACCCACGGAGTATGCAGCTCCAATCATAGCTCCCATACTGGTGCCGACAATGGCATCGATTGGAATTCTTTCTTTCTCAAGCACCTTCAATACGCCTATATGCGCTATTCCCCGCGCTGATCCGCCTCCGAGAGCAAGTGCAACTTTCTTCTTCTTTCTGAGAAAATCGAACATGTTTTACTCCTCCGTCTTAAGCATTATATCACGTTTCACTTGAGATTATAACTTCCGAATATGCACCAGGATCAAAATACTTATTCACAACACGCTTCACATCCTCGACCGTTACTTTACTTATCTCTTTATCGTACCGGAGAATATTGTCGTATCCCAGCCCGTATAGTTCATCTATGGCCGTTGTTTGTGAAAAATACTCATTCGTCTGCATATCCATCGCATGATCTGTAGATAGTTCGCGCTTAGCAGAAACAAGCTCTTCTTCGGTTATGCCTTCGCTGCGCAGATTCATCATCTGCAGGACCAGCCCTTCTTCGGCTAGCCGGATATTTTCTTTTGTAGTGGCCGCATAAAGCGCAAATAAACCAGAATAAGGCGTCTGCTTCTGAACGCAGCCAAGGGCGTAGGACAAAGGCAGCTTATTCCTCAACGAATCGAACAGTCTGCCTGAATATCCGGACAGCACAGAGCCGAGAACTTCCAACGCATATCTATCAGGGCTTTTAATGCTGACAGTAGCGAAACCTAAAGCTGCGAAGCTCTGTTCTTTATCCATCGCAATAATTTTTACGGTTATATCGTCGGAAGGTTTATGTGAAAAATTTACCGCAGGCACGTTCCTGGATTTAAGGGTGTTAAAAGCTTTTGTAAGCTTACCGGCCATCTCATCCGGCTCAAAGTCACCGGAAATCGAAACGATCATATTGCCAGGAACGGCATGCGACTTATAATATTTTACAAGATCGCCTCGAGTGATATTTTTAATAGATTCCTCACTGCCTAAAAAAGGAAGTCGATACTGAGAATCAGCAAACACCTCTTCCCTTAAAGCGTCAATACCTCTCTGGAAAACATCCTCATTTTCTTCATATATCATAGCTGTAATAAGCCTTCGCTCCATCTCGATCTCTTCCTGCGGGAAGACTGGATCTGTAATTATGTCCCGCAATAAAGATAACGAGGCATCTGCGCTGGATTTGAGCGACCCCAGCGTTACGCCGAAGCCGTCGAAACCGCTGAAAGTATCGATATTGCCGCCCATCGCCTCAACAGCACCTTTTATCTGGGATTCTTTTCGGGCGCCTGTGCCCTTTAAAAGCATTCTCGCTGTAAAATTGGATATGCCGTTATTTTTATTGTTTTCACTGGCAAGTCCGCCGCCTATCGCAACCGTCATTGAAATTGTAGGGGTGTTTTTATTCTGCCTGACTATCAGCCTGAGACCGTTAGTAAGTTTTACTATTTTGGCAGGCTGTTCTTTAACTGGCGCCGGAACCACCATGTCTTTAGATGCGATTAACTTATCCGGAACTATCGCTACGACAGTAGCGCCATCGCCGGACAAATACTTGCCTGCCACCCTTTTAAGGTCCTTTACAGAAACGCGGTCGATGCCGACAACATATCTTCTCGAGAAATCACTGCTTCCTGTCAGCATGTAATTAAAGGCAAGGTTGTTTGCCTGGGCATCAACTGTCTGCATAGACATAAGATAGTCACCCAAAACCATATTTTTTGCGCTCTTTAATTCTTCTGCACTGACATTACCGGAACGGATCCTATTAACCTCTGTCTGTATCCGACGCTCCACCTCAGACAATTTAGCCGGATCCAGAGTTGCGGTTATAACAAACAGTCCAGGGTCTCTGGGAGTGAAGTTCCAGCATGCTATAGAATAAACGAGGTTATCTTTTTTAAGTAATGAACTATTAAGTTTTGAATTATCGCCTCTGCCAAGGATCATCGAAAGGACATCCATGGCAAAAAGATCTTCGCTCAGCACACTTGTGGAGTGATAGCCTATAGCAAGATAAGCCAGATTTGTCTCGATGCCTTTCTGTGCATACCTCTTGTCTATCTGCGCAGGCTCTGCGGGGCTCAAGTCTTGGACAGCATAATTCGCCGGTCTGAAATCTTCAAACTCCTCCTCGACTACAGGCAGGACGGTGTTTCTACCGACGCCTCCCACAATGGCCATGACCATCCGGTTAGGCGCATACATTTTATTATAATAATCAATAAGATCTTCCCTGCGCAGGGATTTAAACCTCTCCTCATTACCTATTGGAGGGTATTTATAAACATGACGGATGTAGGCAGTTTTATTGAGGATCCGGAACAATAAATTCTGGGGCTCGTCATTGGTAAGGTGCAGCTCTTTTAAAATAACCTCTTTTTCTTTTTCCAGCTCTTCTTCGGCAAAGGAGGCGTTCAGAAGCATGTCCTTCAGAAGAGAAATAGCCTGATGTACATTTTTGACAGGAACAATTATGCTGTATTCTGTCACGTCCTGGCCGACGGAACCGTTTATAAATCCGCCCAGAGACTTCACTTCTTTTTCTATCACACCGGGGCCCCGCGAGGCAGTGCCCTTAAATAACATGTGTTCTGCCAGATGCGATATGCCGGACCCCAGATATTCCCCCTCCAGGGCGGAGCCGGCCAACACCTTGACGTTAATAGCCGCCAGGTCCTGCGACGGAATTTCTTTCACTAAAAGAACGAGGCCGTTTTCCAAAATATCTTCGGAAACGGCCTCATCAGGAAGTTCTACAGTATTTAAATTATCGGCTTTCCCGCAACCACAAAGATGGGAAAGCAGCAGCACCGACAAGATCGCGGCGCTTAAAAATATGGATGACCTTTTTAGAATGACTTCCATCCCATTTTTCTTTTGCGTCGTTTGCGCTCACTTGGCTTTTCGTAGTGCTTTCTGGCCTTGAGCGTCTTCAGGATGCCTTCTATCTCTATCTTTTTTTTGAAACGTCTTAGCGCCTTTTCTAACGGTTCGTTTTCACCAACGCTGACTTTCGGCATTATCTTCTCACCTCTTTCATCATAATTTTATTAATTTTAACAATTAAGGGCCGTTTTGTCAAGGTCTAAGCTTTTTCCAGAATTGCTCAGATTTTATAGGAGACGCATACCGGCTTTTCGCATAATAAAATATATCGCCATCAGAACTTACAACTCTTAAATTCCCCCTCTGCCCATCCGGGAAATTGTCGATATATTTTTTTATGTATTCGTCAGCATTCCGTGCAGCCACAATCTTCAGCTTCGGCGTGCTCGAATACCTCATATTAAGATATTCGTGAGTACTGTCAAAAACAAGCGTTATCGGATCTGCGTGAGTCCTCTGAAAATCACCAAGGATATTTATTAAAAGTGCGGCTGATTCAAGAGAGTCGCCGTCGACATCGTCGATATCGGATCTGTGGTCACGAATAAGATTCCACCCGTCAATTATTATCGGCATATCATTACTGCATCGTGCTCTGCAGCTCGGCGATTTGCCTTAACAGGTCCCGATAAATTACAATAGTGGTCTTGGCAAGCCAAACAGTAACAGCGATGATCAGGATAGTTACAATGATTTTATGTAATCTTTTAAGGCACGGACTGAGCCATACGAGCGGCAGGGCGAACGGCCCTACCGCCAATACGGCAACTAACAACCAAACAGGTTTGTAATACCACTTTACATCTGTCATTTTTTTACTTTGCTGTATCTTTAAAAAGATCTCCAAGTGCGCCAGCAGCCTTCTGAACCGTTTCGCTCGTGCTCTTTACCGCCACAGGAGCATTCGCAGCTGTGGACTTTAAAGCCTGATGTGCTATGTCCGCTGCTTTTCCCGTCATGTTCTGTGCGGATGACAGTGCATCAGAAACCGACCCCTTAAGGCCACCAATATCGAAGTTAGCCATATTTGCTATTGCTGTATTAGAAAGAGACTTAAAGACTATCACGCTGACCACGGAATATGGATCGGTTATATTTGCGTAGCGTTCATTTATGTTAACATTGTATTCTTTTACAGCCGGACCGCCAGATGCAGTGTAATCTTTATACATAGCCTTGCCTATCTTAAGGTCAAGAACATCTATCTGGATGTTCGGAGCTTTTCCGCCTTCTGCTGCAGGCGCCGGCGCACCCTTCTTAGTCGCCTTGACAACTTTGAGTGAATTCAGATTCAATTCACCTTTGGCGTTTTTCACAACGACAAACTCTCTAAGATTAAGACGCAGCTCTCTCAGGTGCACAACGCCTTTAAAAATGGCGGGAAGATCGTAATCGACATATATCTCCGGCATGTCGACCATGACCCGGTCTTTAAACTGAGCTGGGTTCATTACACGTAAATTTTTTATCTTTACCGCCGTTTTTACTATACCTACATTCAGAGAGCCTATACTGAGCTTCAAGCCCGTTACAAATTCCACACCTTTTTCAATCGAAACTTTTATTATCAAATCTTTTGTAACTGATACAGCAAAAAGAGCTACTACTACTATAGCTATCACCTTCCACTGCTTTTTCATAGCATATCCTCCTTTTTATATCATTCGAGCAATCGCTCAACGTGTTTTAAAAATTCCATTATAGACTTCGGACTGTTCGGAATAGTGCAGCCGGCAACATCAAAATGGCCGCCGCCTCCGTAGCGCTCAGCTATGCTCGCAACATTTATGCTGGCCTTCGACCTCAGGCTGACACGCAATGCATCCTTTCCGTTCTCGCGAAATAATACCGCAATGTCGACCTTCTTTATAGTTCTCAGCTCATCAGGGGCAGCATCAACATCTTCGTGCTTACCTTTAAAACGGTTAAAGTCGCTCTTTCTTATGATCGACCACGCAATCCTGTCATTTTTTAGAAACTTGCTTCTCGCAAGACACATCCCGGACAAAATAGCTGACTGCTTTGTCCTGGACCAGAATATCATTTCTACCAGCTTGTAAAATTCAACCCCTGAAGCAACGAGATCGGTACATACTTTGAATGTAAACGGACGGACATTTGGCAGGCGGAACGAACTTGTTTCCACTATTATAGAAGTCATTATGTTGTGCGCTACATCTTTAGTGATGGGCACGCGGAGTTTCTTTAAAAGCACATATATCATTTCGCCCACAGCCGCCGCGCTGCCGTCTACATAGCAGACATCGCCGAAAGGCCTGCGAAAATCATGGTGATCGATCTCAAGTATCTCACTCGCCCTGGCAAAGACTTCATAAGTTTTACCCAGTATCTCTTTATTGCCGCAGTCAACAGATATGGCCAGATCGACTGACTTGTCCAGCTTTCTTATAATGCGGCTGGCACCCGGAAGATTTTTGTAGCGCTGAGGGATCCCGTCGCAGCTTATCATATAAACCCGCTTGCCGAGCTTTTCAAGACCCAAGCCTAGAGACAACAAGGATCCTATCGAATCACCATCAGGATTTATGTGTCCGGAGATGGCGATATCCCGCGCCGCATTGATGCTGTTTTTCGCCTCAGCAAGACCGTTCATTTTCAGGCTGCCTTTTTACAACAGTTCTGTTTCAAGCTTACGTATCAAACCGGATATATCTTTTACAAGGTCAACGCTCAGAAGCTTCTGCGCTTCAGCGTCTGTTTTGAGTGTTTTGAGGGTTGAGATGATGCGCTTTATCACTGTAAATTTACGCCTCTGGCGTGCTTCATCGGGCGTCAATTCTTCCCGCTGCCGGATAAGGCTTGTGAGGTCTTTCTTAACCTGACCAGGGTCCTTCCCTTCCTGAAATACATCTTTTTTAACACGCTGGTAATCATCCTGATCGAGCGTGTTTTTACTCTTGGCAAGGCGAAGCAGATTAACCGCCTCATAACTGGGAACTGATGCCGGAGGCTGAGATTCAGAATATTCTTTCTGCAAATACGCAGGTTCTTCTTTTTCTAGAAAATAATACGATTTAAGAAGCTTCATTGCCGTGGGCTTCTTTATACCTATCTCCTTCTGCGTATATGCATCAAAGGTCAGATACCCCCACTCCTTATACGCCTTATCTTTCCATACAGTATATAAAGACTGCCCCAGTTCTATCCAGGAAGTTTTAAAATTTTTAGCGCTTTGCAGAACTCTGTAGCGGATCGAGTCCTCCTCGACACCGACCATTTTTTCTTCAATACGTTCAAGTGATTTAGTTTTCATGTCATTTATTATATATCAAAAATAATTCTTTTCAAATGTAAATTTAGAATTGACACTTCATTATCAATACCTTATCATTATTATATGATCAAAAAAGCACTGCTTTCACTTATCGTCTGGAGCGTTGGCGCCATCCTCACCACAACGCTCTATTTTTCCATGCTGATAGCGATAGCGCTGTTTCCGAAAGATAAGATACGGAAAAAGGCGCATGCCCAATGCTTCTGGTGGGCAAAGTCTGTAGTAGCATTCAATCCTTACTGGGACGTATCTGTCAGCGGTCTGGAGAATATAGATAAAACCAAAACTTATATAATAGTGGCAAACCATCAGTCTCTTGCCGACATTGTTATAATCTATCTTACAAAAATGCAGTTTAAGTGGGTCGCCAAAGAAAGCTTGTTCAAACTTCCATTCGTAGGCTGGTGCATGTCTCTGGCTAAACACGTTAAACTTGAGCGAGGGGATTTTGGAAGCATCAAAAAGGTTTACAGGGAAGCTGCCGGCTGGTTAAGGGGCGGCATGTCTGTGCTCTTCTTCCCCGAAGGCACACGTAATAATGCCGGTGGAATGAAAGATTTTCAGAACGGCGCATTTAAGCTGGCGATAAAGGAAAAAGTTTCTGTCCTTCCAGTGTCTATAAAGGGTACCGGTGATGCAATCCCGAAAGGCACATGGCTATTTCAGACAAGAGTACCTATAAATCTGAAAGTCCTGCCTGCCATAGACACATCCCGGTTCGGCCCGGCAGATTTCGCAGAATTGCGGGACCTGGCACGCAACGCGTTAGAATCGGCTTAAAGAACCTTCCAGATATCTTTAGCGTAATCATTTATCGTCCTGTCGCTTGAAAATTTTCCGGACCTTGCCACATTTATTATAGACTTCCTAACCCAGCCGCTCTTATCCAGATAAGACTGCGATACAATATCCTGCATCTTAAGATATTTATCAAAATCTGCGCAGACGAAAAAATAATCGGTTGTGGTCAGATTGTAAACTATCGGATCGAAGAGGCCTAATTCTACGTGCGACAAGAAATTGCTGTTAATAAGGTTTATGATATCTTTTAATATTCGGCACTTTGCAATATATTCATTAGGATCATACCCGTTACGTCTCAACTCCTCTATTTCATCAGCCTTGAGACCGAATATAAAAATATTATCTTCCCCCGCCTCTTCAGCTATTTCTATATTAGCACCGTCAAGGGTTCCGATGGTGAGTGCACCGTTTACCATAAACTTCATACATCCAGTGCCTGAAGCCTCCGTTCCCGCCGTGGATATCTGTTCAGATAGGTCACTAGCCGGAAATATTTTTTCAGCCAGGGAAACGCAGTAATTCTCAAGAAATACAACCTTCATTTTGTCGTGAATAGCCTTATCGTTATTTACCACTTCAGCAATGCTGTTAATAAATTTTATTATCAGCTTTGCCATGGCATACCCGGGAGCAGCCTTTCCGCCGAAAATAAATGTCCTGGGCAGAACGTCTGCACGCGGATCGTTCTTTATCTTAAGATACTGTGAAAGGACATAGAAAGCGAATAGTAGCTGCCTCTTATATTCATGTATACGCTTTACCTGGACATCGAACATAGACTTAGGATCTACTGAGACGCCTGTAGTTTTATGGATATAATCCGCCAGATACTTTTTATTGGCCAGTTTCGCTTCATACCATTTACTCTGAAACCCCTTATCATCTTTAAGAGGCAGTAATTTCTTAAGCTTATAAAGATCGGTTGTCCAGCCGTCGCCAATAGCACCTGTGATGAGAGAAGAAAGTTTTTCGTTATCTTTTTTCAGCCATCGGCGTTGCGTGATACCATTTGTCTTGTTATTGAATTTATCCGGAAAGATCTCATAGAAATCTTTAAAAAGGCGTGTTTTCAAAAGCTCAGAATGCAGCTCCGATACGCCGTTTATAGAATGACATCCTACCACCGCAAGATTTGCCATCCGGATTCTTTTTATATCGCCTTCTTCTATAAGCGACATCCTCCGAAGACGGTCGTTATCGCAGGGGAATTCTTTTGCCACATTTTCAAGGAACCTTAAATTTATTTCATAAATTATCTGGAGGTGACGCGGCAGCAGCTGCTCAAAAAGACTGACAGGCCAGCACTCAAGCGCTTCGGGCATTATAGTGTGATTTGTATATGCAAAAGTATTTACGGTCACATCCCATGCTGCATCCCAATCGAGCCCTTCTTCATCGACAAGTATGCGCATAAGTTCAGGTATGGCTATCGACGGATGAGTGTCATTAAGCTGTATGGCCGCCTTCGACGCAAGCTTAGTTATATCTCCATTCTCCATTTTGTATCGCCGTATTATGTCAGCAAGCGATGCTGCGGTAAAGAAATACTCCTGTTTCAGACGGAGTTCCCGCCCCTGGCTTACGTTATCATTAGGATAGAGGACTTTGGAGATGTTTTCGGTCACCATCTTATTCATGACCGCACGTTCATAATCTCCATCGTTAAAATAACTGAGGTCAAACTCTTCGCTTGCCCTTGCAGACCATAAACGCAGTGTATTTACGATATTATTCTTATAGCCGGGAACCGGCATGTCATAAGGCGTGGCAAATACATCCTCAGTGTCGACCCAATGAACGCGCGTCTTGCCGGTATCATCCTGCTCCACATAGGTTCGGCCGTAAAATCTGACCTTTACAGTATACTCCGGACGCTGGAATTCCCATGGATTACCCTGCTTCAGCCATTCATCCGGAAATTCAACCTGATATCCATTGACTATTTTCTGATTAAATATACCGTATTCAAATCTTATGCCGTAGCCATGCGCTGGTATGCCGAGAGTAGCCATTGAATCTAAAAAACAGGCGGCAAGCCTTCCGAGACCTCCATTGCCCAGCCCCGCATCCGCTTCGCTTTCCGAGATCTCGTCAAGATCGAAGCCCATTTCCTTAAGAGCATCTCTGGTCTGATTCTCAAGGCCGAGATTTATTATATTAGTGCCCAGCAGCCTGCCTATAAGGAACTCCATCGAAAAATAATAGACTCTCTTAGCGTTATCATCGTGATACCGTTCCTGCGTGACCATCCATCTCTCAACTATGCGATCCCTTACCGCTATAGAAGTGGCCATAAAGTCATCATGTATAGTTGCGGTATATTTATCTTTTGCCAGACTGTATTCCCGATTGGCGATAAAAGATACCCTGAGCCCATCTTTAGTCATATCCTTGTAATACCTCTTAACCCTGGCGGCCTGAGAATCTACAACTTTCGACTTCATAATACTCCTTTCACTATAACCTTCCACCCGCTATAAATATTGAACTATTGCCGAATTTATCTTTTATTATATCCAGCGCTTTGTGGCGCGCCTCCCGTTTTATGTCTAGAGAGTCTCTGAATAAATTATCCTGAAATCCTGCCGGACAAAAATTTGAACTCTTCACACCCAAAAGTCTTATCTTTTTACCATGACAATCAAAATTTCTATATAATACTATAACGGTTTTATATAAAATATCTATAAAATTCGTCGCGTCCGATATCGTTACCGATCTGGTGAACGTACTGAAATCTGCAAGCCTGATTTTAAGCGTTATCGTCCTGGCCTTAATTCCAGATGCGCGCAATCGCCCTGAAACCTTTTCGCATAATGCCATGAGAGCACATTCGATCTTCTGGTGCTCTATCGTATCAACATCAAAAGTCGTCTCATTGCTGATCGACCTGGCTTCACCGGCAGGCTCGACCTGCCGATCATCAAAACCATTGGCCAGCCGCCAGAAATCCATGCCAACTTTACCGAAAATAGCTGATAACTTTTTCTGGTCCATAGCAGCCAGCTCGCCTATTGTCCTGATGCCTCGGCGTTCCAGCTCTTCACCGCACTTCCTGCCAAGTCCCCACAGGCGGCGAACTTCCAACGGCTTCAAGAAGTCCTGCAGCCCTTCCTCGGTCACCTCCACCAAGCCGTCCGGCTTATCGATGTCCGAGGCTATTTTCGCCGCCATCTTTGTCGGGGCAAGCCCCACCGAAGCGGTCAGGCCTATCAGCTTCCTGATCTTTTCTTTTATCATCCGGCAGGTATCAACGGGGGTGCCAAACAGATGGTAGCTGCCGGTTATATCAAGGAACGCTTCATCAATGCTCACAGGCTCTATGTCAGGTGAGAAGGAATATAATATTTCATATATTTTTCCGGAGACATCTGAATATTTATCAATATCTACGGGTAAAAAAACTGCTTTCGGACATTTCCTGTATGCTATTGAAATAGGCATGGCCGAATGTATGCCATACTTACGCGCCTCATACGAGCAGGTAGACACAACGCCCCGGCCGCCTCCGCCTGCAGGATCAGCCCCTACAACTACGGGTTTACCCCGCAATTCCGGATGATCCCGTTCTTCAATGGACGCAAAGAACGCATCCATATCCATATGTGCTATATATCTCTTCTTTTTCAAACTACAACTTTCTACCCCTTAAAAACCACAAGTGCTTTTTCATTGTCGCTCGTAGATACCACAACCGTTGCTGCGCAGCCGCCGGTGCATGTTGTTCCATAAAGGTAACGGATATCGATCTTGGCATCGAGCAATTTCTGGCTCAGGCTCTTCATAGCACCAACCTTGTTCTGCAGCTCAACAACAACCACCTCTTTGCTCTCTATAGTTTTAAAACCCGCTTTCATTAACGCATCGCTCGCCCGCAGCACATCGTCAGCAACGAGCATTATTTTTGCCTCATTGCCCATAGAGTAGCCGGCAACGCCCTCTACATTTATCCCGTGATCGGCAAGTATCTTTGAAACATTTGCCATCGTCCCCATCTTGTTTGGAACCGTGAGAACAAGCTCCTTCCCCATCTGCGCATTCTTTATCACGTTGCACCTCCGATTTGTTGTGATCTTTCCCCGATAAATCGTCCCGAGCGTCCTTCACTAAACTTCTGACGCGAGGGGCTGCATATACGCCCTGACCCCGCCTCCTTTCCGTCAATTAACCCCCTCCACATCCACTATGCAATCGATGCGGAAATTCCTTTCCTCATTCTTTAAATGACAGAACGCCACAATATAAGACTTGTCGTATGTATTTTGTATTTGGACCGGAGTGATAACGCGTTTCGTGATCTCATTATTCCAGGATGAACGGTAAGTGATATTGAGCTTTTTCTGGTCCCGTATTGCGTTTTCGATAAGAACGGTTTTATAATCTTTAACCTTTTTAATACCTGCGCCTTTTTTGGAATATGCTATCGCCTCGACATCTTCTATCCCTTCTGACAATATAATAGCAAGCTCTTTCTCAAAGACTTTCCAGGTTGTGCAGGCATCGGCAAGAGCGCGATGCTCTACGGAAGTTTTAATATTAAGATGTTTTGATACCGCACCTAGGTTATACCTGCCCGCCTGCGGGAAGAATCTTCTGGCAAGAGCAAGCGCGTCTATAACAAAATATTCGTCCAGCTGCCATTTTTCATCACCCATCGCGCTCTCAAGAAACCCCAGATCAAACCCTGCGTTATAAGCCACAAGAACACTGCTTTTAGAAAAATCGAGAAACTTTGGAAGGACTTCATTTATAACAGGTTGACCTTCGAGCATTTCAGGCGTGATGCCGTTAACGCTGAAAGCACCATACGATATCGGCCGCTGTGGATCTACGAAGGAGCTGAATTTTTTGGGATTTTTACAGGATGATTTTACTCTGACGGCGGCGATTTCACATATCTTATCTCCGGAATACGGAAACAATCCCGTCGTCTCTACGTCGAAGATCGTAAATTCAGCCTTGGCTATTTTCATTTAGTCTGTTTTTAAATGCTTCCGTCAATTTCCTTACTTCACCTGATATGCGCGAGAATTCTTTATTTTCCAGCCAATCTCTGCGGAATATACTGCCTCCAAAAGAAACGGCATCCGCACCATTATTAAAATAGGACGTCATGTTTTGTGCATTAACGCCGCCGCACGCCAAAAGTTCGATATCGGCAAACGGCCCTTTGATCTCCTTAAAATACTCAGGACCGAAAAAACCTGCGGGAAATACTTTTACCATTGTAGCTCCGGAGTTCCAGGCGCGGTATATTTCAGCCGGAGTAAGCGCACCCGGAAACACAGGTATTACATTTTTCGCGCAATACTCAACGACTTCGTCGACCATTACAGGCGTTACAATAAATGTAGCACCCGCGTCCAGCGCACTTTTCAGAGATTCCAGATTCAGGACAGTGCCGGCACCTACCATAAGCCGGTTGCCCGCAGCTTTAACGGTCTGGGCTATCAACGATTCCGCACCTTGCGTATTCATTGTTATTTCAAGGGTTTCCAATCCGGCCGATACCACTGCATCCACAAGAGGCTCGACTTCACCGGCCCGCACCCCTCTGGCTATACCCATTATTGGAAGTTTTTTAAATCTCTCTATGTCCATATCTAATCCAGATCCGCCCCGGCAAGACTATCGTAAAATTCCCTGTAATTTTCTTTTTTCTCGCTTTCACGAAGCGCTATCGCCGTCTTCGGATGCTCATCCAGCATTCCGGTAATAGCATACGGAATGATGTATCCCCACTCCATGCGCTCACGTAAAGGAATGAATTCTTTGGATATGAGATCAAGTATAGGTCTTATGTCAAACTTAGGATTTTTTAGAAAACCTATGAGAAGTTCAAGAGGGCAATTTCCCGCGGCCCTGCCAAGCCCATACACTGTGCCGTCAACATAGTTCGCGTTATGTATGATCGCTTCGATCGTATTACCGAAGGCAAGCTGCTGATTGTTGTGGGCATGCATACCAACCTCTTTAGTCTTAAGTATGCTTTTAGCCTTTTTTATCAGAAACTCCGTGGATTCCTGATACAAAGCCCCAAAGCTGTCAACTATATAGACAACCTGCGCCTTACTTTCTTCTTCGAGCTGATGAAGCGCTTCGTTCAGTTCATTATCAAGAGCTCTCGATATAGCCATAATATTAACTGTGGTTTCATATCCTTTGCCTGAAAAATGGTTCACAAGAGCTATCGCCTTATCGATATCTTTAACGTATGAAGCCACCCTTATCATGCTCACAGGACTATCTTTGCGCGGCTTCACATCATCCATATCAACTCGTCCCACATCAACCATCACAGATATTTTCATATCCGACTCAATACCGTCAATAACCTTTTTTATATCTTCGTCATCGCAAAATTTCCATGTACCAAATTCTTTACCCGGAAACAATTTTTTGGAATTTTTATACCCTACCTCCATATAATCAACCCCAGCTTCGGATAACGCTTTGTAAACTGCACGAACAAATTTATGGTCGAAGTCATGATTATTTATAAGTCCGCCATCCCTGATGGTGCAGTCCAACACTTTTATCTGTTCTCTAAACACTTCGTTCATCTCCTTTTTTTAGATCGCTCCAGACTTTTCCTGCCCTTTAAGCAGCAGGTCAATCACTTTTGTGGATGGTTCACTCTTAGCTTTCTCGTTAGCATAAAAGGAAAATAAGTCCAGCGCCTTCAGATAGTTCAGCCCCAGAGCTTCCATGGTGCCCTGATATTGTTTTTTAAGCTCTCCCATATACTCACTGACAAACTTCTCCTTCTGGAGATCTGTCAGCATATACCATTCACTCATAGTAACTTTGTTTCCGTCCCACCGAGCTTTCTCTTTCGGGAAAAAAAATACTTCGGGAATATCGTTATCACTGTATGAGTATATAGACCCTTCTATTTTACCCGAAGAACTTTGCGCTTCACGGCAAAAAGCGTAAGAACCGCAGTAGAATGCCATGCCCAGG
>Ga0172381_10004666_pt1 | contig 14107 bp, 20 predicted proteins | sample Leawel6488metaG_FD_119754 | JGI IMG/M metagenome (GOLD analysis project Ga0172381, IMG submission 119754) | Leachate microbial communities from a municipal landfill in Southern Ontario, Canada - Leachate well 64-88 metaG | ecosystem: Engineered > Solid waste > Landfill > Unclassified | place... | reverse complement strand
CAACAGCAACTGGGCATTGGTATGGAACACCAGCAGTATGTAATGCAGTAGCAGAACCAACCTGTGATTCATCTCATTCAGATTTATGTTTAAATCAAACAGCATGTGAATCAGCTAGTTCTTATTGGTATCATGATTTATGTCATACTGAAGAAGAGGAAGAAGATGAAAATGAAACAAATACTAATAATACCCCTTCTACAACATTAATTAGTCCAAGTGCAGAAGTTGTATCAGGAACACCTGCAGATACTTCTGCTTGTACTCCCAACTGGCAATGTGGGGATTGGCAAGAATGCATTGAAGGAACTCAAACAAGAATTTGTTTAGACAATACTAACTGTAATACTCAAGAAGGAATTCCTACAACATCCCAACCTTGTGAAGTAATAATAACAGAAACATGTTCTGATAAAATAAAGAACCAAGATGAAAAAGGAATTGATTGTGGAGGAGTTTGCAAGAAATGTGGATTCTTAACAATAGTGGGTAATACTATTAGTGGTCAAGTTGAAGTAGGAAAGAATTTTGTTCTTAAGGGAATGTTTGGAAATGTAACAAAGACAATAATCTCAGTTAGTAGCATGGTTTTAGTTATAGCTGGAATTGTTTGTTTTACAATATTCAAGAAAAGAAGAAAGAAATGAACAACAAAAATCTTTAAAAGTGATTTTTAACTCTTACTTATATGAACATAGGGGATATTGAAATTAACTGGCTTGGACACTCTGGTTTCTTAATTAAAAACCATAAAGTTATTTACATTGACCCTTACAATATAAAAGAAAATTCTGAAAAAGCTGACTTTATCTTAATAACCCATAGTCATTATGACCATTGTAGTATAGCCGATATAAAGAGCATCATTCAAGAAAGAACCAAAATAATACTTACTGCAGATTCTCAAAGCAAGATAACAAGATTCAATATTCCTCTTGACATTCAGATAGTAGAGCCAAATCAAGAATTAACTTTTGGGGAGCTCAAAATTTCAACTCTCCCTGCTTATAATTTGGATAATCCTGCTCATCCTCAAGAAGAGGGCTGGGTTGGATATTTAATAAAAATGAATGATGTTTCTATTTACCATGCAGGAGATACTGATTTAATTCCAGAAATGCAAAAATTAACAGGGCATAAACAGCCAGATAAAAAGTTCATTGCATTACTTCCTATTGGAGGAAGATTAACTATGAATGCTGAAGAAGCGGCAGAAGCAGCAAAATTAATCAAGCCCTTTCTTGCTATCCCTATGCATTATGGAAGCACAATAGGAACAATGGAAGATGCAGAAGAATTTGTAAACTTATGCAAAAAAGAAGGAATTAATGCTGAAATTTTGGAGAAGCTATAGGAATTAATTATCACCTCTTTTTATACGAGTGTCATCATCAGTTGAACACAGCATTAGGTTTTATGATTAATTTATTTTCCCTACTCCTCGGGGGGGTTGGGTGGGTAAAGAATAACAACTTTATTAAATAAAATGTCTTACAAATGATTATGGATAGTTTTTTACAAAGAAAGCAAGATGTTTTATCAAAAGTAGACAAATCTTCAATAGGAAAATGGGACAAGCATATACTAAATTTATGCAAGAAGATTAATGCAAAAAAAGATTTCTATACAACATCTTCTTGTTCTGGAAGAATTCTTTTAATGATTGAGCAAGATAAAAAAGGAGAAAATTTATTTCTTTTTGTTTCCCATGAGAAAATATCATTTTCTCAATTAAAAAAAGAGTTAAATAAATTAAAGGGGCTAAACAAAAAAGTAAAATTCAAATTAGAACCATGCATACTTCACATTGCTTGCAAAACTCTTGAAGATGCTCAAATTCTTTTTGAAAAGGGAAAAGATGCTGGATTTAAACGACTTGGAATAATTGGAACCTCTCACGGTTTCACATTTGAACTAAACAGCACAGAAAAATTGGAATTTCCTATAATTGACAAAAAGAAGGTTCTTGTAGACGACAATTTCTTAAAAATTGTCTTAAAAGATGCTAATAAAAAATTGGAAAAGAGTTGGGAAAAAATTGGAAAATTGGAAATGGGGATGTAAAATTAGAGTATATTTGTATATATTAATAAATATTTGTAAATATAAGTGTATTGACTAGTAGAGATTAATAATCTTTAAAAGTAAATTTTATTTTTCCATGCTATGCTTATGGCATTGTATGAGGGGGTAAAAACAAATGTTTGAATTTACATTAATTAAAGAATTGACTAAAGCAATGTATCAATCAACTGAAAATTTAATTGCAACAATATTCTTTTTATTATTATTCATTGGAGTTATAGGGTATGCAATTTATAGAAAGTTTTTTAGAAGATGAAAAGAGAGCGATAATTTTAGCAAAAGTTCAGTCCTAGAAGATTCAGTTCCATTTTACTTCCATCACAATCCTTTACCATTGACATAGACCCAGTTGAACCCCCAATCTTGAATGCAATTAAAACAACAGGAAGATTCACACCATCAGGTAATTTTGTACTTTTACCAGATGAGAGAGAACTCCATGTATTATAAAATTCTAATGCACTTGCTTCATTATGAAACTTTTCAATATTTATCAAAGAAAGAGTCATTCCATCAATCTTTGTTTCAGCTATGTTCTTACATCTATTAAAACTTTCTCTGCATTGTGAAATTAAGGGGTCTTCATTTATTATTACTTTATCTTTTATTACACTTATTAAATTATTCACATTATTTTTTAAAGATTGGAAACTATCTGGTTGAAGAATAAAACTTACTATTAAACTTCCCACTACAAAAATAAATAACCACTTAAATACTTCTTTAATTTTATTTTTTGTTTGATGATTCATAATAATATTTCACATTCATTTAATATTAAAATAAATTAAGAAAGTTAATCCTATTGTTATTATTAATAAAGCAATTTTAATAATTGTTTTTTTATCCATATTTAAATTACCCCCCCTCATACATGCTTTATCAGCGATGGAAATAAGTATTATCCATTTATAAAATAGAGGTATCTCTCATATATTCACTCCTCTTGCGAGATAATACTTATTTAAAAATAGAAGGTGCCTCAATCTTTCAATATTAATTTAAACATCAAGTAGATTAAATTAACATTAGCCGACGAGGCATCTCTTTTTCTAATACTAAATGGAAATGTATGAAATATATAAACATTTCGTTGAAAAATAATACATTTCCGAAATCCTGACTACAGGATTACATACAAATGTAAGGAGGTATAAAATAAATGGTATTAGATTTTGCAAAAGAAGCGATTGATAATGCAAGCACTCATAGTATTAACTTTGACGAATTGAAAGCTGGAAAAGCTAACATAAAAGTTGTTGGAGTTGGTGGAATGGGATGTAATGCAATAACTTGGCTTTTCAACAAAGGAATTAGCGGAGCTACTGTTTATGCTGCAAATACTGATGCACTTCACTTAAGTGTTTCTAAATCTGACGAAAAAATCCTTATTGGTAAGGAATTAACAAGAGGACTTGGAGCTGGAGGAAGACCACAAACAGGAAGAGAAGCTGCAAAAGAAGCCCTAGCTGAATTAAAAAGAGCTGTTGGCGGAGCAGATATGGTATTTGTAGTTGCAGGAATGGGTGGTGGAACTGGAACAGGTGCAGCACCAGTAATATCTCAAATTGCTAAAGAATCTGGAGCAGTTGTAATAGGGGTTGTCACAATGCCTTTTGAATCAGAAAGAGCAAGAATTGACAAAGCTGAATTCGGATTACAGGAATTAAGAGAAGTTACTGATACAACAATTGTTCTTGATAACAACCGACTAGTAGACATTGCAGGACAATTGCCTATTGAACAGGCATTTGCTGTTGCTAATGAATTAGTCAGCACAATGGTTAAGGGTATTGTTGAAACAATTACATTGCCAAGCTTAATCAATCTGGACTATGCAGATGTTTCGGCTATAATGAAAGACGGTGGTGTTGCTGTTATCGGTATCGGTGAAGCAGACACACAAAACAAAGTTATGGAAGCAGTTCAACAAGCTCTTACTCATCCTCTACTTGATGTGGATTATAAGGGAGCTACTGGAGCTTTAATCCATGTAACTTGTGGTCCTGATTTAAAGCTAGAAGAATTTGATTTGATAGGAAGAACAGTTTCTGAAAATTTGAATCCAGAGGCAAATGTTATTATTGGAGCCAGAATTAGCAAAGAATTCACAGGCAAAGTTAGGGTTATAACAATAATGACAGGTGTTAAGTCACCTTATGTCCTTGGAAAAGATTTTGAAGATAAAAGTTCATCATCTCGTCCTGCTTCTAGAGAAATGTCTGACTTAGGAATTGAGGTCTGGAGATAAGTAAATAGGGAACTTTTTATTTTATTTTTTCCCTTTTTTATTTTTTTAAAATTATTATTTTTAATCCGTAAATCTTATAAAAGAACTTTTAATTTTATTTAAATGAAATTTCATACAGAGATATTAAAATTAAAAACAGAAAAAGAGATGGAGTTTATTGACATTACAAATCAAATTAATCCAATTCTCAAAAAAATGAATATTAAAGAAGGATTTGTTAACATTTTCAGCAGACACACAACTCTTGCTATAAAAATTAATGAATTTGAAGAATTGTTGATAAAGGACTTGAATTGGCTTATGAATAGAATTGCTCCAAAAAGAAAAAGGTATATGCATGATATCTTGCAATTAAGAAAAAATTGTCCTCCAGATGAACCAAAAAATGCAAGAGGGCATTTAAGAAGCATGTTGCTTGAAACTTTTCAAACAATTCCAATATCTAATTCAAAAATGAACCTCGGAAAATATCAAAGGATTTTTGCTGTAGAAACAAGTGGACCAAGAGAAAGAGAAATTTTAATTCAAATATTTGGGGAATAATTAATCTCCAGTTGTAGGAGATTTCATCTTCTTGTTTCCATATTTATTAAAATATAAAATTCTGTCCAAATCTATCTTCATCTTTTTTGTTTTTGGTTTTTCAAATTCATAACCTATTGGAAATATTGCTTCAACATTGACTTCATCTGGAATATTCAATGTTTTCTTTATTTGTTCTTCTACAAAATATCCAACCCAGCAAGTTGAAAGTCCTGCTTCTACTGTCTTTAAAATGAAATTTTGAATTCCAGCTCCTGCTTGTTGTCTTGTCCATGTCTTTCCAGATTCTCCATATTCATTTACAGGACGAGAAGGATTAGAACAAGCAACTACAATATAATGAACATCTTGAATAAAATCCTGTTGGCATGATTTTGCTATTGCTTTTATTTTCTTTTCATCATCAACAACAATAAATTTTAAAGTATAATTATTGCCTGCCATAGAAACAAATCTTGCAGCATCAATGCATTCAATTATCGTTCTCCAATTTGGTTTCTTTTTGCTAAATTTCCTCACACTATGCCGACTTTGAATTGCCTTATCAAGTTCCATTATTAAATTAAGAAAAGGAATTATAAAAAGGTTTTGTGATAAGATTTATTAATTAAAAAATTATATTTTAATATGAAAAATAAAAAAGAAGATAAAATGGATGGCATTTTTGCAATAATTTCTGCTTTTCTTGTTTTGTTTACTACAATGATAGACCCTATTTATTCAGTGGCTCTTGCAATAATCTTGCTTGTTGCTTTTTCAATTTACAAATTTATTAAGAAATAGTTAATTCTTTTCACAGAGAATAGCTTCGTTTGCTTTTTCATTCACAAAAAGATTAATATCTTTTTTTCCAGTTAATCTTTTTTCATAAGAATTTCTAACTTTCCAGTATTCATTTGGCTCTAAATTATATCTTAAGGTAACTTTTCCAGCCCCAATAGAATTCATTGCCTTTAATATTTGATTTGAATCATTTTCACAAGTTTTGATAATTCTAAATTTTGTTAAAAAATGAGAATTAATTTCTTGATTGGATAATAAAACTGGCTTGCTCAAATATAAAACAGGAGCATCAAATTGAACAGCTAATTCTTCAATTAAACGGGCAACAATAATAGTGGGGTCAATTAAATAGAGATATTTATAATTTTTAGTAAATTTTTCTTTTTTGGGTTGAATGTGTTGTTCAGAAATTACTATTTTTTCCATTGAAGGAAGAGCAATAACAGATACATCACATTTTTTAAGTTCATTAAAATATAAAGTTAGGCGATTTAATTGATTATCTAGAGAAATAAATTCTTCTTCAAAATCATTATCTTTCTTGATTGTTTCAAGTCCTTGTGTGAAAGGAGGAATTTCAATGGCAATTTTTGTTGTAAGTGGAAGATAGGCCTCCAATATTTTTTGTATCGGGGGGTTGATAAAATTAAGAGTTCTATCTGATTGTTCTGGTCGTTCTGTATCCACAAAAATAACACTTGGCTCTTCTCTTTTTATTTTATTGATTACTCCTTTGTTTAAAGCATCACCATTTATTACTTCCACATTTTTAATTTTCAGTTTTTTCAAATTTTGATTTAAAATTCCTGCTCTTGTTTTGTCCATTTCAATTGCAATTACTTTTTTGGAATTTTTTGCAAAGGCAATTGTTTGCCCACCTATTCCTGCTCCAATTTCAACAATTGTTTTGGCACCCAATCTTTCTGCTCTGTAAAGAGAAACCTCGCGGGGAGTAGCAAAACGGATAAATTCTTTTGGAACTTTCAACTTTTCTTGATAAATAATATCTTTCTTTGGTGCTCTTGACATAAATAAAATAAGAAAGTTAAATTTATAAATTAAATTCTTCTCAATTTATTATGGCATCATATCCACCAGGACCACAAAAGATGAAAATTGATTATAACATAGATAGAGGAATCTATGATGCATTTGCAAAAGCTTGTAGCAGAAAGGGCTTTGCACCACAAATCATTATAGAAAAGTTAATGGCAAAGTTTAATCAGACAGGACAAGTTTAATTCTTTAAAACATCCAAATATTTATTAACCTTTACTTAGAAGTTATCTTATGGCTAAAAGCTTAGAAATAATAGGAAAAAGATTAGACATTTTAAAAGAAAAAGCTGGCTCTGAAGCATTTAATAGATTTTTTAGGAGTATGCATGAATATAGCCGTGAGAATAAGTCATTCAAAAGATGGTATGATGAAGAAGGCAGTTTTAGCCAATTAGTTTTTAATGCTTATCTTTCAAATTCTAATATGTCTAAATTACCGAAAAGTGAATTAAGAGTAGTTTACCAATTTATCAAAAAAAGTGAAACGTCTCGTATAGGACTCGAACCTATGACCCCCTGATTAACAGTCAGGTGCTCTACCAACTGAGCTAACGAGACATATCTCCCTGCGAAGGTGGTTGTGCAAAGCACTATACCAACTGAGCTATGGGAACTTATAGACATTTAGAAAAAATTTTCTTATTATTTAAAGTTATTCTTTAACTTTTTTGCTTGCTTTTTTCTTCTTTTTTTGCTCTTTTAATCCCAAATCAGTAATTGGTTGAATATGATGTTTTTCTAAAAAACCATATACATTTGCTTGTTTACTACCTTGAATTAATAAAATTATAGAATCTTGAGCATTTTTTATGTATTCTGGAGAACCAATTATTCCAATTTCATTATTTTTTAGTTCAAAAAAACATTCAGTTAAATTGCTCAGGGCTCTAAGTGTTCTTCCTTCTTTGCCGATTATTCTAGCCCTTATTGTTTCCATATCTTTTCTGTGAGTATAATCTTTTACATTAAGTGTCTCAAATAAGAAATCTTCTTTCTTTATTAGCAATGCAACTTCCAAGGGGAAACCAAAGCTTAAAGCATCAATTACTTTTTCTGCAATATATTCTTCTTCAGGACTTCCATCTATTGAAACTTCCTTGTCTTTTACCATTACTTTTACATTTAATGCTTTCTCAAGTTTTCTGTTGAACTTGATTATTTTTTGGGGCTCTTCAAAAAGAATAGTTTTCATGTTAATATAAAGAAATAACTAGTTTTAAGTATTTTTATTTTAAAATTCGCTCTTATCTGATTCAAGATATCCTTTTCTCTTAAGCCAGTCAACTTGGTTTGGTTTGTATTTTAATATAACATCTCCTTTATCTTTGTCCAATTCCCATAATTCAATAATCACAACATCTTTAGGACGAAGCCAAAGTTTTCTTTTTAATCTTCCAGGAACACGGCAGTTTCTCATTTTTCCATCAAGACAGCTCACCATCATCTTGTTTCCTCCAAATCTTTGCTCTATTATTCCCATAACCTCTCTATCTCCTCTTGGCAAAGGAACACGAGTTATAATTTGCTGTTCTCCATTTTCAGAATTTCCTTCTTCTTCGTCTTTGATTTCTTCGTTGCTTTCTATTTCTTTCTTCATATTTATCTGGGGAAACGGGTGTTTATAAAAATATTGAATTAGATTAACAATAAACTAAAGGGTATTCCTTGAATTCTTTTTATTTCTTCTTCACTGATTAAACCTGAATTTATTGCAATTTTAACTGATTCTTCTCCTACAATGTAAAAAGTAGCATCTTCTTGAACCATCTTAATAATCACATCCACAGTTTCTTCTTCATTCAGTTCTTTTCCAAGAAAAAAATTTTCTTTAACATCCAATTGAAATTTTCCTTCTTCAAACTTCTTCCCTATGAGATTTGCATCACAAATAGTAACAATATCCCTGTGGGATTTTATTATTTTAACAATTACCATAAAAAATAAAAATAAAAAGAATTAATAAATTTATTTCTTTCCTAACATACAGCAAACAGTTGTTCCACAATTAGGGCATTTTCCTTTTGCCATTCTTGTGCCTCTTGAAGTTTCTGATTCTTTCGGATCTTTCATTTCAACTTTTGCTTTGCATTTAACACAATAACCTTGTACCATTTTTTCCTCCTTGTTTGTATATTATTTAGATTGACAAATTCTATGAATCTGTATAAGTTTTAGAAATTAGTATTACTTTTAAATGTTTAGATGAGGGATTTATGAAGGAAAAATGAATACTTAAAACATAATTAATCTTTTAAACTAAAAATAATTAATTATAATATGAATTTAACTTCAACTATTAAAGAAGCAGAGCATACTTTAAGTTTACTTCCTAAGAATGAAGAAGAGTTAAAGGGATTAATTAGAGGGGTAATTTCAACTCCAGAATATAAAGGAAAAAAATCTAAAAAATTTATTGAAAAAGTCATAGAAGAGCTCTATCCGAAATATGAAGGAATAATCGCTAAAAGAACAGAATTTGAACATGCAAAAATTAAATTAGAAGTTATTAGAGATTTAATGGAAGATTATTATCTTTCTTAAATTTTAAAATTTTAGTTAACCTTTTAAATTAAATTCTCCTTGAAAAATAATGAAAAGGGGGAGATGTGGTAATTATTTATCAGGGATTGTAATTTTGGTTCTATTAATCAATTTTTCTTCAGCAATCAGATTGCCCATTGTTGGTGGAGATTCTAATTCTTGGGGAGATATATTAAACACTTTTTTGAATGTTTCACATAATGAAACAGGGGAATTAAGAGAAAATATCATTTCTACTAATAATATAATAGATGGGACAATTACGGATGATGATCTTTCTAATATAATTAATTTCACAACATTAGGGGATGTTGGTATAGGAACAACCACCCCTACTGCCAAATTAGAAGTTGTTGGAAGCATTTCTTATAACCAATCATTAAATAAAATTTTTGTTTTTGAAGGAGATAGTTTAACTAATCGTAGTACACCAGCAGCATCAAATGTTAATTGGGTTGCAAATATAACTCATGATGAAGCTTTTTTTGCTGACGGCAAAAAATATATTGTTGCAACTTCAGGTCAAAGTATAGCAACTATCGTTACTCAATATACTACACAGATACATCCTTTAATGAAATCAAAGCTAAATGACGATGCTTACTTATTTATTTGGGCAGGAACAAATGACTTAAGTTTAGAAGATAATCATACCACGATTTATAATAATTTAAAAACAGAATGGGCAAATGCAAGAGCAGATGGATTTAAGGTGATTGCTTTTACTATAATCTCAAGAGACCCATCAACTTACGGTGGTGATGGAGCGAGTGCAGAAGCTAATAGGACTTTATTAAATAGCGATATTCTTAGTGATTCAAGTTTGTATGATTACCTTATTAGAACTGATTTGCTTTTCCCTACTTACACAGATACTAATTATTTTTCTGATGGCATTCATTTAACAGAATTGGGTAATGATAAATTAGCAGATTATATTAAACACAACTTATTTTCAAATCGTTATAGTTCTTTAAATTATCTTAATGGAAAGATAGGAATTGGAACAGTAAATCCCTCTTCAATGTTAGAAGTTATCGGAAATACTTACATAAGTGAAGGGTTCCTTTATATTAATGGGACAATTGACGGAAAAGGAATTGTTTATGAGAATGCAAGCGGTTATGGAAGATGGATTATAAGGGGAACTACTGCAGAAACAGGAAGTAATTTAGGATATGGTTTAAATTTTGCTTCAAGGAAGGATGATGGAACTAGCTTAAAGAATGTTATGACTTTGCAAAGAACAGGGAATGTTGGAATAGGAACAACAAGCCCAAATGCTTTACTTACAGTAAATGGAAATACAAATTTAAGCGGGCAAGTTAATATTACTGGAGATTTATTTGTTAATGGAATTAATATTTCAAATATTGATGGGGGAATTAATTATTGGGGAAGTAATGGAAGTAATATTTATAATATGACTGCTTATGTAGGAATTGGAACAACTAATCCGACAACAACATTGGATGTTAATGGGGATATATTTTCAAGTGGGGGAAGTTTCAAATTAAATGGGACAATTGATGGAACAGGTTATTATCTTTACAATACAAGTAATTCTTTAAGATGGATGATGAGGGGAATAACTGCAGAAGCAGGAAGTAATTCGGGATATGGTTTAAATTTTGCTTCAAGAACAGATACAGGTGAGGTATTAAAGAATGTTCTTACTTTACAAAGGGAAGGAAATATAGGAATGGGCATATCTATTCCAAAAAATAAATTACAAGTTCAAAATTCTGGAGAAGTAAATGTTACTTTTAATACAAATGGTGAAGTAACAAATGCAAGTTTATTTTTAACAGAAGGCACAGGGACAACCCCAAACAATAATGGGGTTCAATTATATTATGATGGAAGTGCAAATTCTTTCAAGATAGCAACAGGAACAACAAATCCTTTCACAGATAGATTGACTATTTTAAGAGATACAGGAAATGTTGGAATAGGAACAACAAGTCCAGCAACATTATTAGAAGTTAATAGTTCATCGTCAGTAGATGGTATAATAAAAACAAAAACTGATTTTGTCACGAGATATGTGGGTTATGAAACACAAGTTGCTGGAGGAAATTATTGGTTTGCTGGAAGTGATGGGGCTTTAGGAGATTATTATTTTAATGTAAATGCTACAACAAGGACTACATCAAAATTACTTATTTCCCCTTCGGGAAATGTGGGAATTGGAACAACAAGTCCGAATGCAAGATTAACAGTAAATGGAAATACAAATTTAAGTGGAGATGTAAATATAACTGGAGATTTATTTATTAATAATGTTAATAATACAGCACCGGATTTTGTATTTGAAAAAAATTATACATTAAAAACTTTAAAAGAAGTTGAAGATTTTACAAAAGAAAATAAACATCTTCCTTGGATAAAAAGTGCAGAAGAGCTCAAAAATAGTGGAATAAATGCTGTTGATTTTAATTTTGATTTGCTAGAAAGTATTGAAAATTTATGGTTACATTCATTTGAACAAGAAAAGAAAATTGTTAGTCAAAATGAAATTATAAATTCTTTACAAAATAAGTTAAACACAATATGTAAAGAAAATAATTTAAAAGGTTGTTAAAATGAAAAAGGGGTGGATAACTTTATTTTTTATATTAATTCTTTCTTATTGTGTCAGTGCACAAAGCTATAATGAAGGGACTTATGGAAGGGGGTTATATAGTGCAGATGAAATTATAGTTACTCCAAGTGGTGGAGGAACAAGTGGGGGAGCATCATGTATTTACAATTGGAGTTGTACAAATTGGTTTCCTGAAGAATGTCCAGTTTCGGGGACACAAGAAAGAATTTGTGCAAATAGAGGAACATGCACAGGAACAGCAAATATTCCTTCTCAAATAAGAAATTGTACTTATGAGCACAAAGAGCCACTTTTTGATATTTTTCTTAAAATTTCAGATAATTACAAAAAAATTTGTGCTGGAAGAAAAATAAAAGCAAGTATTAATTTAGAAAATTATGGAAAAGCAGAACTTCTTGATGCATTTATGACTTATTGGATATTAGATGAAAATAATATTTTAATTTCAGAATTAAAAGATACAAGAAGCATAACAACCAATCTTAATTTTGATGTTTCCTTAGAAATTCCAAAATCAGTTCCTAACGGAATATACCGTCTTTATGCTGAAATAACTTATTCAGGAAATAAAACAGCATTAGCAGGAGAATCTTTTGAAATTAATGAAGAATATTGTAAATTGTTTAATTTTAATGTTTTTTATATTATTATTGGAGTTGTTTTGGTTGTCATATTAGTTTTAATCTTTATACTATTCAAAAAATTAAAGAATATAAAAAAAGGAAAAGCAAAATATAAAAGAAAAATCTTAAGAAAAGTTTCCTCACCAAAAATAAGTTTAATTAAAAAAATTAAGAAAAAAATTAAAGAATATAAAAAAGAAAAAGAAAGAAAGAAACTTTTGAAAGAGATTATTAAGCAGAAAAAAATGGCTGAAAAGAGGAATAAACAAATTCAAAGAAGAAAGAGAAAATCAGAAAAAAGAAAAATAAAAAGAAAATTATTTTTTAAATTATTAAAGCCAAGAAAAAGAAAAGAAATACTTCTTCCTAAGATTAAAGAAAAGAAAAAACCAATCTATAAAGAAAAAACTGAGTTAGTTAAATCTGTTTTTAGTAATCAATGGAAAATGAAGAAAAAGGGGATAGAAGAAAAATATAGAAAAGAAAAATTAAAGCAAATAAAAAAGAAACATTCTATATCTTAAATTTTGCTTTAATTCTTTAGGAATTAATGGAAGAGATTTATATCTTACTTCTAACAGAATGTTTTGCCCCACAAGCCAAGCATTTAACGAAAGAAAATCTATCTTCTTTTGATAATTCAGTATCTGGTTTTCCACATTCTCCACATAAAACAAACTCTTTAACATATTGTTCTACTTTCTGATTTATCTTCGCACTTGGAACAGTTATATTCAAAATTAATCTGTCTCCTTCTCTTTGTCCAGATGCAGCTAATTCTTTTAGCATAAACTTTTGAAAGTGTTCAGGAGTTCTTCTAAGATAAGAAACAATTTGGGAAAAATTTGTAATGATTGTTTTTTTACCTTCAAAATGTCCTTCTACCTTGGGGATTTCAAATCTTTCTCCATTCCCTTCTGGTTTTTTCACTTTATTGTAAGCATCATTAAGCAATTTTTCATAATCTTCCATGTATATACTCCCTGAAAAATGTTTATAAAGTTATTGAATTATTATTAATTATGAAAAGAGGGTCAAAAGAAAAAAAGAAAATACCTTCTGGAAGGAATTTAGCTCTTACAATAATTCTTGGAGTTTTTATTTCAATAATGATTATTACTTTGTTTAATTTAGTTGTAACTTATTTTTACGAAGGACCTGATTATAATTCCTTTTGCAATAATACTTATGGACAATATCAAATGAAATATGGAGGAACTTACTCCTGTATTAACTGCACTTTTTCAAAAGAACTTCAAGAACAAACAGATAAATGCACTCAGGAAGGAGGAACACCAATTTATGATTATGATGAAAGAGGATGCACAAGCACAATAAAAGAATGTAGCTTTTGCAGTAAAAATTTTGATGAGGCAACAAAGATTTATGAGAGAAATACCTTCTTCATATATGCTGCAATTGGTTTTGTTCTTATTGTAGTTGGTTTATTTGTAAGAATTTTATTAATACAATTAATCTCTCTTCCAGCAGGAGCTTTTCTTGTTATAGAAGCAGCAATTAAGAATTTTGATGATAAGCTATACATAATTATTACATTCAGTTTGTTGATAATTGCAGCAATTTATCTTGCTTTGAAAAAATTAAGATAATTATTTTT
>Ga0172381_10004664_pt1 | contig 14110 bp, 26 predicted proteins | sample Leawel6488metaG_FD_119754 | JGI IMG/M metagenome (GOLD analysis project Ga0172381, IMG submission 119754) | Leachate microbial communities from a municipal landfill in Southern Ontario, Canada - Leachate well 64-88 metaG | ecosystem: Engineered > Solid waste > Landfill > Unclassified | place... | reverse complement strand
GACCCGCGAGGCACCAGTTACATATTCGGTGCCGATCTGGGGACACATTCTGAAGTCGTCGCAACCTTGTGCATTGACGGTATCGAAATCGGGGTTTCACCCGACACATGCTACATTGACAACAACGGCAATTACTCTTACGTCTTTCCCGTTAGCTCCTCTTGGTTCTGCAACTTGAGTGACGAAGCGTTGACGGCGATACGAGACCAATTCATCGCGGAGAAAAAACGGATTCAGACTCGGGCGGCGATAGAGCGAGAACGACGGGTAGCAGCGCGTCGAGATTTGAAAAACAAAGCTGACGCCATGAACTCAGCACATCTTTGATTTGGTCGAGAGGATTTGATTATGGTACGTCTTGTGACTTGCCCCAAGTGCAAGCAACAGATGAAGGAAGCAGATTGCAAACCAAAGTCTATTAAGGCCGGGGCTTATCTCGCCAACGTATATCAATGTCCGAAGTGTGGAAATGTGTGGAGAGTGCTTATATGGTGAGGTATCGACGATTAGAATGGTGCCTTATTTTTGGCCACCGCTACTTGGATCAATCGGATTGGACTGATTCGGAGAAGTGGTATGGGCGCACTGGGCAATTCTACTACGGCGACAATCCGCCATGCGCGAAGTGCGGGATACATAAGCACGGATTCAATACGTGGTCCTGGTATCTCGGGTATCGCTGGCGTCAGTTTGTTTGGCTGCGAATACGGTTTAAGGTCTGGTTGTTTCGGTCATTTATGCGGTGGCTTTGGGTGAAGTGCGGGCACGACTTGAAGTATGTTGTTGCATGGCACGATCCAACCAATAAATGGCATCGACTTTACAAGCGATTGTATCGCTATATTCACGAGTTCAAGAGTGAGGACTAATCATGCTTGACTTTTTCCGCACATACTTTGAAGTACGACAGAGGACGCCGGGACTCACGGAGGTGCAATACCACCGCGAAGTGAATCGAATGCTGCACCGAGAGTGCAAGCATCCGTTTCCATTGTTGGAACGGGGAATAGGTGGACCGAACTATCTCAAGACGCGGGTTGAAGAGGTCGCACCGGATTGTCGGGATGCGCGGCTGACGACCAGCTTCTTTGACGCTCACAAGGACGAGTTGTGGTGCCCTGTTTGCGAGTGTTTCCCGTGGAACCCACAGAAAAACGAAGAAATCCGTCGCACTGGGGTTGACTTTTCAGGAATTGATGCTATACTTGAAGAGACGAACCGAGTGGAGGACACCTATGCAGTGCGAGATGTGTCTACCGGGGAGTGTGCGTAAGGCTGATCGAAAGATCACGTATGGTTTGTACGCTGCGTATGAGGCAGGCCGTCCGCACAATGTTCTCTGTTTGTGTGGCGAGTGTAGCCGTAAACTTTGGGACGGTGAGGGATGTTCGACTTCGCTTCGAGCCTTAGTTACGGCTGGGTTGTGTCACTTTGTAATTGAACCGTTGAGGTGAACCGATGACAGATGGACAGTTTAGGATTGGCGACATTGTGAGGTTGAAGTCAGGTGGCCCGGATATGACGGTTGAAGAGATCGAAACAAATTGCACGAGGCCCGTGCGGTGCGTGTGGTTTAATTCTTGCCACGACCGCGAGACGGCAAACTTCATCGCTGACACGCTGAAACGCATCTCGCGCCATAAGTAACAGGTAAGTGACGGGATGATCGAGTACAAACGCAACAAGTCTGACCTGCATATTGGCGACATCCTCTATCTGAAGATGATGCCCGCCGATGGCAACCATTCGTTTAGTGTCTACGTGTTGGTCGAAGTCACCGATCTCACGGCACAAAGGAGCGCTGTTGAAGTGATGCCGGTGGCTGGTGACTCTTCAGTCATCTGGGTCCCACCTTCTCTGTTGTGGGAGCGGGTGAAGCGATGAAGCTACAATCATTCATGCCGGAGATACGTCTAGGCGACATCTTCTACATTGAGGTGGTCCGTTCGACGAATCGCAACACCGTAAAAGGATTTGTTATTCCGGTGGAGATTGTTGACAACGGTATTTGTTGTCTCATATTTGACCAAGTGTGGGTTCGTCCTTGCTTCGATGGCAGCGAACAAATGCTCATACCCATTCGTGACCTGTTGAGAAAGGTGGAAGAATGACAAAGTATGTCCACTATTACCGAGTTTCTACGCGAAAACAAGAAGAGTCCGGCCTCGGTCTTGATGCTCAGCACAGAGCGATTGCTGATTACACGACTCGGAAACCGGGAGAGGTGATTGGAGAGTATGCGGAGACGGAAACCGGTAAGTCGGCTAAGAAGCGGCCCGAGTTGCAAAAAGCGATAGCGCACGCGAATGCGGCGGGGGCTGTTCTCGTGATTGCCAAACTTGATCGGTTGGCTCGTAATGTCGCTTTTGTTTCGACGTTGATGGAGAGCGGGTTGGAGTTTGTTGCGTGTGATGTTCCTACGGCCAATCGAATCACGATTCATGTTCTTGCTGCTGTCGCCGAGGAAGAGGCCCGATTGATCTCGAAGCGAACGAAGGAGGCATTAGCGGAATTGAAGGCTCAAGGCATTCCACTTGGTTCCGCTCGTCCTGGCCACTGGGACGGAATGACGAAAGATGGGATGTTCCTACGTACTGAACGTCGCCGACAGGGCTGCCAACATGGTCGAGAAATCGCTCACAAGAATGTCAAGGACGCAATGATGAGACGGTACGAGCCGATTATTCCGTGGATACGGGAACTTCGAGACTCGGGTTGCACGCTTCAAGAAATCACCGAACACTTAAACAAGCGAGGCTATGTGACCCGTCGAGGATTCGCTTGGACGAAAGGCACCGTTCACCGTCTCATTAAACGATACCTTGGTGACAGCTACTTGGGACAACTCACGCCACGAGTTATTCCTACGTGCCCGGTTTTGCAGGAGGTTGGCGTATGACGACTGACGACATTATCTACTACTCACAACCCGCAACGCAACAAGATCGGTGGGTAGTTGAAGATTCGCAGGGTGCGCGAGACGGTTTCTTTGTTGAAATTGGCGCTTTTGATGGTGTCCAACATAGCAATACATTGACTTTGGAGAGATATTTTGGTTGGAAGGGGCTTCTTGTCGAAGCTGATCCATGTCTATTTGAACAAGTTGCGAAGAATCGACCGGGGTGCGCGGCATGGAATGGCGCTGTAGCGCCACAGTCTAATTGGCTGGGGGAGAAATGGCGGTTCACTCGGAATGGGATGTGGGGCGGGCTATCAGTTTATCTCCCGCCAGCTTGGCAGGATGAGGCCGCACGTCTGGGTGTCACTAGCATCTATGTCCCTGTTAAGACTCTTCAGGAGATTCTTGAAGAGACTACTCCACCTCAGATCGACTACTTGAGTCTCGATATTGAAGGCGCTGAAGTGCCTGTTCTCGAAGAATACTTTCGATTTCCGAATCGTATCATCAACCGTATCTCTGTGGAGTACCGGGAGGACGCTGAAGTTTTGGCGCGACTTCGCTGGATCATGGAGCCGCATGGTTATACACTGGTGAGAACCCAGTGTTGGGACGCCTTTTTCAAGCTAACGACGTGACTTTGTACCCTTTTTGAGTCTGTTTGTACCCTTTTTTGGAGCAGTAGTGATGTCAGACAAGCAATCGAAGCGACCGCGTGATGCCCGTCAACCGAGGAAAGATCGGGAGGAACGTGTGGAGAGAGTGCGACAGGAAATTCGTTACATCTTTCGAGTGAAAGGTCGGACGGATCGACCCGATGTTCGCGGGCGAGAATTTCGGCTGAACGATACGGTCTCCACATCGTTTGGACCTTGCAAGGTGCGTGAGATTTTCTGGGAGTCGAATATGTCGGCTCGTGTTCTGTTGGAACTTGTTGACTAGGAGTGTTGAGATGCCTAAACGATGTTACGTGAAGAAGCGTTTTCGCAGCGACTCGCTGGCCGTCATCGACCAAGCGAACAAGATTATCACGGAATACTGGCAACAGGGGTACAAGTTGACCTTGCGGCAACTGTATTACCAGTTTGTCAGCCGTGACTTGGTTCCGAATACGCAACAGTCGTACAAAAACATTGGCAGCATTGTCAATGACGGCCGTTTGGCCGGTATGATCGACTGGCTTGCGATTGAAGATCGCACACGTAACATGCGTGAGAATGCACATTGGGATTCTCCTGGTGATATTGTGCGGGCGTGTGCCCAGCAATTTCGGCACAACTTGTGGGACACACAAGATTGCTATGTAGAGTGCTGGATTGAGAAGGACGCTCTTGTTGGCGTGATCGAAGGCGTCTGTGCCGAGATGGACGTGCCTTACTTTGCGTGTCGTGGTTACACGAGTCAGAGTGAGATGTGGGCAGCGGCTCAACGTTTTCTTGAGCGGGAGAAGTGCGGGAAACACACCGTGATCCTGCATCTTGGCGATCACGACCCCAGCGGCATTGACATGACGCGCGATATTCAGGACCGTCTTTCCTTATTCGGCTCGTCGGTTGAGATTAACCGGATCGCACTCTTGAAATCTCAAATCGACAAGTATCAACCGCCGCCTAATTTTGCGAAGGCGACGGACGCTCGCTATGAGTCTTACCGCGAGTTGTACGGCGACGAGAGTTGGGAATTGGACGCCCTGGAACCGAGTACAATTGTCGGGTTGATTAGCGATCATCTTCGGAGACTGATGAACATGGCAGCATGGGACGTGGCTGTCGAACAACAGCAACTTGCTCGTGACCAGTTGACTTCTGTTTCTGAAAAGTGGGACGAGATTGTGGAGGACATTTGATGAAGACAGTGACAATCCGTACTAATCGCGGTCTTATTTACGCCTATCTTTCGGAGCGAGCACCGAAGACTGTGAAGAACTTTGTGAGATTGGCGCGGACTGGCTTTTACGATGGAAAACCGTTCCATCGTGTGATCCCGAATTTCATGGCTCAAACTGGCGCTGGCGATGTTGGTTACATGTTCGAGGATGAATTTCACTCGACGCTTCGGCACTATGGTCCGGGTACTTTGTCGATGGCGAATGCGGGTCCTAATACAAATAGCTCGCAATTTTTCATTACACACGTTGCCTGTCCGTGGCTAGATGGAAAACACTCTGTTTTTGGACAGGTGATCGAGGGAATGGATGTTGTTCGTTCCATCGTGCAGGGTGACGTGATAGAAAAAGTCACGATCAATGAGTGGTCAACGGAGGAATAATGCTCGAAATTGTTGCAACAACCGCAGCCGCGCTCGCTCTACCCGGTCTCGCCACTGAATTTTTGAAGATTTTAGCAGCAGCCCAAGTGCTGCGTCCGACAAAGATGGTTTGGATTGGCGACTCGTTAGAGTGGATGCTCTATGAACGTGGCGTCATGCTCGACGCCGTGAATGCTGAACGATTGAAGCGTGGTCTTGATCTCGTGACGCTGGCGGACATTGAGAGAGCCGAAATTCCTGCCACTGGTCACGTTGACTATAGTAGGAAGTTTGCATTGTATTGCGCTGAGATGGCGTTAGCATTGCCGCCGTGGCACAAGAAAAAAGAGAAACCGGAATCCAAGGAGAAAAACCATGAGTGACTGGGCCTGGATTGTTGCTGGTGGCGCTGCGGCTACAGGTTTTCTTGGTGCTTTTTGGGGTTATGTAAAGGGTTTCTGGCAATCCATTGCTAGTTTTGCCATCGTATCGAGTGAAGTTCGCGGCTCTCTTTCGGACGCCGTGACATTTCATTTTTGGCATAGTTTCAAGACTTCGCCCCTCGGTCTTCGTTGTTATATTGGTTGGTGGGAGTATGTTCGTCCGGTAAAACGCCGACAAGTCGTTCCGATGGAAGTGATTGGAAATACGACAAAACTTTACTGGTACGGGTGGCGTCCAATTTGGATTTCACGCATATCGAATAAGGAAGAAGCGCAGCTACGAACAACGGACACTTGCATACAAACAGGTGTGCAGTTGACGTTTTTCCGTGGAACTTTTGATATTGACCAACTGGTTCAGGAATCGGCTGATAGCTACAACCAATTTCACACGACAATCGACACGGCCGCGAATCCACGTTATTTCATCAGACATATTTTCGGCACTGCTGGAAAACCAGCAAGCACGAATAATGACAGCGAAGCAACGTTAGCTGCGTGTGGCGGTGGTAGTTCGTCTCGTGAGTTGCACTCACAACACCGATTGCTTCGTTGGCACGAACGTGATCTAGGTGAAGGCCGCATCAATCATGGCAACGCGCTTTCATACCTCGCACTCGATTCCGATGCGTTGATGATGGTGGAAGAAGTTCGCCGCTGGAAGACAAGTGAAGACTGGTACAAAGATCGTGGTATCCCGTGGAGACGTAGTTGGCTTTTACACGGAAAACCAGGAACCGGAAAGACGGCGACTATCCGTGCTGTCGCCGAGGATTTCGACTTGCCAATTTTCGTCTACAATCTTTCTACGCTCTACAACAATGAAATGCAAGCAGCGTGGAAGAATATGCTCGCCAACGTACCATGTATTGCGTTGATCGAGGACATTGATAACGTGTTCAATGGACGAGAGAACACAGCCGGTGGGCACCTATCGTTTGACTGCTTGCTGAATTGTCTTGACGGCGTGGAACGGGCGGATGGTGTGCTACTTATCGTCACAACGAATTGTCTTGAAAAACTCGACTCAGCACTCGGTATTCCTGACGGCGATGTCTCAACCCGTCCAGGTCGCATTGACCGCATCCTTGAAATGAAAGAGTTGTCACAGGAAGGTCGTCAACTTCTTTGCGAGCGAATCTTAAAAGAGTGGCCCGGTGTGTGGCACGATACGATCTTGTATGGAGCCGGGGAAACAGGTGCCCAGTTTCAAGAGCGCTGTACACGCAAGGCACTGTCTCTGTACTGGAAAACTTAGTAGATTCACTGAGAACGAAAGGTTCACTACGTAATGAAAGCGTATCTTTCGGTGGATTTGGACTACTGGCGGGCGTCGTCGAAACCGAAGCCAGTGGTGAACTTCTTCAAAAAGGTATTTGCGCTCAGGCTTCCAATTACGGTGGCCTTACACCATCATCATTTGGTTAAGGACATCAATGCGAGAGCGGCGGAGTTAGACACTGTTATCAACGTTGATTATCACTCGGATTTGGCCGACGAAGACTTGAAAGGCTGGGACAGATTGGAGTTCGACGAGGGAACATGGGCGAATTTCATTCACTTCCGTGGCGACGGCAACTTTATTTGGCGGTATCCGATACCAGAGTGTCTGCGGTGGGGCGAGGGGTCTGGGGGATACTGCCACCGACGAGTGAACCCATTTGAACGTAGAGAAGTGTCTGGTTGGAAACACACGTCAAAAATATGTGGATTAACTCGCTTGCCGTGGGATAGGATTGTTGCGATTGGCGTTTGTCTTAGTCCGGGGTGGCTTGAGGATAGCGTCTCGCTTCTTTCTTACCCGTTGGAGGTGCTGGACCTTTATGACTGGCTCGGTCGATGGACGGTTTATAATGGTTTCTCAGATTATCATGGTCGTAACACTGCCGCGATGGAGAATGGCACCGGAATTTTTGAACCCCGCTTGACTTTTCCCGTTTGTGGTGTATGATTACGATATGGGAGAACACATGAGTCGGGTATTCTGGATTGCTGCCGTTGCCGGTCTTGTCTGGTATCTTGGAGTGAATGGTTACTTTGGCAAGAGTTTCCAACGGGATGGTTTCTTTTGTCTTCATCCGGTCTTGTTGAAACTATGGCGAGGTGATAAATGATCGAGACACGCGAAGCATGGCTCACTGAGTTGACCCAGAAACTCCGAGATAGTTTTCAGGCTGTTGATTTTCCACTGCCCGGAAAAATACGAGCGTCATGCGGATTTCCGTCGAGGGGCGCACTTGCCTCAAAGAAACGAAGCATCGGAGAGGCATGGGCAGACGACCGGAGTGAAGATCAGCATTATGAGACGTTTGTGTCGCCAATGATTTCTGACGCATTGGAAGTCGCGGCGGTGGAGGTGCATGAACTTTGCCATGTGGCGGTCGGCGTGAAGAACGGGCATCGAAAACCCTTTACGATAGTGGCAAAAGCAATGGGCCTAGAAGGACCAATGACCGCGACCACGGCGGGTGAGGCTCTGAAGGTAAAACTAACGAAGTTGATTGAAGAGTTGGGACCGTATCCGCACGCACGTTTGGTACATAGTAGCGGCCCGAAGAAACAAGGGACACGAATGATTTTGATAAAGTGCCCCAAGTGTGAGTATCAAGTTCGTACCACCAAGAAATGGATTGAGGTTGGTGTGCCTACTTGTCCGTGCGGCGAGAAGATGAAGGCTGAGATACCTGACGAGGATGACGACGATGATGATTCGCCCGAGTGAGGTACACGACGACTTTGGCCGGGCCAGGATCGGTGTTATGGCGGCGTCTAAAGCCCTGGGGATCAACTGTGACTGTCGGCTCATGTCGATGTGGCGTGTTGACATTGATGGAAATGAGCGAGAGGCATTTTTAGAGTTAGCCCGAGAGGAAGCAGAGTATGATCGACGAGATTAAACCGTTTGTACGTCCCGAAGGACACACGTGCCATGTGAGCACGGGCATCCATGACTTTCTCACGTTCGGCACCGGTCACTTGGATGACAATGGATTCTGGGAGCATCCCTGCGCTGAGTGCGCCCGTGCCCATGAGAAACAGTTTCCCCAGTGTGGACCGTGTTGGCCGCATACAGAGGTTCAGTTGATTGCGATGGGATTTCAGGAGAAACAACCATGACCTGTCCACGGTGCGGTAAGCAGATGTCGGCTGTTGAATACAGCATTGATAACCCAGATCACTACGACGGTGTGAGTGAGTGGCGGTGTGATTGCGGCTACCGTGAGGGAAGATGGACGCACCGCGAATTGCAACAGGGGGAAGTGGAGCCGCCATTCGGTGAACCACACGATGGAAATAGTAACCATATCTATTGCTAGGAGAAACTGATGTCGCTTCTACTGATTCAAAATCCAGGTGTATCACCAGTTGAAGGCTTCACACTTCTTGGCGTCAGTACCACTCGTGGCTGTGGTGTGGAAGGTGTGATCGGACAATTTGGCTCGGGCACCAAGCACGCTATCAATGTGTTGTTGCGCGCTGGCTTGCCGGTTACGGTTTATTGTGGGAAGACGAAGTTGGACTTCCTTACCCGCGAGGCGCAAGTGAATGATGGCCTTACGACAAAGACAGTGAAGCAAGTCTACGTGCAGTTTGGCGGGACGAGTACGAAGAAGGTTGATCTCGGCTGGGTGTTGGACTTCGGGGCCATTGACTGGACTCGACTTGGGATGGCACTGCGTGAGTTTGTTAGCAATGCTATTGATCGAACGTTGCGTGAGGAGTGCGGGCAGTTTGAGGCCGCGATCCGAGAAGGCCGACTCGCCGTGCGAAAGGTTCCCGACGCCGAGGTGCGGGCAAAGGATGGATACACCCGCGTGTACGTTGGAATAAATGATGAGGTGGAGAAATATCTTGCCGAGTTGTCCAAGCGTTTTCTTCATTTTTCCGACACGCCCGGTGACGTGAAGAGACGATTTCTTCCGAAGGCAAATCGGAGTGCGAATGGAAGCGCAATGATATACCGCGCCGGTGTCTTTGTCCGAGAGTTGCAAGAGTACCCGACACCATCGGTTTACGACTACAACTTTCAGACAGACGAACTTCAGATTGACGAATGCCGAAACAGCAGTGAGTATGCGATCCGAGCCGGGTGCGCTCAGTTGTTACGCAAGGCGACGACTGATGAACTCGTACCGATCCTTCGCAGCTTGACTGAGATGGAAAAGACGTTTGAGGCAGGGTTGGACGACCACTATCTTTGTCCCTCGTGGGAGACGCCAAAGCAGGAACAAAAGGACGCATTCAAGCGGGCGTGGGAGGCGGTCGCCGGGACTTCGGTTATGTGTGAATCGACGGCACATCAGGTCGAGTTGGTTCAACGCAAGGGTTATATGCCGAAGACAATTCAGTCATCGACGTGGGTACGTGCTGCTGAACGATTCGGTATCCCAACAGCTACGACCGTGTTAAGCGCCGCCGAGTCAAAGGGACGTGAGCCGTGCAGTGCATCATTGTGCGCCGAACAGTCTGTTGTAATGGTCTGGGAGTGGATTGCTTCATTGGGAATGACTCAAGGAAAGTCAAAGCCAAAAGTCGCCTGCTATCGTGATATTACAAATGGCGAGACGGACTGCATGGGTTACTACGAGGATGGGACAGTTTACTTACGTGAGGACATCGCTTCAGGTAATAACAAGTACCTGTTGAAGACCGCATTGGAGGAATGTGTTCATCATGTGACGGGGGCCGGTGACAATACTCGTGACATTCAGAACTACTTGGTTGACATGGTTGTGAACATGAAGACCCGAGACTTGGAGACAGTCGATGGACGCTAATGATTTGTACAACTACGCATGTGACGCAGCCGACCGTCTTATGGGCGACACGTCGATCTCGAAAGAGATGACGGTGGAGGCGTTGGAGTGCCTGCGGGATCATGTGCAATCATTGATCGACGCTGTTAAGTGTGATCTGTAACGTATGTGGCTTCCGTAGTCCAATCAGAGACCGCCCGACAAGGGAAGGAACGTGTGGGTTCGACTCCCACCGGGAGCCTCCAAAATAATGATCGGCTACCATTACACAACGTGGACCGCGTGGCATGATATTCAACGTGATGGTCTGAAGTTGTCGCCACTTGAGAAACGACACCATAAGGCATTCTGGTTCATTTTGGAGTTTGTCGAGGACGGTTGCATCTGGCTTTACAAGAAGTTTCAGTCGGACAACAAGTTGATCGGCATGTTGCTCTATGTTGCCGCACGTCATCGCTGTTCGCATCTTGTGTGCTTGGAGGTCGAGTATGAGTCGTGGGAAGCGGCAGCGAATCTGGCGAACCTCGCGGCGCTTGCGCGGGGTGACGAGGACCGGCGCTTTCTCACGCACAATCTTGAACTTCACGAACCTGATGGCCCGTTCGATCATTGGGGCGAGGGCGTCGAGTTGCTTGTGAGTGAGGTTCCTGCCGAGCGGATACGTCTTGTGGGGGAGTGGGACCTATTGGACTTCGTTCGCGGCGGGGTGATTCAGTCAACGGTCTTGGCTGAAGTCGCCTAATTCTACCCATTTCTGGGATAAGTGCTACCTTCTCTGGTGGCATTTTTACGGCCATTCCCTTCGGTGGCCATTTTCTTGACTTCCGCGTCGTTATAAGACGTGTCGTAACTTCTTTTCCTTCTTCAGGTTACGATTCTGATGATTTTATGGATTTTATGGGACAAAATAGTCTCCTTGTTCGACAGTATGGTAGGAGAGGAGTAGTGCGCATGGCTTATCAACTTGAGTGTGTAAACGATGTTGATGATCCGCGCCGCTGCCAAGGAAATACCACTTCTGGGCAATGTTGGTATGTTGCTATGGAGGGGTCTCGTTACTGCCCACGATGCTTGCGGGGCACCCAAGATGTTGTCGCCGAACGCAGTCGCGCTGATTACGTTCTGACGAACCCGAAGTTCGCCGAACGTTACGAAGAGTTGAAGCGTGAGGACGAAGGCTACTCGTTGAAGAGAGAGGTCCTTTTGCTGCGTATCCTGTTTGAGAGGGTCTACAACGATGCGACGAATGCGATGGACGGGGGACCTGATGGACAGGCGAGACTAGGCACCGGAAAACTGTTGGAATACATCCAGAGTTGCATGGTGACATTGGAGAAGTTATCGACACGCTCGCAGATATTGGAACAAAACTCAGGTCTTCTTTTTCACCGGTCGTTAGTACGCGATATTGTCAATAAGGTGTTGCAGATTGTCAATGAGGAAGTGCGGGCGCTACCCGGTGGCAATGAGGCGATGGACAGCATAAAACAACGCTGCGGGATCGTGATACGAGATGCAAAGAATCCTGAACAGGTGCGTAGTGGAAGGTTGATTACGCAAGAATAATTGTAGCTAAGAACACGTGGAAAAACGAAACATAGCTATGCGGAGAGGACTGTGCCGATGTGGTCGATTGGCGACTTGTGATGGTAGATGCGAAGACTGCTGGGCGGTCGATCAGGCACGGTATAACGGATATGTGACACGGCGTGCCAAGATTGAATTAGCGGAAATAGACGATGTTCCAGCGAAAACCAAAAACACTCGTGTTGGACATGACCGTCATTAAGACGGGTGATGTCATCGGATTTTCCGGCAAGACTGGACTTAGTTCATTCATCAATGTAGTGACAGGTGGGATTCCTTTTTATGGGATCAGTCATGTTGGAATAATGGCGAACGATGATTGCGGTCGCCTGTTGTTGTTTGAATCAACGACGATGGACCCGTTACCGTGCGTTATTACGGGCGAGCCATTCAATGGGACGCAGGCTCATGTTTTGGAGGACGTGGTAAGAGACTACGGTGGAAAGGTGTATCACTATCCACTCTATCGCCCACTGTATCCAACTGAAAATGAACGACTCACAATCTTTTTGATGGAGACAATTCACATTCCGTATGACGAGCTAGGTGCTATGCGGTCGGCAGGCGTTGGGCTTTCTTACGTTGAGTCATTGTTTCGTCCACAAGATTTGAACAAGATTTTTTGCTCGGAGTGGTTAGCTGCGGCTTTGGCGGTGATAGGCGTTTTTCCATCGAGCAACGCAAGCCGATGGAACCCGAATCACCTTCTTCGACACCTACGCTGGAACGGAGTGGTGTGTAAGCCACGGAGAATCAAATGAGCGAGAAGATACTGGCAGTAGTTTTGATGGCGTGCGCGGTGTTCGTGTGCTACAATGGCGGGATTGTTATTGACACGCCACTTTTACCAGATCAACCGGCGACTCCAATTTACAGTGTCGAAAGACCTGTTGTGAATTTACCTCTCGAATTACGACAGAGTAACTGGGTGGGTCGTCAAAGTGAGGGGTCGTGTGTTCATGCGACCATGATTAGTTTGATGCGGTGGCAAGGACGGAATGCACTGGCCGCGAAATGGCGGAAGATGTATGATAGCGGCGAGACACCGGCGGGATTGTCTGGGAAGTTTGATCGTGCGGGAGTCCGCTACGCATACACGACCAGCGGCGATGTGAAGTTTCTTGAGTGGGCGTGTCGAACCCGGCGTGGTTGTGGGATTACAGTCATGGGCGGTGTTCACATGGTGGCCTTGGTTCATCTTGACGACAAATGGGCGTGCCTACTCAATAACAACGAAGTCTCAAAGTATAAGTGGGTGCCTCGGGCGGCGTTGATCGCTGAATGGAAGGCAAGTGATGGATGGGCCGTGACTCCATTATATGCACCGGCAGCCCCACTCCCACGGTAGTGTTGTAGGAAGTTGTCCCTGTTTCTCACAGTAGAGGAAAAGCTATGAAAAATCTGTTGCTCGCGTTCTGTGTGCTCCTTGTGAGCATCTTTCTCGCGGCTCCCACCTCTTGTTTTGCTCAAACGATCAGTGGTGACACGATCAATGGTGTGTTGGCTGAGGAGAGAGTCGTAAACCTGCCCCAAGACGCAGGTAAGTGGTACATTAGTGTTGTGGGAAATTCCCAGAACACACAATATCAAACCATTGTTGGATGGTTTGATACAAACACCGGTTTGAAGAAACTGAAGGATCAGGTACATTTTATTCCGGTGACATCGGATTCGGTGATGTATAAGGAACGGTATGCCCCGAATGTGAAGGGCTTGCCGACTGTCAGGTTGCAAGATAGCCAAGGTGTTGTTGCCTATGAGGCGTCGGGCACGAGTCTGCCATTTACGGCGGAGGGACTTTATGCTTCCTTGGCGAATGGCGTAAATAAGACGCAGCGTGGTTACATTTTGCCTTACAGGCGGAATAACAGCAGGCCGTGTCCAACGCCAAACCCCGATCCGGCCCCGGATGTCACGCCTGATGGCAGTGATCCAGCGCCACAGCCACTTGATAATAATGCGAAACCTGTCGCACCCGACGCCCCGGCCGTGGAAGGGAACTTGCCGCCATTGTGGTTGATGCTTGGCGTACTTCTGGTTGCGGGAGGTATTGGTGTTCTTGTGGAGTGGCGCGCCGTGTCGAAGGACAAGGGTTAGTCCGTTCTTGTGTACTACAAACTATTAAAGGTAAAAGGTGATACTCATGTTGATTCCGATGCAAACTGTTGTGATGCTTG
>Ga0172381_10004662_pt1 | contig 14112 bp, 12 predicted proteins | sample Leawel6488metaG_FD_119754 | JGI IMG/M metagenome (GOLD analysis project Ga0172381, IMG submission 119754) | Leachate microbial communities from a municipal landfill in Southern Ontario, Canada - Leachate well 64-88 metaG | ecosystem: Engineered > Solid waste > Landfill > Unclassified | place... | reverse complement strand
TTAGGAAATCCCGCACAACCAAAATAGAATCAAGTTCTACAAAAATAGAATCAAGTTCTACGGGAATAGAATCAAGTTCTACGGAAATGAATTGGGCATAAAAAAAAGAGTAAATCAAATAAATGATTTACTCTTTTTGTATTTAGGTGTCTTTTGTTTGTTATTTCTTTATTGCTGCTTGTGCTGCTGCCAAACGTGCTACTGGAACTCGGAATGGTGAGCATGAAACGTAGTTCATTTCTGCTTTAAAGAAGAATTCAACTGATGCTGGATCTCCACCATGTTCTCCACAAACTCCAATTTTTAAGTTTGGTTTGGTTGAACGTCCGCCCTTAACTCCCATCTCAACTAATTGTCCTACTCCTTCTTGGTCAAGTGTTTGGAATGGATCGGCTGCAAGTATTTTCTTGTCTTTGTATTCACTAATAATAGCATTTACGTCATCACGAGAGAATCCAAATGTCATTTGTGTCAGGTCGTTTGTTCCAAATGAGAAGAAGTCTGCAACTGTTGCTATTTCATCAGCAACTATTGTTGCTCTTGGAATTTCAATCATTGTTCCATATAAATAGTTGATTGTAGAATTCATTCTTTTTTCAACTTCTGCATGTACTTGGTCGCAAATGTCTTTTTGATGTTTCAATTCACTTACTGCAACAGTTAATGGAACCATTATTTCTAATTTTGGATCTAATCCTTCTTTTCTTAGTTCTGCTTCTGCTTCAAATAGTGCATCAAATTGTGTTGCTGTAATTTCTGGATAAACAATTCCAAGACGAACTCCTCTTAATCCCATCATTGGATTAACTTCATTTAGGGCTTCAATTCTTTCAACTATTTTTGCAGGGGATATTCCAAGTTCTGTTGCAAGTTCTTTTTGTTTGTCGGCAGTGTGTGGAACAAATTCGTGAAGTGGTGGGTCTATTAGTCGGAAAGTAACTGGTTTTCCATTCATAACTTTCATAGTGCCCTTAACTGCTTCTTTAATGTATGGGTGAAGCTCTGCTAAGTATTTTTTTCTTTCTTCTGTGTCTTTTGAGAGTATCATTTTTCTTAAAACAGCAAGTGGTGCTTCTGAGTTAAGACCATAAAACATATGCTCTATACGGAACAAACCAATTCCTTCTGCTCCAAATGCTATTGCTTGAGCTGCATCTTCTGGGGTGTCAGCGTTTGTTCTGATTCCCATAGAACGGAATTTGTCAACAACTTTCATGAAGTGTTGGAATAAAGGATTTTCAGTAGCATCAATCATTTCAATTGATCCTTCATAAACATGTCCCTTTGTTCCATTTAAACTTAGAGTATCACCTTCTTTGTATGTTTTTCCTGCAATTGTGACTGTTTTTTCATCCATATTAATATGAATTGCATCACAACCAACAATACAACATTTTCCCCATCCTCTTGCAACAAGTGCTGCATGTGAAGTCATTCCTCCTCTTGCAGTTAGAATCCCTTTTGCAGCTCTCATTCCTTCAACATCTTCTGGGTTAGTTTCTTCACGAACCAAAATATTTGAAATGCCTTCTTTCTCCAATCTCATAGCCTCTTCACTTGAAAGTGCAATAACACCAACAGCTCCACCAGGACCTGCAGGTAATCCTTTTGCAATAACAGTGTTTTTAGCCTCATCTTTTGAATCTAAAATTGGGTGAAGAAGTTCATCAAGTTGGTCTGTGCTAACTCTCATGATAGCTTCTTTTTCACTGATAAGATTTTTTTCAAGCATATCCATAGCCATTGTCATTGCTGCAACACCTGTACGTTTTCCAACTCGGCATTGAAGCATATAAAGCTTACCATCTTGAATAGTAAACTCAACATCTAACATATCTCTATATGCTTTTTCTAAAATATCGCGGATTTCACAAAGTTCTAAATATGTTTGAGGCATACTTTCTTGCATTGAAGGAAGATGCTCATTTTGACTATTACGAGTGTCGCTATTTAAAGGGTTTGGAGTTCTTATTCCAGCAACAACATCTTCTCCTTGAGCATTAACTAACCATTCACCATAGAATTGATCTTCTCCAGTTGCTGGATTACGTGTGAAAGCAACTCCTGTTGCTGAGTTGTCACCCATATTTCCAAATACCATTGCTTGAACATTTACTGCTGTTCCCCACTCATCTGGAATGCTTTCAATTCTTCTGTATGAAATAGCTTTTTTGCCGTTCCAGCTTTTGAAAACTGCCTTAATACCACCCTCTAATTGAGCTGCTGCATCATCAGGAAATTCAACACCAATAGATTTTTTAATTGTTTCTTTAAAGCTTTCAGCTAAAGATATTAAATCTTCTGTTGTTAGTTCGGTATCTGATTTATATCCTTTTGTATGTTTGTAATTGTCAAGCATTTCATCTAAAATACGACGAATACCAACTCCGTTTGTTGGTTCAAGCCCTTCGGCTTTTTCCATAACAACGTCAGCATACATCATAATTAAACGACGATATGAATCATATACAAATCGAGGATTATTAGTTTTTTTAATTAAACCAGGAATTGTTTTAGAAGAAAGTCCAATATTTAAAACAGTATCCATCATGCCAGGCATAGAGCTTCTTGCTCCAGAGCGACAAGACAATAATAAGCAATTTTCACTATCATCATACTTCAGTCCCATCACATCTTCTATCTTCTTCATTCCAGCCCAAACTTCGTCCATTAAACCTTGAGGAAGATTACAATTATTTTCATAATAATCAGTACAACACTCTGTTGTGATAGTTAATCCAGCAGGAACAGGAAGTCCTAAAAGGCACATTTCTGCCAAATTAGCTCCTTTTCCACCTAATAAATTTTTCATCTCAGCCTTACCTTCAGCAGTCTTGCCACCAAAAGTATAAACATACTTCTTTGCGTTTGCCATTTTTTTAATTATTAAATTAAATATCTATATATTTGATTAAATACCAACCTATTACCCCATAGTAATAATCTTTGGGCTTGCAAAGGTAAGAAAAAAGAAGAATATTATATCCATTTTAACAGAAACTTAACATTAGAAATTAAAAATTAATCTTCCTTTTTGGAAAATAAACCTAATTATCTTCTTATTTTTGAGCTTGAGATAGATGCGTATTCATAAGCACCAATTGTTGGTGGATTGGGGCGAGCATTTCCAATAATGTCAAAAGGATACACTGAATTCCAATTTCCATTACCTTTTCCAATTGCTGGTGATTTTTCCTTTACCCTTAGATCATTTTCTTGGGAATTATTAAATAGTGGATCTGTATTGAAATAGGAATCTCTTTCCGAAGTACCACCAGGAATAATGATTTTGGTTCTCAGAATGCAATTTTCAAAATAGTGTTCAAGAATAGCACCATCTGCTTTGTCAATTCCAATTTCTTCTTCATTAGAACCATAAATTATAGTGTTATAGAAATTACATTCAACAATTGGCCTTAGTTGAACATTATTATTATTGTCTGTGTAATAGTTTTGGAGGAATAATGTTTTGGTTGTTCTCCTTGAATCATAAGACCAATAATTAGCAAATGTACAGTTTACGAATTCATATTTACCTCCCATGGTTAGGGCAACTGTTTCTTTGCCTGTGTTTTGAACAACTGAATTTGCAGCATTAATATGAGCTCCTCTTGAATATAATCCATAGTATGACATATTCTCTATTATGGAATTATTAATCTCAACGGTTGGGCTATTTGGCGTAACACAACTATCGGCCATTATGCCTATTGTCCCATTTTTTATCAGCACATTATTTAAAATGTTATTCTTACTCCCAACCATAAATCTTATTACACCCCATTGCCCGGCAAGTGTGGAATAATAAGAGTCTTTCCTTATCCCCTCAAAAATCACGTTGTTTTGATAGGAGCCATTAACCTTTAATGAGGCATCTGAAAGAACCCAAAGATCAGATTTTGAACTAAGATGTATTTTTGTGCCTTCGTCAATTTTAAGTGTTGAGGAAGAATTGACAATTAGAACGCCAAAAATTATGTGAGGCTTATCATTTTTCCATTCAATATCATTTCCATTTATAATAACTCCTCTTTCTAAGGCTCCAAAATGAGCGAGGGAGTAATGAATAGAGTCATAACTACCATCACCATTGTATATCCTTAACCATTCATTAGGTGTATGATAATAGGCATCTTGCCCATACGCTTCAAGCTGCACATACTGTTCTTTGTTGTTAAATGAAAAGATTATTGAATCGGAAACCAAGAGGGGATTGTTTTGATTTGTTGGGTCAATGGTAACCCTTGCAAATATAAACATACTATCTTTAGGACCAATCTCAATATCTCGTACAACCAAATTAGTATCTCCATCAACATTAAGTCTATAAAAAGAATTTGCTCCTGCCCCTAAACTAATTTTGTCTATCTTAATTGGCTTGGATTCTTTGTTATAAATCTTAATTTGCTTGGTAACAGAACCCATTGTGGTAAAAACAGTATCAAATCTAAGAGTGTCGGAAGAAAACTTAAGCTTAACTGATTGGTCAGTAATATATTCATCTTCAGTTATGCAGGACACAAATGCCAATCCCACAAAAAAAGCACCAACAATAGAGTATAGAAAATATTTGATAGAGTTTTTCATTTTTGAATTCTTAATATTCTTATTTTATTTCAACTAATTTATATTTCATAGTCCCCATTTTCAATTCTTGTGCATAATTAATTTGACCTAAACCACTAACTCCACTCTCTTTAAGAAAAGCATCTTCACAATTATGCCCCTTAGCAACTAAGTCATGAGAGGCTTTTTCTATTGCAACAATATCTTTTGAAGCAAGCATGCCAATATCTTGAGTGAAAGGTAGCGGAGCTCTTGCAGAACAATCACAAGAAGATGAAATATTAGCTAAAACATTAATATAAACCATAGGTTTCTTTTTTGTAAAAACATAAGCATATTCTACTAATCTTTCCAAGAAAACATTAGATTCAAGTTTGGTATTTTCAGGCTTGATTATTCTTTTTGGACACTCGGCAATACATTTTGCACAACCAATACATTTGTTTTTATCAATTGTTATTTCATCATTAACATAACTTATTGCATTTGCAGGACAATTATTTATGCAGTTTGAACATTTAATACACTTACTTGCATCAGTGATAACAGGAACATCAGAGGCATGTTGTGCCATTTTCCCGCCAGGGGATGCAAATCCCATAGCTAAATTCTTAATTGCTCCTCCAAAACCAGCAGAGCCATGACCTTTGAAATGTGAATATATAATATAACCATCATAGTTTTCGAATCCAGAACCAGATTTAATTTTTTTGTAGTGTTTAAGTCCCATTCCATTTGTTGAATACTCAATTTCTGAGTCCTTGTCAAGAATATCAATTGGAGCAAAGGTAAATCCATGCTCTTTTGCAAGTTTAATGTGGGAGTCGGTGAATCTTCTTTTTCCAACATATAAGACATTGGTTTCAACCCAGGATGCTTTTGTGTATTCCATAAGAGGTCTTGTTAGTTCAGGATTAAGATAGTTTTTGTTTCCGTCTTCTCCAAAATGAATTTTAACTCCAATATTACCCTTAAGTTCAACTCCCATTGCTTTATATAGCTTGAGAACATTTTCAGGTGTTATTTCTTTTATAAAATATACAACTGCAACGCTATCTGTATTTTGATTTGATATATTATCTTTTTGAGCAAAGCTACTGTTAAAAGAAAAACTCAAAAGAATAAGAAAAATAGTGGCAATTTTTTTCATTTGTTTTATTTTGTTTGGTAAATATCAATAATTAGCTTGCAAAGTTACATCTTTTAGAAAACTTAATATAATTATCCAAACTAAAACGACTAACTATTAAATTTATTTTATTGAATTTCAATTCAAATACATTATTTTTTTCAATAATAAATTCATAAAATAAATTCACATTCATTGATGATTAAAATTAAAAATAACATTTATGTATTTTTATATGCTCATTTCTAATGATTTTTGAATATTTTGCTTCCTTAATATTAAGTTAACCAAATTTTAACATAAAATTATTTGCTTTTTATTAAAAGAAGTAATATATTTGTGACTTTATTAATCACTATATAATTACTATGGGAAAGATTATTTTTAATAAGGATGAGCTTGTCAATCTTGGATATTCTTTAGAAAGAGAAATTTTAAGAGCAAGTACTTTGGGAAGCTTTGCTTGTACAAGTCTATGTTTTTGTAACACAAGAAAGTACCATGGTTTGTTTATAGCTCCTCAGCCTCAAATTGATAATGAATATCATGTAATTTTATCATCATTAGATGAAACAATTGTTCAGCAAGATTATCCTTTTAATTTGGCAATTCATCGCTATCCAAACGAAATATATAGTCCAAAAGGTCACAAATACCTCACAAACTACGAAATTAATAAAACAGGAAAACACACCTATTCAATTGCAAATATTCTTCTGACAAAAGAAATAATTTTTAGTAGTAAGGAAGATAGATTAATAATAAAATATACTGTTGAGAAATCTGACAGAACATTCAAAATGCAATTCAGTCCTTTTTTGGCATTTCGTCAAAGACATAAACTTTCTAAGGCCAATAATTTTGCCGACACTTCTTATAAAGAAATTGAAAATGGAGCTTCTTTCCAACTATATGAAAACTATCAACCACTACATATTCAATTTTCTGACTCCAACATAAAATATGTTCATAATCCACTTTGGTATTACGACATAGAATATATTAAGGAATCAGAGAGAGGATATGATTCGAGAGAAGATTTGCTTGTAGTTGGATATTTTGAAACTGAATTGAAAGAAGGTGATATTCTTTTTGTAAGTTGTGCAATGAATCAAATTAATCCAAGCCAAATAAAAGAACTTTATACGAAAGAAATAAGGAACACTGAAACTCTTACTGGCTTTGAATCTGAACTTAGAAGAGCTGCAAAAATGTTTTTTGTTAGAAAAGAGAATAAAGTTGATGTTTTAGCTGGTTTTCCATGGTTTGGAAGATGGGGAAGAGATAGTTTTATCTCCCTCCCGGGACTTTGCATTGGTTTAAAGGATATGAAAACCTTTAAATTGGCAATTGATACCTTGATTGAGGATATGAAAGACGGACTATTTCCAAATATAGGTTCAGGAAACGATTCGGCCTATAATTCAGTTGATGCACCTATGTGGTTCTTTTGGGCGCTTCAACAATATGTTGATTACACAGGGGAGTCAAAGCAAGTTTGGAAAGAATATAAAGATGTTATGCAAGCCATCCTTCAAAGTTACAGAGAGGGGAAAACAGACAATATTAAAATGATGCCCAATGGCTTGATATATGCCTCACAAGACAACAAGTCACTAACATGGATGGATGCTGTAATAGAGAATCAACCTGTAACTCAAAGAAAAGGGATGTGTGTTGAAATAAATGCTTTATGGTATAACGCAATAATGTTTTGTTTGGAAATGGCTCAAGAGTCAAATGATAAAGACTTTATTCAGCAGTGGGAAGAACTTTCTCAGAAGATACCTCAAGAATTTAAAGATACTTTTTGGGATAAGACCTATGGTTGGTTGGCAGATTATGTTGATGGATACTATAAAGACTTTACTGTAAGACCAAATATGGTATTTGCGACCTCACTTAAATATACTTGTATTTCTCCAAAAATATGTCAACTGATTTTAGATAGGGTTGAAAAGGAGCTTCTTACACCTTTTGGGATTAGAACACTTAGCCCAACCAACAAAGACTACAAAGATATTTATTTTGGGAATCAACAGGAAAGAGATATAGCTTATCATCAAGGGACAGTTTGGCCTTGGCTTTTAGGACATTTTATTGAAGGATACCTTAAGATATATAAGGAATGTGCGATAGAAGTTGGGGAAAGATTATATGAAGGTTTTTATAGAAACATCAAAAATTATGGGGTAGGAACAATCGCGGAGGTATATGATGGAAATTCACTTCATAAAGCAGGTGGCTCAATTTCGCAGGCATGGTCTGTTGCCGAATTGCTCAGAATAAGATATATGTTAGATAAATTTAAACAATCAAAGGAAGGAGGGGCAAAATGAAGGTATTAATGTTTGGTTGGGAATATCCACCGCATATAACGGGAGGTCTTGGAACTGCTTGTTTTGGATTAACAAAAGCTATGGTATCTCAGGGAGACCAGGTAATATTTATTGTTCCTAAAGCATATGGAGATGAAAGCACAGAAGCCGCCAGAATAGTTAATGCATCTGATGTTATTGTAGATTTTTCAAAAGAAGTTTACAATGAATATTGGAAGAATTTATCATATATTGAAGTAAATTCTCAAATTATACCCTATGTTGGGGTTGATGATTTCTATAATGTAATAAATAATAGAATTAAACAATATGAGGGAATAAAAAAAATTGAACATCAACGAAAATATGAGTTTTCCGGTAAATACGGACCAAGTCTATTGGAAGAAGTTGAAAGATATGCAATGGTTGCAGCCGAAATTGCTCAAAACTATGAATACGAAATTATCCATGCTCACGATTGGCTAACCTATAAAGCAGGTATTGTAGCTAAGAAAATATCAGGCAAAAAGCTTGTTATTCATGTTCACGCGACTGAATTTGATCGTTCTGGAGAAAATATTAACAAGGCCGTATATGATATTGAACGCTTCGGAATGGATAATGCAGACCATATAGTTTGTGTTTCTGACTTCACTCGCAACATAGTAATTACACGTTATGGACAAGACCCTGAAAAAGTTACCACAATCTATAATGGCGCAAATTCTATGTCGGTTCAAGAAATACAAAATCAAAAAACTGTTAAAGAAAAGGTTGTAACATTTTTAGGAAGAGTTACTTTTCAAAAAGGTCCCGACTATTTTGTTGAGGCAGCAACCAAGGTTTTGCAATATGATAAAAATGTTCGTTTTGTTATGGCAGGTTCAGGGGATATGCTAAACAGAATGGTTGCTCTTGTTGCAAAAAACAGAATTTCTCAAAACTTTCATTTCACAGGTTTCCTTAAGGGTGAAGATGTAAATAAGATGTTTGCCCTTAGTGATGTTTATGTTATGCCTTCGGTAAGTGAGCCCTTTGGAATTTCTCCACTTGAGGCAATGAATGCAAATGTTCCAGTTATTATTTCAAAACAATCCGGTGTGTCCGAAGTTCTGAAATATGCCATCAAGGTAGATTTTTGGGATATTGATGCCATGGCAAACGCAATCTATTCCTTACTCCATTATCCAGCACTCTCAAAAATGTTTATCAAGAATGGGAAAAAAGAAGTTGAATCAATACGTTGGGATGATTCAGCCCAAAAACTAAGAAATTTATATTATAAACTATTAAGATAAGAGCTATGAAATCTATTTGTTTTTATTTTCAGGTTCACCAACCATTTCGATTGAGAAATTATCGTTTCTTTGACATTGGTCGTAATCATTCATACTTTGATGATATTCAAAATGCTTGGATATGTCGCAGGGTTGCAGACAAATGTTATCTTCCAACCAACAAACTTATGTTGGACCTAATTAAACAGCATAATGGGGCATTTAAAATTAGTTATTCTATTTCAGGAGTAGCTCTTGACCAATTTGAAAAATACACACCCGAAGTAATAGATTCTTTTAGACAACTTGCAGAAACAGGTTGTGTTGAGTTTCTGGCAGAAACATACACCCACTCTTTGGCAGCTCTTAAATCAAAACAAGAATTTATTGATCAAGTAAAGATTCACTCTCGAAAGATTGAAACTTTGTTTGGAGTAAAACCAAAAGTGTTTCGAAATACCGAATTGATTTATTCCGATGAAATTGGAAATATGGTTGCTGATATGGGATTTAAAGCTCAACTAACTGAAGGAGCAAAACATATTTTAGGATGGAGAAGTCCAAACTATGCATATTCCCACTCCAATAGAAAAGATTTTAAACTTCTTCTCAAAAACTTCCAACTAAGTGATGATATAGCCTTTCGTTTTTCCCAACACACATGGCAAGGATACCCGCTAACAACCGAAAAATATGTAGATTGGTTAAATAATATTGAAAAACCTCAATGCATTAATCTATTTATGGACTATGAAACTTTTGGGGAACATCAATGGAAGGAGACAGGAATTTTTGAATTTCTTAAACACCTGCCTTCAAGAGTCCTTTCTCATTCTAAATACACATTCAATACACCATCAGAGCTTGCAGAAACCCTAAACCCTGTTGATAAAATAAATGTTCCATACCCAATTTCATGGGCTGATGAAGAAAGAGACCTAACTGCATGGCTTGGAAACGACCTTCAAGATGATGCCTTTGACCAAATTTATGAATTAGAAGAAAAAATAAGAAAAGTTGATGATTTGAATTTCTGGATAGATTGGAGATATCTTCAAACCTCAGACCACTTCTACTATATGTGTACTAAATGGTTTTCAGATGGAGATGTCCATAAATATTTTAATCATTATGACTCACCTTATGATGCATACATGAATTATGCAAATGTTCTTTCCGACCTTAGAATTAGGTTAGATGATGCTCTCAATATTTCTTTTCTCCCTTCGGTGGAACAAATTAAATCAAATATCGTAAGAAATGATTTATTAGAAAAAACTGAAACAAAAAAGAAAAAAACAGAAACGACTAAAAAAGCTGCTAATAAAACAAAACAACCAAAAGACAAGGAAGAAGAAAAACCTAAGAGAACAAGAGCAAAGACAACAAAGAGTGAAAAATAAAGAAAAATATAGAACATTCTGTCAAACAAATCAAAGAATACCAATATTTATGCAAGATTGGTGGCTTGATGCAGTATGTGATGATGAATGGGATGTACTCCTGAAAGAAGAAAATAATAGGATAGAGGCAGCTTTACCATATTATATACACAGAAAGTATTTCTTTAAATCAATTATTCCACCACACTTAAGTCCAGTTAATGGATTATGGATTTCCTACGAAAAAGGAATGCATCAAACCTCTCGCTACACTCACGAAATAGAAGTAATGAACTATTTTGCTAATGAAATTGATAAATTAAACGTTGACTATTATTCCCAAAAGTTTCATCACTCAATCACAAATTGGCTTGGTTTCTATTGGAATGGATTTAAGCAAACAACATACTACACTTATAGAATTAATAATCTTTCTAATATAGAAGAGGTATATCAAAATATTGCCTCAAAAAAACGCAGAGCAATTAGAAATGCCTCTGAAAACATAATAGTTGACTGCAATATAACCAACGAGAAATTCTACGAAGTTCTATCAATGAGCTTTAAGCGTCAAGAAAAAGAAATTCCATACCCATATTCATTATTTGAAAGCATAGAAAAAGCATGTAAGCAAAGAGAAAGAAGTGAAAAATTGGTTGCAAAGGATAAGAATGGAAATATCCATGCAGTAATGTACTTAGTTTTTGATGATGATGTATGTTATACACTTGCCTCAGGAGCTGACCCAAAATATAGAGATAGTGGAGCAATGGCACTACTTAATTGGGAGGCAATGAAACTTGCACATTCAATGAGAAAGAAAGAATTTGATTTCACAGGAAGCATGATGCCAAACATAGAGAAATTCTTCCGTTTCTATGGAGCAACCCAAACCCCATATTTTGTTATAGAAAAGAATTATTCCAAATTATATTCATTACTTAGAGGATTAAAAAAATGAATATAAAACTTGTTGTTGTTGGGAAGACAGAAGAAAAATACCTTAAAGAAGGGATAGATATTTTTGAGAAACGTTTGAAGTTTTATATCCCTTATGAAATAATAGTTATCCCTTCCTTAAAAGAAACCAAAAATCTTTCCCCACAAATCATTAAAGAAAAAGAAGGAGAGCTTATTCTCAAACAAATTTCAAAATATGATAAGATTATACTCTTTGATGAGAAAGGATTGGAATTTTCATCAATGGACTATTCTGTTTTTCTTCAAAGGCAGATGAATGCAGGAATAAAAACTCTTTGTTTTGTTGTTGGAGGAGCTTTTGGATTTTCCGATGAGGTTTACAAAAAAGCCGACCAAAAAATAGCACTATCCAAAATGACATTTTCTCACCAAATGATAAGGCTTCTTATTGTTGAACAACTCTACCGAGCCTTCACAATCCTTAAAAACGAACCCTATCATAATCAATAGGTAATTTTAAATTAATGATTTTCTTTGAATAGAAAAATTAGTCTTAGTGATGCCCTTCATCGTCAGCTTTAGTTTTATGAACGGTTCCCATAGGATGTTCTACTGGAGAATATATGGAGTATATCTTTAATGGCTTATCACCAGTGTTTTTTATGTTATGCCATTTGCCAGATGGAACTATAACAACAAAATCATCTGATACATCCTTAACAAAATCAAGATTATCCTCACTATCACCCATCATAACCTTTCCTTCTCCTTCTTCAATTCTTAGGAATTGATCTATACCATTATGCTGTTCTAACCCAATGTCGCCACCAACAGGAATACTCATAAGAGTAACTTGAAGTTTGCTCCCTGTCCATAATGCGGTACGGAAGTTTTCATTTGTTTTGGTGTAATCCTCAATATTTAATACTAAAGGATCGTTTCCATAATCCTTTAAAATAACCTCTGCCTTTTCTTCTTTTGTTTGTGGTTTATCCTTTTTTATTTCTTCTTTATTACATGAAGCAAAAGAAGCACTAATCAATGCAATAATGGTAATGCTTGATAATAATTTTACGTTAGTTTTCATAAATTCTTTGTTTAGATTTATATTTTGAAAAAATAAGTATCACTATTAAGTATTATGCAAAAATAAGAACAATTATTAAAAGTTGATACAAATCACATAATTTTATGAAAAAAATTTGTTTGTAAATGAAAAATGTTTATTTTTGCAGTGTAAAAAATATTTATTAATCACATTAAGAATTATTAATATGAAGAAATTAGTTTTACTTTTTTTCTCTTTATTCGCATTATCAACATTTGCTTTCGCCGACAAATATGAAGTGAATGAAAATGAAGTTAACGCATTGTTTGCTTCAGCAACTGAAGTATCTTCTCAAGATTTGAACTTATTTGGTGCTGGCCTTATGAATACAAATGCTAATAATAATTTAGCATCATTTAACCGTCCTAACCCATGGGCAGCGTTTGCTATTTGCTGGGTAGTTGGAGGTTTTGGTATTCACCGTCATTATTTAGGAACTAATGGCTACATGTGGGCTTTATATACTTTCACATGTGGAGGTATATTTGGAATTGTCACCTTTGTTGACTGGGTAGTCCTGTTGATTGGTGCAGCAAATAATGATATTGGTAACTATGTAAACAACAAAAGATTTATGATGTGGTTATAATCATATTATAAATAATCAATAAAGAATTGAATTGGGACGAATAATTTTTACTCGTCCCTTTTTTTAATAAAATATTTAAGTATGAATATTTATTTTAGAAAACTTCTCTTATTCGTTTTGATATTAATCCCTTCCATATCTTTTCCCCAAAATAAGATTAGTACAAATGTTGTATCTAAGCAATTTTTGAATAAAAAGCTTCTAACTATTGAAAGGGATATTTACTATCAGACCAATGGGAAGCTTGTCACTCATTACATTAGACCTGAAGAATATTTTCTTGTTACAAATTCTTTTGGAGAAGCAAGAGTATATAATCCAAAGACAAATGAGGTTATGCTTTTGAATGAAAAATCAATGTCTTCTCGAAATGAGTTAATATATAGTTTTCTTACTAACGAATACCATGATTTTGGATTATTAGATTTAGGTTTTAAGCTTCAGAATCAAAAGAAGGAAGGCAAGAGAATTATCAAAACCTTTGTTTCTCAAGTTAGTAAAACAGACAAAATAAGTAAAATCGAGATGGTTTATGAGAATACTTTACCAATTTACTCTGCCTATTTTGATAAAAAAGGCTTGTTGGTTAGAAAGGTTTATTATGATAAATACCAGAAGTTCAATATTTTTACTTTTCCTACTCAAATAACAGAAATATCATATATTTCAGCTAAAGATTCAATTGTAAAAAGGGATGTTTATTCAAATGTTCAAGTAAATAAGCATAGTTTTAACAATCTTTTTGACTATCAAATTCCTTCTTCAGCAAAATTAGTTAATCCAATTAATATGCCTAAATAATGAAAATGAACTTTTTATCCT
>Ga0172381_10004661_pt1 | contig 14113 bp, 14 predicted proteins | sample Leawel6488metaG_FD_119754 | JGI IMG/M metagenome (GOLD analysis project Ga0172381, IMG submission 119754) | Leachate microbial communities from a municipal landfill in Southern Ontario, Canada - Leachate well 64-88 metaG | ecosystem: Engineered > Solid waste > Landfill > Unclassified | place... | reverse complement strand
AAACAATTCGTCAAAAAAAACATTTTGAAATCTAATAATTAATAAACGTTTATGGTTAATTAGATTCATAATCTGTTAAACAGATGAAGGTGAATTTATTTGTGCAAAGCAGAGGTGGCAGAGCGGTCTAATGCGTACGCCTGGAAGCTTCTAAATGAAGCTGTAAGTAATTCAAAGTCTTTTCTTTGGAAAACTTACACTTTCTTTTCTTTAAAGAAAAGAAAGAGCAGAAAGCGTATTCCTTAACAGGAGCCCGAGTTCAAATCTCGGCCTCTGCGTAAAACTATTAGTTTTTCTTAATTTATTTTTTGAAAAACGAAACGTTAAAATACTCTTAAATTCATTATTGTCTTGGTTTTTAAATGGTTCTAAAAAGAGTAAGTTCAATAAAAAACTTTTGCATAAGTTTAGTTAATAAATCGATTTTTAATCAATTAATATTATTAGTTATTTTAATTAATTCTTTAACAATTGGTCTTGAAACATATCCTCAATTTGATGTTATAAAAAATATTTTTTATTTAGTTAATACAATTGCTTTAATTGTTTTTATAGTTGAGGCAGGAGTAAAGATAATTGCAGTTCTCCCTAATTATAAAAAATATTTCTTTAATCCTTGGGACTTATTTGATTTTTCAATAATTGTACTCGCATTCGTTCCAGGAATAGGGCCTTTGATTACAGTTGCTAGACTTGCTAGGTTACTAAGAGTATTAAGAATAGTTAGGCAGTTTAGTGAGTTAAGAATTATAATAGATTCTTTAATGAAAGCTATTCCTAGTATATCAAATGTATTCTTACTTTTGGTAATTTTATTTTATATTTATGGTGTTTTAGGAGTTCATTTATTTAGTTCAGTTGATTATTATAGGTGGGGTACATTAGGTTCATCAATTCTTACTCTCTTTACGATAGTGACTTTAACCAATTGGGATATAGTATTTTATAAAGCCTTATCAAGTAATCCTTACGCTTGGATATTCTTTTTTAGTTTTGTTTTATTAGGTTCTTTAATTGTAATTAACATGTTTGTTGGAATAATGGTGTTTAATATTACTGAATCACGCAAGAAGAAGGTTAAAGAAGTTCAAACTGATTTGAATAGCAAACAGATATTATCCGAGTTAAAGGAAATAAAAAGAATAGTTAGTGTTAAAAAAAAATAGTTAATTAATTGTGAAAAAAACAATTTTTACCTAGGCATTTTTCTTAATTCACTAATCTTTGACCCAATGTCTTGGATTAAGTCAAGTACTTCAACAAAAGTGCTTCCATGAGCTGCTTTGCCCTCAGAAAGTCTTGAAAAATAATTTTTATAACCTTGGTTAATATTAGTTCTTAATTCTTGATCGTTTTTGTGCATTTCACTCAAAATCTTTTCAGTAAAATTAGGGTAATTATTTTTAACAAGAATTAAATTAGCTGATAATATTGATAAACACTCTTCAATATCTTGTTTAGCTTCAATAGAAAAATCAACTTCGTTTTCTTTAGAAAGCAAAATTATATTGCTTATTTTTCTTATTATTTTTCCGATTTCTGAACTAATTTTTGAAGATCTTGTCAAAAAAATTACTTGTTGACCATCCTCTTTTGATAATTTTTTCTTACTCACTGGAAACAATACTTTTTTTGTTTCATCATAAAGATATTCTACAAAAGCGTCTAATTTAATTAGTCTTAAATTGTTTTGGGTAGGATTAGTTAAAATATTTTTACTCTCATTAAGCATTTCGATTAAAGATTCTATACTGTTGTTGAACTCCTTAATTACTGCTGCAAAAATTTCGATTGGTTTCTTTTCATCTAAATCAACTAAATTTTTTGCTGATAATACAATTTCTTTTTCTTTTGTAGGAACAATCTTTTCAACAAATATTTTGAAGTAATTGATAAAAACTAGTAAAATTAAAGTCGAAACTAAATTAAAAAACAAGTGAGCGTTTGCAACTTGTTGTGCAGGAGAACCTCCTATTTGGTTAACAAATCCAACTAAGTAATTCAAAAAAGGAATGAAAATAATTACACCTATAAAATTAAATAAGAAATGAGTAACTGCAGCCCTTTTTGCAAAAGTATCCATTCTTGAAGAGACTACTAAACTTAATACAGTAGTTCCAATATTTGCTCCAAAAATAATTGGAATAGCTTGGTCTAGTCCAATTAAACCTGTTTGAGACATTACTACTAGTAATCCAGTTGTAACTGAACTTGATTGAAATAAATTAGTTACAATAAAACCTACAAGAATTCCTACTAGAGGAATACTTGTATAAGCTAATAATTCCATTAATTGAAGGTCATTTTTTAGAGGAGTGACTGAAATTGAGACTAAATTCAAAGCGAATAATAACAAACCTAAATAGAAAATAGGTTTTCCAAAAATGTTATACTTGGTTTTAAGTAAACTCAAAATAAATCCTAATATTATGAATAGGGGGGCATAAATTATTAGATTTAAGGCTACTAATTGAGAGGTGATAGTTGTTCCAATATTTGCTCCAAAAATTAATCCAATGCTTTGAGAGAAATTAATTAAACCTGAATTAACTAAACCCATTGCAATAATAGTAGTAGCTGCACTTGATTGAATAATTGCAGTTATTAAAGCTCCAAAAAAAGTTGCTCTAAGAGGGCCTTTAGTAGCCCATTTAATTACTTGATTAAAATGAGTACCTGCTGCGTTTTGAATCTCTTTACTAAAATTCTCAATTCCGTAAATAAATATAATTATTGCAGGTAACAAACCTAACCAAATACTAAAATCCATTTTAAAAAAACCTTTTTTTTATTCACTTTATTGTAAATTAATTTAAACTTTTGGAGCAGAAGTAAAAGGATCCTCATTAATAGTTTCCTTAATATCTTCTTCCTTAAAATCTTCTTCTTCACTTAATTTAACTTCCCTCTCGTTAGGACTCTTTGATTGGACTGACTCAAGGCAATATTTTAATTCACTTAAACATTGTTCGCAAATATCTCTTCCTCCAATTGTTCTACCTTTACAACCACCATCTCCATTAACCTCGCCAACAAAAACTCCACAAAAAAAACAATCTGCCAAAACACTCACCTCTTACTTAACTACACTAATATTAGAATATTTCTTAAATATAAAAACATAACTAAATGTTTTTTTGTTTCAAACAAGTCTTTAAATACTAGTTAAAACAAATCATTGAATATATTTTAAGTGTTTTTTTATGAGTCTTGTTGACGAAAAAAAATTAATTCCAAAAATAAACTCTTCGGAAGTCATTAAGATTAAAAAAGATTTAATTGAATTATTTAATATGGAAGTACTTTCTAGGGACAATTATTTTCAACAATTAAGAAGATTTGATGGAATTGAGTTTGAAACAATAAAATGGCTCTCTGAACAAGAGGCAAGACACATTCAATTACTAGAATTAGTGTTAAGCAAAGCAAATATAATAGTTAGAGAAGCAAACTCCTGAACAGAGATTTAATCAAACCGAGTCAGAAATAATTTCCATTGATTTAGAATTTGAAGATAAAACAACTAAACAATATGACACAGCTGCAAATAAAACTATGGGTGCTCTAAAAGAGTTACTTTTAGGCATAATGAAAGAAGAAGAAAATCATATAGAAAGACTGAAAAAATATGTAAAATAATAGAATATTTGTTAAAATTGATAATTTACTTTAATTATTTTTATTTATTTAAGTTTAATAAATTTATTTAATTAATTCTTTTTTAAATTTTTTATTTGATTCCTAATTATTGACTTGATAGTGGGTAAATCGCCATTAATTAAAATACTAAGCCCTCTAGGTGAGTTAGTAATGTTTCTTAAAATTTTTCTATATTCAGGAGAACTGAATAAATTAAGTAAAATTCTTCTTCCTTCGCTAGAACTACACATTCTCTTCAAAATCTTTCTTCCTTCCCTTGAACCAGATAAAAATCTTAATGATTTTTGTCCATTTTCAAGGAAAGCCAGTGATTCAATAGCTTTTTGTCCTTGAACATTAGTCATGAACCACCTCAATAAGTCTTGTCCTTCAACAGCAGTGTATAAGTTGGATAAGACTTTGCGGCCTTGTATGGAGTAACTTAACCAAGATAAACGCCCATTAGGCACATGATTTTTATTAAGAGAAAGTAAAATCTTGTCAGCAAGTTTAGTGCTAATTAAAAATTTTTTTTGCACTTTAAAATTTATAATTTTAGTGCTAATAGTAGTATTCAAATTAGGGCTCTTTGATTTAAATTTTCTTTGCCTCAAATTACCACTCAATTTTTTTGGATTCATTAAAAAAACCTTTTCAAAATGCTAAATAAAAAATTAAATTAAATTATATTTAGTTTTTAACTAATAAATAACTTTGCATTTTTAACTTAATTTAAACTATAACATTTTTTTGATTTTTTAGAAAAAAAATAAATGAATTAAAAATTATCTTAGAATATTTTTTTAACTGAAAGTTTAAAAAATGCAAGGGGAGAGGATCGAACTCTCAAAGCCACTAAGGCCTAGGACCTCAACCTAGTCAGTTTTCCAATTCTGTACCCCTGCGCATAGCATGGATTAATAGTCTAAGAAGGTTTTTATTTAATAGTTTTTTTGAATTAATTCTTATATTTTTTAGGCCACTTCTCTTCTTTTTTTGTTCCAGGCATTTCTAAAGAGATTAATTTATTCCAATCCACTAAAAAGAAAGCAAGTACAGCAATTACCCCAATTATTTCAATCATTATAGTCCACATAGATGCATTTCCTTGCATAGTTGCTTCTAGTGAAGAAAATACTTTTTGTGTTGTAAATATTAAAAATAAATAACTAATTGTTCTACCTAATAAGAATGCTGTAAGGACTTCCATTAATTTTGTTTTTGTTGCTCCAAAGGCAATAAATAAAGCGTTACTTGGCAATGGACTTAAAGAATAAATTAAAGTGAATATAAATTTTTGAGATGTTTTTCCCTCAAGTTTTTTCTCAATTGCACTAAACTCCATCTTTTTTTTCTTGTCAGCAAATTTTTGGGTGACAAAATAACTTGCTTTTGCAAGAGCAAATCTACCTGCAGTTGATGCAGTTACTCCTATTGCTACTAAAAGAAAAATATTTTGGGGAGAAGAAATATAAAAAAATGATAACACGGCCCAAGTAGGTGGAGCCATTGCGGGAACTACATTAATTAAAAAAACTATTACCCATTGAGCAAACAACATTGAAATATAATCAATTTCATCAAAACCAAACATTCTAATTCACTGAATAATTATTAACTTTCAGATTTAAAAAAGTGCGTATTAACCAATGATTAAAAACACTTCTTAGTTTTAATTAAATTGATATTTCTATTGATTAGTAAATTTTTTGAAAGGTTTTTGTAATGAGTAAATTAGAAATTGGTTCTGGTAATAAACCAAAAGAAGGTTACCTGCACTTTGATATTAGAAGTAATGTTAATGCAGATGTAATTGGGGATGCGAAGAAACTCCCTTTTAGGGATGAAAAATTTAGTGAAGTCTACTCAAGATTTTTTTTAGAACACTTATTGAGAAAAGATGCAAGGATTACTTTAAAAGAAATGTATAGGGTTCTAAAAAAAGAGGGGGTTCTAGAAATAATTGTTCCAAATATTGCTTACTTCTTTAAATTATTTTTAACTGAATCAGGTCAAAAAAAGGAGTGGGCTTTAAACAAAATTTATGGTTTTGAAAATTATGTTGAAGATCACCACTACTTTGGTTATGATGAAGAAACTCTAAAAAACTTTTTAACTGAAGCGGGTTTTAGAGAAATTAATCGAATAAGTGAAGAAGAACAATACCTTCACTTAAAAGCAATTAAATAAATTAATTGATTTTTTTAATTAGTATTTTGGTTTTTAATTGTTTTGGGTGACTAAATCTTTATGAAAAATTATGTGATTATAGCCATTCTTGCAATAACTATTACCCTATTATTTGGCTGTATTCAAAATAATAACTTAGGAAGTGGTTTAATGGTACTTGATGTTAATAATAACTCTATTGATTCTAATTCAAAAGTATATGATAATTTAAATGATTTTAAGAAAGTTAAAGTCGGAGATCATGTTTTTGTTGATTATACAGGTAGATTGCTTGATGGAACAATATTTGATTCTAGTATTGGTAGAAGTCCTTTAGAATTTGATGTTGGGGCAGGTCAAATGATTAAGGGATTTGATTCTGGAGTAATTGGGATGAAAGTTGGTGAAAAAAAAATTGTTACAATCCCTCCAGAACAAGCTTATGGGTTAGTTGATGAAAGTAGAATAATTACTATTGATAAAAATTCTTTCTCAGATTTTGATCAAATGAAGGTTGGATTAATGGTTAGTTCAGGAGCGCATACTGGAAAAATAATAGAAAAAAATGACACTAATGCAATAATTGATTTTAATCATGAATTAGCAGGAAAAACATTGGTGTTTGAAATAACTTTAATTTCTATAAACTAAATGTGTAAATAATTAGTGGTGTATTCGTTGAACAAAGCGTTAATATTGTATTATAATGAGACTTCTTTTACTAAATCAAAAAATAATCAAAAAAAAGAGTCTAATGAAGAAAAAGTTGTTTTTGAATTAAAACGACTCTTTGAAGAAAAAAAATTTTTAGTAGATACTATTAATTTAATCCCTACTAAAAAACTTCATTTAAAAGACCAATTCAAAAAAGAAAAAGAGATTAATTTATTAAATAAATTACCTGAATTAAATAATTATAATTTAGTTTTAATTGGTACCCCTATTGTAGGTGCAATGACTTCTTCACCAGTGATTAATTCATTTATTCGAAAAATAAATTTTGGCGCTAAGAAAAATAAGCCCCTATTTATAATTTATTCAACAGGAATAATACATGGTTTTGAACTAAAAAAATTAACTAGTTTATTATCAATGAAAGGAATTAAGCCGATTGATTCAGAGTGTTTCTGTAGTATGTTTGACTTTGATTCAAAGAAACTCGTTGAAGTAAAAAGCTTTTTTGATAGATTCTTTGAAAAAATTTGATTTAAAAAAAATAATACTAAATCAAAAACATTTTTTTTAATTTAATTAATTTGCTTTATTAAATCCTCTTCTACTTCATCCCAATACTCTTTTTTATTTAATTCTTTACTAATCTTTTTTTGCTTAGCTATTTCTTTAGCCCCTTCTTTTAATTGTTTTTTAAGCAACTCAATTTCCTCACTCTCTTGAATCCCCTTTATTTGAGAATCAAGAGTAATGATTTCTTGTTTTATTTGAGAAGAAATATTTTTGAACCCATTTTCATCAAGTTTTCTATGATAAAAACTATTCTCTGCTTTTTTTAATTCAGTTACTTTTATTTGTTTTTGTTCAAGTAACCCTTTTAGCACACTCCTTTTATCATTTGAAATCGAAGTATTTTTTTTAACCTCTTCTTTTTTAGCACCCCTATTTTTTTGAACATCAATCTTAGCTTCAATAGAAATTAATTTAGCGTTATTTTCGTTAGTAAATTTATCAAAAGTTTCTTTATTTATTTTATGTTTTAAAAAATCGTTTTCAGCCTGTTTAATTGCATTAATTATTTGTTGTCTTTGAACAATCAATTCATTATTCTCTTTTTTTTCTCGTAAACTAAAAGCTAAACCGATTAAAATGATTGCTAAAACTATTGGTAAACCATAAACAAAGATGCTAAATTCTTCAACAAAACTAATTGGAATAAGAAAAGCGAGTGCAATTGTTATAAGCGCTAAAATAATTAGGATAGTAGAAATAATTTTTTTATTCATAACATGAATTAATGCTTTTTAGTTAAAAAACATTCCTTTTTAATAAATTTAAATTTATTTTATAAAAAAAAATAAAAAGCGGGCCTAGAGGGAATCGAACCCTCGACCTACTGCTTAGAAGGCAGTCGCCCTATCCACTGGGCTATAGGCCCTTTTTTTAAAAGGTATCTTAGGATAATTAATCTATTTTTAGGGCTCTTTTTAAAAGTTTGGTTAAGGTTTTTTTTTAGTAAAAATAGTTAAATTAATAAAAACTATTTTTCTTTATGAATAGTGGATAGAGTAATTGATTTAGTAGAATTAAGAATGAGAGGAGATTATTTAACCGAGCAAATAATATTGGGGCTAAAAACCAGGTCAAGATTTCCCTTAAATATGAGTACTTTTAGCGAGATTTTTTACGACAAAAAAACATGGTTCTTGTATAGGTTAAAAAAAGTTCAAGATTTGGATTCACAATTTGGTAGATTTTTATATAAACAACAAAAACCATTTTTATTTAAAATAAGTGAATTAGAAAAACCTTTAATTAAACCTCTGCTTATTAATGAGGGGTTTATTGGATTAGAGTTAAATCATGAAAAAGAAATAATTGATTTATATAAAAAAATGTTGTATGAAGTTTGTATGAATGATGATAATAGATCTACTTATGGTGAGACTACTAAAATTGATGTTGAGAATGTCTTGAACTTAAATGAAAGATTGGTAAGTTTTGGACAACAAGTAGCTTGGACAAAAGTTCATTCAAATCCTGAATTAAAAAAAGAAACTGATTCTAGTAAAATAAGAGAATTGATTGTTTCAAAAGATAGAGAAGTTGAAGTAATAAAAAATGCAGTTAGTTTGGCTCAAAAACATAGTTTAACTAATATAGAGAGTATCAAAGATTTTGTTAAAATACTAATTGATTTTACTACAAGGGTGGAAGTAGAAACAATTCTAAAGTTACAAGAATAATTATTTTTCATAATTATTGGTTTATAGTCCAAATTAGCTTCATGAAAGTGTTTTTTAAATTAATTTGAACACAATTCTAGTATGGATTTTAAGATTCAATTAGCACAAATTATTGCAAGAGTTTCGAATTTGAGTGAAGCTGAAGTAATTTCTCTTTTAACAACACCCCCTCAAGGAATGGGGGATTATGCTTTCCCTTGCTTTCTTGTTGCAAAAGAACAAAAAAAGAGTCCTATAGATGTTTCTAGAGAGTTAAGCGCTAAGATTAGTGCACATTTTATTGAAAAAGTTGAATCAAAGGGACCTTACATTAACATTTTCCTTGCAAAATCATTAGTTTCTAATAGTGTTCTTGAGGGTATATTTACTAGTAAATCATTTGAAATAAAACTAGGTTCTGGTAAAGTAATGATAGAATACTCTTCCCCAAATACAAATAAACCACTTCACGTAGGGCACTTAAGGAACAATGTCTTGGGTTTAGCTATTTCTAATTTGTTAACCTCTACTGGGCATGAAGTAATTAAAGCTAATTTAATTAATGATAGAGGAGTTCATATTTGTAAAAGCATGTTAGCTTACAAACTTTTTGGGAATAATAGGGACCCTGTTAAAGAAAATATAAAACCTGATCATTTCGTTGGAGAAATGTATGTTTTGTTTAACGAGAAATCAAAAGAAAATCCTCTTCTTGAAGAAGAAGCACAAAAAATGCTTATGCTTTGGGAAAAAGGTGATAAAGAAGTTATTGAATTGTGGAAAAAAATGAATGAATGGGCTTTGGATGGGATGAAAAAAACTTATGACAATTTTGGTACAAAATTTGATGAATGGTTTTTAGAATCAGAAATGTTTCACAAAGGAAACAAATTTGAGTTAATTGAAGAAGGTCTAAGTAAAGGAGTTTTCAAGAAAGAAGATAATGGAGCAATATTTGCTCTACTTGAACCCGATTTACCAAATAAGGTAATTGTTAGAGGTGATGGAACGAGTTTGTATGCTACAAACGATTTAATGCTAACCCAAGTAAAGTTTGATGAATTTAATTTAGATAAAGCAATTTGGGTAGTTGCTAATGAACAAGACTTGTATTTTAAACAATTATTCAAAATATTTAGTAAACTAGAAAGAAAATGGGCTAATAATTGTTTTCATTTAAGCTATGGTTACGTGAATCTCCCTGAAGGAAAAATGAAGTCAAGAGAAGGGACTGTAGTTGATGCAGATGATTTACTAAAAGAAGTTGAAGAACTTGCTCTTGAAGAGATATTAAAAAGATACCCTGATTTAGATGAGTTTGAAAAAAATAGTCGGTCAAGAAAAATAGCTTTAGGCGGAATAAAATTTTTACTACTAAAAAATGATGCTAAAAAAGATATGATTTTTAATAAAAAATTAGCTCTTTCATTTGAAGGCGAAACCGGCCCTTATTTACAATACACTTATGCAAGAGCAAGGAGTATTCTAAGAAAAGCTCAAAACGAATTGAAAGTCGGAGAAAAAGATTTATTTAAAGCAAATTATTCGCTTTTAACTCACGAAAAAGAAAAAAATTTAATAATAGTACTTGGAAAATACTCTGATTCAATTAAAAAATCCTGGGAAGAATTATCACTACACCCAATTTGTCATGAATTACTAAAAGTAGCTGAAGAATTCAATTCATATTATCATGAAGTGCCCGTACTAAAAGCGAATAATAAAGAAGAAATAATTGCAAGACTTGCTTTAGTAAAAGCTACTACAATAGTGTTAGAAAAAGGATTAAATTTACTTGATATTGAATTAATCGAAGAAATGTAAACTAACTTTATTATTTAATCGAAGAAATGTGAATTAATCAAAGAAATGTAAACTAAATTTATTATTTAATTAAATTAGATTAATCAATATTCAACTAAACTAGATTCATTATTTAATTAAATCAGACTCATTATTTGTAATAAACTAAACCTACTTACTTTTCTTAATCAATTTTTTAACTTTTGATTTTTTATTCTTTTTACTCGCACCCCTAGAGTGCTTTTTATTTGAAACAACCTTACTTTTCTTTTTAACCATAAATAATTCAACTCAAAAAACTAAAATTTTGGAGTAATTTCACACAACAAGAGTGTTTCTGGACTCGGTGAAAGAGTGCCACAAGCTAAAATAGAACATGCATAACCCTCTAAATTAACTTTAATGGTTATCTCCTTCATGCAAGGAAGAAGCTTTATTAATTACCAGGTTTTAGACGAAGAGATATAGTCCAGACTTCGTTTCAATGGTTGCGTAACTAAAAGAGGCTCTACCCCAACATATCCTTTCCAGGACAACCGAACAGTCCAAACGCTTTGCGAATGAAAAAACTCCAAACTATTAGTATTATGAATGAAAAAGCATAAAAAACTATCTATTCTTTAAAAATAGGTTTTTTTGTAATTTATTTTTAATAAAAAGCTTTTAATGATTTTTTTATTCTAAAATAGCTTTTATTCGCCTTATTCCTGCTGACGAACTTTCTTCTTTTATTATTTTATAAGTTCCCATGCCTTTAGAATCTTCTACATGAGGACCTCCACAAATTTCTTTGGAATAAACTTTCCCACTCTTTCCTTTAATTGTATAAACTTTTACTTGTTCCCCATATTTTGAAGTGAATGTTCCATGAGCTCCTAACTTTTTAGCATCTTCAAGAGAAAGAATATCCATTACAACAGTACAATCATCCTTAATTGCATTATTTACCCACTCTTCAATTTTTTTGATTTCAGCTTCAGTAAGTTTTCTATCTAAATTAAAATCAAACCTAAGCCTTTCTGCAGTAATATTAGCCCCTTTTTGTTCAATATTTGAATCAATTAGTTCTTTTAGTGCAGAAAGAGTTAAATGAGCACAAGTATGCAATTTAGTTGTTTGTACACTATCATCAGCTAAACCCCCTTTGAATTTTTGTTCAGCACCTTTTCGTGACAAATCTTGATGCTCTTTTAATAACTTTTCAAAACCTTTTACATCCACACTAAAACCTTTTTCTTTACAAATCTCTACAGTCATCTCAATTGGAAAACCATAAGACTGAAACAAATCAAAAGCACCTTTAGCGTTAAGTTCATTTGAACCCGCTTTACTTAAAAAGTCTAGTTTCTTTTCAAGAATCTTAGTTCCTCCTCCAAGAGCAGTTAAAAATTTTTCCTCTTCTTTTTCTAACTCGATAAAAATTCTTTCCTTATTCTTTTCAACTTCATGATAAATTGGACCCATTATATTAACTACTACCTCTGCAATACTTTTGCAAAATTTTTCATTAATTCCAATGAGTTTTGCGTGTCTAATACTTCTTCTAATAAACCTTCTAAGGATATAACCTTGATCAACATTACTTGGAGTAATTCCTTTCTCGTCACCAAGAATCATTACACTGGCCCTCAAATGATCCGTAATAATTCTAGCACTCTTTTTTTCTTCAAGAGAAATTTCTTCTTGAGTTTTATTTTCTTTACCTGAAAGAATAAGTACTTTATTTAGAATTGGTTTCAAATTATCAATTTCATAAACATTGTTAAAACCATTTAACACAGCAACAGTCCTTTCAACACCCATCCCAGTGTCAATATTTTTTTGTTTACTCTCTTCATACTTTCCTTCATTGTTTTTGTTATACTCCATTAACACATCATTCCAAATCTCGCAAAACTTTCCCCTCTTATTAAGCTTTACAAAATCTTCTGTACTAGTTTCTTGGATATCCTCTACATGGTAAAACATTTCAGTGTCAGGTCCGCAAGGGCCAGTTTCCCCCGCAGGACCCCACCAATTATCTTCTTTTGGAAGAAAGTGAATCCTTGATTTATTTAACCCTAAATTTTCCCAAGTAAAAGCAGTTTCAATATCTTTTGGACAATCATTATCTCCAATGAAAGCAGTAACACTTAATCGTTCAAGAGGAATTGCTAAATAATCATTCTTAGTTAAGAATTCAAAACTCATTTCAATTGCTTCTTTTTTAAAATAGTCTCCAAGGGACCAATTTCCCATCATTTCAAAAAAACTCAAATGCCAAGAATCACCAACATCATCAATATCCCCAGTTCTAATACATTTTTGAATATTACAAAGTCGCTTTCCTTGGGGATGAGTCTCTCCAAGCAAGTAAGGGACTAAAGGATGCATTCCTGCAGTAGTAAATAACACAGTAGGATCATTTTCAGGAATCAAAGAAGCACTAGGTATTATGATATGCCCCTTTGACTCAAAGAAATCTAAAAATTTTTTTCTTAATTCAATAGTAGTAATCATTCAAAAACACTAAAATAAAAGTAGTTGAGAAATTATTTAAACCCAATCCCTTGAACCTATATATGCATTAAAAATATTAGACTTTAAGAGTATAAAAAATCCTTCTTTTTTTTCTCATTGTAAAGAAAAGCTCCTACAATTATTAACAAAATAATTGCAACTAATGCAACCAAAGACAAGGGATTTGATCCAAGAGAAATTAATCCAGTTAAACCAGAGTCAAAACCACTAAAAACAATTCCCTTTCCATTCTCTTCTTTTATTAACTTGTTCAAATCTAAACTTAGTTTCTTAAGAGAAGCATCTTTATTCAAATCACTTTCTTTTAAAGTACTAATATTAGAGTTAATTTCCACTAAATTTGATTTTAGTGAATCATTGAGTTTATTTAACTCATCTATTTGAATATTTTTTTTGTTTAAATCATCTCTCAGAGAATTAATTAATTTTTCTTGCGAATTAATAGTATTCTCTAGTGAATAAATTTTTTCTTCTAAATCATAAAAAACAATTTCTTTAGAATCAAATTCAACTAAATCACCTTTGTTGTAAAGCTTTGCTTCAAAAGTATAAATCCCTTCTTCAAATCCAATCAAGGACAAATTAATTAAACCATTATTATAATTATAATTCAATAATTTACTAGAATTTTGAGTATCATCAACAAAAGCCTTTCTGTTATACTCAAAAATAGTTATAATTAATTCATCATTCAAAAAAACTTTTAATTCACTTGAAGTATTCAATTCATACTCAATAGTCGAATTCCAATTAGTACCAGCAGGGAATCTATTAGAAGACTCAATACTAATGTTGGTTGCAAATACAATCGAAGTTAAAAATAACAAACCCACAATTATTTTCAAAATGTTTTTCATAAATTAATCCCTTTAACAATTAAATCCTTTAACAATTAAATGCTTCTTAAGTTTTTAAATAGTGTTATCACCCATTCTTGTTTAACAGCAGTGATTAGTAAGTCTCTGTCCAGTTTCGCCATCTAGCAAATCAATGATTTGCATGACTCGCAAATGTATTACATTTGCTCTGTGACGAAACGAAGTACGATTGCACTCTGTGCAATCCTACAAAATTAATTCTTGTTT
>Ga0172381_10004660_pt1 | contig 14123 bp, 24 predicted proteins | sample Leawel6488metaG_FD_119754 | JGI IMG/M metagenome (GOLD analysis project Ga0172381, IMG submission 119754) | Leachate microbial communities from a municipal landfill in Southern Ontario, Canada - Leachate well 64-88 metaG | ecosystem: Engineered > Solid waste > Landfill > Unclassified | place... | reverse complement strand
CCAGACCCGCAGGCCGACGCCGCGCCGGACGTGCCCGCTCTTCTCCAGCGCCAGCAGCTGCTTGTAGGTGGTCTTGGGGTCGTGGCAGATCGGCTCTCCGAGAGCGTCCTGGGCGAGTCCGTCGCCCGACGCGTCGGCGAGCCGGGAGAGCAGAGCGATCTGGGCCGTGGTGAGGCTCACTGCTCACCCCCGACCGTGGCGACCCGGAGAGCGTCGCGACGCGTTGCCGGCGGTGTCGCGACGCGGAGGGCTCGGGCGTGGGTGCCCTTGGGCGGGCGGCCGAGACGGCTACTCATGGCCCACTGCCCCCGGGATCGTCCAGCGCTCCCACTCCGTACCCTCGACAGGAGCGACGAGGCCGCCCTCGTGCAAATCGCCCAGGACGCCGACGATCCTGCGCCGAGTCCGCGCATGGTGGCCGACCCGATCGACGAGGCTACCCTCTCCGAGCCAGAGGGCCAGGTCGTCGAGTGAGGCGCCGTCCCCCACGTCGTCGTTGCGCAGGAGGTGGAGGATGCGGGCCGCTAGCCGATCGTCGTCGCTCATCTCCACCCCCTCTCGATGGCGGCGACGGCCCTCGAGTAGGGGCAGTCCCGCTGGTAGTCCAGGGCATCCACCCCCGAGGCGTACAGGCAGAGCAGCCGCCAGGGCTCAGCCCAGGGCCACGACTGCCGGATCTCGCCGAGGATCAGCCCGGCGGCGACGACGCCCATGGGAGAGTAGAGATCGGCCAGCGTCAGCCCGGCCTCGTCGAGGGCCTGCTGCCAGGTGGCCCGGCGGATCTGCGCGTAGCCGTGGACCGGGTGAGTCCGGCCGGGGAGGGGGAGGCAGCGAGTCTCGTGGTAGACCAGGGCCAGGATGGTCTGGACCGGCACCCCGGCCAGGTCTGCGGCCACCTCGGCCTCGGGACGCAGCTCCTCGCAGCGGGCCAGGGAGGCCTGGTCCAGGGGGGCCGCGTGGCAGGTGGCGGGGATCGACACCGCAAGGGCGACCGCCAGGATCACGCAGAGGGCGATCAGCACGGCCACGCAGAAGCGGTCGGCCCGCTCGTCGTCGAAGTCAGGACCGGGGGAGGGGGTCATGGTGTCACCTCCAGCCAGTCCAGCTCGGTCCGCTCGGGCTTGTGGTAGCCCCGCCAGACGATCCAGCAGGTGTCCCGGGGGTCGTTGCTCCCACCCCGGAACTGCGGCCTCTTCGGGCTGATCAGCACCTTCTCGGGCCGATGCTCGGCCCACCATGCCGCCCGAGCCTGCCCGGCCAGGATGTTGGTGAAGGCCAGCGCGGCCAGGTACCCGCCGCAGAGGGGCAAGCAGACGTCGATCCACTCCTGCCAGCGCGAGAAGGGCGGGTTGGTGATGATCAGCGGCCAGCGCTGGCGCTCCTCTGCCCGCAGCCGCGCCCAGGGGAAGAAGTCGCCGCAGGTGGCCCGCCAGCGGTCAGGGAGGCAGGAGGCCCGGCCCACGTCGTACTCCACCGCGGTCACTCGAGGCCGCAGGACCGACGACTCTGGGGCGTGCTCGGCGACCCAGCGCTCGACCTCCAGGCACAGCTCCCCGCAGCCCGCGCCCGGGTCGAGCACGTCCAGGCCGGTGGCGATCTGCTCGCCGAGGAGCCAGCCCCAGCCCTGCATCTCGTGGTCGAGCAGGGCGCGGGTCAGCCAGGCCGGCGTGGGGTAGTAGTCACCCTCGGCGCGGCCGGTGCCCACGTCGAGGACTGCGGGGCGGATCAGGTCCAGCTGCCCGGCGCTCACGTCTCCCTCCGATACCAGGCGATGTGCTCCAGATCGATGACCTGATCAGAGAAGTGCCCCGCCAGGTCATCATGCTCAGGCGCCCGGAGCACCCGGAGCCCCTTCAGCGCCTCGCCGATGGGGATATTCCGAGCATCGTGGACAGACCGCGCCGCAAGCATCCGGGCCCGTCCCCTGGTCTCGCTCCACGCGATGCCCTGGCCGTCGAAGCCGGACACCAACCAGGCACGCCGACGAGCGCTCACGTCTCCCTCCGCTCGACGGTCGGGCCGTGCCGGCGCTCCTCCTCCTCTACCCGCATCGCAGCGGACAGATCATCGGCGATCCTTTCCGCCAGGCTGGGCGTCTCCTCTAGCAGCAGGTAGACCCTCTCCGAAACATCGGCCCTCTCGGCCAAGACCCGCAGGCGTTTCCTGAGATCGAGCGCCTCGTCCAGCGCCACCTCGATTTCCTGGGCCAGTGTACGTCTCATTCGCCCTCCCTCGTGCATCCGTGCCGGCGCTCCTCCTCGGGGTCGTCGGGCCAGCGACGGATGGTCTGCCCATAGAGCAGCCGCCCGCAGGAGCAGCGCACAGGGTCCCCACCGGGAGCTGTCGCCGGAGCCAGGCCGGGCCAGATGCAGCCGCAGTCGGGGCAGATCAGCGGTAGAGGGGGGCAGCGGGTGACGCTCTCGACCGGCAGCCCGGCCTGGACCGCCTGCCGACGCTGGACGGAGTAGCTGCTCGGCGAGAGGCCAGCCGTCGGCTCTGCGCCAACCAGGTGGGCTTCTGCGTCAGCCAGACAGCGCCGGGCCCAGGTAGCGCGGGCCGTCTCCCACCTCCCCGGCCCCTCGTCGAGGTACGCCCGGAGGGTCTCGTCGAGGTCCTGGAGGGCGACGAGGGCCGCGGCCAGGTAGTCTTTCAGGAGTTGGTCGTGGTCAGCCACGGGGCACCTCCTCCTCCGGCTTCCGGTAGATGTCAGCGATCCACACGCAGACGACGTGCTCCCGCCCGCAGCCGAGGCAGTGCAGCGAGATGGGGGAGCAGGTGCCTCCCGCCGGGGCCCGTCGCAGGCCCGGGTACTCGCGCCCGCAGTCGGGGCAGCGGAGCAGGGGGCGGGCGGTGGGGTCAGGCATGACGAACCCCCACACGCTCGGAGATCCCAGTGGTGTTGACGCCCCAGCTGGCGAGCGCTCGCCGGAGCTCCGGGATCGACCGGCAGACGGCGGACAGGGGGAAGCTGGCCAGCCAGCGATCCTGGGCGGGCGTGGTCTTCCCCTTCTCGGTCTTCAGCTCGATCGCGGCGACCCGTCCGGCCCCGAGGGCGATGATGTTGTCGGGCAGTCCGGCCCGCTCGCGGTATCCGGCGGCCCGGTCGGGCCGGTGGTAGTAGTCGACGAGCAGCCCCCGGACCCGGCAGGCCTCGAGGAGCTGCTCGGCGGCGAGCTGAAGTTGGGCCTCGGTCACTGCTCGACCAGGTGATACACGGTGGCCGGTCGGCCAGCGGTCTGGACGTACTCGATGCGGATCAGCCCGGCCTCGGAAAGCACAGCCACGGCGTTGGTCAGCGTGGCCGAGTTCAGTCCCAGGGATCGAGTGAGCACGTAGCGGGAGACGATCCCGCCCCGGCGTCGCAGGGCGGCGAGGATCCGGGCATGGGTGGATACCTCGTCCCGCTGGACGTTGTTGAGGGTTCGCGGTCGCAGCGCAGCCAGGTACTCGTCACGGGTCATCTCTACCTCCAGCCAGTTGTATACTCGGAATCTGGCGGTGAGTCAAGATATTCCAAGAATCCGGCGGGAGGGGATACGGTGGCTTTCCTGGGATACTTCTTTCACACTTTTTTACAGGCCCAATTTTCAAAAAGTCCCGAGCGCAAACCCGCATAGATGCTACCTATACCCCCCCACCCCCCCCTTTTTTACTTCTTTACAGTGGTGTAGTCTCACCCTTTTTGGAGGTGTATATACCCACCCCCTGTTGGAAAGAAGGTTTTTGGCACCTAAGTCCACGGAATCATTGGGAGACTTTTGGTAAATCAGGCGTGGAAAGAACTGTCAGAAAGTCGGCGGGGTAGGTGAGGGAAGGAGGCCGACCGGGTGGAAGGGGGGAGGTCACCCGGTCGGCGAGAGCGGATGCACGCCTGGGCAGCGTACCACTTTCGGTCCGGGAGTCAAGCCTCGACGTGCCGATAGATGGTCAGCGGCCGGCCGCCGGAGCTGGGATCCTTCTGCTCGACGACCAGGCCGGCCTGTAGCAGCGTCGACAGCACCTCTTCCCGCTCCCGGGCTCGCAAGAAGAAGGTCCGGTGGACCAGCGCCGACCGGGCGATTCCGGCCTTGCCCGCGCTCCGCACGATCTCGGCGACCCGCTTGACGTCCCGCTCGGCCTGGCTGTCGGCGACCCGGCGACCCACCTCGGCGACGAGTCGATTCGACGACCAGAGGGCGAACTCCCGGCCCCAGCGGAACTCGTCGGGGCCGATCGTGGGGCTGTCGGGGTTGCGGGAGACGGCCGCCACAAGGGCCAGCTTGCTGGCGTTCTCGGCGGTGCGGGCGTAGATGGCCCGGCCGCCGGCATCGGTCGCCAGGGCCCGCGCCTGCTCGTCGAGCAGCTCCCAGGCGTCGACGACCGCGGGATCCATCGGGGCGACGGTCGGGACGATGGTGTTGACCTTCGAACCACCGGCCCCGGCGAGGTTGCCGCCGGGGGCGGGCCGGTCGACGAGTGCCCGAACGGCGGCCACGAGCTCCCGGGGGGGAGGGGCGCAGTCGACTCGGCCCCGCGGCGGGGGATCCTCAGGGGCGTGAACGACGAGGAAGCGGGCGAGGCTGCCGTCCAGGCCCTGCATCGAAGTCAATGCGCCGTAGAACTGATCGGGCGTGGTCGTGCCGTAGATGCAGGCGTGGGGGTTGACGATCTCGACGCGGGGCCGCTTCTCGGAGTCGGCGTACTCGGTGCCGAGGTAGGTGCTTCCGGCCGACGAGTAGAGGGCCATCATCGTCGCCATCAGGTCCCGGTGGTGAGCCGCGGCCCCCGCCCCGGTCAAAGCCTGCAAGTAGATCCCGAACTCGTCGATCTGGAAGAGCTGGCTCGGCGACCGCACCAAGGCGGAGATCAGCCCCGGTCCGCTGGCGATCTTCTCGCCGCCGAGGTACTGGGTAGCGCCGGCCTCCACCGCGAGTTGCTTGATGCACCCCCGCGCCCACTCTTTGCCGGCGCCCGAGGGGGCCACGCCGACGAAGTAGAGATTGCTGCGGAGGTTCGTCTCCGTGCGCCACCTGCGGCCGTAGACCGCCCCGAGGAACGCGGCCGCCGCGGCCACGGCGAGCTCCGGCTGCGGACGGATGCTCGTCTCGAGGATCCAGAGCACGAGCTCCCCGAGCAGGCCGGTCTGGGGGATCAGATCCATCGGCCGCTGGACCTCGGTGGTAGCCGGCGACCGGACGAGGGCGGCGGCGATCCGGGCCTGCTCGCTCTCGAGGAGGGCGGCGGCGATCTCGGCGCCGGCCCGCAGTAGCGGATCCTCGTAGCCGAGGTCGCACGCGAGCTGCCGGATCGAGTGCAGGGTGATGGGATTGGCGACGGGTCCCCTTCGGACCATCAGTCGCCACTGGGCACGGACGGCGGCGGGGTCGTACTTCGGGCTGCGGGAGCTCCACCAATCCCACCACGCGAGGCCTCCAGCGGGGTCGGCATGGGCAAGGGCGAGGCCGACGTTGCGCCAGACGGCATAGTCGTCGGCGGGGATCGCCGACAGTAGGGCCTCGATGTCGGAGGGGAGTTCGTCGTCGTCGTCTCGGGCGGGGAGCGGGGTGGCGGTGATCTCCTCCCGGCGGATCGCGTCGAGCCACCATTCGGGGGCGTCGGCGAGGGGCGTCTCAGCGGGGTCGAGATCCCAGGTGTACGCGCGGCCGGAGACGTGGACCGAGGGCGGGGCGACGATGTAGCCGCCGTCGGCCCGGGAGTCGACGGCCAGCTCGGGGCCGAGGACGCGAGTAGCGGTGAGGTACCGTCCGCCCTCGGGGCGCCGGTAGAGGACGTGCCGCCCCCCGCGGCCGGTGACGGAGCAGGGGCTGTCAGGGAGTCGGATCTCGTCGACGGCGTGGGGGTCGTCGAGGTCGATGACGAGGAGGCCCGACTCGAGGCCGGTCGCGATCCCGATGTTGGCGTCGGGCCAGCAGCGCCAGAAGTTGCGGATGCGCTCTGGGTCGACGGTGGCCTCGCAGCGGCCGTGGGGGGTGCGGGGGTGCTTGCCCGGTCGGGAGCAGGCGGCGCCCGCCCGGCAACTGCACTGGCCACCCCGGATCGAATGGAGGGGGAACACGGGCCAGCCGCGGGCGGCATAGCTGAGCGCGTGATCGAGGAGGGTCATGACTCGCCCCCGGCCTCCTCGGTCCAGGCAGCGACGGGGATCCCGCACTTTCTGGCCAGCCGGGCGGCGGTGGCCAGGCTGGGCTGCCCGCCGCGCCGGGTGTAATGATAGAGGGTGGCGTAGTTGAGTCCGAGCACCCGGGCGAGGTCGGGCAGGGAAAGGCCCCGCTGCTTCCCCCAGGCCGCGAGCATTTCTCCAGCACGGGTCACCTTGCGATCCGACATTGTCGTTACCTCCTGCCTTGGAGGATAGCCAGATATTGAAGGTCGCGCAAGAAAAATGCTTGCATCGCCCGCCGAGACCTGCTAGCATTTCACCCATCGGGCAGCGACCAGCCGCCCGCCGCACGCGCCGAAGGAGGGAGCCATGAACTTGTCGGATATCCGCTCGGCCCGCCGAGCGGAGCCGCCGAAGATCATCATTTACGGTCCACCCAAAGTGGGCAAATCGTCGTTCGCCGCGGGGGCGCCGTCGCCGGTGGCGATCCCGCTGGAGGAGGGGCTGTCGGCAATCGACGTGCCGGCCTTCCCGGTCTGCCGGTCGTGGAAGGACGTGGAAGATGCGATCGACTGCCTGGGGGGCAATCCGCACGAGTACCGGACGGTCTTCGTGGACTCGCTGGACTGGCTGGAGCCGCTGATCTGGCAGGAGGTGTGCCGGGCGGCGAACGTCAAGGGGATCGAGCAGGTCGGCGGGGGCTTCGGCAAGGGGTACGTGGAGGCCGACAAGCTCTGGCGCCAGTTCCTGTCCGGCATGGACTGGTTGCGGGAGCATGGGATGACCACGATCCTCATCAGCCACGCCGAGGTCAAGAAGGTCGAGCCGCCGGACGGCGACGCGTACGACTGCGCCTCGCTGAAGCTGCACAAGCGGGCGGTGGCGATCGTCCAGGAGTGGGCCGACGTGATCGGCTACGCCCGGCACGGGGTCCACCTCACCGGCGAGAAGGACAACAAGCGGGCGATCCCGTCCGGCAAGCGGCTGCTGAGCGTCGGGCACAATCCCGCGTACGTCTCGGGCAATCGCTTCGGCCTGACCGCCGATCTGCCGTTGGACTGGGCATCTTTCGCCGCGGCGTTGGCCGCGGTCAGGAGCTAAAAAATGGGGAATCTCGATGGGTTCGATCCGAGTGCGGTTCCTGCGGACGAGTACACCGTCCTGCCCGTGGGTGACTACGTCGCCTGCATCGTGAGCAGCGAAGTCAAGCACACGAGGGCCGGCACCGGCCGCTACATCAACTTCAGCCTCGAGATCATCGACGGGCCGCACTCGGGCCGGCGGGTGTTCGACCTGGTCAACCTGTGGAACCCGAACCCGAAGGCGGTGGAGATCGCCCAGCGAACGCTGGCCTCGATCTGCCAGGCGGCGGGGATCGTCAGCCCCACGGACACCAGCGAGCTCCACAACATCCCGATCGGGGTCAAGCTGGGCGTGGATCCCGACACCGGGTACGGCGAGAAGAACAAGGTCAAGAAGTACTACGCCGTCGGCGGCACCGTGGCCGAGGCCCCGGCCGCCCCGACGCCCGCCCCGGCGGGGCCGGCGTGGAAGACCCGGCGGCGCTAGCAGCAAAGGATCTCCGGGGGCGGCAGCGCCCCCGGCATGGAGGGATCGATGAACCTGTACGACCTGACGACCGAACTCGCGGAGATCCGCACCCTCGCCGAGTCCGGCGACCTGTCGCCGGAGGACCAGGCGGAGGCCGACCGGCTGATCAGCACGGCCCTGGACGGGCTGCTGCCGGCGAAGGTGGAGGGCTACTGCGGGCTGATCCGCAGCCTTCGCCTCGAGGCTGAAGCCTACGCGGCCGAGGAGAAGCGACTGGCCGGTCACCGGGCGGCCCGGGAGGGGCTGGCCCAGAAGCTCACCGAGCGGCTGCAGGTGGGGCTCGAGGTGGCGGGGCTCGACAAGCTGAAGGCGGGCCTGTTCGTGGTCGCCTTGCAGGCGAGCCCGCCGACGGTGGAGATCGCCCGGGACGCCGAGATCCCGGCCGAGTACCTGACGCCGCAGGAGCCCCGGATCGACCGGCGGGGACTGCTCGCCGCGGTCAAGAGCGGCCGGGAGATCCCGGGCGTGAAGCTGACGCAGGGCCGCCACCTGCGGATCCGCTAGATGGCCACGCTCCCCCCGGCGCCGCCCCCGGCGCCCGAGCGACCGCAGCTGCTGACGGCCCCCCGCTGGGAGTGCCGGTGGTGTGATGCGCGGGTGCTCTGCTGGGGCGACCCGGGGGAGCGGCGGCCGATGACGGCCCTGGACCGGACCCGGATGCGCTGCCCCGGCTGGCTGGCGACGAGGGGGTGACCATGTGGACGTGCGACTACTGCGGCGGAGAGATCGCCACGGCAGAAGAGGGGTGGGTGGAGTGGCTGGTCGACACCAGGGGTCAGGGGTACGGCTTGCGCCTCGTCCACCAGTGGAGAAGCGGCCAATCGTGTTTTTGTACCTACGAGGGGCAGGGGAGCGACAATTTCCGAGACCACCATCTCAATCACTTCATCTCCAACGGAACTGCCCGGCTGCGCGAGTACGGGCCCAACATGGAGATCGCTGTGCTCGACGCTGCGATTGCCGCAGGGCTACCCAAGAAAAAGAAGTCCGTCCCTGCAGCGAAGCGGGACCCCGACCATTGGGAGGAGGATGATCACGCGGGGTTGAAGCGACAGCGTCTAGTCCGCTGGCTCATGTCAGCACCTCGGCGTGTCCCGCTCGACAAGGCCCGCATCATCGCTGCGCGGAAGTATCCGGATTGACGCGATGATCCACCTCAGACCCTACCAGCGATCCGCCCTGGATGCGACGTACGACTTCTGGCGCCGGGGCGGTGGCAACCCGCTGATCGTCGCCCCGTGCGGGGCCGGCAAGTCGGTCATCATCGCCGCGCTCTGTCAGGAGGCGCTGAGTTCCTGGCCGGGGACGCGGATCTTGATGCTGACCCACCGCAAGGAGCTCCTGGAGCAGGACGGGGCCGAGCTCGCCGCGCTCTGGCCGGAGGCGCCGCTGGGGTACTACTCGGCGGGACTGCGACGCAGGGACACGATCGCCCCGATCCTCTTCGCGGGGATCCAGACCTTCCACCGGGTGGCCGGCGACTTCGACGCCTGGGATCTTGTGATCGTGGATGAGGCTCACCTCATACCAAAATCCGCCGAGACCATGTACGGCTCGACCCTGCGGTACCTCGGCCTGGCCAATCCCGACGTGCGCGTGGTCGGGCTCACGGCGACCCCCTACCGGCTCGATTCCGGGCCCCTGTCCGGGGGCGGGCTGTTCGATGCGGTGGCCTATGAGATCGAGGTGCAGACGCTGGTCGATGCCGGCCACCTGGTCCCGGTGGTAGCCAGGGGAGGCCATGCCAGGGCCGACCTGCGAGGCGTCCACCGGCGGGGCGGCGAGTTCGTCCCGGCTGAGGCGGAGGCGGCGTTTCGGGCGGCGGGGCTGGTGCGCCGGGCGGTCGACGAAGTCGTCGCCGCGGGCGCCGACCGGCGGGCGTGGCTGCTGTACTGCTCGGGTGTGGCGCACGCGACGGACGTACTCGAGGAGCTCCGGGGCCGGGGAGTGGATGCCGAGATCGTGACCGGCGGGACACCTCGACGGGAGCGGGAAGAGATCGTGGAGCGGTTCCGGGCCGGCGGGCTGAAGGCCCTGGTCAACGTCGACGTGCTGACCACGGGCGCCAATTTCCCGCAGTGTGATCTGCTCGCGCTGCTGCGGGCCACGGAGAGCGCGGCTCTCTACGTCCAGATCGTGGGCCGCGGGATGCGGGTTGCCGAGGGCAAAAAAGACTGTCTGCTGCTGGATTTCGGCGGAAACGTGCTCAGGCACGGGCCGATCGACGCCGTGCGGCCGAAGGCCAAGGGCGAGGGCGGGACGGCGCCGGCGAAAGAATGCCCGCAGTGCCAGGCGCTGGTCGCGATCGGGGTCCTGATCTGCCCGGATTGCGGATGGGAGTGGCCCGCGCTGGAGGACCGCGGCCCGAGCCACACGGCAAAGGCGTACACCGGCGCGGTGCTGAAGTCCCAGGAGGTGCCAGACTGGCGGCCGGTCGCCGAGGTCAGCTACTCGAGGCACCAGAAGGCGGGTCGGCCGGATAGCGTGCGGGTGCGGTACCAGGTGGGGCTCGTGGCGGCTGACGAGTGGTGGTGCCCCGAGCATGGGGGCTACGCCGCGGAGAAGACGTGGCTGCGGCTGCGGAAGGCCGGCTGGATGGGTCGTCGGCCGGACACGGTGACGGACCTGCTGGCGGGCGTGGACGAGCTGCGGCGGCCGGTCGAGATCCTGATCGAGAAGGACGGGAAGTATTTACGAATCGCCAAGTTTAGGTATGCAGATATAACTTGACTTTAGCCGCAGGATCTCGATAATAGCAGGAGATAGGCACCGTGGCCAAGGCCTCGGCGCTGGGGCTCACCGGGAGACCGGGAGCATGGGCTGGCGGCGGCGAGTGGGGGGGCACCGGGAACTGGCCGCCAAGCTCGACCAACCCGCAAGGGGGCGACGAGCGAAGCAATCCCGGGAGACTCGGGCGACACCGGACGGATGGGGAGATCATCCACAAGAGGAGGTCGAGATGAGCGACGGAATGAGCATCAGCATCGGGCAGGAAGTGATCGTCAAGGCCATGGAGCGCCTCGTCCAGGACGCCGTGTCGTCGGGCTTCGGCGACCTGAAGGCCCGGGAGGCGATCGGTGGGCTGGTCCGCGACGCGGTCACCGAGGTCTCCTTGCTCGAGAAGATCCAGGAGAAGATCGCCGAGTCGCTGGATGGCCAGGCCCAGCAGATCGCCGAGATGATCTCGGCCAACGTCGGGGCGGCAGTCGTCACTGGGATGAAGGCGCAGCTGGTCCAGGTGGCCATCGACTCCATCTACGCGGCACGCTTCGGCGGCTGCTACTACGGCACCGTGGACCAGAGGACCGAGAAGGAGAAGATCCGCCGTGAGGTGCTCGGCCTGCCCGATCTGGATCCGGCCCGGGACGCCGAGATCGAGGCGCTGCGGGAGCGGCTCACCAAGGAGCAGGTGGACCACGCCGAGCAGCAGGGCCGCCTGGGGGAGACGATCGACGAGTACCGCCGGATCATCGACGAGCTGAAGCGCAGCGAGGACGGGAAGCTGGTCCTCTCCGCCGCCGAGGCGAGGATGGATGAGCGGATCGCCAAGCACTACGAGCGCGAGCAGAAGATGCGGCAGGCGGCGGCGATCCCCGACGAGACGACCTGACCTCGGCCGCCGCCTGAGAGTTGAAGCCCCCGGGACTGCCTCGGGGGCCTGTCGGAAGTCAGGGAATCCCGGCAGGTGCAGCTCCCTCCCCGTCCGGTTCCGACAGCGGGCGGGGAGGGGGCCCATGAGCGAGAGCGAGAGGAGGGGGGCCCGCAGTGACCGACGACACCCAGCTCGACCTGGAGGCGGCCATCCTCGAAGCCCAGGGCCTCGGCCTTCTCCCGGACTGGCTGGCCCGGAGAGCCCGGCAGGCCGGTCTGGTCCTGCCGAAGGTGAGGGCGGAGGGCGTGAGGGTGCCGCCGTGCTTCGTTGCGGTGCCGGTGGGGATGGTCGAGCAGGCACGGCGGGCGGCGGGGCTCTGCGGGAGAAGCCCGGTGCCGAGGCCGGGAGAGCATCAGGACTGCGACGAGGGAGAGGAGGAGTAGATGCGCGCCTATCGCTGCTGGACCCATGATCTCTGTCCGCCCGTGCAGGGCGGGCTGCCTGTCGCCGGCTGGGACGGATCGACCCCGTTCGACCTCCCGGCGGTGCGCTGCGACCGCTCGGAGAAAGACTGCGCCCCTGGCTACTCGGCATGCGGGCGGCCATCCGAGGCCCTGCGGATCGCTGGGCTGTGGCCCAACGGTCGGCCGAGTCGGCTGTTCGAGGTCGATTCGGAGCGGCGCCGGGTCGAGACCCGGGCGACGAAGCTGCGGGCCGCGTCCTGGTGCGTGATCCGGGAGTGCTCGGCCGAGGAGGTCGCCGAGGCGATCCGGGAGTTGAGCGCGCCCTTCGGGCCGCACGCCGAGCGGATGGCCGCCGAGCAGATCGCCTGGCGGGATGCGCTGGCGAGGCCGCTGCGCGATCCGGCCGCCGTCGAGGCCGGGCTGCGGGCGGCGCTGGAGTCCCGGAGGCTGGGCGGGTGGAGCCTGCGACGCTACGAGTTGCCCAGGCCCGCCTGGTCCGCCCGGGACGCCTGGTCCGCCCGGGCCGTCAGGGACGCCCGGGCCGCCTGGTCCGCCCGGGACGCCTGGTCCGCCCGGGCCGTCAGGGACGCCCGGGCCGCCTGGGACGCCAGGGACGCCTGGTCCGCCCGGGCCGCCTGGGACGCCAGGGACGCCCTCTCCGTGACCTACGCCGCCTTGTCGGGCTGGACTACCGACCGCCCCGATCTCCTCACGATCGGGCTGCGCGACGCCTACCGCAGCGGGCTGGAGATTGCCCTGCCCACCGGGACCGACGAGCTGGGGTGGGCCATGCTGGATCAGGATGCCCCCGATGCGACCTGAGCCGAAGCCCCTCCGTGGCCGAGTCCGCTTCGCCGCCCCGATCTCGGTCGAGTGGTACTGGCGGGGCGAGCAGATCGACGGGCCGGGGAAGGTCGAGTGGGCGCTGTTCCTCGCCACCCCCGCCTGGCTGGCGACCTCCACCTACGGGGGGACCCGCCCCTGCCTGCGGAAGAACGCGCAGGCGGTGGCGCTGAGGGCGGCCAGCGGGAGGGCAGAGGAGCTGGGGGACAGGCTGCTCCACGCCTGCGAGGCGATGGAGTGGATGGCCGAGGAGGTGACGCCGTGACGAAGGACGAGCTCGATGCGCTGGTGAAGGCGGGGGAGAGGCTGGCGGAGATCGTGAATGAGTCGGTCGACGACTGCCAGACGTGCGACGGCACGGGCACTCCGTACAGCGGACTTGGGGACGAATCGAGGTGCGGCGCGTGCTCTCCGGCCAGGGACGCCCTCTCCTCCTGGCGCGCCGCCCTGGCCGACCTGCGGGCCGAGGAGCAGCCGGGGCCGGTCCCGGGCGACGGGCGGGACGTGATCCTGGACCTCGTCGAGACCTGCGACTGCGAGCGGTACGACCGGACGGCCAAAAAAATGGTCGACCGCGCCGACGGGGGCTCGCCTGAGGCTAGGATCGCCAACCTGCTGGGCTGGCGGAAGTGCGAGTCCCTCACGACCGCCGCGATCCTCGCCCACCTCCAGGGCAAGACCTTGCGCCCGGTCCTGCTGGCCCGCCGGGAGGTGGGGATCGCCACCTACAAGCACCCGCTGCACCCCGGGGACGTGCCCGCGCTGGAGTACGCCCTCGACGAGGCGGCCGACCTGCCGATCTACCTGCACCAGGGGGAGCTGGAGCGCACCTCGCCCACCGTCCCTGCCCCCACCCCCGAGCCCTCCCGGGTGCTCTGCCCGATCTGCTCGCCGGGGCGGTGCCGGTGCGAGGAGGGGAGGCGATGAAGGAACAGCGTACCGATGCCCAGCGGATCATCGACCGGCTGTTCGTCGGCCATGGCTACGAGGCTACGCAGGGCGGGGATCGAGTCATCGTGGTGTTGCCCGAGGGCATGGGGTGGGTAACCATCTACCCCCGGGTACGGCTGGCTGTCCCTGGGCACGGATCGCCCCCGCATCGCTGGACCACGATTGTTGACCCCGACGCTCTCCAGGGGCGGGGCTGGCAGGAGAAGCTCGCCGATACCGTCGTCGAGTGGGCCAGGAGGCAGGGATGACCCGCGCCGAGGAGATCAACCAGCTCCGGGAGGCGCTGAAAGAGAGGGGGGTGGCTGCTACGATCTGCGGCACGCTTGGTGTCGGCTGCCGGATGGACAGTAGTGCAGGCCGCCGCTCCATGATGATCGTCTACGTCACCACCCGCACAGCCTACGGCCCCGGCTCCTGGGAGGACCCCGACCTGTCGGGCCCCCGCTACCGCGGCCGGGGGTGGGTGGAGAGACTGGCAGACGATGTAGCGGCATGGTTGAGGAGGACGGCGTGACCCCCGCGCAGCAGCGCAGAGCGGCGGAGATCGAGCGCCGGATCGTGG
>Ga0172381_10004659_pt1 | contig 14128 bp, 10 predicted proteins | sample Leawel6488metaG_FD_119754 | JGI IMG/M metagenome (GOLD analysis project Ga0172381, IMG submission 119754) | Leachate microbial communities from a municipal landfill in Southern Ontario, Canada - Leachate well 64-88 metaG | ecosystem: Engineered > Solid waste > Landfill > Unclassified | place... | reverse complement strand
TATCTCAGCGTCAAGAGACCCCTTGCCCCAATAGTTCTGACCGTCTACCATGATGATTTGGCTTGTGCCGGAGAGATAGGCCGCCGCCCGAGAACGCAGAGTGGATCCGTTACCGTCGGGGATGGACACCTTGATGATGTTCGTCGCGTCGGGTACCGCGCCGCCGGACTTTGTAAAGATGTCGAGCTTGTTTACCGTTGCGTTGACCACGGGCTTGAGATTATACACACCAGCGGGGTTATTAATGGCCGCTATCAGCGTATCCACCTCATCATCCGAATAGGCTTCAAGCGTTGTTCTCGCCGCCGCCGCATTGGCAGAGCCTACCAGCGTGTTCCCAAAGGTGGACACGGTAATACTCCCACCCTCTATTGTGGTTGTCGCCACGGGCTCCCCTGTGGTTGAATCAAAGGCAAGATATTTCCCCTTCCTCGCGTCGACAGAGGGCATTTCCCGACTCACCGTATCGGGTTCGGATTTGGGAACCACCAACGCCCTATCTTGGCCTTCCTTGAGTTGCTGTGCTATACGGGTGAGTTTATCGAGACCGCTTTCAAATGATTCATACAGGGTCGGCATCCCTTCCGTAAAATCCGTTTCCTGAGTAAGTGGGATATCCCGAAGAAGGGTAATCGTATATCCAGAGGCATACGTGGCAACGGTGGTTACGGTCCCCCCGGCTGAATAATCGCTGTTGGTTGCCGATACAGTATAATGGGTAGTTTCCGTCAGGGTCGTCTCGTTGCCGTCCGAATCAGTCAAAATAACCGCCAGATCCGAAGTCTCACCAATCCCAAACGTAAACGGAAAGGCGACGAGTGCCCCGGTGCAATTGTATTGGTTCCGGTAAACTTCGCTTGATACGCTCATCTATCTGTTCCTCCTGTCTGATTGGTCCCTACCTGACCCCCGAATCATGCTCGGGGAGAACTGTTCTTTTAACCCCTTTGCTCCCTTGAGGCCCGGTTTCGTCTTGTATGTTTCCAGAACAAGAAGGGAATGAAGATTGTTGCCGAGCTTCCCCAACCATACGAGCATACGGGGTGTGGCAAGCCATAGTTTAGGGTCGACACCCTGCATGAGCGTAAGGGCTTCGCGATAGACCCTGCTCTTGAGTTTGCCTATCATGGAATTATCCCTGTCGTCATCGTCGCCCACCATGATTGCGCCGGTGATGAGAACGGCCGATGACAAGCCGACGAACCGGTACAGTTCCTTTGCCTCCCTGCTCGTCAAGGCTTCACCCGCTCCCTTGTTTTTGAGGTCCTTAACCAACGCCTTGGCGTCGGTGGCAAGCGTTCTCATGATGGGGACGGCCCACTTTTTATATTGTGTGGCGGCATCCCCGAGAGAGGTGCTGCCCACCAGCGAACCGGTACCAGGTACGACCCGGAAACGCCCCATTTCCAGTTTAATTTCTGCCAGCCTTTCGCTGCTTATCTCACCGCTATTCCATTCCTTCTCGGTCAACGACCCCAACAAGAACTGCTTATTCGCGGTCACGTTGGACATATGGAAAAGACCGAAGGCAAGGTCTGCAAATCGGGCGGGTAATTCCCTGCCCGGCGCGTTGAAATCTTCCCAAAAAGAACGCCCGACGAATGCGCGGTATTTCTCAATGATTGCCTTGCCCTTCTTTGTCTGCATCATTGCCGTACTCTTCGTGTAATTCTTCGTGCCAAGCATTTCCATTGAGGCCACCTGCTCACCGACGAACGATGCTATACCTACGGGGATGTTGAGGCCAAGGTCGAGAAGGGTTATGAACGTGCGCAGGCCGGTAATTCCGAGATCGATTGCCCCGCCCTGCTTGATAACTCCGTCATAGCTGATCTTCCTTCCCTTCTTGTTGTTCACCCACTTGTTGACGAACCTTTTTAACGATGTGTCGTATTCAAGGCCGCGGGGGGTATACTGTGCGGGGGTCAGGGCCTGTGTGTATATCTGGATTTTCGGTATGATCTTGTCGAGTGACACCTTCTTTTCAAATGTACGGGCATATGTCAGGAACGCCCGTGTTACATTTGCCGTAGGGACGAGTTCTCCTGTCCGCATAAGGGCAAACTGAAAGAACTTTTCCAAGGGAAGAATGTTACCCGTGTTATCGTCGAGGATATTGAACACAGCCTCATCCTGATGATAATTCTTGAACAGGTTCTTGAAGGCGGATATGATGCCCTCATCCTTTGCGTTCTCAAGGAATGACCTGCGGATATGCACGAAGTAATTTTCCCTGCCCTTTTCAAGCGCTTTCGTCGCTATCAGGTATTCAAGCGCCCTTGAGAAGTAATCCTGAATAAAGGTTGCGTATTCTACCTGTTCGGTGGTCATGCTCTCGGTAATTGATGCCTTTGTCTCGTCGTCGGCTTCCAGATAATCCATGATCTGACGATCTTGAGGGATCGCCTTTTCAGCCATGCTTCTGTCCCTGGATTTCTCTGATGCCTTCGCGAGCTCATATGCGCGAGTTTCTATTTCATGGTACCGGACTTCGGAGTTAAGGATCTCGGTGGTCATCGACGTTACCAGAAAATCATAGAAAGGGTTCTGCTCTCTAAGAGAGGTATCCCACCTGAAATTGTCCCGCCATGACGGGTGAACATTGGCAAGGTCGTCGACGGGGACGCCTATTTCTTTTGCAAGGGCCTCTGTCACTTCGCGCCATGTTCTCATCCCCGAAAGGTCTGTGCGGTCTATCGTTTCCAGTTCCCGCTTTGTCAGGAAAACATCATCATCCTGAAACGGCTCCAGCAGGTCAAAGAGTTCATTCAGCTGTTCCGTGGTCATCTGCGAGATTGGCGGCAATTCAAGCGCCTTGATGTAGTTATCAACCTTCTTGAGCCTGCGTTCCGCTATCAGCCCGGTAACTTCAAGCCGCGCCTGCTTGGTCTCGGCAAGTTCCTGAGCCTTTTCCTCTATCCCCTGCATGTAACGGTTGAACTGCCTGTCATCCATAAGGAGGGGGTTCTTCTTGCTTATGCTCTTGAGGTCGGCATCAGTCAGCCCGAAGTAATCACGGGCCATCTTTATGCGTTCCCGGCGACGCTTCATCCATTCAAGACGGGTCAACGCTTGGGTCATGCCTTCCCGCGCTTTCTCCACGCCCGCCTTATTCCCTTCACGGTAGGCTACCCTTGCGGCTTGCGCGGCCTTGATGAAGGAGGCTTTCAGGGCGTCGTATTCCGTGACGGTCTTATCGTCACTTTTGCGCTGCCCTACAAAGTCGGCTATCTGTTGTTTGATAGTCTTGATATTACTGACAGCTTCACGCAAAGCGGCCTTGTTCCCGGCTTTAAAGGCGGCCCGTGATGCCTGTTCCGCTTTTTTCATGGCGGCTTTCAAGGCATCCATTTCCGTGATAACCTTCGGGCCTTTCGTCTGCCCAGTCGCTTCCCTGATGCGGGCCTTGACAGATTGAACCTTCTCCTGTGCCTTCCTGATCGCGGTGGGTTTATTCCTTTTCTGTGCGGATGCCAGAGCCTTTTCAGCCTTGGCAAGGAGGGACTTTAATTCTGTTGTTGCTTGAGTTTCTGCCTGATTATACGCAGAAGACAGTTCAGCTTCACTTTTGCCCTGAACTGATCTATCGGGTTCGGCCAGAGTTTGGCTAGGAGTTTGCTGAGAGGCATCCTTTATTTTACCACTCTTCTTGCCCTTTTCAATAGTGATTTTGCCTGATTCGTTGCTGATAACGTCCCATGCCTGCCGAACGAGGTCTTTTACTTTGTCCCATGCGTCCCCGACAAGTTCCTGTATCTTCGCGCTGAACTTCTCGAAGGTGGTTGCACCGGACTGATAGATTGACCGGCCCAAGTTGACAACCGGCGTAAGGTCAACACTCCCCTTCTCGCCTATCGCGTCGTTGATTGTCTTGACCTGTTCAATGATGGACGGGCCTGTTTCCTCTACCGTTTGCCCTTCGGCCCACGCGAGACCTTCTTCCCCTTGCATCTGTTCTTCATCCGTCACCACTCCCTCGAAGAAACTGTCTGCTATATCGTCTATGCTCTCGTCGGTCTCAATGGCTCGGGTTATGACATCATCGATGTTGGCGGCTGACTGTCCCGCCACCTCCATGCCGAATTCCCGCCCGGTAGTTTTTGCAATGTACTCTTCAACGGTCGTGCCGGTAACGTCAGCACGTGACAATATGGTGGTGTCCCCGTTCATGAGCCGTTGTGCCGCACCCGGCCCCGCGAACCATGCCGTTGCCACAAGTTCCTCGCTACCGAACCGTTCCATATACTGATTCCATTTATACGAGGCGACCTTTTCCTGATTCTCCGGTGTCTGCGGGGCATCTTCCGAAAGGCCGGCTTCCTTCGCCCATGCTCCCCAATTGGACGGCATTATCTGGTATTTGCCGTACGCCTTCGTCTGCTTGTTCTCTGCGGTGTAATCGCCGCCTGATTCAATGGTGGCTATACCTGATAGACCGGGAGCATTAACCGATATTTGAGGTGCCGATGGAATCGCCTGTGCGGGCTGTGGTGACGCCTTCTCCTGTCTCTGCGGCATAACTGCCATGCCCGCCTTTACGATGCTTCCAGGGGCCGCCATGACGCTGAAACCCTGCGCCGATTCTATGGCCGTCGCCTGTAACCGGGAAAGGATATCATCCATGGTAGACTGCTTGATGTCTGTACCCTTGACCGCATTATTGACCTTCTTTCCAAGTTCTTCAAAGATGATGTTCGTCGATTCCTGCGCGACCTCCTGCCCGGTCTCTGTCGCCACCGTCTTTGTATAGAGCATGGCCAGCCCCGTCAGTTTATCCTTGACGGTCTTGCTTGCCACCGTCTCAAGGACTGCCCGCGAAAAGAGCTTGTCCAGACCGGGAACAGTTTTCAACAGCTTGCCGATCTGCGCCACCTCAATGGCCCCGTTGATCGCCCCGATACCGAATGAAGCCGCCCGTGCTATGCCGGGGTCTATCTGCCTCCCGCCCTCGTCCTTGAGGTTGATTATCTCCGACAGGGCAAGACCGGCTTCTTTCCGAAGGGAGGACTCAAAGGCTTTCGCCGTCGCCCCGATGGTAAAGCCCGTCAGGGTTGCCGCCGGAACGGTCACAACTTCTTCGGGTAGTGCCGCCTGCGGTCCCATCTGCCCCAAGATAGCGGCTGTCCCGCCGAAGGCCATGCCCATCGTAAAACCCGTTCCTACAGACTCCGAGGCGACATCGGCCATCATGGGGAACATCTTTGCAGCCGAACGAATGGCCGTTTCAACCTTCCCCTCTGAAATGTAGGTATCCGATTCACCCGGAACCGTTATCTTACTCATGGCCTCAAGGTGTTTCGGGTCGCCGGTCATGATGTACTGATACCCAATCTCCCCTATCTGGTTCTGCTTCACGCCGGTATCAAAGGACTGCTTCACCCGTTGCGTGAGGGTAGACCGCTTCATTGCCGCCTGCGGGTTGATCTTCACGCCCTCGTCAATCTGGTCACGATAGCGGTATGCGGCTGACGGGGATATACCTAGTGCCTCTCCGTCTACCAAAGCCTGAACCGCCTTCGCCTGTTCCTTGTCTGGATTGTCAAAGAGGCTCCATGCCTTGTCCATGAAGGTAGGGCCTTTCCATGACTGAATGGTAGGACCCGACGCCTGAGCCGGCTTGTCAAGTTCAATGGAGCCAGCGTCAACGATTTTCGGCGTGTCCTTGTCCAGTTCTATCGAACCGGCTTCGATTATCTCAGCCACTATTCACCTACCTGCCATTTCCCGTTTCCAAGGTCATACACGGGTTTGCCGTTCTTGTACCCGACGAGAGATTTACCTGTTGTCCCTGCCGGTTTCTTGTCGGACGTTGCACCCGCCATTTCTTCCCTGCGTTTCTTCGGGTCAATCTCGTCAGACCTTGCCCAATCAAGCCATGTGCCTATCAGCCCCCTTTTATACGGCTCGGTTAACTTCTCGTAGTATGTTGACGGGTCTTCCTTCGGGTTGGCCTTGCGCCACTTCTTGAAGGCTTCGACTTGCTTGGCATATTCAAGGTCGCCCTCTGTGTCTGTACCAAACAGCCCTGCCTTTCTGTCGCGTTTCAGATTGTCGTAAATTGCGACCTCTGCCGGGTCTTTCGGTTCCTTCAACCGTGTGCGCTTCTCGTTGATAAGTGCCTTACCGTCCTCATGGCTGAGTCCCTGCCCGATGGTATTTAATATCTCATCGTCGGTGACGGCTTCGGGGTCGCGCACAATACGCGAGTACAGTTTTGTCTCTACTATCTTGTCCGTTGTGTATCCTTCGGGAGCCTTCGGCTTCTCATCGAGTCTCTTGAGCCAATGTTCCTTGCTGTTCTCTCCCGTAGGGTCAAGGTTTGAACGCATTATGTCCTGACGGGTAAGCTGCCCCTCGACGAAGCGGCCAACGAAGGTGTCGCCCGTAGCTCTCTGTGCTTCCTTCCTCTGTTCTTTGGCAATACGTTCCTGTTCCCTCTGTTGCTGTTCTATATCCTTCCCGAACGCCTTGACGGCCTGCCTTGCCCTGTCGGCAAAATGCGACCGCCTTGCCGCGTCCACGTCCTGATACATATCGGGGTTCGTCGCGTCGATAAGGGCCTGTCGCGGGTTGTCATAGAGCTTCTTTTCAAAGTCAAGCTCCTGGGCGGTGCTGTTGAAGGTGCGGATAAAGTTTTCGGCCTTGCCAAGGGAGAATACGTTTCTGTCGGCAAGTTCCCTTACTTTCAGTTCATATTCCCTTGCAACGATGGGCTTGTCTTCGGGTGACGCTCCCACCCATGTTTTCAGCGCCATGTCCCGCAGGGTGACGTGTTCCGCCTCCCCCACCTCCGATATCGCCGCCGCCTTGCGGTTCATCACGCCCACCTGCATCTGGAACCGGGTCTGGAGAAACGCCTTTTCAAGCGATCTCTTTACGGCGGGGTCGTTCGACATCCCGCTGTATTTCTCGTATGTCGAATTCAGAAAGGCGTCTGAATCGGTATCGAACTTATCAAAGTCATTCCTTGTCTTGAGGGAATTAAGGAACTGGCTGGCTTCCATTTTCAGCCCGTTCTCGAGACGAAGGGTTTCAACGGCCTGTGTGGCGCGGCGCTCCTGTTCCTGATAGCGGAGCATGGGCAGGGCTACGCTCGTTGCCGCATCGCTCACCTGCCCCCACATCTTTGCCTTTGCGCTGTAAGGTTCAACGACGGGCCGACTGTCGGCCGTTGCCATGCCCGCCCCGTCCGACATTCCTACCCTCTGCTCGTATCTCGGTATCTTAGGCATCGAGCAACCCCCGTGAAGCCATTCTGCTCATGAAAAATGTCCGTCCCATGCTTCCCAGACCCTGCAATAATGTTCCCGTAGATTGCGATTCCGCATTGAGTTGTGCCACCTGTCCCGTGTACCGGGAAAATGATGCGTTGCTTTTCAGAACTTCGGCCTGACTCCTGTATTGCTGTGCCTTTACCCTGCCCGAATAGCGGGTCATATATATGTCCTTTGCCGCAATGCCTGCATCTTCCGCCATGACGAGTAAGGGGCTTCCCTCCGTCGTAACTCCCGCCGCCGAGTACAGAGTTCTTTGCCTTGCCTCTAGCCTCCGAGACTCCCGTTTCATCTTGTCGGCTTCGTATTCTGACGCGAGTTCTGTCGCCTTGGCGTTCTCTTCCATGACACGGGCGTTGTATTCCGCTACCTGTGCATTGTGTTCCGCTGTTGCCGCAGAAGCATTGCCCGCCTGCACCTGCGCTTGAGAACCCGACAATGCCCCTATCGCGCTGACACCCATGAGGGCATAGGGTATGGCCGACATGATAGTGGCTCCGATGCCTGCCGATGCCGCCGCGGCTGTGCCTATTCCTATGCCCGCCCCTACCGTTGGAACTGCCGCCGCCCCTATTGTGCCCGCCACGATGGAGGCCCCCGCGGTTGCCCCTCCGAATGCGGCTGTTCCCCCTGCCGCCGCCGCCCCTGCTCCGAATAACGCCCCTATAGGCATTTGGCCGCCTCCTTGGTGATGCCGTACACGTATTGGTCTATGAGCCTGCCGCCTTTCAGAAAAGATGCGGTAAGCGTCCCTTCCTTCACCATCCCCCCCCGTCTCGCAAGGACTACCGCCGGTACGTTGCCTGCCGGTATAAGGGTTATTATCTTCATGCAGGGGGTATGTTCAAATATCCAGAACCCGGCCATACGGGCCGCCTCCACCGCCTGCGGTCCCCTGAACTCAGGTTTCACCGCGCTGTGCATCTCAAACATCACGGAATTGTGAGGATGGAACAAAAATACCGCCGCATCGTCGACAATCAGAACACACATGACAGGATTTGACAGGATGGTGGACAGGTCTATGCCCTCAAGCGGGGGGGTGTTGTCATCCGATACCGCCTCCCATGTTCCGGGCGAGCCGTATACCGCCCTGATAATATCGCTGTCGTCTATTGTCGCCCGTCGTACGTTCATCGCGCCGTCGCCACCTCTGCTATGATGGACAGGACCGTCATGGGCATGGGTCCGTCCTGCGTGATGTAGATGTCTCCGTTCGTGCTGATGTCGCCATTGAAGGGATATGTCATATCTCCCGTGAACAATTCGGGAGCTCTGCCGGTCCCGAAAGGAACGATGTCAAGGTGGTCCGCATCATACCCCCACTTTGCCCCACACGTCTCGTAAAACCGAGCCGTCATGTTGTATATCCGTTTCTCCTTGCCCTGTGACGTGCTTCCGTCGCCCGTCTGCGTCTCAATCTTCATGGGTTGCAGAATGGGAGTGAACGGAAGACCTGCGTGAATCAGGTTGCCGTACCATGACAGTTCGACCTCGCCGCTGACAACCTCCGCCTGAGGGTGCTTCGCTCCGTCTATCATGATGTCGATGGTCCGTCCTTCAAGGTGGTCAAGACCAGTGATAGTTCCCGTCACCTTCTGGATGTACCCGCCCGACACGTACACGCCCCATCCCGTGGAGTCGATACCCGACAATTCAAACGTGGTAGCGCCCGCATTCGCCACGGTATATGCCGTACTCTTGCCAAGGTTCACTTCCGTCATGCCCGTTACGCCGTATATGCGTACCGTATCGCCATCCTCGAAAGAATGGGAGTTACAGGAAACCATAGCGGGGCTGGCATTACTGATGCCCGTTATCGCTACGGCATCCCCACCGTCATAGCTCAGGCCCGAATCAACGCCGAAATAGTCTTTCAATTGCGAAAAGAACTCATGGGGCATGAAGTATTCCACATATCGCTTCGTTGACCCGTCTATCTCCCTGGCCACGATTACCCACACCTCATCTTCTTCACCCTCGCTCGATATAACGGCGACGCTCTCCACCTTATCCCATGATGTGGAGGATGTCTTGCCCGTCGTCGTTCTGAACCACCCGGCCACCTGTTGCATCCTGTCGCGGACGAACCCCAAAAGTTGACCGTCATTCCTCACGGACCGCAGGATTGGGAACGGTTCAGCCTGATAATCCATGTCGCAGATCCCCGACGTGGCCGATGTCGTGCCCTTGCCTATATGCTCTGCCAGTACGGTCATGTCGTTCGTAATGTGTGAGTCCTCGGCGAAGGAATAAGCCAGTTCCTTAACCCTTCTTCCCCCCCGCTGGACAAACAGGATGGTATCGTCTACCATCTCCGGCTCGACGTTCAGGGCGCGGGAATCGCTCTGTTTCTTGGCATCAATGGATGTAGGGGTGATCGGGCCGTCACTACTCCCCGAGATACGCCACACGCCCCCTATGGTGCCGAGCATACAGTAGGTCTTGCTCATTATCCATTGGATGCCGTCGGCGCGGTCTGAGGCTATCGTGTAGGAAAACGAGTGGTCATCGTCCGATCCTGCCTGAAAGTTCTCATAGTCGCCGGGACGCGAACCCCATACGGTCTGGTCAAGGGCAAGGATCAGCCGTCCCTCGAAAAATGCCCCGCATGACGGGTACTCGTTGGTTGCCGTAAAGGGCTTCGCCTGAATGATGCCCCCGCTTGTGTACGTCGTGTAGCCGGAACTATTTATGCCCGATAACTGGAAAGTGTCCGTCGTCGCACCCGCAACGGTAAAGATGCGGTCGTTGACCTCGACCATGCCCCCAACGTCCCTGATGAGAACCACCGTGCCGTTGGCATACCCATGAGCCGCGCACGTCACAACGGCGGGGTTGGCCTCTGTTATAGCCGTTATGGTCTTCTTCTTCCCGCTGTAGGGGTTTCGGGTGATCGTGCCGCCCGACGTATACGGAGTGTACCCGCCAGAATTGACATTCTTGAGCGCAAGGGTGTTTGTCGCCGGGGCGCTGACATAAAACAGCCTATTGTTTATTTCCGTCATCCCGGCAACGGACTGGACTATAACCTCATCCCCTGCGCTGAAACTGTGGCCCGTGACAGTTAGCACACAGGGGTCGGCCTGAGTCGCCCCGGTAATATTTTCAGCATCGTCAAATGTCCACGTTACCGCAGTGAGTGTCCATGCCGTGTGACCCGTGCGGGTAAGTTTGTACGGGGCATATGACGGATGAAAGATATAGACCACATCGTTTGAAGGGACGAATTTAAGGTCAAAGAGATCGTCTTCGTCGTACGGCGACACTATTTCGTATGGATCGTCACCCGACAACACAATACCCTTATCCTTGAACACCCTGATATATGTGTCCCCGAACTCAAGGATATACGCCTGAACCGTCGAGAATTGGAACCCTATGACGCGCGATTTCTTATCAGAGTCCTTCGTCTCATACGCGAAATACGTGCCGGGCCTTCTCACCGCACCGCCCTGCGGGAGAGGTATCATGTTCTCAAGAATGCGGCATGAGCTCTGGTACTTGGAAAAATCAACACGAGCATCCAGCTTCGGCGTTACCTCGCCCGTGTTGAACGAGTTGATGAGGGGCCGCGACCTGACCGTCATCGTCCGGCATCCTCCCACGATGAACTTCCCTGTGGGTCGTCCTTGATATAATCCTGTCCCTGGTTGTGGCCAATGGCAGAGAGAAGCGCGAGTTGATACTTCTGCAACAGGTCGTTCTCGTTCGCCATTTTCAGGACAGGTGCGAGTTCGGCGGCCATGCGGAAAGAGAACGCATTAACGAAGGGTGCCGTCCATTTTGAATAATCCGTCACAATGATGACGTGTTCCATTATGATATCGTCATCGGTATTATCCGTATCGGTGTAGATGTGGTCGCCCCTCTCGACGTATGCCACGGGAACGCCGGCCTGTTTGACGCTCAGGATCTTCAAGCAGGATTCGGGCTTGGCGTACCGGTAGTCATAATCATCGGGGGTGATCGTATCCTGTGCCAGGGCCGCCGTCCGTTTTGCGAAATTCCACGGGACGCCGGATGATAGAACCTCGTCGCGGATGTAATCCCATACCACCTTTGCCGTCCGCGCCGCAACAGATTCTTCATTAATTGTTGACGGAAGTACCGATTGACCGCATTTTATAAGAGATAGTTTGAGAATCCCGACCTGTGAATATGCCACGTTTCACCCCAAGAATGAGGGGGAGGGTTTCCCCTCCCCGGTTTGTTACTTGCTTTTCTTGTCTTTCTTTTCAGCCGCTTTTTTCGCCCGGTCTGATTCCTGTTCTTGCGCGGTCTTGGCTATTTCGGTGTTGATCTTTTCGTCAGGGAACTCGAAGTACTTCGCAATGGGGTCCGAAGGGTCTATACCTTCATAAAAGCCATCCCCTTTCTCCCCGCCATCGGTCTTGTACTGCCATGCCCGTGGACCGTCAAAGCAGTCCTGAATGCATTTTGCTCGCATACTTAAACCTCCCCACCGGACTTCGGGCCGAGGAACATGGTCGTTTTCCCGGCGCTGGCGGCTGTACTCACGGCATCAAAGATACCGCAGGCGTATTGCAGGAGAGGTCGTGAGCCGGCGGGAATGAAGAAATGAGCGCCGGCAACCATCTCGTCCACAGGGACAAACATCTTCGTGTGAACTTCGCTGGATGTGCTGAGATCGTCGTCTGCGGAATGAACGATACCGAGATTGACTCCCTCGTCTAGGCCCGCGAAGGCTGTCGTGACAATGACATGAAGCCCCCAAGGGACGCCCCCTTTATTGACACCGGGGTTTGTGACGCCGAAGTTGACCTTATCGGTTGTCACGGCATCAACGGTGTTAGCCGTGTCGCTCTGGAGCAGTTTGTAATAATCATACATAGGCATGTCGCCACCTCCTTAAGATATTGCTGTCTGGGCTTCGCTGATCTTCTCCGCAACATACACGGGGACTCTCTGGAAGCGGGTTATCTGACCTCCCCACACTTCATCGGGCGTGTACTGGACGTTCAGCTTGTCCATGGCCATGGCGTCCATCTGATCCATGACCGTAGGTGAAACAAGGATAACCGTGTTTGGGTCCTGCCCGCCTCCGGGAAGTCTGCGAAGGGCCGAAGACAACTGTGCGGGGTCGAAAAGGCTTGTTGACCCCGATATCTCTATGTTGGCGATTCGCTGAACACACCTGTCGTCTTTGACCACAAGGCCGAAAAACATCTCGATCTTGGTTCTGTAGACGTCCATTCTGCCCGTGCTGGATTCGGATGTTACTTTACCCTTGTTCTCGATGTTGAGACCGCCGCGGCTGTTTTTGGGACAGATACCATAGACCTTATTGGGGCCAAGCTCAAGAGCAATAATACTGGTCACGTCGGAGCCGGAACCGCCGGCGAGCTGCACGTTATATCGTGTCGTACTGACGCCGTTGGGCCTCACCGTGGATGATTTGTACCGGGTGAAGAAGCCGTTGATGCCCGCAGGGTACTGTGATATGTTCCCGTTAAGAAACTGATCCTCGACACTCTGCGTCATGCTCTCGACCTTGATCATGTCCTCATCCATGCGCCACTGGTCCTTGTCATTCTGAATCTCGTAAAGGGACGCATCGACCTCTGACCAGTCCTGAATCATGGCGATAGGCTCCGTACTGGGGACTCTGTGGTTCGCCGTGGGAACAACATATTCGTTGAACCGTCTGAGGCTCGCCGTACCCATGGAGAGAACCTTGCTTGTGATCTCGCTCATGATCTGGTTTGACGGCAGTATGGGGAGCAGCCTGAAAAGAGGACACTTGAGGGCGAGAACGTTTGCCACCTTCACGTACATGGCGTTTCCGTCCATGGACGAATAACTGTTGACGATATCGCTTACTGTATATTTGCCTACCAAAGCCGTTGTGCTCATTTATTGCCTCCTATGTTCTGTAAAAGGCTTTCGCCTGTTCGTCTAAATTTCCTGTCGGCCCTCCTGACGGGCCTCCGGGGAAGAGCGTATCGGGCGAGACCTTCTTTCCGATCTCAAGGATGAGGTTGACCATGCCGGGGTGGTTCCCCACCTTGACTGTCTTCTCCCCCATCTTTATCTCTGCGTCCATGAGGGATTGCAGGGCCGGGTTGTCGGAAAATACCTTGTATCCCCGCTTCACCGTCTCCGCGTTCGCCTCGGCCTCGTTGCCCCATGTCTTCTTCAATTCCTCGTTGGCCGTGTCAAAATCTTTCTGTGCTTTCTCCGCTTCGGCCTGAGTGACCCTTGAGATCATCTCGTTCCATGCAGCGGAGAGTCCTTTCGCCGTGTCTTTTGGCATACCGAGCTTATGGGCCACTTCCTTGAACCACGGGGCAAGGGCGTTGTCTTCCCCTTCCTTAAGCTCAATCTCGTAGTCTTCGGCCTTCTCGGGTACGCCGATTGCCTTGAGATAGGCCGCCTTTTCGTCTGCTGTGGCGTTCTCAGAGAGTTTCGGGATTGCTCCGGCCAGCTTGCCTTCAAGGTCTTTGATTTTGCTCACTGCCTCGATATGACCATTCCACAATTCATCTTTGGTCTTGTAAGGCGCAAACGCTTCATGTTCCCTGAGACTCCCCGGGATTTCCGTTTTCCATCCCAATGTTTCCTGAGTCACCTGTGTTTCTGTTACTCCGCCTTCCGCAACTTCCGTCACTTGGGTGGGCTGTTCGTCTGGCATAAATCCTCCTGTTTATTCCACGTAATATAGAATTGACCCTGATATGCTTTGTGCCGCGCTCAGGTTGATACTCAGCGATGCACCCGCCGCCGTCTGCATGTAGACTACCGGCTGATTATTTATCAACGTGATGGGCTTCGTTACCCCGCTATTCTGCGTGAGATACCAGAGAGTTGAGCCGCCGATATCATTCGAGCCG
>Ga0172381_10004657_pt1 | contig 14134 bp, 18 predicted proteins | sample Leawel6488metaG_FD_119754 | JGI IMG/M metagenome (GOLD analysis project Ga0172381, IMG submission 119754) | Leachate microbial communities from a municipal landfill in Southern Ontario, Canada - Leachate well 64-88 metaG | ecosystem: Engineered > Solid waste > Landfill > Unclassified | place... | reverse complement strand
TGTACATTTAAATTTTTACAAGCAGTTCTTGTGTTTACGTATTTCGTCATAACTTACCTTATTGTTAATTATTAGTAGAAATTAACCATAGTTGTTAATAATTATGGTAACCTATCCGAACTCCTATTAATAGAAAGTATTAATAGGTTATCAACACACTATCTGTTACTATCCTCTAATAATTTGAACTCTGTGTCCATAAATAGAGATATTTTCTAATGATTCAATGTATTCTTTTAAAAGATTATTTGATGGAAACATTATATAACTCCTCTTTGTTTCATTTGAGTATACAGAAAAAATTTCAAATTCTAAATATTTTTTTTATAAATATAAACATTATGACAATAACAATGATAATTATAAAGGAAATTAAAATGAGTGAATCAGTACAAGATCAAATAAAACGTTACTTCATAACACATCCAAATCCTAAAGATGAGGACATTCATGCTTTAGCTGACACTCTTCAAATAGACCCTCATGCACTTGAAACAGAAATTTATTCCCTTTTATCTGGGTATATATCAAATAAAGATGACACTATAAGAAGCACAATTAAAAATGTACAAGCTGATAAAAGCTTTTCAATAACAATAAATACAAAGGATTTAATGGACCACCTAATAGGTGAAGTAGATGACTTCTATAGAAATGGTATATTTTATGAACACGAAGATGGGATTGCTTCTATAGATGGTAGAAATGTTATAGAAGATACTCTTAATTCAATATCTACTTCTGTAACTGTTGGTAAGTCTAAAACAAAAATAGAATTAAATATAGAAGATATTTTAGTACAACTAAAAAAACAACATGATTATCCATCACAATATACATTAGAAGATTTTGAAAATGAGATATCAGAAAACCCATTAAAAATAATAGCTTATTTAACAACTACAATAGGCAATAGAGCAAATCCATTTGATTATAAAATACAAAGCTCTATGAATTGGGATGAATAATTCTAATTGAAATTATTCATTAAAATTGATGGTTTAATATCAATATTTATAGTAGTATTTATATATAAATACATATCAGAAATCATTAAATCAGTTACATTATACGTACACAATAAATTCAGTAAGCGTTCTTTTGTAATATATTTATATGCAAAAGACCAAGATTTACCAATAGATTCAAGATAAATTTCAATATTTTCTTCAGATGCTCTTTCGATTATATGTGTTGTTATAATATCAAAAGTGTAAAAAAACCAAATATGATTTTTCAAATATGCCAACATATAATCATTCTTCAAAAGTTCATGTACATAATTATCTTTTTCTTTAATGTTAGTAATAGAAATCAATGAATCTGGTTCAACATAGGTATTCAAAAAATCAACTATAGACTTAAATTTAGGATTCCAAATTTTTTTTACTTTATTCACCTTCATATTATAATCTTTCTTGCTATAAACCTCAATTTTGAAGAAGTTTTCCAATACGTTTTAAATTCCTTAATTGTTTTCAAGGATTCATTAAAATCACCCTTAAATGTAATACCACTATCATCTAAATATAATTGAGCTGGTTCTTTTATATTTGTCACATCATATATATAATCTCCTAAACCATAATTTATAAACCACTCTACAATCTTTTTTATAGGCTTACGAGCAGTAAAGATTATAATAGTATATCCTAATTCTTTTAAAGATTTAAGGAAATCTTCAAGACCATTACGTATAGGTGGTAAAACATTTTGATTATACTCACCATTATATGTATTGCATACTCCATCAAAATCTAATAATATTTTCTTACTCATTTCAATAATCCTTATATTTAAAGATCGGTATAAATTCACTGCCGAATAGGCAGTTTAATATATTGTAAATTATTGTTCTAGAATTGGTTTAGTCTGAAGCCATAATTTTAATTCTTCAAGAGACATTCCCATTGTATTTGCTAGATTTTTCTGTTCTTGCTCACTCATATTCCAAAAATCTATTTTTTTATTTGTATCTATTATTTTAGCTGGTTTAGCATCGCCTGTTTTTTTCATCATTGTATTCTCCGATACATTTCTGTTAATAAATATTAACATTAGCTATGTTATTTCTAACATAGGGTGTATCTCCCAATGAGAAACATAATATGTTTCTCGCTCCATTTATAACATCTTCTCACCTCCTATTAATAGAAAGTATTAATAGGTTATCAACACACTATCTGTTACTATCCCTCCATAAATACCTCGTCATATATATCTCTAAGCTGCCTTTGCGGCAGTATTTTCAAAGGATTACAATGAATGAGAACCATAATCAGTAGCATACCATCCAGTTCCCTTTAGTTGAAATGATGTTCCTGAAATCAATTTAGTGACTTCTCCATCACATTCTGAACCACATTCTTTATGAGTACTGAATTTATCATCTTTTATACTTTGTTCAATTTCTAAAATTTCACCACATTTTAAACATTTGTATTCGTATGTTGGCATAATTACTTCCCACTCATAGTTACAGTATCACCTGGTTTTATAAAAATAGTCTTTTCAAATTTACTTTCAGTACGTACACTCTTCATAGTATCATCAACCTTATTAAAACTCACAGTATCTGGTTCATTTAATATCTCATTCAAATTCTTATTGAATGATTTTGCATCTACATTCTCTAATATAGTATCTCCAGATACTACAACATCAACATTTTCAATAATAATATTTCGTGAATGTTTTGTTGTTTCAACATTTTTTGATTCTTCTTTACTGTCACTCGTACTTAGAATAAAATTAGTTGGTTCTCGTATATCTGCAATTGAATATGTGGTTGTTGGGCCATCTTTTTGTGGATTTAAACAATCAAAATGTTGTTTACGTATTCCTTCATATTGAGGGTCATTTTTATCAACAATAGTAGGATTTATTAACATAGTATCTACTTGAGTAGATACTCTCTTTAGCCATGCTGATTGTGAAAAAGAACGCTGACATTCTGTATTTTTACAACGCACACACCAAATTTTTTCGAATTGCTCATTTGATATTTCAAAATTATTACAAACACTCATATAATCTTGTATCATAATTATTTATTTCCAAATAACTTTAAAAAACTGACACTTCTCACACCCAATACCCATCTTTGTTTTATAGCAAAGTCTCTTCCACCGTTCATAAAGTTCATATGCTTTAAATTCTTTTGATGGGTCTGGAACGATACCTTGTAATGCATGTTGTGGTGGAAATTGATCTCCAACACTACATACCGCAGTTATGATTGTATTTTTCATTCCTTCACCATTTTTAATTGTAATTCCAAACTATTAATTTTATCAACTAAATCTTTTTTTGATTTTTTAATACCTTCTTTTAATTCTAGTGGCATTTGATGCATACTTATTTCATTTTCTCTACGAATTAAATCTGCTAATTTTGATTTATTAAAACTCAATTCAGTTTGTAAATCAGAACTTAACTTTATTTCATTTATTTTAGAACTTGATAATATATTTTTATATCCAAGTTCATTTAAAAGATTTTCTAACAATTTTTCTATCTTTGCCACTTCCATAGAAGTATCTTTAACAAAAGATATAGCAGTATCTAATCTGTTTGATAACAGAGGATTATCATTTTCTTTCACAACCCCAACAAGGATACTTTCCAATTGTTCTACTCTTTCTTTTAAACGATGCATACTACTTCCTATAAATTAAATGTTTCTGCTAAAACAATAAACTTTAATAAGTCTACACGAATATTTAAATTTTCTCCGATAATTTCTTTACCATCTGCCATATTCTTTATAACAAGAATTGTAGAAGCTGGTACAAGAGTAGGAGTTGAAGCCCATGTGCATATGTTTTTTAATGTATTATACGTTCTTGTATTTAGTGGACTAGTCAATTCATATTTATATACATCTGGTATATCAAATAATTGATTTACATTAACCATAGAGTTTTGTCTTTCATTCATTTGAGGTTTAATATGTTGTGGTTCTTTATTATCTTTACTATCTGTATTTAAAGGTTCACTATCATCAATAGTAGTATTAGATATAAGATGTGATGATTCAAGCACGGTTTGTTTTTTTACCTGTGGTTCTAATTTTATCTCTGGGATACGTGCTACACCACTCAATTTACGATCTACTGTGATAAATCCTTTAAGAAAATCAGGTATTTCTTCTTCACCTAATTTCATTTTATTCCAATCATTTTTCACAAACCAAGATTCACCTATCAATGGTTCAACTTCTAATGGGACTTCCCATTTCATTTGACGACCAAATAGTGTCATTTCATCACAAATGAGAGGAAGAGCTTCTTCTAAAATTTCTTTTTTCAATTCTATAACTAACTCATCATGAACATTCATAAGTAATCGAGCTTGTTCCGGCCACCAATTTTTATCACGGAATAGCTTATCAACCCGAACAATTGATGTTTTAATGATATCAGCACCAGTACCTTGAATTGGGGAATTTATAGCTTTACGTTCACCAAAAGCAATTATAGAAGGATCTCCAGATTCCATTTGAGGTAATGGAAACGGTCTACCCATTGCGGAATAAACTATTTTATTTGCCTTAGCAAATTTCTTTTGAGTATCAATCCATTTCTTCAATATTGGTACTTTTTCAAAATATTTTTTAACGATATCCTTACATGTGATCATAGGTAATTTTGTATTACGTTTTACTGCACCTGGCCCACCACCATACAACAATGCAAAATTTACATTCTTTGCATAACTTCTATTATTACCATCAATATTACCGAATATATTTATAGACATGAGTGTATGAAGATCACCAGAACCTTCATTGAATTCTTTAATCCATTTAGGTTCTTTACTAAGATTAGTTGCAATTCTTAATTCCTCACCACTGAAATCTATTTTTGCTATTACAAAACCAGGACGAGCTTTGATAGCCTTACGTATCAATCTTGAAAATTCAGGTTTTGTATTATCTTTAGGTCTTGGAATAGCATGGGAATTAATACCTAAAAATCCATGACCGTCTTTACCTTTTGAAGATGATAATCGAGCAGTATCTGCCACTAAAGCATTAAATTGTAACCTACCTTCATTATTACTATCAACATTCTCAATCATAGGAATATGGAATTTTGTAATTACATTATGAAGCATACGATATTCAATAATATAATCTAAAATTGGATATCGATCTTCAAACTTTTCTTTCAAAAGATCTACAGCATTCTTACTCGTAGATAAATGGTCAGTTTCACCTTTCTCTAAAATATCCTCTGTAGGTATCCCAATTCGTTCGTACAGCAATGTAGATATTTGTTGAGGTGAAGATATCTCAAAAGTTTCATTTTCATTACAGTAAGGTTTCTGAGCTTCTAAGAAGAGTCTCACAATCTCTTCTCTACGTTCTTCAGCACCAATTTTTAATTGCTTAATTAAATCAACATCAATTAACACTCTGTTACGTTCCATGCGACGTAAAGGACCAATCAATGCTTTTTCTAATGTATATGATACTTTATATTTTTCAGCTACCCACTTTATTTGTTCCCATAACATCAATGTGCAACATGCATCCGAACAACCATACTCAGCTACTCCATTATCAGTAGGAGATAGTTCTGAAAAATCTAAATTTGTAGTACTTTTTGGGAATAATTCTTCAAGTTCAATCTGAGTGACACCGAGATGGGTTTGTGAAGCAATTTTCAAACCTGTACGTTTGTCATTAGGATCACGAATAAATAAAGCAATTTGAGTATCCTCAAATTGAGTGTGTTTAAGAATTGATAATGGATTCCCCATAAATTCTAACATTTCCAAATCAAATTTTGAATTATGAAATACAAGTAATGTATTTTCACCTAATCTAGTAATTTCCTTTTCAACCAAGTCTATATCTAAATTGTGTTCTATACCACGTTTATGGCGTATTGGTATATACATACCTGAATCTATATCAGCTGAAACACAAAATCCTACGATTTTATGTACAGTTTCATATTTATTTGTTTCTTCATTCAAATAGACACGTGTATCTAACCCTTCAGTTTCAGTATCTAAGCTTGCAATACCATTTGAAATAGCTTTATCAATGTATTCTCTTACCTCTTCAATAGTTTTTGCACATCTAAAATTTTTGTTTTTAATCCAAGATGGAATTGAAACATCAACTCCTCCTAAATCAAATACCATATCTTGAATATTAATATCTTTTTTTGAAGCCATTTTTACTCCCTAATAACTACCCAATATTTATTCTCTGACCATCCACGAATTATGTCACGGATAAGTACATCGATGATTGACTCTGCAGCACACAATTCGAAACATAAGCTCATCCCTAATTGCAAAGAGCATTTACTATTATACATAGTACAAAAATTTCTCTCACAACATTCAACGGATTTACCACCTATTTTTAATAAACATGTTTCTGGATTTAATGTAAGATCTTTCATAAAAGGTAAAACATATCCATAAATAGCATCTTCATAATGCTCTTTTGTAGAATATGAGAATAAAGATATTATATATTTAGATTTATAATGATCTTGTAATACTCTATATTTTTCTTGCCATACACCATTTTTAGAAAAAATAGGGTTAAAATACACCTCAAACAGAGGAGCACCTACTATCTTAATAGTTTGAGTCATCATGTACTCTTAAAAGTATTTTTTCTTTTAATTTTCTAGACATAAGTATGATCTCATCATCAACTTTTAATTTCTTACTATACATTTGATTAAGAACATCCAAAGCATAACAAAATTTTACATATTCTTCAAAAGTACAATATTTTTTATTCCTTACTAAAATTTTCTCCAGTGAACTTAAATGTGATTGAGGATCAATTTTTACTTCTTTTTCAAGATTAACTATAAACTTCTCTTTTTTTTCTTTTTCATTTTTAATTTGGAATGGAGTTAACTTAAATGTTCTTTCTATGAACCTTAATGTGTCATGGAAATTTTTACCTTCGTATGTCTGTACAAAAGAAATAGTATCGTAATATTTATCACATCCCCAACAATAAGCTGTATCTGTCTCATATAAACGAGCTGAAGGTGTGCCATCTTGTGAATCACCATGAAGAGGGCATGCAAATTGAGTGATATCTGCAGATGGTTGATTCATTCCAACATTATAAAACCTAAGTACATCTTTCATAGATACATTAGATTTTATGTACTCAACCCAAGGATTTGCCATTATGATATCACCCTAAAAATTTAAGTATATCACTTGTTTGCTCGGTTACTTGCGTATCCGATATTGTACCTAACTCAAGATTATAAATTCGACGACATGAAAATATAACTTCAGCTTGGAATTGATCAAATAATGGGTTATCTCTATTTTTCAAATTACCAAATTTAACTTTAGAATCTTTCCTTAGCTCATCATCTAAATAAGTATATGTAATTACATCAGCACTTTTTTCTGCTTCATTAGCATATGATAAATCACGCATACGATAATGACCATCTTTTTTATCAGCCTCTGCTTTACCTTGTCGATTAATTTGAAATAAAAGTACTAATGGTATTCCTTGACCATTATCAAAATTTAAAGCAAGTTTTTTTGCATCTCGAATAACAGAATTTTGAGCTAAACTAAAATCAGAAGTATGTATTGTAGGAGGCACTAAACCACCATGGTCTATAAACATCAAATCAATAGGGTTATCTTGGTGATACATTTCTGCTAATGATTTTATCTCAGGTATAGTTAAATCTTCAACAGTACGTTCAACAAAAATATTACCATAATAGTCACACTCTGAAAAATCACGACATACCACATTAAAGAAATAATCCTCTTCTTCATTGGTTAAATTACCATCGCGATATTTTCTATAATCAACAGGTTTATATCCCTGTGATATAAATTTATTATTTGCTGAATGTAAACACCATATCATAGCATTTAACTGTTCATATGGCATCTCTAATGATAAATAGTATGAATTCCAACCATACCGAGTACAATTATTATATGCCCAATTTACAGCAAATGTAGTTTTCATTTCACCAGTATAGGCAGCATGTATCCATAGTTCACCTTTTTTAATACCTTTATTATTCATATCAATGTTAGATAACCCACAAAATCTACCTATTTTTTTTGATGGATCATTTTTTGTTTCAAAATACACATTTTGAATCATATCAATATTATCACGAACATTACCTTTTAATTTTGTATTCTTTAAATCTGTTGAAAGTAATTCATCGGATTCTTTTACAATATATTTAAGGGCATCTCGATAACCTTTTTTATGCTCTTGTTTTCTTTTACTGATATTAATTGTTACACCACTATTTAAAATTTCAATAGCAGTGCTTAAAACATCTTTACATTTATCTTCATGCTGTTCTTCAATATGGTGAATTATAAGATTTTCAAAATTAGATTTTATATAGGGACGAGTATCTTTAATTTCATCAAGTCGATCAATTAAACTTTGGTGTTCTCCATCATTATATTTATCATAAATAGTAAGTATACTTGGGCACTCTCTAAATGAATGAAAATATGACCTTATAAATTCAAATATATCATGATCTTCAGATAATTTCATTTCAAGTTTTATATCCCTAACTTTAATGAAATTACTTTTCAAATCATCGTTTGAAATTGTTGGAAATCCACGATCATCCGATACATCAATAAGAGACCGTAAAATGCGTTTCATATATACATACCTTAATTAAGCATCAAAAATTGATTTAGCTGCAGCAAATTGTGAACTAGTTTCAGATGGAACTGTTGTTGATACAGTTTCCATAAGAGATGAAGATTCAGAATGGTCTACATGTCTTACCACCATATTCTCAACTGGTTCAATATAAAATTGATCATATGTTTTCAATATATTTAAAATTTTAGCATCTGTATAAAGATATTGATTACTACGTGTAATAGGATCAAACTCACCTGCATAAAACCAAATAGGTAATTTACCTTTTCCAAATCTATTACGTGATTGTAAAACTTCACATAATACACCTGATAAATGCTTCATTTTATATGAAACATGATCTGCTAATACAACTATTAAATCTGGTGTTTTAAGTAAGTCTGTGAAATATGATATATCATCTTTTTTATGAAACCACATTTCCAAAAGCTCTTTATCTGTCTTAACCATGCAAAAATAGTTAGAATTTTTAAGATATTGTTGGATAAGATAATAACGTATATGTATAAGTATCTGTCTAAAATCACCATAAAGAAGCATATTAGTATCTGATTTTTCTGTGAGAATTGTAGTGATCATATCTGAATTTCCAATAAATAAAAAATCAGGATATGTTTTTTCTAATTTTGCTTTTATTTCGAGTTTTTGAACGCATGTACATTTAGTAAAATATTCATAATTTTCACCATACAAATCATGCTGCTCACTGATATGACGTATTGATCCAGATCCATAACATAATGTACAATTTGGGTCTGCATATACACTCATTTAATCCTCTCAGCATCTTTTTTCAAAAGATTAAAAATCTCATCTATATCTGAAGTTGAATCAAAATCTAATGCATCACTGTCACCACTTATTAATGGATCTATTATACCCTTTTTTTTCTGTAATGTTTTTAATACATATTTATCTATAGTATTAGTTACTACAAAATGAAGTACCAATACTGTTGAATGTTTAGAACCTATACGTACCATACGACCTAATAATTGCTTATAATCACCATATGACCATGGAGAATCAAAAAATATAAGTGTAGATGCTGCTTGTAAATTAATTGCAGCACTACCCGCATTCGTGATCATAATGATATCTATACCACTATTAGGATCTTGAAATGCTCTTTTGTTATCTTCTCTTTCATTATCTTTTTCAACACCTGTAATACGAGTACATTTAATTTTCTTTTCAATAAATAATGTCTCTAATCTATCTACCATTTTACGATAATTTGAATAAATAATTACTTTTTCATTACTTAATTCTTCCTCTAAAAGACGAAATAACTCTTCTTCTTTATTTGATTTAGCTTCTATACCTAATAAATAAAGACTATCAACAATTTGTTGACAATAAATCAATTGAGTAAGTTTAGTAGTTTCCTTTACTTCATCAGATAATATTAAGAAACCTTCGAGTGATTCAGCATATTTTTTCTCTTGTTCTGGTGTGAGATCAAGATTTATTTCTCTGGTAATAATTTTAGGAAGCTCATCAGAAACTTCATTTTTAGCACGCCCTAAAAAATAAGGATCTATATCATTCCTGAATTTATTTAAATTCTGATAACCAATCACAATAGGTATTTGTATTTTACGACCAGTTTTATTTGTCACCTTCTGCATGCGAGTAATACAAAAATCGTTCATGAACCTAGTTTTATTTTTCCAAATACCAGGGACTATTATTTTAAATACTCCAATCCTTCCATTAAATTATTTTTAAGAACAGTTGCAGTAAGACCGTAAACTCTGTCTGAAATAACACTTAGTTCTGAACATATTTCATGTGTTTTAGTCTTAGGATTTTTAAAGGCTACAGCTTCATCAAATACCGTTAAAATATCTAAAGGTTTGTTTGCATCTATGCATTCTTTAATTTCATCCCAATCTCTTGTTAAAGTATGATAATTAAGAATTAAAGAACATTTATCTTTATTTTTAGAAGAGAAAAAGTCAGAATATAATTGTATACGTTCTTTTAATGTACCTTTTACATGAATCCCACGAAGGTCACATAAAAACCTTTCCATTTCATTTTGCCATTGAACTAAAGCACTTTTAGGAGCGATAATAATGCATTTATAATTAGGATTACGGTCATATAAATATGAAAATGTTGAAAGCACTTGAATGGTTTTACCTAACCCCGTATCGTCACCTAATAGAAATCTCTTCATTGTAAGAAGATGATATACACCAATGCTTTGATAATTTCTTAGTTTAAATTGAATCTTATCTCCATTTTCAGCAATGATAGTATCTCGAACACCTTGACTTGGTTTAAGACTCACAGTTTTAGAAACTCTTACTTTTTTCAAATTCTCATATACAGCAGGTATAGCTAAAGGCACGATACATCTCCAATAGTACAAAATGAAACATGGTATACTACAAAAAGACAGTAAAAATTTAAAATGTGAAGTAAAAACCAAGTATAGGAGATAATTCAAATTTCCAATAAGGGTTTACTATGCCTATAACAGCACCAAAATTTTGGGTTATATCAAATCCAACCCCAAATCCTAAAGACATAAACCCCAAAATAAACTGAACGTTAAACTTCCATATATAGAAAAAATCTATACCTATACCAGCATCTATCATTTCTTTAGGTGTTAATATATAAATAAATTTACCATAAAGATAAGCTTTAAATTTTAATCTGAATCCTAAAGTACTGGGTTTTTTTTTATGTAAAACTAACTTTTGTTTTACTCTAAAATCAACGGAAAATGAACACCATGAAATAGAACCACTAATATCTGTTTGAGCATCCGGCCCACTAAATATATGTCCATTTTCATCTAAAATAATATTGTAATTATCCAAATGTATATTTGGTTTATTCTTTTGAAGACAAGCATAATTACCTATAGTCTCAGTTACACTATCAAATAATTCATCAGAAATACAATGATCTGCTTGTGGATACACTGATACTAAAAGTAGAAATAAAGAAAACATATGTCATTCTCCAAATTATTTTAAAGCATTTAGTAATGATGTAGCATCTACTTTAGAACCATCACGAACAGAGATAGCATATACATCTGGTTTAACCTGTATCACATGTGACACATCTTTAGCTTTAATACCTGTTGGAAGAACTACTTTTTCTTTTTTACCAGCTTCATTTGTGACAATTAACGTAGATGAGTTACCTTGAAGAACACCTGGAGAAAATTCTCGTACTTCCCATTGTGTATATCCAACTTCATCAGGAGTACCAATAGGGATAGGTTTACCATTTTCATCTACACGATCATCTGGTATATCATTTACAGGATGAGAACTTTTTTGTGTTTTATTTACAATAATATAAACAATTACTGCAAACATACCAGCAACAAAAGCTATAATTATAGTTTTAAACTTTGACCAAACATTTGATAACCACAACATTTTTAATCCTATAGTATTTGAATATATTATTTTAATGTTCTTTTTTCAGCAATTAAAGAATTAAGTTTATCCTTTAATTGCTGAGATTTTTCTGGTGTATTAAACTCAGGATCTTGAAGTTTCTCTTTGATACGTGTAATCTCCACATCTAACCCCCATTTACGAGTATCAGATGTAACATCTTTCTTACTGATTATACGTTGTCCCATGACTAAATCCTCTTTGCTAATGTGATAGTACTTGTATCTGGTTGATACCTTGAATGATTCTTAATCAATGGGTTACCTGAGAGTTTAAATCTATCTGCTGCTGAATATCCTTCACCTGTACCTGTAGGTGATATAGCTATAGATATCTCCCCAGAAGTCCCAGATAACCCAACTGGTTTGTATGCTTGTGTGATAATAACAAGCTGTAACTCGTCCCCAGACGAAGTTTCATTTGCATATACTTCTTTATTATTACGTACTAATAATGCTTTACCAACAACAAATGAAGATGTGAAGTCGCTATCAAATGTAAATGTACCAAGATAACTATCTATTGGACCTCCTGGAATTGGTCTACTTGATATATATGCAGATCCACCATGTGATGTTCTAAATCCAGACGTATCTAACAAATTATCTGTCACGCCATCCACTAATGTAATCCATGAACCCGCACCATTTAATGATGTATATTCTTTACCAAATATATTCTGAGATGAATGTAAATACTCAGAAGACCTTGGTAATTCCATAAATAATTTATGAGAATTAAAATAATTATTTAGAATAGCTAAATTAACCTTCCCATGTGAGGATTCAATGAGCTGACCGTTAAAGTCTTTCTCTCTGAAAAATGAACCTAAAGGCAAATTAGATATCACATTACTTTCTGAGGGTTTCATTAAATCATAATTATTAGAGTCCATTACAGAAGCATGTACAACTGGATTATCAACACTTCCATTGATAGGTGGCCAATAGGCAGTATCTTCTGAACCTACCTTTATTTGACCATCGAAAAAAGATATTGGAAATGAAAGTGACCCACTACCATTAGAAGTGATAAAATTTGTTGAAGCTAAAACTTCAAAAGATTTTTGATATGCTAAATCTAAATTATCATAATCTAATGGATTATCTATTAAATCTCGTATTTCCTGACTTGTTAATGAACCAGATTTATAAGACACATCCAAAGTACCTTCTTGTGTCCCACCAACATCCCCCTGGTATGGTGTACGTGCATATTCAACTGACACATAAGTATTTGATGCAAGTGGTGCTGGAACTATAAATTGAGGAGCATCAATATCATCTCCTGCTGCAACACCTTCATCTCGTACTCTCGATAGTACAATACGTGCATTATCACTTAAAAACCCACGATCAAAACCAAATACAGAAGCTTCAACCACATATTCACCACTAAGAAAATCTGATGGAGGTGAACTTAGACGATTCAGGTCAATAGCTTCTGCATTTAAAACAAATGTAGCATCACCATCATCATCTTCTATAATGAATAATGTTGGACCATCAAAATCTGGACGTAATAAGTTAATAGCATTACCTGTTATTTCAGTACGATCAGACGAATTAAAACTCCCATGATTATCTATGAAATCACTGGCTTCATATACAGCCCATAAACGAGATACACCATAAAATGGTGGTAATTCTAATCCTTGACGACCATTTGAGTTATATAAACGAATTCCAGAAGCTACCCTAGAATCACCTGTAATTACAACAGATCTGTTATACGCAGCAGGAACACCAACATCAGTAACTGTTGTAAAAAATTGTTGTGAAGTCGCTAAAGAAGTATTCACATAGTTTTTTTCATAATTACCTAAATCAGCATGTAAACCAATAGTATGTTTTAAAAAGAAATTAATACCTTGAGAAAAATTTGATCCATCAGTTGTATGAACAATTGGAGTGTATACATCACCTAATGTAGGCATACTTAACCATTCTTTTTGAATTTCCACATATAAATCATCTTGACTATGATTTTCAAAAAGACCAAGTGGATCAATTACATCTTTAGGTGCAGATCCAAT